>Ga0209922_100496_pt1 | contig 52993 bp, 52 predicted proteins | sample ThiBiot_500_biof_FD_183946 | JGI IMG/M metagenome (GOLD analysis project Ga0209922, IMG submission 183946) | Wastewater bioreactor microbial communities from Cape Town, South Africa - Thiocy_expt_500_biof (SPAdes) | ecosystem: Engineered > Bioreactor > Thiocyanate-remediating > Anaerobic-Aerobic ... | reverse complement strand
CGGTGCCGAGGGGTCCGTAGTCCCACGCCGAGCGCGACCCGCCGTAGATCTCGCCCGCCTGGAAGACGAACCCGCGGTGGCGGGCCAGGGCGATGACTTTGTCGAGACGAGACTGCTCGGCCACGGTGGCTCCAATGGTCGGATTGCGCACAGCGCAAGAGAAGGGGGATGCCGCACCCGGCGGCATCCCCCGATTCTAGTCGCGCCTCAGGAGACGAACTTGATCGCCATGGGGTAGGTGTACCACTGCCCCTGCGCGGCACGCACCGCCGCGATGATCGAGAACACGACGTTGAAGACCCACACGACGGCCAGGATGATGAATCCGATCCCGACGATCAGGAGGATGCCCCCGACGACGGAGGCGATCAGCATCGTGAGCTGGAAGTTGAGCGCCGTCGCAGTGTGCGCGCGGACGAAGGGGCCGCGGTCCTTCAGCACGAGGTATCCGATGAGCGACGGCAGGAAGTAGAAGATCCCGCCGATGTGGATGAGGGTCGCCCACATCTTCTCGTCGGACGGGTTCATCGGCTGGGCGACCGGGTAGGCATAGGGCTGCTGCGGCGTGTGGGGCTGCTGCGGCGGGTACGGCGGCTGGTTGTTGGGCGGAGGGACGGTCATGGCATCCAGCCTAGGGCGCTCTCCCGGGCGTACCGAGGGGGATATCCCGACACTTCGCCCCCAGGCGGGCACCCGGTACGGTCGAAGGACGACGTCTGCACAGCCGAGACAAAGGAGTGCCGTGGACATTCTCGCCGCCGGAGGAACCCTCGTGATCATCGGGATCGCCGTGGTCGCCGCCATCGTCCTGCTGATCTTCCTGCTCATCATGGTCCGCGCCTGGTACAAGGTCGCGAAGGCCGACCAGGCTCTGGTGGTCGTCGGCAAGAGCCAGAAGAACGCGTCCGGCGAGTCGTCGCGCATCTCCGTGATCACCGGCGGCGGCGCTCTCGTGAATCCGCTGACGCAGCGCGCCGAGATGATCTCGCTGCGTGCGCGTCAGATCAAGATGGAGCCGACGGCACAGGCATCCAACGGCGTCACGGTCAACGTCTCGGGCGTCGCGCTGGTGAAGATCGGCTCGGACCCGGAGTTCGTGCGGCGGGCTGCAGAGCGGTTCCTCTCGCAGGACGGCGCGATCGAACAGTTCACGACCGAGCAGCTCGAGGGCGCCCTGCGCGGCGTCGTCGCGACGCTCACCGTCGAGCAGCTCATGAAGGACCGGCAGAAGCTGTCCGACCAGATCGCGGAGGGCATCAAGAGCGACCTGCTCGCGCAGGGTCTCATCCTCGACTCGTTCCAGATCCAGGGCATCACCGACAAGAACGGCTACATCGACGCACTCGGCGCGACCGAGGTCGAGCGCGTGCGGCGCGAGGCCGACGTCGCGCGCATCAACGCCGCCCGCGAGGTGCGCGCCCGTCAGATCGCGACCGACGAGCAGAACCTCGTCGAGCAGACCGCGTTCGACAAGAACTCCGCCGCCGCGCAGGCCGAGGTCGGCCGCGCCCGCGCCGAGGCCGAGCAGGCCGAGGCCCTCGCCCGCGCCGAGCGCGAGCAGGCGGTGCTCCTGCAGGGCGCCGAGAACAAGCAGGCCCAGCTCGATGCCGACATCAAGAAGGTCGCCGATGCCGACCTGTACCAGCGTCAGCGTGCCGCGGATGCCGCCGCGTACGGCGAGGTCAAGGCGGCAGAGGCCCGCGCCCAGATCGCCGCGCAGGAGGCCGAGGCGACGCGCCTTCGCGCGCAGGCCGAAGCCGATGCGGTGCGGCTCGTCGGTGAGGCGCGGGCATCCGCCATCGAGGCCGAGGCCGAGGCGCTCTCGAAGAACCAGGAGGCGCTCCTCGCGCAACGCGCGCTCGAGGCGCTCGTTCCGATGATGACCGAGTTCGCCCGCGGGTTCGACAAGGTCGGTTCGATCACGGTGCTCGGCGGCGAGGGCGCGTCGTCGCACATGGCGGCGGAGTCGGCCTCGAGCATGCGCGCGAGCTTCGACGCGATCGAGGCCGCGACGGGCATCGACCTGCGTCAGGTGATCCAGGGGCAGGCGACGGGGCGCGGGATCGCGCAGGGCATCGCGGAGGAGCAGGCCGTCGCAGGTTCCGCCGCCCCTGGCCGTCGCCGCGCCGCGAAGGCCGTCGACGCTGACGCAGCGCAGGCCCGCGCGGAGGAGATCGGCGCCGAATTCGCGGCCGACGCGTAGTCGGGACGTCACCCGTATCCGCACCACCGTGCGACCCACGTGAGCAGCTGCGCGCGGAGGTCGGCGGACGCTGCGATCGTGAAGGCTGCCCGCTCGCCGTCGAGGTCCACGTCGACACCGAACACCGTGCCGCGCTTGTCCTCCTGGACGGCGTGCGGATCGCACCGCGCCGGGAGGATCGGCAGCACGACCGTCCGCGCCGCGTCACCGGCGCGGACCTCGCCGACGGCCGGATCGATCACCAGCACCCCGCCCGAGACGCCGTCGAACGTCAGCAGGTTCGTCTCGCGCACGTCCACGATGCGGAGCGCGCCCGGGCCGTCCCCCTCCTGCGGCGTGATGACGAGGGCGAGGGATGCCGGGACTCCCGACGCCGACGGGGTGAACGCGCCGAACCCGGTGGTGGCGACCCGTCCGGCCCGTTCCGCGATGCATTCGCGATGATGGAGTGCGGCGAGGAAGGGGAACTCCTCCGCGGCATCCACCGTGCTCCGCCCCGCTCCGGCGGGGGTCTCGTACTCGATCGTCACGGTGCTCGGCGCCTCATCGCCGGACGTGCAGTCGACCGCGGCCAGCTGCATCCGCAGGTCGACCGTGGCGCCGGGCGCGAGCGTCGTCCGGCGGTCCACGACCCGCGTCGCGGGCCCCGTGAAGCGCGGGTCGTCGACTCGGACCGCGCCGACCTCGAGGGGCGAGGTGGCGCCGTTGCGGATCCTGACCTGCGCCTGCCGGTCGGCGACGTCGGACCGCAGCTGCGTGAGGGTGACGGTCACGCCGGCAGGCAGCGTCGTGGTCGGGTGCGGCGTCGGATCGACGCTCCCCGCCTCGCACGCACTGAGGAGCCCGACCGCGACGACTCCCGTGAGGACGGCGGTGGCGACGCGGCGGGGCATCGGATCAGCGCCGCAGCTCGACGCGCGCGACCGTGGCATCCTCCAGCGCGATGGGGTCGATCTCGACGCCGATCCCGGGCCCCGTGGGCACTCGCACGTGTCCGTCCTCGAGGACGATCGGCTCCGTGACGATGTCGCGCGCGTAGAAGCGGTCGGATGCCGAGATGTCGCCCGGCAGCGTGAACCCGGGGAGTGCGGCGAGCGCCGCATTCGCGGCGCGGCCGATTCCGGTTTCGAGCATCCCGCCGCACCAGACCGGCAAGCCGGAGGCGCGGCAGAGATCGTGCACGCGAACTGCCTCGAGGTAGCCTCCCACCCGACCCGCCTTGATGTTGACGACGGATGCCGCGCGTAGGGCGATCGCGTCCGCCGCGGCCTTCGCCGAGACGATCGACTCGTCGAGGCAGACGGGGGTGCGAAGCCGTGCGGCGAGCGTCGCGTGGTCGACGATGTCGTCCTCCTGCAGCGGCTGCTCGATCAGCAGCAGGTCGAACCGGTCGAGCTCGGCGAGGGTGTCGATGTCGGCGAGCGTGTACGCCGAGTTCGCGTCGACCTGCAGCGGGATCGTGCCGAAGGCATCCCGCACGGCGGCGGTGTCGGCGACGTCGCGCCCCGGCTTGATCTTGATCTTGATGCGCACATAGCCCTGATCGAGGTAGGCGGCGACGGTGTCGACGAGGGCGGCGGGATCGCGCTGGATGCCGACGCTCACCCCGCTCGGCACCCGGTCGCGCACGGCGCCGAGGTATTCGCCGAGGGGCCGGGCAGTGCTCCGGAGCGACGCATCGAGGATCGCGAGTTCGAGCCCGGCCTTGGCCATGCGGTGGCCGACGAAGGGGGCGAGGGCACCGGCGACGTCCTCGGGGGCCAGCGTCCCGGCATCCAACAGCGCGGGGACGAGGTAGCGTTCCGCGACATCCCACGCGCCCTGCGTGTACTCGCTGGAGTACAGCGGCGCCTGCTGCGTGACGATCTCGCCCCAGCCGTCTGCCTCGCTCGTGCGGGCGCGGACGATGATGACCTCGCGCACCGTCTCAGTGCCGAACGACGTCGTGAACGGCGCGACGAGCGGCAGGTGCAGCACCCGCAGCTCGACGGCCTCGAGGGTGACGGGAGCGGCGGCGCGAGCGATCGGCATGCGGTCAGGCTACGCCCGGCCGGTGGTTCCGGTGCGGCGCGACCATGCGGCGCGGGGCGGGGCGCGGCGCGGGCCAGTAGGGGCGGTGAGGGCGGTCAGCGGCGGGACCGGGCGATCACGGGTTCCGCGTGGGCGCAGCGGTCAGCGGCGGGACCGGGCGATCACGGGGTCAGTGAGGGCGACGTACGTGCGGCGGCGCAGGGCGCGCGGGCGCAACGCGTCGGCGATGGCGGCGAGGATCGTGCGCATCGGGTCCGTCCCTTCGTGGTCTCTCACCAAGAGACACACGTCGGACGGTTCTATGACGCGAGTTCGCCCGACAGGCGTGAAGTCGCGCCGCCCGAACTCCTCCATTTCCGGGCGCTACACCCTCGACAGCCACCGGTCTCGAGCCTCGTCGCGCCGAGTTGGAGGAGTTCGGTGTGCGGGCGCTACACCAAAGCGGCTGCGCCGCGACAGACGCCAGACGTCAGACGCCAGACGCCAGACGCCAGACGCCCCGGACATTCCGGACTGACCGGATGGTCCGGTGAATTGCGCGCGGTGCCGGTGAGGTGACGGACCTTCGATCGGCCGGGTAAGTCCGAACTCCTCCAGGTCGAGCCAGCCGCCTCCGAAAACTGCCAGCTTCTGCCGTCTTCGTAGTCGTCTTGGCGGAGCCCGGGACCCGCCGGAGGCTCGACTCCGCGCGTGCCACCGGCGACAAGTCGATGCATTGGCATCGGCAACCCGCACCGGGTCGGGTTCTGGCATCCGCTCCGACGGTCGAGGCGTAAGAGTCCGCGACGAGGGCGCTCAGTCGCGTCCGCAGTGAGGGACGAGCTACCGAGACTACGAACCGGGGCGGGCGCCGCGCACGAAGGGATCGGCGTCACTCGGGCGAGGCGGGCGGAGCCGGGCGGGCAGCGGCCAGGGCAGGGTGATCCGCTCGCTCCCACGCGAGACGTCGCCGTAGTCCTCGGCCTTCACGACGATCCGCGCGGGCGTCACCTCGAGCAGGCGCACGCGCAAGGGAGCCTGCCCGTCGCGCTCGAGCATCCACGGGTCGGCGAGGAAGGCGAGCCCGCGCTCCTCGAGCGCCGTCTCCGCATCGAGCCAGTCGACCGACGTCACGACTTCCCGTCCCAGCACATCGATGGCCGCCCACTCCTCGCCCGCAGGACGGATCCACCCGACGAGCTCCCCGTCGTCACGGCGGTGCGGCGTCCAGTCCCCGGGCATTCCGCCCCTCGCACCGCCGCCGACTCCCGCACCTCGTCCAGCCTGATCAGTCTGCTCAGCCACGCGGCCAGCCTACGGAAGACCCCGGCACATGGGGCCTGAACTCCTCCAACTCGGGCCCAGAGCCCACGAAAACCGCCTGCTCCGCCCCATTCGGCGCCGAGTTGGAGGAGTTCAGGGCGCGCATGACCACCGCAGTCACCAGATGACATGGCCAGACCGGGCCCGGGGCGAGCTCGGCAGCGGCATCAACGAGCAGCCGCCCCCAGAGATCGGCACCTCCCCTCGGCACCCAACCCGCGGCGCCCCCTCGGCAACCGACTATCGGCACCCGCGCGCGACGCAGTGTGTCCGAACTCCTCCAGCTCGAGCCCGGAACCCACGAAAACCGCCTGCTCCGCCCCATTCGGCGCCGAGTTGGAGGAGTTCAGGGCGCGCACGCGGATGAGACCCACCGTGCGGAGTCGGCGACGCCCCCGCGGCCGCCGACCGCGGTGGGCAGTGGCTGAGTGCCCAAACTCCTCCAGTCCGGCTCGGCACCCCGCCGGAAGCCCCGGATTCAGCTGCTCCGGGGGCGGACTAGAGGAGTTGGGGACGCGGGTGGAGGAGTTCGGGACGCGGGTGGAGCCGGGCGGTGCCGAAAGGGCTGACGTCAGGCGCGGCCGAACAGATAGCCGCGGGCGGTGTCGAACCCGATCACGACGAAGCCGTCCTGCAGCAGACCGCCGAAGGCATCGCGCACGCGGTAACGCCACTCCAGAGCCTCGGCCGGGTCGGAGCGGCGCAGTTCCTCGATGTCGTGCGGCACGGCGACCGCCGTGACGACGTGCTCCTCGCGCGGAGCGGGGGCCGGCGCCGCAAGCGCCCACGAGGCCATCAGCCGGTCGGACTCGTCACCGCGGTTCACCCCATCGTTCATCGCGCCGTACTGGTCGACGAGGTACTCCGTGATGCGCGCGCCCAGCACGACGAGGTTGAAGTGCGCGTTGCGCGCCACCAGCGGGTCGAACGTCCACGTGATGTGTCCGACGTCGCGCGCGAACGCCCACGCCCGCTGGTGCTGCTTGAGCAGCCGCCCGAGCCCCTGCGAGCGGTATCCGTCGAGGATGCCCGTGATGTGCGAGTGCATCGAACGCTCGCCGGGCGCGGCGAAGAAGGCGACGGATGCCCCGATCATCCGGTCGCCGTCGTACAGCCCGACGGCGTAGTTGCCCGAGTGCGCGAGCGCGCGCAGCAGGTTCGGGGGCATGCCGCCCCGGTCGCCGCCCCACACCTCGGCGAGCACGTCGGCCGCGGCGAACACCTGGTCGACATTCGCGAGGGGTTGGATCGTGATGCCGTCGAGGTCTGACATGACGCCACCCTACGCCGCGCCGCTGACGAACCCGAAGCTCGACCCGAGCCCGACGCCGACACCCGCCCGACACCCACCCCGAACCCCCGAACCCCGAACCCGAACCCCCGAACGTCACACAGCACAGCACCCCACACCGGCACCCCTACGCTGGAAGGAGCTCGTGAACCGGAAGCCTCCGCCTGGAGCCGCGCGCGACGCCGCCGCGGCGAGAGCCATCGTCCCTGGGACATCCCCGTCCCGATCCTGACCGGAGGCTTCGCCATGCCCGCCGTCCCCACCACCACTTCGGGCAGCCTGCCCCGCACCGCCGCGCTCATCGAGGCCAACGGCGCGCGCACCCTCGCCGACGACGGCTTCACGCTGCAGTCGACGCCCGAGTTCGACGCCCTCACGGCGGCCGCCGTCGCCGACGTGGTCGAGCGCCAGCGCGAGGCGGGCATCACGCTCGTCGGCGACGGCGAGTTCGGCAAGGCGATGTCGAACGCCGTGGACTACGGCGCGTGGTGGTCGTACTCGTTCCAGCGCGTCGCGGGCCTCTCGCTCACGGAGGTCAACGCCTTCAACGAGCCGGCGGTCGAGTCCTCCCCCGGCGACGTCCGCCTCACGAGCTTCCTGAACCGTCGCGACCGGCAGCTCTTCCCCGCCGTCTACGCCGAGACCGTCGAGACCGGCCAGACCGCGACCGCGTTCCCGTCGACGACGGGTGCGCTCGCCTACCGGGGGCAGGATGCCGTGGCATCCGACATCCGGAACCTGAAGGCCGCGCTCCGGCCCGGCGAGCAGGGCTTCCTCACGGCGATCGCGCCGGGGTCGGCCGCCCGCGTGCGCAATGAGTTCTACGCGACCGACGAGGAGCACATCTTCGCGTGGGCGGATGCCCTCCGCGAGGAGTACAAGGCGATCGTCGACGCGGGGCTCATCGTCCAGCTCGACGACCCGTCGCTCGCGGAGAACTTCGACCAGATCACGCCCGAGCCCTCGATCGCCGACTACCAGGCCTTCACGAAGATCCGGGTCGACGCGATCAACCACGCGATCGCGGGCCTTCCCAAGGAGCAGGTGCGCCTGCACCTGTGCTGGGGCTCGTGGCACGGCCCGCACACGACCGACGTCGAGCTGAAGGACATCCTCCCGGTCATCCTGCAGGCGAACGTCGGTTCGATCTCGTTCGAGGCGGGGAACGTCCGCCACGAGCACGAGTTCGGCGCATGGGCGGATGCCGCGGTGCCGGACGACCTCGTGCTCGTCCCCGGTGTCGTGAGTCATGCGACCAACGTGGTCGAGCACCCCGAGCTCGTCGCGCAGCGCATCCGCCGCTTCACCGACATCGTCGGCGTCGACCGCGTCATCGCCTCGACCGACTGCGGCCTCGGCGGGCGTGTCCACCCCGACATCGCGTGGGCGAAGCTCGCCTCGCTCGGCGAGGGCGCGCGCCGCGCCTGACCCGCGCGTACCGGCTCGACGGAGGCGGGGCGGTGACGGCGTCGGATGCCGAACCGCCCCGCCATCTGCGGCAGAATCGAAGGATGCCTCCCGTGCACAACCCTCACCTCCCCGCCGACCACGCGTGCCTCATCGTGCACGGCAGTGACAAGCCCGGGATCGTCGCGGCCGTCTCGGCGATGATCACGCGGATCGGCGGAAACATCGTCGCGTTCGACCAGTTCTCCGACGACCACCGCGGCGGGGCGTACTTCCAGCGGGTCGTGTTCCACCGGCCGGACTTCGCCGCCGACCGCCCCGCGATCGAGGCCGACATCGCCGCGACGCTCGGCGAGTTCGAGCTCGAATGGTCGCTCACCGACCAGTCGGTGCCCAAGCGCATGGCGATCCTCGCGTCGAAGCAGGACCACTGCCTCCTCGACCTCTTGTGGCGGCACCGCCGCGGAGACCTGCCGGTGACGATCCCGATGGTGATCTCCAACCACACGACGACCGCCGAGGATGTCCGGAGCTTCGGCGTGCCGTTCTTCCATGTCCCCTCGGTGGCGGGCCCGGACAAGTCTGCTTCGGAGGCGGAGATCCTGAAGCTCCTCGTCGGGAACGTCGACTTCGTCGTGCTCGCCCGCTACATGCAGATCCTGTCGCCGGAGTTCCTCGACGCGCTGGGCGTGCCGGTCATCAACATCCACCACTCGTTCCTGCCCGCCTTCATCGGCGCGGAGCCGTACAAGAAGGCGAAGGAGCGCGGGGTCAAGCTCATCGGTGCGACCTCGCACTACGTCACCGGCGACCTCGACGAGGGCCCGATCATCGAGCAGGACACCGTGCGGGTGACCCACGCGGAGTCCTCGGCCGAGCTCGCCCGCCGCGGCGCCGACGTCGAGCGCCAGGTGCTCTCGCGCGCCGTGCTGTGGCACGCGCAGGACCGGGTCATCCGGCAGGGCAACCACACGATCGTCTTCTGACCGCACCTCGGCACGCGCCCCGAGCCTCGGGTTCAGTGCACGTATTCCATGAGGTCGGCACCGAGCGCGCGGAATGCGTCGTGGGCTCGGAGGCGATGCCCCATCGAGAGGTCGTCGAACCCGACGATCAGCGCGTACGCGACGCCGGCGCGCGGTCCCGCGAGCACGCCGGCTTCGGCGCGGATGCCGCCGGTGCGACCGGTCTTGTTGACGAACAGCAGCCGGTGGCGGTCGTCCTCGTGCGCGAACGGGTCGAGGGCGGTCGCCGCTCCGACGAGCGCCAGATCCTGATTGAGGTTCAGCCACTCGCCGACCTGCGCGCTGACGGCGGGTGAGACGACCCGGGCGTTGACGATCGCCGCGAACAGGGCGGCGAGTTCCCCCGCTGACGAGATGGCGACGTGCGGTGCATCGTCGGGCCCGCGCACGTCGCGGAACCGGTCGAGCAGTGCCGTCCGGACGAGCCCGATGTCATCCATCCGCGCGCGCACGGCGCGAAGGCCGACGCGCTGCAGCAGCGCGTTCGCGGCGGCGGCGTCGGACGCCGCGGCGGCGAGCACCGCGAGGTCGAGCACGGGCAGGGCGGGAGCCTGCAGGTGCTGCCAGATCCCGGCGACGCCGACGCTCTCGATCGCGTCGCGTCGGATGATCTCGTACGGGTCGAGCTGTCCGAACTCGATCTGCGCCGCGACTTCGATGAGGAGCGGCACGATACCGATCCCGCCGATCGGTAGGGTCAGGTGGTCGTCGCCCGTGAGGACTTCGGCACCCGTGTCGACGTCGTTCACCCGCACAGACATGTGCGCACCCGCCGATGCGAGCGAATCGAGCGCCTTGATCGTGCCGATGAACGAGCGCTGCCGAAGCGAAGCCCGGCGCGGGGATGTCAGGTCGTCGGGCACCGCTCGCCGCGTAATACGGGTCGCTCCCGTCGCCCTCGTCGCTCCCGTCGCCCCGACCTCCGCACCTGTATGCGCGGCGGCGCGCAGCGACCCGCGCGTCGCGCCACCGGGCGTGGGAGTGCTCGGGGTCGCCGCGGCGGGTGCGCGGTGCTCGACATCCGCGGCATGCTCCAGCCCCGCGTCGCGCGCGTAGGCGCGGCGGGAGCCGGGCTGCGGCTCACCGACCGGGTCGGCGCCGCCCGCCCCACGACGCTCGCGGCGCGTCTCGCTCACCAGATCGTGACGCGCTGATCGGCATCGAGCCAGAGGTCGTCCTGCTCCGTGACGTCGAAGGCCCGATAGAACTCATCGACGTTTCGGACGATCTGGTTGCAGCGGAACTCGTTCGGCGAGTGCGGGTCGATCGTGAGGAGCCGGATCGTCTCGGCATCCCGTCCCTTCTGCTGCCAGATCTGCGCCCAACTGAGCAGCAGTCGCTGGATGCCGCTGAACCCGTCGATCTCGGGGCCGTCGCCGCCTTCGCCGGCCTCGGCCAGGTGCAATCGGTAGGCCTTGATCGCGATGCCGAGGCCGCCGAGGTCGCCGATGTTCTCGCCGATCGTCAGGGCGCCGTTGACGTGGTGGTCGTCACCGAGGCTCTCGCCGTTCGCGCCGAGCGGCACGAGGGCGTCGTACTGCGCGATGAGGGCCGACGTGCGCTCCGTGAAAGCCGCGCGGTCGTCGTCCGTCCACCAGTCCTTGAGCGCGCCCGTGCCGTCGAAGGCGGAACCCTGATCGTCGAAGCCGTGCCCGATCTCGTGGCCGATGACGGCGCCGATGCCCCCGTAGTTCGCGGCCGCATCGCGGTCGAGGTCGAAGAACGGGTACTGCAGGATCGCGGCAGGGAAGACGATCTCGTTCATCAGCGGGTTGTAGTACGCGTTGACCGTCTGCGGAGTCATGTACCACTCGTCGCGGTCGATCTGCGCGCCGAGCTTGGCGAGCTGTCGGTCGTGCTCCCAGGCATTCGCGCGCAGGACGTTCCCGATGAGATCGCCCGGGTCGACCTCGAGCGCGGAGTAGTCCTTCCATCGTGCGGGGAAGCCGACCTTCGGCGTGAAGGCATCGAGCTTCTGGAGCGCCCGCTCGCGGGTTTCGGGGGTCATCCACTCGAGACCCGTGATCGACTCCCGGTAGGCCTCGATGAGGTTCGCGACGAGCTCGTCCATGGCATCCTTCGCCGCGGGCGGGAAGTGCCGCTGCACGTACACCCTGCCGACGGCTTCGCCCATGGCGGCCTCGACGAAGCCGACGCCGCGCTTCCAGCGCTCGCGGTTGACCGGGACGCCGGTGAGCTCGGTGCCGTAGAACGCGAAGTTCGTGTCGACGAAGGCCTGCGAGAGGAAGGCGGCCGACGCGCGCACGATGTGCAGCCGCAGCCACGCCTTCCAGTCCTCCAGACGCTCCTCGGTGAGGAGGGTGCCGAGCCCCGTCAGCGCGCTCGGCTGGTTGACGTTGATCTCGGCGAAGCCGCTCTGGAAGCCCGGGGCCACGGCATCCAGCCACGGGTCGAGGTCGACGCCGACGAGCTCACGCACCTCGGCCCACGTCATGAGGTTGTAGGTCGCGACGGCGTCGCGGCTCTTCACGTTGTCCCAGTGGTGCGCGGCGATCTCGGTCTCGAGTGCGAAGAGACGGTCGGCCTGCGCGGCAGGATCCGCGACGCCGGCGAGGCCCAGGATCTTCGTCGCGTACTCACGGAAGGCCGTGCGCGTGCCGTCGAAGTTCTCGAGCCGGTAGTAGCTCTCGTCGGGCAGGGAGAGGCCGCTCTGCACGAAGAAGACGACGTAGCGCTCGGGGTTGCCCGGGTCGGGCTCGATGTACGTGCCGACGAGGCCGCCGACACCCTCGCGTTCGAGCTCACCGACGAGGCTCAGGAGGGCTGGGACGGAGTCGACGGCGTCGACGCGGTCGATCTGGCCCGCGAGCGGCGTCGCGCCGAGTTCCTCGATGCGTGCAGTGTCCATGAAGCTCGTGAACAGATCGCCGATCTTGCGGGCCTCGGTGCCCGGCTCGGCATCCGTCGACTCCTCGATGATCTCGCGGACATCCTTCTCCGCCTGCTCCGCGATGAGGTGGAATGAGCCCCACCGCGCCTTGTCCTCGGGGATCTCGGTGCGCGCGAGCCACGCCCCGTTGACGTGGCGGAACAGATCGTCCTGGGGGCGGATGTCGGCGCTCAGCTCGGACAGCTCGATACCCGAGCGGAGAGGGTTCTCGGTCATCGTCCCAGGATAGGCCGCGCACCCGACACAGCGGGGCCCCTGTTCGATGTCGGCCGCCCGTCGTACCGTCGAACACAGGGTTTCGGACCGCCGGAGTCCCCGGGTGAAGGAGAGACGATGTCCACACGAGAAGGCTCCGCGACGGCACTGCTGGTGGTCGACGTCCAGAACGACGTGATGGGGCAGGCGTGGGAGGCGGAGGCCGTCGTCGACCGCATCGGTGCGCTCGTCGACCGCGCGCGAAGCGAGGGCGTGCCGGTCGTGTGGGTGCAGCACGACGACGAGGGGATGCCGGTGGGCAGCGACGGGTGGCAGATCGTCGACGCGCTCGTACCCACGGGCGGTGAGCCGCTCATCCGCAAGCAGCACGGCGATTCGTTCGAAGGCACGGACCTCGAGGCCGTCCTCGACGGCCTCGAGGTGGGACGCCTCGTCGTCGCCGGCGCCGAGTCGGATGCCTGCATCCGCTCGACGATCCACGGCGCCTTCACCCGCGGTTACGACACCGTCCTCGTCGGTGACGCGCACACGTCGGGCGACAAGACGGAGTGGGGCGCGCCGTCGCCCGACGCGGTCGCGGCGCACACCAACCTGTACTGGAGGTTCCAGTCCGCGCCCGGCAAGACGGCGTCGGTCGCGGACGCCGCGGAGGTGGTGCTGCACGGGTGAGAGGAACCGAGGGGAGATGACGCGGGCGCGCCGTCGCCGCGCGTGAGGGCGCGGGTCAGCCGACGTCGACCGTCGTGCACTTCTGGGTGAGGTCGGCGTACTCGCCGGCGAACCGGGCCTTCGTCCAGGCGATCACGTCGGCGATCATCGGCGAGTAGTTCTCCATGACCTGGGCGTGCTCGAAACCGACGTAGCGCCGGTAGTCGACGCGCTGTCCGGTCGCGCAGACGCGTTTCACGTAGGCATCCTGCGTTCGGACCGGGACGATCGAGTCGGAGATCCCCTGCCCGACGAACAGCGGCGCACCGATCTCGAGGGGGGCGACGCTCTCGCGCAGCCGCGTGCCGAGGGGCCCGTACGAGGGGTCGGTCGCGAAGATGCCCGGGTCGGCGCTCGTGCCGATCACGGCGATGACCGACAGGGCGATCGTCGGGTCGGTGAGGCACCGTTGCGACATCGCGCGGAGCGACGTCTGCAGGCCTGGGGGGATGTACTGCTCGTAGGTGATGTCCGGGTAGATCGCGGAGTACGCGGCGAACGCGTACGACGCGAAGATGAGCCCGCCCGGGGCCTCCGACACGTGACCGACGAGCGCGGGGGGATCACTTGCGGGCGCGAACGCGGCCACGCCGCGCACCCACACGTTCGGCGCGTACTCTCGTGCGAGGGCGCCCGTCCACAGGGCCGCGCCACCGCCCTGCGAGTGTCCCCACACGACGGTGCTCGGCCCGAGGTTCGCCTCGGTCAGTTCCCGTGCGGCACGGACGGCGTCGAGCGAAGCCGTCGCACTCGCGCGCCCGAACAGGTACGGATGGGGACCCTGCGTGCCGAGTCCGATGTAGTCGGTCGCGACGAGCGCCCACCCCTCGCGGATCACCCGCTTGATGACGTACATCCCGCCCGCCCAGAACGGGCGCTCCTGCAGCGACGGCGCGCAGTGCTGCGCGAACCCCGTGGTGCCGTGATCCCAGTCGATCACCGGCCACGGACGGCCGTCGCCGCCGGTCGGGACGACGACGAGGCCGCTCGCGACCCGGACGAGACCGTCCACTCCGGTCGTCGTGTAGAGGATCCGCCACGCCTGTGCGCCGTCCGGGACTTCACGCGTGAAGGGCTCGGCGCGGACGAGCCGCCCCGGCTCTCCCGGGATCGAGCGCGGGGCGGCGTAGAACTCGTCGACGACCGTGGATCCGACCCGCAGCGGCGCCGTGAGGACGCTCGCCGCGACGGCGACCGTGACGGACAGGAGCGCGACTGCAGCGCGGCCCCACCGCGGCCGCCGCGCCGCCGGGGTCGGGGGCGGCGAGGCATCCGCTCGTCTGCGGGCGCGTCGCGAGCGCACCGCGGCCCAGAGATCCGCGATCCCCCGCATGATGAGCCACGCACCGAAGACGACAGCCACGACGAGGAGGGTGATGTCGGGCCATCCGAGAGCCAGGAGGCCGAAGATGACCCCGGTGATCCCGAACGCGGCATCCGCGATGCGATCGTCCCAGCCCCGATTCGGCAGCAGCGCCGATCCGAGACCGGCGGCGCCGTTCACGATCAGCAGGATGCCCGTGATCGCCGCGACCGCGCGCACCGTCAAGCCGGGCCATGCGAAGACGAACAGCCCGAGCGCGATCCATCCGATCGGCAGCGCGAATCGAGCCGCACGCCGCGCGCGGGAGAGGCCGGACGTGTCGGGCACGTCGATGAGTTCGAGAAGCCCCGTGAGCACCATGCCCGTGCCGAGCAGCGCCGCGAGGGCGCCGAGCGCCGTCGTCGGGCGCAGGAACACGACCGCGCCGAGCAGGATCGAGGCGACGGCCAGCACGACGCGCGCCCACGTCGGCGTCCGGGAGAGCGCCCGCACGATCGCGAGTCTGCTCAGGATCCTGCGGCGCGCCATCCTGCCAGGCTACGAGACGCAGCCTGTGTCCTCGCCCGGACCGACCGCGCGCACCACGCCCTAGGCTCGGACCGTGACCGCACCGAGCCTCAACCGCGACATCCTGCGGCTGGCGGTCCCGGCCCTCGGCGCTCTCATCGCCGAGCCCCTGTTCCTGATCGTCGACGCCGCGCTCGTCGGGCACCTGGGCGTCGTCCCCCTCGCGGGGCTCGGAATCGCCTCGGCGATACTCCAGACCATCGTCGGTCTCATGGTGTTCCTCGCGTATTCGACGACTCCCGCCGTCGCACGGCGTTTCGGGGCGGGTCAGCACGGCGACGCCGTGCGCGCGGGGATCGACGGCCTGTGGCTCGCGCTCGGGCTCGGCGTCGTGCTCGCGGTCGTCGGGTCGGTGCTGACGCCCTTCCTGGCGGGGATCTTCGGGGCATCCGCCGAGGTCACCGAACAGGCCGTGATCTACCTGAGCCTGTCGATGTGGGGCCTGCCCGCCATGCTCATCGTGTTCGCGGCGACGGGGCTCCTGCGCGGCATGCAGGACACGGTGACGCCGCTGTGGATCGCAGGGATCGGCTTCACGCTCAACGCCCTGCTGAACTGGCTGTTCATCTACGGCTTCGGCTGGGGGATCGCCGGTTCCGCGGCGGGAACCGTCGTCGCGCAGTGGGCGATGGTCGGCGCGTATGCCTTCGTGGTGGGGCGCCTCGCGCGGCGGCACGAGGCATCCTTCCGTCCGCAGCGCGACGGTCTGCGCGGTTCGGCGCGATCGGGCGGATGGCTGTTCCTGCGGACCCTCTCACTGCGCTTCGCGTTCCTCGCGACCGTGTTCGTCGCGGCGGGGATCGGCACCGCCGAGCTCGCCGGGTGGCAGGTCGCCTTCACGGTCTTCTCAACGGCCGCTTTCGCCCTCGATGCCCTGGCGATCGCCGCGCAGGCGCTCATCGGACGGGGACTCGGTGCGGGCGACGAGCCGTTCGTCCGGCGCGTGCTCCGACGGACGGTCGCGTGGGGCGTGTGGTTCGGCGTGCTCGTCGGCGGGGCGATCGCCGCGCTGTCGGGCGTCATGGGGCTCGTCTTCACGGGGTCTGCCGACGTCGCCGCACTCGTGCAGCCGGCACTCCTCGTCCTGGCGGTCGCGCAGCCGGTGTGCGGGGTCGTGTTCGTCCTCGACGGCGTGCTCATGGGCGCAGGGGATGCCCGCTACCTCGCCCTTGCGGGAGGTCTGAACCTCGTGCCGTACCTGCCCGCACTCGCGATCGTCGCCGTCGTGCATCCGACGGGAGCGACGGCACTCGCCTGGATCGCGGCGTGTTTCTTCGGCGTCTACATGCTGGCGCGGCTCGGTACCCTCGGCTGGCGCGTCCGGCGAGACGCCTGGATCACCGCGGGGGTCTGACGTCGGTGGGTCCGGCATCCCGCCCCGGTCGGGCGGCACGGCCGCGCGGTCGGTCAGGCCGGCGCCGCCCAACGGCGACACCACTCGTACATGACGACCGCGGCGGCGGCGCTCGCGTTGATCGACCGGGTCGAGCCGTACTGCGCGATCTCCACGACGGCCGAGGCCGCAGCCACTGCGTCCGGCGACAGGCCGGGACCTTCCTGCCCGAACAGCAGCACGCACCGCTCGGGGAGGTCGGCGCGGTCCACGGGGACCGAGCCGGGAACGTTGTCGACCGCGATGATCGGCACACCGTCATCCGCCGCCCAGGCCGTGAACGACGCGACGTCCGGGTGGTGACGCACGTGCTGGTAGCGGTCGGTGACCATGGCGCCGCGGCGGTTCCAGCGGCGCTTACCGATGATGTGCACCTCGGCGGCACCGAACGCGTTGGCGCTGCGCACGATCGAGCCGATGTTCATGTCGTGCTGCCAGTTCTCGATCGCGACGTGGAACGCGTGCCGGTGCGCGTCGAGGTCGGCCACGATCGCCGCCATCGTCCAGTACCGGTACCGGTCGATCACGTTCCGCCGGTCGCCGACCGCGAGGAGCTCCCGGTCATACCGCGCATCGTCCGGCCAGGCATCCGGTCCACCCGGCCACGGCCCGACCCCCACCGGCAGCTCGGTCTCCCCGGCCTCTCCCGCCTCGGACCCCGCCGAGCGCTCCGATCGGGAATCCTCCGCTGAGTGCATCGCTCCAGGCTATCCCGCCGCCCCGTACCGTCCTCAGTCTGGTCGCGCCGCCGCCCAAGCCGCACCCGCGTCGTTCCGCGGCTGCCGCGGACGCCGGCACCCGCGGAGACTGAGTACGGTTCCAGAATCGGGCTCATCGCCAGATTTCGGTGGCCCGAAATATGCTCGTATAGTTTTCGGTATGCCGAAGAATCGCGTGAACCGCCGGCGGATCTCCCCGCATGGGCGGATGCGCGGATCCCGCCGGGCGGCGTGGCTGATCGGGCCCGCCCTCGTCGCGGGCGTCGCCTACCTCGACCCCGGGAACGTCGCGAGCAACATGACAGCCGGGGCCCGGTTCGGCTATCTCCTGGTCTGGGTCGTCGTGCTCGGCAATGCGATGGCCTGGCTCATCCAGTACCTGTCGGCGAAACTCGGCATCGTCACCGGGCGGAGCCTCGCCGAGACCCTCGGCGAGCGCATCCGCTCGCGCTGGGGCCGCCGCGCGTACTGGCTGCAGGCCGAGCTCGTCGCGATGGCCACGGACATCGCCGAGGTCATCGGCGGCGCGGTCGCGCTGTGGCTGCTGTTCGGCGTGCCGCTGCCGATCGGCGGCCTCCTCACGGGCGCCGTCTCGATCGCGCTCCTGCTCATCCAGCAGAGGCGCGGCGCCCGCGTGTTCGAGTTCGTCGTGATCGGCCTGCTCGTCATCATCACGATCGGCTTCACCTACGGGGTGTTCGTCGGGCCACCGGATGCCGCGGGAGTCGCGGCCGGTCTCGTGCCTCGCTTCGACGGTCCGGACTCCGTGCTACTGGCCGCCTCGATCCTCGGGGCGACGATCATGCCCCACGCGATCTACGCGCACTCCGCCCTCGCGCGCGACCGGTTCACGGCCGCGGGCAGTCACCCGGACGACCGCGGCGTCGGCGTCGAGCGACTGCTGCGGGCGACGCGCTGGGACGTCACGATCGCCCTGGCGATCGCGGGTACCGTGAACCTCGCGATCCTGCTGCTCGCCGCGGCCAACCTGCCGGGGGTCCCCGGCACCGACACCCTCGAGGGCGCGCATGCGGCGCTCGCGTCGGGCCTCGGGACGGCGGTCGCCGCCCTGTTCGCGGTGGGCCTGCTCGCGAGCGGGCTCGCGAGCACGGCGGTCGGCGCGTATGCCGGCGCCGAGATCATGCAGGGCCTCCTGCGCGTGCGGATCCCGCTGCTCGCCCGGCGCCTGCTGACCCTCATCCCCGCGATCGCGATCCTCGCGGCCGGCGTCGATCCGACGACAGCGCTCATCCTCAGTCAGGTGGTGCTGAGCTTCGGCATCCCGTTCGCGCTCATCCCGCTCGTCGCGTTCACCGCGCGCCGCGACGTCCTCGGCGCGTACCGCAATCGAGCGTGGACGACGGTGGCCGGATGCCTCGCCGCCGCGTTCCTCGTGGCGCTCAACGGTCTCTTGCTGTGGCTCCTCGTGGCCGGAGGTTAGCCTGGAGGGCGTGCCGTCCTCGACCCTCCGGAACACCGTCGCGATCGACGACTATCTGAAGACGATCTACCACCACACCGAGTGGCAGCCCGATCCGATGACACCGTCGCAGCTCGCAGCGGAGCTGGGGCTCGCCCCCTCGACGGTGACCGAGATGGTGCAGAAGCTCGCCGCGCAGGGGCTCGTGTCGCACCGACCGTACCGCCCCGTGTCCCTGACGGAGGAGGGCCGGCAGCGGGCGGCGGCCATCATCCGCCGCCACCGTCTGATCGAGACGTGGCTCGTGCGCGAGTTCGACTACGCGTGGGACGAGGTGCACGACGAGGCCGAGGTGCTCGAGCACGCGATCAGCGACCGGCTGCTCGAGGGCATCTCGCTGCGGCTCGGGCATCCGACGCACGATCCGCACGGCGATGCGATCCCGGATGCCCGAGGCGAGGTCGCCCGGGAGCCGTTCGTGCTCCTCGCCGAAGCGCATCTCGGCCACACCGGTCGCGTGCTCCGCGTGAGCGATCGTGACCCGGCGCTGCTGCGCGCGCTCGAGGCCGAGGGGATCGATGTGGGCCACACGGTGACGGTCGCGGGCCGCGGTGCGGTCCGTGTCGACGACGGGGCGACGGTGGAGCTTCCGGATGCCGCGGCATCCGCCGTCTGGCTCACGGCGTGAGGCGCGCGAGGCCGCCGCGTCAGAACAGCGCAAGGCCGGCCAGGTAGCTGACCGCCATCGTGCCGACCCCGACGACGAGGCTCCGCAGCAGGACCTTCCGCAGCACCAGGTGGCCGGCCTTCGCCGCGATGATCGAGGTCACGACGAGCGAGGCGATGACGGCCACGACGATCACCGTGTCCTCGATCTGGACGGGCACGAGCCACGTGATCAGCAGCGGGATCGATGCCCCGAGCATGAACGCGATCGCCGCAGACACGCCCGACCAGATGGGCGCTGCGGCGGCCATCAGCTCGTCGATGCCGTACTCGGCCTCCAGTTGCGCGGCGAGCGCATCATGCGCGGTGAGCTCCTCCGCGACCTTCTGGGCCGTCTCCGTGCTGAGGCCCTTGGACTCCCAATGCGCGGCGAGCTCAGCGATCTCGCCGTGCAGGTCGGCGTCGAGTTCAGCGGCCTCCGCAGCCGCGACGCGCTGCTCGGCCTCCCGTTCGGCGGCGGCTTCGGCCCATTTCGCGCCACCGGCCGACAGCCCGCCGGCGATGGTGGCGGCGGTAGCGGCGAGGAGCAGCAACCGGTCGCCCGCGCCGGCACCGGCGAAGCCCTGCAGCAGGCTCGCGGTGGCGATGATGCCGTCGTTGGCGTCGATCGTCCATCCGCGCAGGCGTGAGGCGTCGGTGACGGCGGCGCGGAGTCGCTGCCACGGGGTCGCCCTGACAGCGTCGCCCGCTGCGATCATCGACGCCTCCGCGTGCGACGGGCCTTCAGGTACGGCCACGGCCCGCCGGTGGCGTGCTCGCAGTAGTTCCACAGTCGCGCCGCGATCGTCTCGTCGCGCGTGATCTTCGACGCGGCGGCAAGGCGCGGCGGCCCCGCGACGATGCGCGACGGGCCCCAGAACTGGCCGCCCTCGGCATCCGGATCGACGAGCGCGCGCACGAGCGGCCACGCACCGTGTTCCTTCGACTGCGTGACGGGCGCCTGCAGATTGTCGACGAAGCGCTTGGCACGAGAGGGTTCGTTGATTCCGAGGATGCCTCGTGTGCGTCCGCCGATCGCATAGCCCGGATGCGCGATGAGGCTCGCCACGGGAACGCTCGCGGCGCGCAGGCGCCGGTCCGCCTCGAAGCCCAGCGCGGTCGTCGCGACCTTGGACTGCACGTAGGCGCGCCACGGGGTGTACTCGTTCTCGAGCTCCGGGTCGATGGGGTCGTAGGGCGAGAGCGTCGTCGACATCGATCCGACCCACACCATGCGTCCGCGCCCTGCGGCGAGCGGCAGCAGCAGTTCGCCCGCGAGGGCGTAGTGCCCGAGCGCGTTCGTCGCGAAGACGATCTCGTGACCGTCCGCCGTCGTCTCGCGGTGCTTGGGCGGGTGGACGATCCCGGCGTTGAGCAGCAGTCCATGCAGGCCCGCCCGTCCGCGCACGGTCGCGGCGGCGGCGCGGACCGAGCCGAGGTTGCTCGTGTCGAGGAGCAGGGTCTCGACCGAGGCATCCGACACCTGGCGGCGGACGGCGGCGCGCGCGGAGGCGAGCCGGTTCGGATTGCGGCCGGTCATGATGACGTGGGCGCCCGCACCGGCGAGCTGCAGCGACGCGAAGAAGCCGAGCCCCGCGGTCGAACCCGTCACGAGGTAGCGCCGTCCGGTCAGGTCGGGGAGCTGCGTCGGGTCCCACGTGTCACGTGCCACGCGTCCGAGACTAGGCCGAATCGGCCCGCTAGGCTGGGGCACATGCGGACGCGTGCCGATATCGAGTGCTGGCTCACCGACATGGACGGCGTACTCGTCCACGAGAACAGGGCCATTCCCGGGGCCGCGGCGCTGCTCGCGCAGTGGCGCGACACGGGGACGCCCTTCCTCGTGCTGACGAACAACCCCATCTACACGCCGCGCGATCTGAGTGCGCGGCTGCGGATCTCGGGTCTCGAGGTGCCCGAGGACCGCATCTGGACCTCGGCGCTCGCGACGGCGGAGTTCCTGAAGTCGCAGAACGCCGGTGGCACGGCGTTCGTCATCGGCGAGGCGGGCCTCACGACCGCGCTCCACGAGGCGGGCTACGTCATGACCGAGACCCAGCCCGACTACGTCGTCGTCGGCGAGACCCGCAACTACTCCTTCGACCGCATCACGCAGGCCATCCGCTTCATCAACGCGGGCGCGCGCTTCATCATCACGAACCCGGATGCCACGGGCCCGACCCCCTCCGGCGTCGTCCCGGCGACCGGATCGTTCGCGGCCCTCATCACGCACGCGACCGGCAAGGAGCCGTACGTCGTCGGCAAGCCGAACCCCATGATGTTCCGCTCGGCGATGAACCGGATCGGCGCGCACTCGGAGAACACCGGCATGATCGGCGACCGCATGGACACGGATGTCGTGGCGGGTATCGAGGCGGGGCTGCACACCGTGCTCGTGCGCACGGGCATCTCGGACGATGCCGAGATCGCGCGCTTCCCGTTCCGGCCGGATGAGATCCTCGATTCGGTCGCCGACCTCGTCTCCCCCGAGCCGATCGAGACCGAGGACACGGAGGTCCTGTGAACCAGGTGGAGCAGACCCTGCTGCTCGTCTCGTCGGCGCTCATGATCGTGACGACGCTCGTCGTCCTCGGTGTGCGCTACTTCCGCGGCCGCGGGAAGGACGACTGATGGCGATCGTCCTCGCACTCACGGGTCTCGCCGTGCTCGTCCTCGCGCTCGTGCTCTTCGTGCGCGGGCGCAAGGATGCCCCGCAGGGCACACCCCTGCCGAACGGGCGCGGGATCATGCTGCTGACCTTCGCGGGGCTGATTCTCGCCCTGGCATCCCAGCTGCCGTTCTTCCGCTGAGCCCGTCTTTCGGGGGTGGTTTTCACGGCACGTGCGAGCCCGGTACCCGGAGCGCTCGCGTAGCGTGGGATCAAGGATACTCCCAACGAAGGGACGGACCATGGACAACACGATCGTCGTCGGCGTCACCGGAGCCGATGTCACCTCGCGAGCCCTCGACTGGGCGGTGCAGCGCGCCGTCGCCCGCGGCCAGCGCCTCGAACTGCTGTCGGTCGTCGGCGGAGCGCTCGGCGCCGTCGGTGAGATCGCCGTCGTCGAGGATGCCCTCGCCGCGACCAGCGCGATGCTGGAACCCCTCGCCGGGGCCGTGCGCGCGCAGGCCCCGACACTCGAGGTGACCACGCGCGTCGACGCCGGGAACCCCGTCGCGGTGCTGATCGAGGCGTCGCGGAAGGCGTCGCTCCTCGTCATCGGCAGCGACTACCGGGGGCCGGGCGCGGGCCCCGCCCGGGGCGCGCACGGCGTGCGGATCGCCGCGGGCGCCCACTGCCCCGTCGTGGTCGTCCCCGCCATCGATCTGTCGGACCGGTCGGGCGTCGTCGTCGGCGTCGACGGGTCGCCCACGTCGGAGAACGCCGTGCGGTTCGCCGCGGCGGAAGCCGACCGCCTCGGCGAGAGACTCGTCGCCGTGAGCGTGTGGACCCCGCTCGAGGCCCCGCGCAACGGCGCCGCCGTCTACCCGGCGCTCTACCTCGACAACCTGCAGCGCGGCACCGAAGAGGAACTGGCCCTTGCCCTTGCGGGCATCTCGACGGACTACCCCGACCTGGTCGTCGAGCGCGTCGTCGAGCGCGGCTACCCCTCCCAGGTGATCAACGCTCGGGCGCAGAATGCCCGGCTGGCTGTCGTCGGCACGCACGGACGCGGCGCGCTCGCACGGTTCCTCCTGGGGTCGATCAGCCAGGAGGTGCTCGCAAGCCTCGCGACCGTCACCGCCGTCGTGCGCTGAACCGGCGGGTAGGGCGGTTCCGCCCGGTCGTGCGGAGCCGCCCTACTGCGGTGCCGCCCTACTGCGGTGCCGCCCTACTGCGGTGCGAGGCCCAGGTCGTCGAGGTCGATGATCGACCGCCACTCGTAGCCGGCCGCCTCGACAGCCGCCTGGGCGCCGGTCTTCCGGTCGACGACCGTCACGACGGCGACGATCTCGGCACCCGCCGCCGCGGCGACCTCGGCGGCCTTCAGCGGCGAGCCGCCGGTCGTCGACGTGTCCTCGACGATCACGACGCGCTTGCCCGCGACCTCGGCACCCTCGATCTGACGACCCCGTCCGTGATCCTTCGGCTCCTTGCGGACGACGAAGGCGTCCACCGGCGCTCCGGCGATCACGGAGGCATGCAGGACCGCGTTGGCGATCGGATCCGCACCGAGGGTGAGCCCCCCGACCGCATCGACGTCGAGGTCACGGACCACATCGAGCACGAGCCTGCCGATCGCCGGCGCCGCGCGGTGGTCGAGGGTGAGCTTGCGCATATCGACGTAGTACGTCGCCTTCTTGCCGCTGGACAGCGTGAAATCGCCGTGGAAGACGGCCTCATCGCCGATCAGCGCGATGAGCGCCTGGCGGTCGGATTCGAGTTCGGGCGTGGAGGCGACGGTCATGCGAGCAGTCTACGGAGGCAAGAACCCGGTTTTTTGACATGTCATCTCCTGCGGCACGGTTGACATGCGCCCTAGAGTCGTGAGCGTCGTCCGCTACCCGAACGGGCGCCCACGCAACACTCAGGGAGAACCATGTCGCGCATCGGTATCGTCGCCGAGCAACCCGGGGAGAGCCGCGTCGCGGCCTCCCCCACCACGGTCGCGAAGCTCCGCGCCCTCGGCTACGACGTCGCCGTCGAACGTGGAGCCGGCGCCCGGTCATCCTTCCCCGACGACGCCTTCGCGCGCGCGGGGGCGGAGATCGTCGATGCGGATGCCGCGTGGTCGGCCGACATCGTGCTGAAGATCAACGCGCCGACGGATGCCGAAGTGTCGAAGCTCGCCCCCGGCACGACGCTGATCTCGCTCCTCAGCCCCGCCCTGCGACCCGAGTTGCTCACGGCCCTCGCCGAGCGAGGCGTCACCGCGCTCGCGATGGATGCCGTGCCGCGCATCTCCCGCGCGCAGTCGATGGACGTGCTCAGCTCGATGGCGAACATCGCCGGCTACCGCGCCGTCGTCGAGGCGGCGAACGAGTTCGGGCGTTTCTTCACGGGGCAGGTCACGGCCGCCGGCAAGGTGCCGCCCGCCAAGGTGCTGGTCGCCGGTGCCGGCGTCGCGGGCCTCGCCGCGATCGGTGCGGCCTCGAGCCTCGGCGCGATCGTGCGGGCGACGGACCCCCGCCCCGAGGTCGCGGACCAGGTGCGTTCCATCGGCGGCACGTACCTCGATGTCGTCGTCCCCGACGAGAACAAGGAGGTGTCCTCCGACGGGTACGCGAAGGCGACCTCCGCGGCGTACGACGCCGCCGCCGCGAAGCTCTACAGCGACCAGGCCGCCGACGTCGACATCGTGATCACGACGGCGCTCATCCCGGGGCGCCCCGCGCCGCGGCTCATCACGGCGGCGGACGTCGCATCGATGAAGCCGGGGAGCGTCATCGTCGACATGGCCGCGGGCCAGGGCGGGAACGTCGAGGGCTCGGTCGCCGGCGAGCGCGTCGTCACCGACAACGGCGTCATCATCCTGGGCTACACCGACCTCGCGGGGCGTCTGCCGCAGCAGGCGTCGCAGCTGTACGGCACGAACCAGCTGAACCTCATCTCCCTGCTCACCCCGGGCAAGGACGGCGTGCTCACGATCGACGACGACGACGTCGTGCAGCGCGCCGTGACCGTCACGCGTGATGGCGCGGTGACCTGGCCTCCGCCGCCCGTCCAGGTCTCCGCCGCTCCGGCGGCGCCGGCAGCCGGCGCACCGGCCGCCGCCGCGCCGGCGAAGAAGACCCTGTCCAAGGCTGCGAAGGCAGCGCTCACCGCCGTGGGTATCGCGGCACTGTTCGTCGTCTGCGCCGTCTCGCCGGCGCCCCTGCCGCAGCACTTCCTCGTGCTGACCCTGTCGGTCGTGATCGGGTTCTACGTCATCGGCAAGGTCGCGCACTCGCTGCACACCCCGCTCATGAGCATCACGAATGCCATCAGCGGCATCATCATCGTCGGCGCTATGAGCCAGATCATCGTGCCCGACCCGCTCGTGCAGGGGCTCGCCGCGATCGCGGTGCTCCTGGCATCCATCAACATCTTCGGCGGGTTCGCCGTGACGCGACGGATGCTCGCGATGTTCCAGAAGGGCGACCAGAAGTGACCATCGTCACGACCACCGACGTCAGCGGACTGATCCTCGCGCAGTCCATAGCCACCGCGGCATACATCGTTGCGGCACTCCTGTTCATCCTCGCCCTCGCCGGCCTCAGCAAGCAGGACTCCGCCCGCCGAGGCGTCGCCTACGGCATCACCGGCATGACGATCGCGCTCGTCGCGACGTTCATCCTCGTGCTCGCGAACGGCTCGCTCGTCCCCGACGACGTGACGCTCTACCTCGGCGTGGGTCTCCTCGTCGTCGCGGTCGTCATCGGTGCCGTGATCGGCCTGTGGCGTGCACGGGTCGTCGAGATGACCGGCATGCCGGAGCTCATCGCACTGCTGCACTCGTTCGTCGGCCTCGCGGCCGTCCTCGTCGGCTGGAACGGTCACCTCTACGCCGAGGCGATGGCGCCCGAACTGGTCGGCATCCACCATGCCGAGGTCTTCATCGGGGTGTTCATCGGTGCCGTGACCTTCACCGGGTCGATCGTCGCGTTCCTGAAGCTGTCGGGCCGCATGTCGTCGAAGCCCCTGATGCTCCCCGGAAAGAACGTGCTCAACGTGGGCGCGCTCGTGCTCTTCCTCGCGCTGACCGTCTGGTACGTCGCCACGCCGTCGATCTGGCTGCTCGTCGCGGTGACCGCGCTGGCGCTCGCCCTCGGATGGCACCTCGTGGCATCCATCGGCGGCGGCGACATGCCGGTCGTCGTCTCGATGCTCAACAGCTACTCCGGTTGGGCCGCCGCTGCGGCGGGCTTCCTGCTGAACAACGACTTGCTGATCGTGACCGGTGCGCTCGTGGGCTCGTCGGGTGCGTACCTGTCGTACATCATGTGCAAGGCGATGAACCGGTCGTTCCTGTCGGTGATCGCGGGAGGCTTCGGCATCGAGGCGCCGCGGCAGGGCGACGAGGAGACCGGCGAGATCCACGAGACGGATGCCGCCTCGGTCGCGGAGATGCTGAAGGATGCGTCGTCCGTGATCATCACGCCGGGCTACGGCATGGCCGTCGCGCAGGCGCAGTACCCCGTGGCCGACCTCACGAAGAAGCTGCGCGAGCGCGGTGTCGAGGTGCGCTTCGGCATCCACCCCGTCGCCGGGCGCCTCCCGGGCCACATGAACGTGCTGCTCGCCGAGGCGAAGGTGCCGTACGACATCGTGCTCGAACTCGACGAGATCAACGACGACTTCGCGCAGACCGACGTCGTGCTCGTCATCGGCGCGAACGACACCGTGAACCCCGCCGCGGCGGAGGACCCGGGCTCGCCCATCGCGGGCATGCCGGTGCTGCACGTGTGGGAAGCGCGCAACGTCGTGGTGTTCAAGCGGTCGATGGCATCCGGGTACGCGGGCGTGCAGAACCCGCTGTTCTTCCGCGACAACACGCAGATGCTGTTCGGCGACGCCAAGCAGCGCGTCGACGACATCCTCGCCGCGCTCTGACGCCGGTTGGCCCGTGCCGCGCAGGCGCCGTGAAGGGTGCCGGCGCACGGCCAGAGGTCCGCGGGCGAGGCGTCAGGCGTCAGGCGTCAGGCGTCGACGACCTTGACGTCGATCCCGTAGGTCGTGCCTTCCACCTTCGTGATCGTCACGGTGGCGATGCCGCGCGCACCGGTCGAGGACACGACGACATCGCACAGGAACTCCGCCCCGACGGTGAGAGTCACCTTGTCGTCGCGGCACGTCACGGTCGGCAGCGACCCGTACTGCGACTCGAGGGCACCCGCGGCGGTCTTCGCGAGTTCGTATCCGTAGATCACGGGGGCGCCGGCGTCGTTGCCCGTCCCCTCCGAATCGGATCCGGAGCCCGTTTCGGAAGGATCCGGCGCAGTGCCCTGCAGCCATGAGGCCTGGGGGACGTCGACGCCGACCTTGTAGGTGTCGCCGCTGATGTTGCTCAGCGTCACGGTCGCGTCGCTGTCGGCGCCGTCGACGGTGACCGTGCACGCGACCTGCTCGCCCTCGCGGAGCGTGATACTGTCGCTGCCGCAGTCCATCCCGTCGACGGTGATGCTGTACTCGGTCTCCAATGCGCCTGCCGCCGTCTTGGCCACGGCGTCGGCGGAGACGGTGCGCGAGATCGAGGCCGTGCAGCCGGCGAGGGCGCCGACGAGGAGGAGAGCGGCCATGAGCGGCGCCGCGGCGCGGTGGATGGTCATGATTCCCCTTCGTGGCCGGAGCCGTCTGGCGGCGCAGGGCGCCTGTGTGCTCAGACTGGCGAACGCACGCGGAGCGCGTCAACTCTCGGATTCCGTCGCGGGGCACTCCGCGCGCCCGCCGTAGGGTGGGGGCATGGACGAACGGATCGCCGCACTGGCCGCCGCGAACGGGTGGCGGTACGAGGTCGAGGGCACCCCTCCCGCACTCGGCGCGGGGCTCTGGGAGCAGGTGAGCGGCGGAGTCGCGCGCGACAAGGTCGCGGGCGACGGGTGGGAGACAGGGACCATCACCGGCGGCGAGCGCCGGGCATCCGAGGTGAAGCAGGTCGGCGGCTTCACCGTCACGACGACGGTGTCGGTCTCGACTCCCGTGCGCAGCCTCCGTGTCGGGTATCTCGCGATGACCCTCCCGCGTCGTCTGCCGCATCTGGTGCTGGATGCCACGAGCAACGGCCGCGAGCTGCTGCAACGGCCCTCACGAGACCAGCGGCTGTCCCTCGAGGGCGACTTCGACCGGCACTTCCGCCTCTATGCGCCGAGCGGCTACGAGCGCGATGCGCTGTACGTGTTCACGCCCGATCTCATGGCGCTGCTCATCGACGAGACCGGCGACCTCGACGTCGAGGTGCGCGATGACCGACTCATCGTGCTGCGACCCGGCGGCTTCGATCTGACCGATCCCGCGACATGGGCGCGCTTCGAGCGGATCCGCGAGAGCGTCGGTCGAAAAGCATGGTCGCAGACTGACCTCTACCGCGACGACCGGGCGACGCTGACCTTCGAGAGACCGGGCGCCGTTCCCGACGACGGCGCCGGAGTCGTCGCCGAGGGAGGCCGGCGTCTCCGCCGGCGTGTGCCGCGGATGGTCTGGTTCGGCATCGCCGTCGCGGCGGCCGCGCTGGTGTTCGCCGCCACGGTGCTCACGATCGTGCTCACACAGGTCGGCCGCGCGTTCGGCTGACGCGCGCGGATGCCACGCGGCTCGGCCGGGCAGTCAGTCGCGGTCGCGCGCGAAAAGCGGCCTCGGCCACGCCCCGAGCGCGAGCACGGCGAGAACGACCTGGATGAGCCCCGCGGCGAAGTAGATGCCCTGGAGCGGCGACCAGACGAGCATCAGCGCGATCTCCGCGAAGATCCAGATCATCATGACGAGCCCGGCGGCGGCATGCAGCCCCGCGGCGAGCCGGTAGCGGCCGTACTGCGCGGCGAGCGCGCACGCCTGCGCGCCCCCGACCACGACACCGAGGATCACGCCCGGCCAGGCATACGAATCGAAGCCGGTACCGTCGAGCCAGCGATGCGGGATGCCCATGCCGCCCCCGAACGTCAGCCCGACCATGCCGACGAGGGCCGACAGCACGCTGAACCACGCGACGACGAGCAGCGCGATGCGCAACGCCCGCGGGATGGCTCCCATGGCACCGACGCTACGACTCGGGGCGCCTCGCGGCGTGCACCGGCGCCGGAACAAAGCGGCCACAACACGGGCACTGCGCTGTCACGGCGCCGGCGAATGTCGCGCCACGAAATAGGCTGGATGCCATGCGCATCGCCACCTGGAACGTCAACTCGATCCGTGCCCGCGTCGCCCGCACCGTCGAGTTCGCCGTCCGCGAGGACGTCGACGTCCTGCTCATGCAGGAGATCAAGTGCAAGCCGGAGCAGTTCCCGTACGCGCCGTTCGAGGATGCCGGGTACACGGTCGAGGCGCACGGGCTGAACCAGTGGAACGGCGTGGCGATCGCGAGCCGCGCGCCGATCGAGAACCTGCAGATCGGCTTCCCCGGGATGCCCGGCTTCGCGAAAGGGCACGACGGGCCGGATGCCCCGCAGGAGGCCCGCGCGATCGGCGCCACCGTCGACGGCGTCGAGCTGTGGAGCCTGTACATCCCGAACGGCCGGAGCCTCGACGACCCGCACTACACGTACAAGCTCGCCTGGCTCGAGGCGCTGCGCGGGTACACGGCCGACACCCTGCGCGCGAACCCGGATCTCGCCCTCGCCCTGACGGGCGATTTCAACATCGCCCCGACCGACGCCGACAACGGCGATCCGACGGTCGTGGACGGCGTGTCGACGCACGTCTCGCCGCCCGAGCGCGAAGCGTTCCGCGCCCTGCTCGACGCCGGGCTCGCCGACACGGTGCGCCCGCTCGTGCCGAGCGGCTTCACGTACTGGGACTACAAGCAGCTGCGCTTCCCCCGCAACGAGGGCATGCGCATCGACTTCGTCCTCGGGTCGCACGCCTTCGCCGACGCGGTCGCCGCAGCGGCCATCCACCGCGACGAGCGCAAGGGCGAGATCCCGAGCGACCACGTGCCGGTGTCGGTCGACCTCGACCTGGCGGGCCCCGATGACGACGACCGTCCGATGATCTGGTGATCACCGGGCCCGCTCATCCCTCCGGGTCGAGGTCCTCCGCGACGACGTCTCCGCCCGGCCCGTAGCGCAGGAGCAGCGTGCCCGACGGGCCGCTGACCGCCGGTGCCAGCAGCCGCAGCGTCGTCGGCGCGGCACCGCTCGGGAAGACCCGCTTGCCCTCCCCGAGCACGACCGGATGCACCCAGAGCTTCAGCTCGTCGTAGAGGCCCGCGGCCAGCAGCGTCTGTACGAAGTCGATGCTGCCGATGACGTGCACCTCGCGGTGCCGGTCACGCAGGGCGTCGATCTGGGCGGTGACGTCCGGCCCCGTGAGCACCGTGGAGCCGTCCCAGGATGCCTCGAGACCCACGCGGCTCGCGACGTACTTCGGGATCTCGGCGAAGTGCGCTCCGATGGCGTTGTCGACGTGCCGCGGCCAGTAGGCGGCGAACAGCTCGTAGGTGCGGCGGCCGAGCAGGAGGGCATCCATACGGCGGATGCCGTCACCGACATCCTGGCCGATGACGGCATCGTCGAACGGCGACTGCCACCCGCCGAATCGGAAGTCCCCGCTCGGGTCCTCCTCCCGGCCGTTGGGTGCCTGCGCGACGCCGTTCAGGGTCGTGAAGAGATCGATCACGATGCGCCCGCGCGCTGCGGCGGTGGTCATGGTTCCGACCTCACTCGGCGATGACACGCGACCAGCGTGCGATGAGGTCGTGGAAGTTCCGCAGGTAGCCGGTGAGGAAGGTGCGCGTCCCGGCGCTCGCGATCGCACCATCGTCGTCGAAGAAGCCGTCGCCGAGGCGGATGTAGGCCTCCGGCACGCCGAGGACCGCCGCACCCTGCGCCGTGAGGATCGCCTTCAGGTGGTTCTGCGCGACCGCCGTCGAGACGGCGCCCGTCGTCGCACCGGTGACGGCCGTGGGCCGTCCCGGGAAAACGCTCTCGCCGCTCGGGCGCGAGGCCCAGTCGATCGCGTTCTTGAGCACGCCCGGGATGGAGCGGTTGTACTCCGGCGTCACGATGAGCAGTCCGTCCGCGGAGGTGATCGCCTCCTTGAACGCACGCCCCTCGGCGGGGAAGTCCTTGTCGTACTGCGTCCCGTAGAACGGCAGCCCACCGATGGCGACGTCGCGGAACGTCAGGTCGGCGGCGGGGCCCAGCTTCTCGAGCGCGTCGGCGAAGCGCCGATTGAGCGACGGCTCCGAGACGGACCCGACGATCACGGCGACGGTGTACACGGGCATGGCATCCTCCTCGGCGCCGCCCGGTGACCTCGATCAGCCGCGGGCGATCGCGGCGACGGGGGCGGTCATCGCCAACGTAGCCCGCGCGGGTGCCTTCTCGGTACCCAGGCGCCACAGCGCCACGACGCTCCAGACGAACAGCCCGACGACCATCACGTTGCGCACCAGCAGAACGAACGCGGCGATCGGGTGCGCGTCGATGAGCGGGAGATAGAGCACGGGGAAGACGAGCGTCGTCGCGAAACAGACGGCGGCCATCCACTCCGCGGGGCGCGCCCAGGCGCGCCGGTCGACGGCGAGTCCGACCGCGACGATCGGCGCGAGCCACATCATGTACTGGGGCGAACCGACCTTGTTGAACACGATGAGCGCCGCCGTGAGGGCGAAGGAGCCGCCGAGGATCATTCGCTGCTCGAGCCGCGGGGTCAGGCGCCCCTCGCGGACCGCGAGGTGACGTGCACGCCACAGCAGCGCGACGATCAGCACGAAGGCCACGATCATGAGCACGCCGACGATGTCGCCGGCGAGGTGGGCACCGGGGCCGGCGACCTCACGCGTGGCGAGCACGTAGTTCTGGCGGATCTCCGCGCCCGGCAGGCCGAGCACGGTCGCCCAGACCCACGGCGTCGCCACGGGGGCTTCGAGCTGCAGCGACCGGTCGCCCTGGATCGTCGCGAAGCTGAAGAGGTTCGCGCCGCCGCCGGCGGCGACGACGGCCAGGGCGATGACGGCGCTGACCGCGATGCCCCCGAAGATGATGCGCAGGCGAGTGGATGCCACGGTGACAGCCGCAGCGGCGATCGCGGCGGGCCACACCTTGATCCAGGTCGCCGCGGCGATGAGCGCTCCGGCGACGGCGGGGCGCCGGAGGAGGACCGCGAGTCCCGCGATCGCGAGGGGAGCGGAGAAGGCCTCGAGCCGCAGCATCGAGACGGGCGCGAGGAGGAAGAGCACCGCGAGCCAGTACCACGCGGCGACGTAGCCGCCACGGCGCTTGAACCCGCCGGTGAGAGCGAGGATCGCGACGAAGTTCGCGAGGACGACGAGGAGGAACCAGCACAGCTGGTAGTTGTACGGACCCGCCGCGATCGCCCCCATGATCGGGACGATCGCCCCTGCCGGGTACACCCACGGGAAGTCGACGACCGGCGAGTACCCGAGCCGCGCCTGCTCCGCCCACAGGCGGTAGAGCGGCAGGTCACCCTGGGTCTGTCCCGCGATGATCGTCGGCAGGAGCCCCAGCAGGTACACGCCGTGCACGACGGCGAAGCCGATCATGAGGCCGCGCGACGTCTGCGAGACGCGCATGGCCGCGTAGCGGCGCGCCCACAGTCGCTCGGCGCCTTCGCGCATGGACGCGGGGAGCACCGAATAGGCGCGCTCGCGCAGAGGACGTCGTGCGGGGGCGGATGCCACGGAGGTGGTCTTCGGGGCGCTCGTCACTCGCCCGAGTGTACGAAGTCAATCTTGCAGGCTCGTGGACAGAACATGTCGATTGGCTGTCAGTTCGCTGAGTGTCCTGTCGTCGGGTCTCCACCGCGCGGGGGAGGTGACGGCGATCCCTGCACTCTAGCGTGGAGGGATGACCGCTCCCGCACCGACCCGCACCCTGACCGCCGGGCAGCGGCGCAACGACCTCTGGCTGGCGTGCGCGCTCCTCGTCGGCGCGATCGTGAGCGCCTGGCTCGGCCGCGTCGCGGGGATGTACGGCGACACCTCCGCGCCGTTCGCGTGGGCACTCGTCTACGCGGCCGCACTGACGCTGCCGCTCGCCCTCCGCCGCCGGGCGCCCGAGATCGTGCTCGTCGTCGTGGCCCTCACGTTCTTCGTCGGGGTGTCGCAGCGCATCCCGGAGATGTACGTCGGGAATGTCGCCCTGTTCATCGCGATGTACACGGTCGGCGCGTGGGTGCCCGATCGGCGCCGAGCGACGATCGTGCGCCTCACGGTCATCGCGGCGATGTTCGTGTGGCTCGTCGTGACGACGTTCCAGGCGGCGATCTCGAACGACGGCGAACACCTGTCTCGGGCGGGGCTGTTCTCCCCGTTCGCGGCCTACATGCTGCTGCAGTTCCTCGCGAACGCCGCGTTCTTCGGGGGCGCGTACCTGTTCGGCGAGCGCGCGTGGAACGAGGCGCGCTCGCGCGCCGTGCTCGAGGAGCGCACGCGCGAGCTCGAACGCGAGCGCGAGCTGACGGCGGCGCAGGCCGTCGCCCTCGACCGCGTGCGCATCGCGCGGGAGTTGCACGACGTCGTCGCGCACCATGTGTCGGCGATGGGGGTGCAGGCGGGTGCCGCGCGCGCGGTGCTCGACCGCGACCCGGCATCGGCGCGCGGCGCGCTGCAGTCGGTCGAGCAGTCCGCGCGCGATGCCCTGACGGAGCTGCGCCAGCTGCTCGACACGCTCCGGACCCCCGACTCCGAGACGCCGACGGCCTCCACGGTGCACCTCGACGCCCTGCCCGAGCTCGTCGCGCATGCGAACGACAACGGGCTGCCGACCACCCTCACCGTGGTGGGCGACCCGATCGACACCCCCGAGCTCGCGCAGGTGAACCTCTACCGCGTCGCGCAGGAGGCCCTGACGAACGCCCGCCGCCACGGCGGACCGGGCGCGGTCGCCGACGTGCGGCTGCGCTACACGGAGGATGCGATCGAGCTCGAAGTCTCCAACACCGGCCGCTCGCCGCTGTCCACCCGGCCGGGGCTCGGCCTCGTCGGCATGCGCGAGCGGGCGATCGCCTCCGGTGGGACCCTCGAGGCAGGCCCGCGCACCCGCGGGGGTTTCCTCGTCAGGCTGCGGGTCCCGCACGCGGCGACCACCGGTGCGACGGGCACCACGCCGGGCGACACGGCGCATGCGGATGCCGGGGTCCGCGCATGACCGCGGCGATCCGGGTCCTCCTCGTCGACGACCACGCCGTCATGCGTGCGGGCTTCCGCATGATCCTCGAATCCGAGCCCGACATCGAGATCGTGGGCGAGGCGGCGACAGGTGCGGAAGGCGTCGCAGCGGCATCCGCTCTCCACCCGGACGTGATCTGCATGGACGTGCAGATGCCGGACATGGACGGGCTCGAGGCGACGCGACGGATCGTCGCCGAACCGGCGGTCCCCTCCGCCGTCGTGGTCGTGACGACCTTCGACCGGGACGACTATCTCTTCTCCGCGCTGCGCGCCGGCGCGAGCGGGTTCCTTCTGAAGAACGCCGGGCCGGAGGAACTCGTCTCGGCGGTGCGGATCGCCGCCGCGGGCGATGCCCTGCTCGCACCCGCCGTGACGCGCCGGGTGATCGAGCGGTTCGCGGCCGCACCCGTCCCAGCGGCGGGGCCGTCCGTGCCGAGTGCGCCTCTCCTGACCGCCTCGGCCCCGACCGCGCCTGCGGCATCCGAGCCGTCTGTGCCCGAGGCGATCACGGTCGACCTCACCGAGCGCGAAGGCGAGGTGCTGCGCCTGCTGGCGGATGCCAAGAGCAACGCCGAGATCGCCGCGGCCCTCTACATCGGCGAGGCCACCGTGAAGACGCACGTGTCGAACCTCCTCCAGAAGCTCGGCGCGCGCGATCGCGTCGCGGCCGTCGTGTACGCGCACCGCCACGGCCTCGCATGACCCCGAGGCGTCCGCCGACCTGACGGCGGAGGCTGTGTCCGCCGTCAGGCGGAGCATCGACGGAGCGGAAGCTCCCCCGCACGGCGGAGGCGCGCCGGGGCCGCGGCCCGTAGCGTCGAGAACACGCATCCGAGAAGGAGGAACGCATGCTCGAACTGAGCGGCATCACCAAGAGCTACGGCACCCACCGTGTGCTCGACGACGTGGGATTCCACGTGGCATCCGGTCGGCTCACCGGCTTCGTCGGCGGCAACGGCGCCGGCAAGACCACGACCATGCGGATCATCCTCGGGGTGCTCGCCCGCGACGGCGGCGATGTGACCCTCGAGGGGGCCCCGGTCACGGCGGCCGACCGTCGCCGCTTCGGCTACATGCCGGAGGAGCGCGGGCTCTACCCCAAGATGCGCGTGCTCGACCACATCGTCTACCTGGCGCGGCTCCACGGCTTCTCGAAGTCCGAGGCGGAGCAGCGCGCCGAGTCCCTCCTCGTCGAACTCGGTCTCGGCGAGCGGCTGCAGGACAACATCGAGACGCTCTCACTCGGAAACCAGCAGCGCGCGCAGATCGCGGCTGCCCTCGTGCACGACCCGTCGGTCCTGATCCTCGATGAGCCGTTCTCGGGTCTCGACCCGCTCGCCGTCGACGTCGTCGCGGCGGTCCTCCAGGGGCGGGCGCGCGCGGGAGCGGCCGTGCTGTTCTCGTCGCACCAGCTCGATGTCGTCGAGCGCCTGTGCGACGACCTCGTCATCATCGCGGGCGGCACCATCCGCGCGGCCGGGTCGCGCGACGACCTGCGCGCACAGCACCGCTCGCACCGCTACGAAATCGTCTCGGCGGGCGACGCGGGCTGGATCCGCGACGAGCCGGGCGTCGAGGTCGTCTCCTTCGACGGCGGGTACGCCGTCTTCGACGCCGCGGACGGCGAGGTCGCCCAGCGGGTCCTCCGCCGCGCCGTCGCCGCGGGCGACGTGACGAGCTTCGCGCCGCAGCATCCCTCACTCGCCCAGATCTTCAAGGAGGTCATCCAGTGACCGCGCAGACCCCCAGCTTCGCCCAGAGCACGTGGCTCGTCGCCGAACGTGAGATCGGCTCGAAGCTGCGCAGCAAGCCGTTCCTCATCTCCTTCGGCATCCTGTTCCTGCTCGCCCTCGGCGGCGTCATCTGGGCCGGGTTCTCGGCGAAGTCCGCTGGCACGACACCGGTCGCCGTGACCTCCGACGCGCAGCAGTACGTGACGGGCGTCGCAGGGCTCGACATCACGGCCGTCGCCGACCGTGCCGAAGCCGAGAAGCTCGTCACGGACGGCACGGTGGATGCCGCGGTCGTGGGCGGCGGCGACCCGCTCGGGTTCTCGGTGATCGTCGAGTCCGACGTTCCCTCGACGCTGCTGATGTCGCTGTCGCAGACGCCGAAGGTCGAGGTGCTCGATCCCGCGAACGCGACCGACTGGATCGGATACATCGCCGCGATCGGCTTCGGCGTCGTGTTCCTCTTCGCCGCGCAGACGTTCGGCGCGACGATCGCGCAGAGCGTCGTCGAAGAGAAGCAGACGCGCGTCGTCGAACTGCTGATCTCGGCGATCCCGACGAGGGCGCTGCTGGCGGGCAAGGTCATCGGCAACACGGTGCTCGCGATGGGACAGGTGCTGATCCTCGCGGCGATCGCCGTCGTCGGCCTCACCGTCACGGGGCAGACGACGTTCCTCGAGGGGATCGGTGCGCCCATCGCGTGGTTCGCGATCTTCTTCCTCTTCGGGTTCGTGCTCCTCGCGGCCCTGTTCGCGGCGGCCGCGTCGATGGTCTCGCGTCAGGAGGACATCGGATCGACCACGACGCCGCTCATGCTCCTCATCCTCGCGCCGTATTTCATGGTCATCTTCTTCTGGAACAACCCGACGGTCCTGACGGTCATGTCGTACGTGCCGTTCTCGGCGCCGGTCGCGATGCCGACCCGCCTGTTCCTCGGCCAGGCCGCCTGGTGGGAGCCGCTCGTGTCGCTCGTGATCCTCGCGGTGACATGCATCCTCGCGATCGTTCTCGGCGCGAAGATCTACGAGAACTCACTGCTGCGGATGGGGGCTCGCGTGAAGCTCTCGGAGGCACTCTCCCGCTGACGCGATGAGCGTCAGCGCTCGACGAGCACCCCGTCGGCATCCGCCCACACGTGCGCCCCCGGCCGGAAGACGGTGCCGGCGATCTCGACGGTGACGTCGACCTCGCCGACGCCATCCTTCGCGCTCTTGCGGGGGTTCGACCCGAGGGCCTTGACCCCGATCGGCAGCGTCGCGATGACGGCGCGATCGCGGATCGCGCCGTGCACGATGATCCCCGCCCAGCCGTTCGCGACGGCGGATGCCGCGATGAGGTCGCCCACGAGCGCCGATTCGAGCGATCCTCCCCCGTCCACGACGAGCACGGCACCGTCTCCGGGCGTCGCGAGGGTCGCCTTGACGAGGGCGTTGTCGCGATGGCAGCGGATCGTGCGGACGGGCCCGTGGAAGGCGACGACGCCGCCCAGGTCGTGCAGTTGGAGAGCGAGGGAGTCGAGCGCGTCTCCGCGCTCGTCATAGAGATCTGCGGTCGCGACGGTGGTCATGCGGCCACGCTAATCCCGCCGCGGGCGGCGGCACGAGGCATCCGCGGGGGAAGATCACGCGACCTTCTGCGCAGCGAAAGACACCCGGTCACCTCACGCGGCGAAAGGAATCCGACGAAAGGCGTTCGTCGTCGCGCGCCGCGGCACGGACGCGCACGCCGCGATCGTCGACGCGCTGATGGGCTTCAACCAGTCGTGGGCGGCCGACGCGGGCGCCCTCGTGGTGTTCGCCTCCGTGGCATCCCTCGACGGCCAGCCCATGCCGTGGGCGACCTACGACACCGGCCAGGCCGCCGCGCACTTCACGGCGCAGGCGCACGCCGCCGGGCTCCACACCCACCAGATGGGCGGCTTCGACCGGGCTGCGGTCGGCGAGGCGTTCGGCTTCGGCGACGACCTGGCCGCCGTCACCGTCATGGCCGTGGGCGCCCTCGGCGACATCACCGCCGCCCCCGAGGCGCTGCGCGAGCGCGAGCTCGCCCCGCGTACGCGCCGTCCGATCGCGGAGTCGATCGTCCTCGACGCCTGAGCGACGGGTTCAGCCCGTCGGCGGGTTGAGGTCGGGGTGCAGGACGCTCACGAGCGAGTACGCCCGGCCCGCGGCATCCGGCCCGCGTTCCCTGAACTCCTCGAACAGGGCGTGCAGCCGTCGGCGCAGTTCGTCGAGATGTCCGTCATCGAGGCGCAGGCCCATCCACGTCGTCTCGATGACCTCCGGGTCGAGTCCGTCGAGTTGCTGTCGCATCGTTTCGAGGAGCACGATCGACGCATTGGGGACGCGCGCATGCCACGAGCGGCCCGTCGCCCGGTACGGGACTTCGCGCGCACCACGGGTGCCCGCCCGCTCCGGCTGCGCCGCGAGGAGCCCCGCCTCGACGAGGGTGCGCACATGGTGGAGCATCGTGCCGGGGTTGACCGACAGCAACTGTGCGAGCTCCTTGTTGGTGCGCGCGTCGAACGCGCACAGGCGCAGGATGCGCAGCCGCAGGGGTGAGCTCAGGGCGCGCGCCATCGCCTCCGTGCCATCGTCGTCAGGCGCGGCCGTGGCGTCGGTGATGTCGGTCATGCGACGAGGGTATCCGGCCGATTGACTTTTCCCAATCAGTTCCTCACACTGATTGGCATGTCTCGATCAGATGGGCCGGACCGCCCCGTCCGCGCGGAGACGATCGGGGCGCTGTGGCGAGACCGCAACTTCCTCACACTGTGGACGGGACAGGCATTCAGCCAGTTCGGGGCGCAGGTGTTCGAACTCGCGCTCCCGGTGCTCGCCGTGCTGCTCCTGCATGCGAGCGAGGCGCAGGTCGGCTACCTCACTGCCGCCGCGACGGCGTCGTTCCTCATCGTTGGGCTTCCCGCAGGTGCCTGGATCGACCGTCTGCGCAAGCGGCGGGTGATGATCGTGGCCGACGGCGTGCGGGCTGTCGCGCTCGGTGCGCTGCCCGTGCTGTACCTGTTCGGCCACCTCGAGATGTGGCATCTGTACGCCGTCGCCCTGGTCGTCGGCGTCGCGACCGTGTTCTTCGACGTGTCGTACCAGAGCATCGTCCCGTCCCTCGTCCGGGGCGACCAGATCGCCGAGGCGAACGGCAAACTCGAGTCGACGAACCAGGTCGCGGGGCTCGCCGGACCCGCCGTCGGCGGTGGCCTCGTGGCTCTCGTCTCGGCGCCGCTCGCGATCGTGACGACGAGCGCCACGTATGTGATCTCGATGGTCGCGCTGATCTTCACACGCGACCACGAGGTGCTGCGCGACCGGTCCGACCGCGAACCGCTCCATCGCGAGATCGCGGAGGGACTGCGCTGGGTGTTCGGCAATCCGCTCCTTCGGCGCATCGTCGCGACCACCGGCATCTCGAACCTCTTCTCGACGATGGCGTTCACGCTGCTGCCGATCTTCTATCTGCGCATCCTCGGCTTCTCCCCCGCGATCATGGGACTGCTGTTCTCGCTCGGCGCCGTCGGGGGCCTCCTCGGTGCGATCGTGACTCCGCGGCTCACGGCCCGTGTCGGCGAAGCGCGGGCGATCCCGCTGAGCGCGGTCGCGTTCTCCGTCGCGATGCTGCCGCTGCCGCTGGCCGCTGCCCTCCCCCAGCCGGGCGCCTTCGCGCTGCTCGTGGTCCAGTCGTTCACGATGAGCTTCGCGGTGCTCGTCTACAACATCACCCAGGTGACGTTCCGTCAGCGCATCACCCCGGGGCGCCTCCTCGGGCGCATGAACGCGTCGATCCGCTTCTGCGTGTGGGGCGTGATGCCCCTCGCCGCCCTCGCCGCCGGCTGGCTGGGCACGGCCGTCGGCACGATCGCGACGCTGTGGATAGCGGCGGCCGGCGCCGCCCTGTCCGCGCTGCCGGTCGCGCTCGGACCGTTCTGGCGCCTGCGCGAACTCCCACAGGCGCAGCACACTCCGACCTCCGCGGCAACCTCCTGATTTCCGGCGTGCGGCGGGCTAGCCTGCGCAGATGAGCCCTCGCCGCGCCGCCGTCCTCGGGATCGGGACAGCCGTGCCCGATACGCGCCTGTCGCAGAACGACTTGCGCGATCTGTTCGCGGCGCAGCCCGGGATCGATCGTCTGACGGCACGGCTCATCCGCGCCGCGTTCGACCACTCCGCGATCGACGGGCGGTACACGGTCCTCCCCGAACTCGCGCGCGGGGCGGATGCCACGGATGCCGGCGCCTCGCCCTTCATCGACGAGGAACGGCACCTGCGGCATCCCGCGACGGGCGTGCGCAACGCCGTGTACGCGCGGGCGGCCCCCGCACTGTTCGCGGCGGCGGCGCGTGCGGCGCTCGACCGGTCGGGTGTCGCCGCGGCGGACATCACGCACGTCGTCACGGCATCCTGCACGGGGTTCTTCGCGCCCGGGCCGGACTTCCGCCTGGTCCGCGACCTGGGGCTCGCCCCCTCCGTCGCCCGCAGTCACCTGGGGTTCCTCGGGTGCGCCGCAGCCCTTCCGGCACTGCGCACGGCCGCCGACATCTGCGCCGCCGCCCCCGCCGCGCACGTGCTCGTCGTGTGCGGCGAGCTGTGCAGCATCCATCTGCGCGCCTCGACCGACCCCGACCAGATCGTGTCCTCCGCCGTCTTCGCCGACGGCGCCGCCGCGGCGGTCGTGTCGGCGGCGCCGCACGGCGAGGGCCGCCGCCTCGAACTCGATCGCTTCACGACCGCGATCACCGACGACGGCGAGAGCGCGATGGGCTGGACGATCGGGGACCACGGTTTCGAGATGACGCTGACCGCCGACGTCCCCCGCATCGTCGGGCGCGAGGTGCGCGCCGCGCTCGCGCCCCTTCTCGACACGTCCTCCGCCCACGACCTCGCGGATGCCGCGCTGCAGTGGGCGGTGCACCCCGGCGGGCGGAGCATCCTCGACCGGGTCGAGGAGGCCTGCGGGCTCGACTCCGCGACCCTCGATCACTCGCGCGGCATCCTGCGCGAGTACGGCAACATGTCGTCGGCGACGATCCTCTTCATCCTCGAGCGGCTGCTCGCGGACCCCGGCATCGACGACGGGACACCGCTCATCGCCGTCGCCTTCGCCCCGGGCCTCACCGTCGAGGCGGCACGGATGACGGTCCGCACGGCACCCGCGGACACCCCGGCATGAGCGGCTACTCGACGCGCGACGACCGGCTGCGCGAGCTGATGGACGACCCGGACTGCGACCCCGTGCGGCTGCGGCGCACCCTCGAGCGTTTCCGGATGGTCAACCGGCTGGTCTCGGGGTGGGGCGCCGTGTACCGGAGCCGTATCCGACCCCGTGCGCGCGCCCATCGGACGCTCTCGATCCTCGACATCGGCTGCGGCGGTGGAGACGTGCTCGGCCGGCTCGTCGCGCTCGCGCGGCGCGACGGCATCGCGGTGCGGGGTCTCGGCATCGACCCCGATGAGCGCGCGCTCGCCGTCGCACGACGGCGAGAGGAGGGCGGCCTGACCTTCCGGCGCGCGTTCGCCCGCGAGCTGGTCGCGAACGGCGAGCGGTTCGACGTCGTCCTCTCCAACCACGTGCTGCACCACCTCGACGAGCCCGCTCTTGCGGGCTTCCTCCGCGACTCGGCGGACCTCGCCCGGGGTCCCGCGGGCGGGATCGTGCTGCATTCCGACATCGCCCGCTCACGCCGCGCGGCCGTCGCCTACGCCATCGGCATCACGCCGCTCGCCCCGGGCAGCTTCCTGCGCACCGACGGGCTCCGCTCGATCCGCCGCAGCTGGACCCCCGACGAGCTGACGGCACGACTGCCGGACGGATGGCGGGTGGAACGCCCGGCGGCGTTCCGACTGCTCGCGGTGCACGGGGGCACGCCATGAGCGGCCTCGCCGACGTCGCGGTCGTGGGCGCGGGGCCTGTGGGTGGGCTCCTCGCGGCCGAGCTCGCGCGGCGCGGTGTCGCCGCGGTCGGGCTCGAACGGCGTGCCGACGCAGTGCCGCATGGCGGCGCCGGCGACGGCGGGCGGGAGGTGTCCACGCACGACATCACCGGCGATCGCGCCGACGCCGCCCTCCGATCGCGGGCGGTCGGACTGCATGCCACGGCGCTGGCGGCGATGGAAGCGTCCGGCGCCACCGACCGACTCCTCGCGGGCGCACGACTCGTGCGCGTCGGCGAGGCGCGCCGCGGCGGGCGCACGCTCGGAGTGGTCCGCTTCGACCGGCTGCATGCCCGGCATCCCTACGTTGCGACGCTGCCGCAGCCGCGCACCGAGGCGGCGCTGGCACGGACGGCGCAGGTCTGGGGCGCGCCCGCCGTCCGCCATGGCGCGGCGGTGGCGGCGCTCATCGCGCGCGGCGACAGGGTCGAGGTGCGCCTCGACGACGGAGGGGCCCTGGAGGCGAGGATCGTGGTGGTCGCGGGCGGCATCCGCGCACGCGGCCTGCTGCCGCTGCCCGCGGTCGCGCGCCCCTACCCCGACCACTACCTCATGACCGACTGCGCCGACACCTCCGACGACGGAGACCGCGCCGTCGTGCACCTCGACCCGCGCGGAGTGCTCGAGTCCTTCCCGCTGCCGGGCGGGCGCCGCCGCTACGTCGCGTGGATGTCGGCGGGCGAGGGCGACCCCGCGGCCCGCCTGCGCGAGGCGGTCGCCCAGCGGTCGGGGTCGGATGCCGCCGCGCGCGCCGTCGACGACGCGAGCCCGTTCGGGGTGGCGCGCTCGGGCCTCACCGCGATGCGTGCGGGCCGTGTGTTCGCGATCGGCGACACGGCACACGAGGTCAGCCCCATCGGCGGGCAGGGGATGAACCTCGGCTTCCTCGATGCCGTGACCCTCGCGCCGCTGCTGGCCCGCTGGCTGCACGAGGGCGCCGGAGTCCCGCCGCCCGGTCCCCTCCGGGCGGCGCTGGATGCCTGGGAGCGCGCTCGGCGCACGGCCGCGAGCCGCTCCGGGCGAATCGCGGCCGTCAACACGATGCTCGGGCGGCCGTCGCGCGCCGCCGGCGCCGAGGCCGTCCGGTTCGCTCTCGCGACGCCGGCGAGGACCGTCCTCGCCCACGCCTACGCGATGGGGTTCGATCCCGCCGCACGCTCGTACCGGGTGCCGCGGTGACCGCCGCGGCGAACCCCGTCTTCCGCGGCGCAGCGGGTGCGCTGTGGCGCTCCTGCCACCCCGGGCCGACCGTCGTCGTCTCGGTGCTGGCCCTGCTCCTCGGACTGTCCACCGGACTAGATGCGGCGCGACTCGCGCTCCTCGTCGGAGCGGTGGGTGCCGGGCAGCTGTCGGTCGGGTGGTCGAACGACGCGATCGACGCGCGCCGCGACACGGAGGTCGGGCGCCGCGACAAGCCCATCGCCCGCGGCGAGATCACGGCGCGCACGGTCGCGGTCGCCGCGGGGGTGGCGCTGCTCGTGGCGGTATGCCTCTCGGTGCTCCTCGGGTGGGGCTTCCTCGCGGCGCACACCGCGGCGCTCACCTCGGCGTGGGGCTACAACGCGTGGCTCAAGCGGACGGCGGCATCCGTCGTCCCGTTCGCCGTGAGTTTCGGGCTCTTTCCGTCGCTCGCGACGCTCGCGGCGGCGGAGCCCTCTTTCGCATCGCCCTGGGCCACGGCAGCGGGCGCCGCGCTGGGCGTCGCGGTGCACTTCTCGAACGTCCTGCCCGACCTCGACGACGACGCCGCGACCGGCGTCCGCGGCCTGCCGCACCGCCTCGGCGCCCGAACGAGCGCGATCACCGCATTCGCGGCACTCGCGACAGGCGCGGGCGCGGTGACGGCCGGGGCCGTCGTCGCGGGCGCCGCGTCGCCCGTCACCCTGGTCGGCCTCCTGGCCGTCCTCGCAATCGGGGCGACGGGCCTCGTCCGCGCGTTGCGGCGCCCCGACCGCACGGTGTTCCGCCTCGTGATGCTGGCCGCGCTCGCGCTCGTGCTGCTGCTCGCCGCAACCGGCGTGCGCCTCACGACGTGAGTCCGGCCGTACGTCCGACGGTCGCGGGCGACGCGACGACTCAGTCGTCGAGCAGCTCGGCCTCGATGACGTCGTCCTCATCGTCGGATGCCGGAGCCTCCGCGACGGGCGCGGCACCTTCGCTCGTCAGCACGAGCGACGATCCGTCGGCGGCGACGTCGACCTTCACGATGTCGCCGTCGCGCACGCCACCGGAGAGCAGCGCCATCGCGAGACGGTCCTGGATCTCCGACTGGATGAGCCGGCGCAGCGGCCGGGCCCCGAAGATCGGGTCGTAGCCGCGCTCGGCGAGCCATGCCCGGGCATCCGGGGTGACGGCGAGCGTCAGGCGGCGCTCGTGGAGGCGGCGCTGCAGGGCATCCACCGACAGTTCCACGATCTGCGCGAGGTCATCCTCGCTGAGCGCCTGGAACATCACGATGTCGTCGAGGCGGTTGAGGAACTCGGGACGGAACGCGGTCCGCACGAGCGCCATGACCTGGTCGCGCTTCTCCTGCGTCGACAGCGTCGGATCGATGAGGATCGGCGAACCGAGGTTCGACGTCAGGATCAGGATCGTGTTCGTGAAGTCGACCGTCCGGCCCTGACCGTCGGTGAGACGGCCGTCGTCGAGCACCTGCAGGAGGATGTCGAAGACCTCCGGGTGCGCCTTCTCGACCTCGTCGAGGAGGACGACCGAGTACGGCCGACGGCGCACGGCCTCGGTGAGCTGACCGCCCTGCTCGTAGCCGATGTACCCCGGAGGGGCGCCGACGAGGCGCGCGACGGAGTGCTTCTCGCCGTACTCACTCATGTCGATGCGGATCATGGCGCGCTCGTCGTCGAAGAGGAACTCCGCGAGGGCCTTCGCGAGCTCGGTCTTGCCGACACCCGTCGGCCCGAGGAAGAGGAAGGACCCGGTCGGACGGTTCGGGTCGCTGATGCCGGCGCGCGAGCGGCGCACGGCGTCGGAGACCGCCTTCACGGCATCCTTCTGGCCGATCAGGCGCTTGCCGAGCTCGGCCTCCAGGTGCACGAGCTTCTCGCTCTCGCCCTGCAGCAGCCGCCCGACGGGGATGCCCGTCCATGCGGCGATCACGGAGGCGATGTCCTCGTCGGTGACCTGCTCGTTGACCATGCGCTTCTCGGTCGTGTTCGCCTCGGCGCGCTCGGCATCGGCGATCTCCACCTGCAGGCGCTTGATCGTCTCGTACTCGAGCTTCGAGGCGCGCGCGTAGTCGGCCTCACGCAGCGCACGGTCACGGTCGATGACGGCCTGATCGAGCTGCTTCTTCAGCTCGCCGACGCGCGTGAGACCGGCGCGCTCCTTCGCCCAGCGGGCCTCGAGGGTCGCGAGCTCGGCCTCCGCGGCATCCATCTGCTCGCGCAGCTTCGCGCGGCGCTCCTTGGATGCCTCGTCCTTCTCCTTCTTGAGGGCGAGGTCTTCGAGCTTCATGCGGTCGACGCGGCGGCGCAGCTGGTCGATCTCGACGGGCGACGAGTCGATCTCCATCTTGAGGCGGCTCATCGCCTCGTCGATGAGGTCGATCGCCTTGTCGGGGAGCTGGCGCGACGGGATGTAGCGGTTCGACAGGGAGGCCGCGGCCACGAGCGCCGCATCGGCGATCGTCACACCGTGGTGCGCCTCGTACCGGCCCTTGAGCCCGCGCAGGATCGCAACGGTGTCCTCGACGGAGGGCTCGCCGACGTACACCTGCTGGAAGCGGCGCTCGAGCGCGGCATCCTTCTCGATGAACTCGCGGTACTCGTCGAGCGTCGTCGCGCCGATGAGGCGCAGTTCGCCGCGCGCAAGCATGGGCTTCAGCATGTTGGATGCCGCGACGGAGCCTTCGCCGCCGCCCGCGCCCATCAGGACGTGGAGCTCGTCGATGAAGGTGATGATCCGGCCGTCCGACTCGGTGATCTCCTTGAGGACGCTCTTCAGGCGCTCCTCGAACTGGCCTCGGTACATCGCGCCGGCGACGAGCGCCGAGATGTCGAGGGAGATGAGCTCCTTGTCCTTGAGGGATTCGGCGACGTCGCCCTCGACGATGCGCTGGGCGAGCCCCTCGACGACGGCGGTCTTGCCGACGCCGGGTTCGCCGATGAGGACGGGGTTGTTCTTCGTGCGGCGCGTGAGCACCTGGCTGACCCGGCGGATCTCGCTGTCGCGACCGATCACGGGGTCGAGCTTGCCCTGCCGGGCGCGGTCGGTGAGGTTGATGCCGAACTGTTCGAGGGGGCTCTGCTCCTCCTGCCCGGGCTGGGGCTGCGCGTTCATTCGTTCTCCTGAAAATCTGCGCGACTCAAAGTTGAGTCGTCTACGCTCAAGTTTATCAAAGCGCGATCTCGGCGGCAAGACCCCGGACGCCGCGCACGGCGGTCAGGACGCCAGGGCCTCCTGCCCCGCGGACGCCGGACCGGCGCACGTGAAGCGCGCGCGATAGGCCGTCGGGGTGAGCCCCAATGTCCGGGCGAAGTTCTGCCTCAGCACGGCGGCCGAGCCGAATCCGCAGTCGGCGGCGATCGCGTCGAGGGCCAGGTCGGTCTGTTCGAGCAGGCGCTGCGCGTGGATGATCCGCTGCCGGCCGAGCCAGGCGGCCGGAGTCGTGCCGTAGTCGGCCTTGAACCGTCGCGCGAACGTGCGCGGCGACATGTGCGCGCGGGCGGCGAGCTGGTCGACCGACAGATCGAGGGTGAGGTTCTCGAGCATCCAGTCGGTGACGGGGGTGAGCGAGAGCGACGTCGACTCGGGGAGCGGCTTCGCGATGAACTGCGCCTGCCCGCCGTCGCGCTGGGGAGGAACCACCATCCGGCGCGCGATCGTGTTGGTCATCTCCGCGCCGAGTTCGAGGCGCAGCAGGTGCAGACAGGCATCCAGCCCCGCCGCCGTCCCCGCGCTCGTGATGATGCGCCCGTCCTGCACGTACAGGACGTTGGGGTCGACGTCGATCTCCGGGTACATCCGGGCCATCGTGTCGGCATAGCGCCAGTGCGTCGTGGCACGGCGGCCATCGAGCACACCCGCCGCGGCGACGACGAACGACCCGCTGCAGACGGTCAGGACCCAGGCGCCGCGCGCGACGGCGCGACGCACGACATCTGCGACGCGCGTGTCGACGCTCGCCCACTGCTCGCGGGGAATCGGGGTGATCACGACGAGATCGGCGTCGTCGGCGAAAGCGAGGTCGTGCTCGACATTGATCGAGAAACCGATGTTGCTCGGAACGACCCCCGGGTCGGGCGCGACGACGCGGAAGTCGAAGGAGGGGATGCCGTCGTCGGACCGGTCGAGGCCGAACGCCTCGCAGGCCAGACCGAACTCGAACGGGGCGAACCCCGGCTGCACGACACACGCGATGGTCTTCATGGCAGAAATCATACACACAGCGTCAGTCCTGCCACTCGTGGCAGAACACATGCGCTCGTAGCGTTTCCGCCATGATCCTTCTCATCTTTCTCGGCATCCTCTCCGCCGCCGGCGTCGCGGTGACGATCCACCACTTGCGCCTCGACGGATACCGCCGGATCCCCACCGACCACAGCCGGCTCCCCTGAACGACGCTCCGTCGATTCGAGAAGGGCTTCGGGCACGACGCACCACCCCCGTAGAGTGGGCCGGACATCCCATCGTTGAGGAGCGACCATGTCGACACCGGATCAGCCGCAGCAGGACCCGCACACCGCCCCCGCACCGCCCTACGGCCAACCGGTTCCGCCCGCCCCGCCGTACGCGCCGCCGGTCAGCGCTCCCTACGCCCCGCCCGCGGGCGCCCCGTACGCCCCTGCCGCGCCGGCAGCTCCTGCTGCGCCGTATGCGCCCGCTGATCCCGCGGCCCCGGCAGGCGCGTACGCGACCGCCCCGGCAGCGCCGGCGGCGCCGTACGCTCCCGAGGCTCCGGCCGCCGCGTATGCGGCGCCCGGCTACGGCGCGACGGCGCCCGCCTTCTCACCCTCGCCCGCCGCACCATCGGCCGGCCGCGGCAGGCTCGCGATCATCGCCGCCGTCCTCGGTGCCGTGCCGCTCGCGCTCGGCCTCGTGCAGCCGTTCATCTTCCGGTCGCTGTTGAGCCTCTCGAACTACGCGGCGTACGGCGCGGTGTCGTTCTTCCTGAACGCGGTGGCAGTGGTCGCGGGGGCGGGCGCACTCGTCTTCGGGCTGATCGCACGCCGCGATGCGCCGCTGTGGGCGGGCATCGGCATCGGGCTCGGCGCCGCCGCCGTGGTGGGCTCGTTGAGCGCCTTCGTCTTCTCGGTGCCGGGCTTCCTGTACTGACGACGGCCCGGCTCGGCGCCCGCTACCGGCGGCGGCGAGCCGGGATCGCCTGCAGCGTGTCGAGCAGCACGTCGGCCGAGCGGGCCCACGAGAAGCGCGCGATGTGCGCCGTGCCGGCGTCGACGACCGCCTCCCGCACCGATGAGTCGTCGAGCGAGCGGATGCCGGCGGCGAACGCCTCGGCGTCGCGCCCGGGGGCGTAGAGCGCACCGTCGCCGGCGACCTCACGGAAGATCGGCATGTCGGTGACGACCGCCGGAACCCCCATCTCCACGGCCTCGGCGAGCGGCAGACCGTAGCCCTCATCGAGCGAGGCCGAGACGAGCACGGCCCGATCCGCGAGAAGCGCCGCGTATTCGGCATCCGTCACCCCGCCGTGGAAGACGACCTCGGCGCCGCGGGGATCGATGAGCTCGGACAGCTCGGCACGCCGCTCGGGCGAGATGCGCGACAGCAGGTGGAGCGTTCGACCGGGGAGGTGCGCGGCCGCACGGACGAGCGTCTCGACGTTCTTGTAGGGCATGAACGAGCCCATGTACACGAGGTTCGCGGCGCCGGGCGTGACGGCGCCCGCGGGCAGCAGGTCGGCGAGTCGCTGCGGCGCGTTGGGCACGACGACGACCGGCCGGCGGGTGAGGCGCACGCGCGCGAACTCCGCCGCGCTCGTCTCGCTCACCGTCGCGACGACGTCGGCGGCATCGAGTGTCAGCCGCTGCGGCACGTACGAGAGGTGGAAGAGGCGCCACCCGAGCCGCACGTACCAGGGCAGGTCGCGCGGGGGCGTCCGATGGCGGTAGTAGATCGTGTCGTGGAGCGTCAGGATGAGCCCGAACCGGCGGCCGGCGGACCCGATCGTCTGCATCGGCGAGAAGACCGCATCGGGCCGGTGACGGTTGAGGATCAGTGCGGTGAAGGGCTCGCGCACCGCCGTCGGCGGGTGGATGCGGAGCACCCGGGCATCCGCCGGCAGGAACGCGCGCTGCGCGTCGTCGTGGATGAGGAAGACGACCTCCACCCCGCGTGCGGGAGCGGCGGCGAGGACGGCGGCGGCGAGCTCGGCCGAGTAGCGGCTGATGCCGTCGTGGAAGTCGGTGCGGATGTAGCGCGCGTCGAAGAGCAGGCGCATGTCAGCTCTCGAGCGGCTCGCCGCGGTAGAGCTTCTCGAACGTGTCGAGGGTCTTCTCGATGTCGTGGATCTCGACGCCGTCGAGGGAGGCCTGCTGCATGCGCAGATACTCCTCGGGCGAAGCGGTGAGCACGCGCCGGAGCTTGTCGGCGAGGTCGTCGGCGTTCCCCGGCTCGAACAGGTATCCGTTGACGCCGTCGTTGATGAGGTGCGGCAGGGCGACGGCGTTCGCACCGACGACGGGGAGACCGGATGCCATGGCCTCCATCGTCGCGATCGACTGCAGCTCCGCGATCGAGGCGATCGCGAACACGTCGGCCTTGCCGTAGGACGCGCGCAGGTCCTCCTCCGACACGCGGCCGTGGAACGTGACGCGGTCCTGGATGCCGAGGCGCTGCGTGGTCTGCTCGAGGTTCCGGTGCTGGTCGCCGCCGCCGACGATGTCGAACGTGATGTTCGGCAGCTCCGGCGCGAGCTTCGCGATGGCCTGGAGCGTCACCTCGACGTGCTTCTCGGTCGTGAGGCGCCCGACGAACAGCACCCGGTGGTGCTCGCGCGGCGTCAGATCGGGGGTGTAGTTGCGCTTGTCGATGCCGCAGCTGATCGGGATGACCCCCGTGATGTCGATCGTCTGCTCGAGGAACTCCGCCGCCTTGCGGGTCGGCGTCGTCACGGCGCGGGACATGTCGAACGTGCGCTTCGCGTCGTCCCACGCGAGCTTCACGACGATCTTGTCGAGCACGGGCGGGAGGGTCGTGAAGTCGAGGATGTTCTCGGCCATCACGTGGTTCGTCGCGATCACCGGGATGCCGCGCTGGTGCGCGATCCGGGTGAGTCCGCGACCGATCACGATGTGCGACTGGCTGTGCACGACGTCGGGCTTCACGGCATCCAGCACCTTGCGCGCGTAGTGCTTGCTGCGCCACGGCCAGACGAACCGCAGCCAGTCGTGCGGGTACCAGCGGACGCCGGGCAGCCGGTGGACCGTGAGGTCCTGCCCCTCGATGCGCTCGGTGAACACCCCGTGGTTGCGGTGCCCGACACTCGGCGTGACGATGTGCACGTCGTGTCCGCGGCCGGCGAGTCCGGCGGCGAGCCGCTCCGCGAAGCGCGCCGCACCGTTGACGTCGGGAGCGAAGGTATCGGCGGCGATGACGACCGTGAGGGGGGCTGCGGCGGGAGGCGTCGCACCGCCCTCGTCGTGCGCGGGGGGTGTCGCTGGGGGAGTCACGGGTCGGTGGCTGCCTATCTCTGCGGCGTGATCGGCGAGTGCGTCGACCAGGATCGAGTCTACCCGAGGGCCTCCGCCGGGCCCCGAGCGCGCCGGGGCGTCGCCTCACTGCTCGCGCAGCACCATCGCCTCTTCGAGGGTCGGCGCGACGTCACGGCATCGGGCGGGGATGCCTCCGAGCGCGGCCTCCACGCCGGCGGCGTCGACGCCCGCGACCCGGAGGTTCCGCCCCGACAGCATCGTGGGAAGTCCCGCCGCGGTCAGCCCCGCGAGCGCGCGCTGCCACTCGGCGGTGCGCACCTCGACGGCGCGCATGCCGGCCGTGAGCTCCGCGACTGTGCCCGTTCCCGTGAGCCGCCCCTGCGACATCAGCGCGAGCCGCGTGCACTGCTCCGCCTCCTGCAGACAGTGCGTCGTGACGATGACGCCGATGCCCGCATCGGCCTGCGCGTGGATCGTGTCCCACAGTCGCGCGCGGGAGAGCGGATCCACCCCGGAGGTGGGCTCGTCGAGCACGAGGAGTTCCGGACGGTGGGCCAGGGCGAGGGCGAAGGCGAGCTGGCGCTGGCGCCCGAGCCCGATGTCGGCGACCCGTTCCTCCGCGACGGCGGCGAGCGCGGGCGGGAGGTCGGCGGCGGGGGAACGGTACACGCGCGCGACGAAGGCCACGTTCTCGGCGACGGTGAGCGACTGCGCGAGGCCGAGCCCCTGTGGGACGTAGCCGAGGCGACGGCGTGCGGCGGCCGTGGGTGACGCGCCGAACAGCAGCGCCTCGCCCTCGTCGGGGCGTTCGAGCCCGATGAGCATGCGCAGGAGGGTCGTCTTGCCGGCGCCGTTTGCCCCGATGAGGCCCACGATCTCCCCGGCCCCGACGCGGAGCGAGACGTCCTCGACCGCCGGCTGCTCCCCGAAGCGGCGGGTGATGGCCCGCGCCTCGGCGAGCGGGGCACCCGCCCTTGCGGAGGCCGCCGGAGTGGGCGCGGCGGCGGGCGCGCCCGTGACGGGGAAGCCGCCGGTGCGGATGCCTGTGGCGCGGGGCTCGGGCGACGACACCTCCCGCGCGAGGGTCAGCGCGATGAGGGCGTCCTCGAGGTCGACGGGCACCTCGGCGCCGGGCGACGCCTCACCGCCTTCGGGCGGGATCCAGCGGTGCCGCGCGGCGCCGCGGCGCCAGCTGTCCGGGCTCGCCGCCGTGGCATCCGAGGTCACGATGCGCCCCGGCACCGACGCGATGATGTCGTCGGGGGTGCCCGCGCCGATGACGCGCCCGCCGTCGAGGGCGAGCACCGTCATCGCGCGAGACGCCTCGTCGAGGTAGGTCGTCGCGAGGAGCACGGCGGTGTCCTCCGTCGCCGCCTCGGCGATGAGGCGCCACAGCTCGACACGGCTGACGGGGTCGACCCCCGTGCTCGGCTCGTCGAGCAGCACGAGTCGCGGGTCGTGCAGGATCGCGAGCACGAAGCCGAGCTTCTGGCGCATCCCGCCCGACAGGTCGCGCCCGAGCCGGTCGCGCGCCGCGCTGAGCCCCGCCCGTTCGAGGAGCTCGTCGCCGCGTGAGCGTACGCGTGCGGCCGGCATCGCGAAGGATTGGCCGACGAAGGCGAGGTTCTCGGCGACCGTGAGGCTCCCCCACACGCCCGACGTCGACGGCTGGTAGCCGAGGTCGCGCTTGCCGACGGTGCGGACGCTCCCCGCCTGCACGCCGACCCGCCCGGCGAGCACCCGCAGCAGCGTCGACTTGCCCGCGCCGTCGCCGCCGACGACGGCGGTGACCCGACCTGTCGGGACCTCGAGCGTCACATCGTCGAGCGCGACCGTGTTCCCGAAGGCGACCCGGATGCCGCGGACACCGTACCCGGTCACCGTCGCGACTCCGCCCCCGCGGGGGCGCGTCGTGCCGCCCGCGCCGGAGCGATGCTCGCGTGCAGTCGCACGACGGCCGCGGCGAACAGGACGACCGCCATGACGGCGAGCACGAGGATCGGGAGCCACAGGGCTTCCCAACCCGACCCGCGCAGCATGACGCCCTGCGAGATCATCGTGAAGTAGGTGAGCGGCAGGAGGTATCCGATCCACCGGACGCCGGCCGCCATGGCATCCAGCGGGAAGATCATGCCGGAGAGCAGGATCTGGGGCAGCAGCGTCATCATCGCCATCTGGATCGCCTGGCCGTTCGTCTTCGCGACGGTCGAGATCAGCACGCCGATCCCGAGGACCGCGAAGAGGAACAGCGCCGCGCCGAGCGCGAAGATCCCGACGTTGCCACGGAACGGCACACCGAACAGCCAGATGCCGATGAGCGCGATGAGCAGCATGTCGAGGGCCGCCAGCAGGAAGTACGGCGTGATCTTGCCGAGGATCACCGACGAGGCCTTCAGCGGCATGACCGCGAGCTGCTCGAAGGTGCCCGCCTCACGCTCACGGACCATCCCGATCGACGTGATGATCGTGCCGATGAAGGTGAGGATGAGGCCGATGATGGCGGGGATCATGACCCACGAGGTCGTGAGGTCGGGGTTGAAGAGCACCTGGATGTCGAGCGTCGGCGCGCCCGGCGTCTGGGCGAGCTGTGCGGATGCCTGGGTGAACAGCACCTTCGCGGACTGCGCCGCGAAGAGATTCGCGCCGTCGATGTAGACGGTGACGGAGCCCGCGCCGTCGGCGTAGAGGGCGACGTCCGCCTT
>Ga0209922_100493_pt1 | contig 53306 bp, 47 predicted proteins | sample ThiBiot_500_biof_FD_183946 | JGI IMG/M metagenome (GOLD analysis project Ga0209922, IMG submission 183946) | Wastewater bioreactor microbial communities from Cape Town, South Africa - Thiocy_expt_500_biof (SPAdes) | ecosystem: Engineered > Bioreactor > Thiocyanate-remediating > Anaerobic-Aerobic ... | reverse complement strand
AGCAACTCCGACGCCGGTGGTGGAGAGCAGCGTCACGCGCCTGCACCGAGCGTCGGCCCCGCGTGCCCGTCTGTCCTGCGCCGAAGCCGCAGTTCGGCTTCCTCGCTCCACTCGCGGGCGAGGGACGCGTAGCGGCGCCGGTCCTTCTGGTTGAGTCCGGCGAGTTTGGGGAGGAGTTCGAATGTCGTGCGCATGTGCCCGGGAATGTCATCGACAGGTCCGCCGGTGGATGACAGGAGGACCTCGATCACGCCCGCGGCGGTGCCGCCGCTGTCGATCAGCGCGACGAGCTCGCGGGCGTCCTTCCGTCCCTTCTCCGTCGCGTGTCGGTCGAGCAGCGCGGCGATCTTCGTGGCGATGTGCGCGTCGAGGGTCAGCATGAGCCAGCCTTTGACCTTGAGATCCGGGTCGACGTACCGGGTGAGTGCACCAACATCGAGAAGCAGCTTGGTCCCGAGTTTCGATTCATACGGGAAGTAGGCGTCGACGTGGACGCCGTCGGCATTGCCGCGCGCCTTCCGTCCACCGCTGTGAAGGTGGTTCTCGCTGTACTCGGTGAGGCGTTCCGGGAGCCGCTGTCGGAGGCTCTGGTCGGTGATGATCAGGTCGATGTCATGGCTGATCTCGCCGCCGACGCGGGCATTCGTCGCCCATCCGCCGATGAGGATCGAGGGCTCGAGACCGTATCCGAGCGAGTCGAGAAGCGCGCGCAGTCGTCCCTCGTCGTCCGCTCCGAGAATCGTCATCGCCCGTCTCCTTCCTGATCCCACTCGCGTTCCCGCACGAAGCTGTCGCGCAGCGCGGTCCGGAACTCGGATGCCTGCCAACCGGGCGTCGCGAACAGATCGGCATACGTCTGCGCGAGGCTCGAGTACCCGTTCCAGGTCCTCGCGGCGCGTTTGTCCATCGACAGGACGCGCACCTCCTTGCCGGCGGGCAGGTCGGTGAGATTCACGGATGTGGGGAGGTACACGATGTGCTCGTTGAAGTCCGCGACGGCTCGGCCTTTCAGGATCGCGTTCGCCGCGTCAGCGCCTCCGAGCGCGTAGGGGCCCAGCTTCGAGTCGAGAACCGGATCGATGCCCTCGCGGGTGGTCCACGTGAGGGTGTCACGCTCGAGGTTGCGCCACGCGCACAGCATCGTCAGCAGTTTGTCGATACTGACGACCGCGAGCCCGCCGCGGTTGTACCGATCGACGGTCCCGTTGCTCTCGAGGCGCTCGAGAGCGAGATAGGCGGTCGTGCTCGGCACGCCTGCCTCGTACGCGAGGTCGGCGACGTTCCGCCAGGTCCGCTGCCCTTCGAGAGCACGATCGGCAAGAGCGCGCCACACCAGCTCATTACCCTTCATCGCTCTCCTCGGCCGTCAGGTATTCCTGTGATCGTGGTTACAGGAATACATGTAAGCACAATTACAGGAAAAGCAGAAGACTGATCGACCGTCGATTTGAGGCCTTGCTGCAGAGTGTGTCCACCTGGCGTCCGAGGGGTCACCGCTGAAGAGGAGCAAGCGGCCGCGATCCCTTGAAAACACTGGGATCGCGGGCGTTCGCGAATCGACGCGGCGAGGGGAGTCGAACCCGCAACGCGACCGGGTATGAACCGGTGCCCGGGACCGCCCGGATCGCCGCGAATCGTGCCCTGAGGCACGCTGTCGACGCTAGGCGAACGCACCGACATCCGCCAGGTGCATGACGGATCCTTTCGCCGTGCGTCGCCGTATGACACAGGGGTCCGGTCGTCGGCGCCGCGCGAGAGGCGTACGGTGGAAGGACTCCCCACGAATTGAAGAGGTGTTTGTCATGCGCTCACGAAGCACAGCAGTCCTGTCCGTCGCCGCCCTCGCGGCGCTCGCCCTCGCGGGATGCTCCGCCGGATCGGCCGGCCCCGGAGCCTCCGCCACGAAGACCCCCGCTCCCGTCGTCGAGTCCTCGTACGCGTCGCCCGCCACGGTCGGCGACCGCACCGGTGTCGCCGGCGACGACCTTCAGGTGTGGAGCGCGAGCGTCCCCGACAGCGGCGCCGCGGCGAGCCTCGGCGACCCCGAGGCGGGCAACGAGTGGGTCACCGTCAACGTCGCGCAGTGGGTCGCCACGAGTGGCAAGACGGATGTCGACGCCGCTCCCGTGCTCCGCTCGACCGCCGACAAGGCCGTGGAGGGCAAGGCCGTGTCGCCGCGCGCCGTCGCCGTGCCCATGACCGAGGGCAAGCTCTACACCTTCGTGTGGAGCTTCCAGGTTCCCGAGGCATCCGCTGACGCGTCGACGCTCGTCCTCTGCACGAGCGCGGCCGACGACGCCGCGTGCTCGTCGATCGCGAAGTGACCCGAGGCGTATAGCGCCCCATCCAGCGGCCCGCGCATCCGGAGGGATGCCGGGCCGCTGCGGCGTTCTCGTCAGAGCGTGCGGTCGAAGTCGCCGCCGCGGGTGGACACGATGTCCTTGCCGAGCGGCATGAGCGAGATCGGGATCATCTTGAAGTCCGCGATCGCCATCGGGATGCCGATGATCGTGATGCACAGCGCGATGCCGCTCGTGAGGTGCGCGAGGGCCAGCCACCACCCCGCGAAGATGACCCAGATGACGTTCCCGAGGAACGACGCGACCCCGGCGGTCGGCTTCGCCACGATCGTGCGGCCGAACGGCCAGATGACGTACCCGGCCGTGCGGAACGAGGCGATCGCCCACGGGATCGTGATGATCGGGATGCACAGCAGCACCCCCGCCACGACGTAGCCGACGAACAGCCAGAAGCCCGCGAAGATCACCCAGATGATGTTGAGGATCGTGCGCATGGCATCCATTCTCGCGCGTTCCGCGTTTCCGTATTCAGTCTTGCCGGGTTTGGAACGGGCTCGCAGGGCTGTGCTGAAGGATTCTCGGCGTGCGCAGACTGAATACGGCGGGGTCCCGGACGGGGCGCGGGGTGGTGCGGCAGCGGGCTCAGCCGACGAAGGACGACGCCCGATCCGAGAGCGCGCGCTGGGCCCGGCGCAGCAGGCCCACGAGCCCGGTGATGAGCAGCAGCGCGCCGACGGCGAGCACGCCATAGCCGACAGCGGCCGCCGGCGAGAGGTCCCCGACCCACGTGGACAGGTCGTCGAGTCGTCCGGCCCCGGAAGCGAGCCAGATCCCCGCCGAAGCGAGCGCCGCGAGTGCGATCCCCCACACGATCCCGGCCCAGCGGGTGCGCGGGCGCGGGCCGGCGGATGCCCCGGATACGGCGCCCGTGGCGGGCACCTGGGCATCGGCTGCCACCTCGGTCGTTTCGGCGGTGTTCGCCGCCATGACGCCCGGGGCGAGCCCGGCCGCCGGCGGCAGGAGGTCGGCGAGGGGTTCGGTGGGCTGGATGTCCGCGAGGGTTTCGGTGGGCTCGTCGTCGGTCATCGGGTGTCCTCTCCGGAGGTGACGGGCAGTTCGACGGCGATCCATCCGGTCTGCTGGTCGATCACGAGCGTCTGCTCGGTGGTGATGCCGGCAGCATCGTCGATGGGCGCCGACGTGTAGGTTCCGACGGAGCGGACCCGCCCGTCCGCGAGCGATGTCGTCGTCAGGTCGGCCGCGTCGACGTCGAGCATCGCACCGTCGGCCCGCATGATGCTCAGCATGCCGGCGGGCGCCGTGACGTCCAGGTGCAGCGTGACGCCTCGCTCGAGCCGCACCCACGTCGTCCCGGTGCGCTTGACGATGTGGATCGGCTCATCGGCGTGGCCGTTGTTGATGAGCCAGACCGAGACATCGCCGTACGGCTGCACGAACGGGTGCTCGGCGGTCCACTTCTGCTGTTGCGCACCGTTGGAGATCCCGTACCCGCCGATGTGCAACGCGGTCAGCGCGGGGACGGCCGTCGCCGCGAGCCCGCCCGTGAGGAGCACCACGGTGACGAACGCGAGGAATCCGCTGCGACGACGAGCGATCCCCGCGGCGATCATGCCGATCGCGGTGACGAGCGCGGCGACGAACAGGCCGCGGGCGCCCGCCAGCTCGGTCGCTCCGGTGACGGCCACGAGCGCACCCGCGACGATCGCGATACCGAGCACCGTCGCGACGAACGCGAAGGGCGTGCGCGGGTTCGACGCCTTGCGGAGGCGCCGGCGTTCCGCGGCCTCCGCGGAGAACGCGGCGCCGCGGGCATGCCGCTCGAGGCGCGCCTGGTCGCGGGCGATCCGGGCGGCGTCCTGTTGCTGACGTCGCCACGCGTCGTCCTGCGCCTTCCACGCGGCGTGCTGCTCACGCCAGGCGGCGTACTCGTCGGGTTGCTCCGTCGACGCCGGAGCCGCGTCGTCCGCGGCGATCGGCGCGTCGGTGGTCGTCGGGGCGGCGATCACATCGGCGGAGTCGGGCGAGTCGACAGAGGAGAGGGAGGGGAGGGAGGAGGGGGTGGATGCCGCGAAGCCGGCGGCATCCACCCCCTCGGGGTCCGCGGGCACGGCATCCGGTCCCGAGCCGGATGCCGTGGCGGACTCGACCGGGGCGACGGACGCGACGGAAGCCGTTCGTGCGTCGGCGTCGACCGCCGGACGGGAAGCGGGCGGCGTGTGACGCGCCGCCCGCACGATGATCACGACGAGCGCCGCCGCGAGGCCGACGCCGATCAGTGCCAAGAGGATGCCGAGGGCCGTGTAGCCGCCGAACGGGGCGGACCCGACGTACAGCACGGGGAGGCCGAGAAACAGGGAGATCGGCGCGGGGATGATGCCGAGCACCGCGCAGATCGCGACGCCCGCCTGCGCGGGGGAGAACCGGCCGCGCAACGCCTCTTGGAGGAGGATCCGACCGTCGAGGTCGGGCAGCAGCGCCCACGCGATCGCGTACAGCAGCAATGCCGGGAAGCCGAAGAGGCTCACGACGACGAGGATGCCTCGCACGATCAGCGGGTCGATCCGCAGCCGCGCCGCGATCCCCGCCGCGACGCCGCCGAGCCATCCGTCCGTACGGACGATGCCCAACCCCGACGTCCACGCGAAGAACCGGTCGGCGCGGGACGGGCGAGGGGGCCGCGCCGCGGGCTCGGGCGGCCCGGGGTCGGTCACGGGGGAGGTCATGCAACGATCTTCGCCGGTGCGAGGCGGGGCGTGCCATGGGGTGAATCCCTGAGGCATCCCTGATTCTCGATGACGGGAGGGGAGCTGACGCGGGCGATGTGGTGGGATGGGCGACATGACCACTCCCGCAGCGCCACAGGCGCGGCCGGTGCGCCCGGCGCGGCCGGCACGCCCGGCCCGCCCGGCGAGGCCGCGCGCCGTCGCCGCGCCGCGCCCCGCGCTGCAGCGCCCCCGGGAGTGCGCGGTCACGGGTGTCGCGGTCGGTCTCGCGCGGCACCTCGGCGCACCGGTGTGGGCCGTGCGGGCGCTGTTCATCGTGCTCGCGCTGCTCGGTGGGGCGGGCATCCTGCTCTACCTCTGGTGCTGGGCGTTCATCCCGTGGGAGCCCGGCGCGGCCACCCCCACCCATGCCGTGCCCGTCGCCTGGATCCTGCTCATCGTCGCGGGGACGTCCTTGATCGTCGCCTTCCTCGGGGTCGATCAGTACCAGAACTGGGGATGGGCGCCGTACGCGGTGCCGCGGATCATCGGCGGCTTCGCGGTCGCCGTGGCCGCGGCCACCGTCGCGGGACTCTGGGCGGGATTCGTCGATCGGGTCGACCCCGCACGCGGCGCCGGACACGCCATCCTCACGCGCGTCATCGCGATCGGGACGCTCGTGGTCGTCCTCGTGACCGTGTCCGGACAGGTGGCGAGGGGTGTCGGGCCCGTCGTCGGCACCGCAGGCATCCTGCTCCCCGCTCTCGCGATCCTCGCGGTGCTCTCGCCCGCGCTCATCCAGCAGTACCGTGAGCTCACCGGTGAGCGGATCAAGCGCATCCGTGAGGAGCAGCGTGCGGAGATGGCGGCGCACCTGCACGACTCGGTGCTGCAGACCCTCGCCCTCATCCAGAACCGCGCGGGGGCATCCAGCGACGCCGCCCGCCTCGCTCGGGCGCAGGAGCGCGAGCTGCGCGCCTGGCTGTACGACGGCGATCAGCCCGCCGACAGCGACCTGCCGACCGACCTCCGCGACTATGCGGGGGCGCTGGAGCTCGACTATCCGGTGCGGATCGACGTCGTCTCGGCGGGGCTCTCGACCGAGCGGGCGAGCGGCGAGGTCGCCGCGGCGGCGCGCGAGGCGATGCTGAACGCGGCCCGCCACGCGGGTGGCGAGGTGTCGGTGTACATCGAGGGTCGCGTCGCGGGCGTGGACGTCTACATCCGCGACCGGGGCGCGGGATTCGTGCTCGACGACGTGCCGGACGACCGCCTCGGCATCCGCCAATCCATCGTCGGGCGCATGCGGCGGGCCGGAGGCGTCGCCGCAGTGCGTTCGACGGGCTCCGGAACCGAGGTCCACCTGCACTTCGACGGAGGCAGCAGTGCGTGAGCAGATCCGCGTCGTCATCGTCGACGACCACTCCATCTTCCGTTCGGGGCTGCGCAGCGACCTCGACGACACCGTCGTCATCGCCGGCGAGGCATCCGACGTCCCCTCCGCGATCGCGGTCATCACCGAGGCGTGCCCCGACGTGGTCCTCCTCGACGTCCATCTGCCCGGCGGATCCGGGCAGGACGCGACGGGCGGCGAAGAGGTCATCCGCGGCTGCGCGGGAACGCCCACGCGCTTTCTCGCGCTGAGTGTGTCGGATGCCGCGGAGGACGTCGTCCGCGTCATCCGTGCGGGCGCCCGCGGCTACATCACGAAGGGGTCGTCGGGCATCGAGGTGAGCCGCGCGGCGCACGCCGTCGCCGGCGGGGATGCCGTCTTCTCGCCCCGCCTCGCGGGCTTCGTCCTCGACGCGTTCGGCGCCGTCGCCGGTGAGACCGCGGCGGTCGACGACGAACTGGACCGGCTGTCGGCGCGCGAGCAGGAGGTCATGCGCCTCATCGCCCGCGGATTCGCGTACAAGGAGGTCGCCGCGGAGCTGTTCATCTCCGTCAAGACCGTCGAGACGCACGTGTCGGCCGTGCTGCGGAAGCTCCAGCTGTCGTCTCGGCACGAGCTCACGGCCTGGGCCAGCGAGCGGCGGCTGCTGTAGCGCGGCGCAGGCGTGTCGGCCTGTCCCGCGGCATCCGCCTGCCGGTACGAACTCCGCGGGTCTGTCAGCACGAACGCCGCGAGGCATCCGCGGGTCTGCCGGCACGAACTCCGCGAGGCATCCGCGGGTCTGCCGGCACGAACTCCGCAGACTGTCGCGAACTCCGCACCGGATCGCGCGCACGGGTGCGGAGTTCGTCGTATTCTGCGGAGTTCGTGCGCCGGCCGCGGGAGGCCGGGGAGGGCCGGGGATGCCCCCGCGTGGGGCGTCGGAGGGGCGACCTAGACTTGAGGGGCCATGCCTGACCCCATCAAACCCGTGATCGTCGGTTCTGCGAACGCCGGCGCCGGACGCCCCGACGACGACCTTCTCGCGGGCCTGAACGAACCGCAGCGCGAGGCGGTCACCTACCGCGGGCCCGCGCTCCTGATCGTCGCCGGTGCGGGGTCGGGCAAGACGAGCGTCCTCACGCGCCGGATCGCGTCGCTGCTGCGCAGCCGCGAGGCGTGGCCGAGCCAGATCCTCGCGATCACGTTCACCAACAAGGCCGCGGGCGAAATGCGCGAGCGCGTGCGCGGGCTCATCGGCGACGTCGCGCAGGGCATGTGGATCTCGACGTTCCACTCCGCGTGCGTGCGGATCCTCCGCCGCGAGGCCGAGCAGTTCGGCTTCACGAAGAACTTCACGATCTACGACTCGGGCGACTCGCGCGCGCTCGTCAAGCGCCTCGTCAAGGAGCACGAGGCCGACGCGTTCGGCTTCACCCCGGCATCCGTCCAGGGGCGCATCTCGAAGCTCAAGAACGAGTTGGCGGATGCCGAGTCCTTCGCCCGCACGGCGAACATGAGCGACCCCGCCGAGCGCCTGTTCGTCGAGATCTTCGCCGACTACCAGCGGGCGCTGCAGCGCGCGAACGCGTTCGACTTCGACGACCTGATCGGCCAGACGGTCTACCTGTTCCGGGCGTTCCCGCACGTCGCGGACGTGTACCGCAAGCGGTTCCGGCACATCCTCGTCGACGAGTACCAGGACACGAACCACGCCCAGTACGCCCTCATCCACGAGCTCACGCGTCCCCCCGGAGCGGACGGCCAGGCGCACGAGGGCGGCATGATGATCTTCGACGCGCCGACGGAAGAGCCCGCCTCGCTCACCGTCGTCGGCGACTCGGACCAGTCGATCTACGCCTTCCGCGGCGCCGACATCCGCAACATCACGGAGTTCGAACGCGACTACCCGGGCGCCAAGGTCGTGCTGCTCGAGCAGAACTACCGCTCGACGCAGAACATCCTCACCGCCGCCAATGCCGTCATCAGCAACAACTTCGACCGCAAGGACAAGAAGCTCTGGACCGACGTCGGCGCGGGCGACGCGATCATCGGCTTCACCGGCTACTCGCAGCACGACGAGGCCCAGTTCGTCGCCGACGAGGTCGAGGCCCTGCACCGCCAGAGCGTGCCGTACAGCGAGATGGCCGTGTTCTACCGGACGAACTCGCAGTCGCGTGCGCTCGAGGAGATCTTCATCCGCTCCGCCGTGCCGTACAAGATCATGGGCGGCACGAAGTTCTACGAGCGCGCCGAGATCAAGGATGCCCTCGCGTACCTCATCGCCGTCGCGAACCCCGCCGACGAGTTGAGCGTCCGCCGCATCCTGAATCGCCCGCGCCGCGGCATCGGCGACGTCACGGAGACCTCCATCGCGCGGTACGCGGCCGAGGAGGGCATCACCTTCCGCGAGGCGCTCGCGGGTGCGTCGGCTCTCGGGGTGGGGCCGAAGATCCAGCAGGCGATCGTGCAGCTCGACGCCGTGCTCGCCGAGGCATCCGCCATCATGCTGCCCACGTCGGGAGAGGTGGCGCCGCCGACCTCGGTCACCGAGGGGCTGAACGTGCTCCTCAACAAGAGCGGGTACCTCGACGCGCTCCGTCGCTCGAAGGATCCGCAAGACGAGGCCCGCGTCGAGAACCTCGACGAGCTCGTCGCGGTGACCCGTGAGTTCGCCCGCAACAACCCCGAGGGGACGGTGCTCGACTTCCTCACCGAGGTCGCGCTCGTCTCGGACGCGGACGACCTCGACGACGCGACCGGGTCGGTGTCGCTCATGACGATGCACACCGCGAAGGGGCTCGAGTACGACGCCGTTTTCGTCACGGGCGTCGAAGAAGACCTGATCCCGCACCGGATCTCCGCGGGCGAGCCCGGGGGTCCGCAGGAGGAGCGGCGCCTCTTCTACGTCGCGCTCACGCGGGCACGCAAGAAGCTGCACCTGTCGCTCGCGATGACGCGCGCCCAGTTCGGCGAGGTGTCGGCTGCGATGCCGAGCCGGTTCCTGCAGGAGATCCCGCACGAACTGATCGACTGGCGCCAGTCGCCGGGCGATGTCAACTCCCGCGGCGGCCTGCAGTCGCGTGCCCTGAACGCGCGACGCCCGGGCGGCTTCGGCGGAGGAGGCTCGCGGTACGGCGACGATCTCGTGCCGCTGCCGCGGCGCGAGAAGCCCGCGGGCGACCTGTCGAAGTTCGCGAACCGCATCCCCGCGAAGGTCCGCGACAACAGCGATCTCGAGCTCGCTCCCGGTGACCGCATCCGCCACGACGACTTCGGCGAGGGCCGCGTCGACATGGTGACCGGCGAGGGCGCGAAGCGCATCGCGCACGTGCGATTCGACGCCGCCGGTCCGAAGAAGCTGCTGATCAAGATCGCGCCCATCGCCAAGCTCTGACGGGTCTGCGGGCACCCGCGTCGTGACGGCGGACGGTGAGCGGATGCCTGGGCCCGAGGCGCCGTGTCGCGCGACGGAGGGTGGGGCGGATGCCCTGCCCGACGGCACCGCGCGGAGGGGGCGGCGGGTTACGCTCGATGCATGGCACTGTTCTCGCGTCGCGGCAAGGGCGACGACCCGGCATCCGCATCATCGGAAGCCCCCGTCGAGCCGGATGACGCGCCCGCCGCGCAGACAGCCCCGCAGACCGAACCGGCTCAGCCCGCTCCGGCGAACGAGCGGGCCCCGGAGCCGGTGCCGCACGTCGGCATCTCGGTGAACACGTTCGGGCAGGCTCCCGGCACGCCGCCTGCCGCGGCACCGGCCCGCCCCGCGCAGACCGCGCCCGCCCCGGCGGAGGCCGTGGCGGGCATCGTCGACAACGTGCTCCTCCAGCAGGCGCTGCAGGACCTCCCCGAGACGCCGACCGCGGGCGCCATCATGAACGTCATGCGCCAGGCTCTGCAGGGTCCTCTCTATGTGCGTGCCCAGGGCGACGCGCAGGCGCTCCTCGCTGCCGGCGAGGGGCTCAACCTCGCGATCACGACGCATGAGGACAAGCGCTTCCTGCTGGTGTTCAGTGGCGGCGCGCAGCTGCAGGCGAGCGCGCGCGAGGAGATCGCCGCCGATCCGTCGGCCGCGATCTCGGCACTCGGCCAGCCCGCGCACGCCGTGCTCCGGACGGCGGTCGACTCCGGCTACGACGGGATCTATCTCGACCACGCGAACCCCGGTGCCCGCCTCGTGCTCCCCGTCGATCTCGTCCGCAAGGCTCTCGAGGAGGGCCCGTCGGTGCCGTTCGAGCTGAAGGAGCTCATCGCCGGCCCGCGCGATGAGTCGACGGCAGCGCAGATCACCGACGTCCTCACGCGCGTGACCGTATGGGTTGCGGGCGGTCAGGATGCCTCGGGCGAGATCGGCCTCGCCGAAGCGCGCGGCCAGGGCAAACGGCGCCTCGAGGTGTACTCGCACCCCGTCGAGGTCATCGCGATGGGGCGCGGTGACCGGCCCCTCCCGCTGACTCCCGCGCGGCTCGGCCGGGTCCTGGCATCCGAACCGGGGCTCGACGGCGTCGTCATCGACGCCGCGGGACCGTGGATCGAGATCGACCGGGCATCGCTCGCGCCCGTGATCGCTCTCGCCGACTGACGAGCCGCGGCGCGCGCGGCCGACGAGCCGACCCCGGCGCTGCGCACCGACGACGGGCCGAGCTCGGTGCCGCGCGCGGCCGACGCCGCTCCGTTCCACCCCTGGCACGGGGGAGCGCATCGACCTAGTGTCGGTGCCATGGCATCCGAGCGCATCACCCTGACCGTGCCCGGCCCGGACGGCGACCGCGAGCTCTCGCTGTCGAGCCCGAACCGGGTGATCTGGCCGGAACCCGGCATCACGAAGCACGAGCTCGCCGAGTACGCGATCGCAGTGGCCGAGCCGTTCCTCCGCGCGAACGGGCACCGCCCGGTGTCGCTCGAGCGCTTCCCCGACTCCGTCGACGGCGAATCCTTCTTCTCGAAGAACCCGCCACGGGGTGCCCCCGACTACGTGCACGAGGTCATGTGCACGTACAACAGCGGGCGGCGCCACCCCCAGGTCGTGCTCGACGAAGCCGCCGCGATCGTGTGGGCGATCCAGATGAACACGGTTGTCTTCCACCCGTGGGCCTCGCTCGCCGTCGACACCGACAACCCCGTCGAGCTGCGCATCGACCTCGATCCGCAGCCGGGCACGGACTTCTCCGACGCGGCCGCGGTCGCGCCCGCCCTCCGCGAGGTGCTGCGCGAAGCGGGGCTGGATGCCTGGCTGAAGACGAGCGGCAACCGCGGCATCCACGTCTTCTGCCCCATCGAGCCGACGCACGAGTTCCTCGACGTGCGGCACGCCGTCATCGCCGCGGGGCGCGAGCTCGAACGTCGGATGCCCGAGAAGGTCACGACCGCGTGGTGGAAGGAGGAGCGCGGCGAGCGCATCTTCATCGACTTCAACCAGGCGAACCGCGATCGCACGATGGCGGGTGCGTACAGCCCGCGAGCGCTCCCTGCGGCGACCGTCGCCACCCCCATCACGTGGGAGGAGCTCGCCGCCGGCGTCGACCCCACGGCGTTCACGGTGCGCACGGTGCCCGCCCGGCTCGCGGAGATCGGCGACCCCTGGCGCGATCTGCAGGAGCGCCCCGGGCGGATCGACACCCTGCTCGAGTGGTGGCAGCGCGACCTCGAGGCGGGCCTCGGCGAGCTGCCGTTCCCGCCGGAGTTCCCCAAGATGCCGGGCGAGCCCCCGCGCGTGCAGCCGAGCCGCGCGAAGAATCCAGCCGAGTGAGCCGCGCCGGCTGGGAGCCCGGCGCCTCCTGACCGCGCGCTGTGGTCCTCAGCGCGCCGGGATGCTCCACTCGCGCTCGGTGAGGATCCGGGCGAGGGTCAGCCCGATCGCGAGTGCCACCACGACGAACACGGCCGTGAAGCCGTTCTGGACCGCGGCGAGGGTGTCGCCCGAGATGACGCCGGTGATCGCTCGGTAGGCGGCCGCCCCCGGCACCATGATGAGCACGGCGGGAACCGTGAGCGTGACGCGTGCGGCGCGCAGACGGTTGCCGAACAGGAACGCGCCGAACCCGACCGCGAGAGCCGCGATCGCTGCGGCGAGCGGAGGTGTCATGCCCCCGTCGACGAGCGCGAGGCGCCCCGCGTTCGCGACGGCGCCGAGCGCCGCGGCCGTCACGGCGATCGCCGGCGGGGTGTCGAACAGGACGGCGAACCCGAGCACGCCGATGAAGCCCGCGATGAGGCGCACGACCGACAGCAGCGGCTCGGCGAAGAGCGGGTCGGCGGTCTGGGTCACGATCGCGTGGAAGACGGTCGCGATGCCCCAGACGGCCGTCCCGGTCGCGAGGAGCACCAGCGTCGCGTACACGACACGGGAGATCCCCGCGTTGAGGTCCAGGCGCGCGAGGTCGAGGGCGCCGGTGACGAGCGGGAATCCGGGTACGAGGTACAGGACCGCGCTCGTGACGGCCGCGTCATGCTGCCCGCCGGGGAGCCCTGCCGCCGCGAGCACGGCGGCGACACCGAGGTACACGAGGAGCGCGACGACGGCGGAGGCGAACACGGTGAGGAACTCGTTCGTGCGCAGCCGGGCGATGCGCATGCGGACGAACTGGCCGGCGGATGCCGCGACGAGCACCGCCACGAACTCCTGCCACCCGCCGTTGTTGAGCAGTGCGAACGCGGCGCAGGCGAGGCCGGCGCCGAGCACCCGCACGAGGTCGGGGTAGCGGCGCGGTCGCGCCTCGACGGCATCCATCCGGGCCTGCACGGCGGCGGCGCTCGTCCCGGGGGCGAGTTCGCTGGTGAGGCGCTTGAGGGCGGTCAGCCGCTCCGCGTCGACGCCGGGGCGGGGGATCTCCGCGACGCGGGTGCGGAACATCTGGCCACGGCTCATCGTGGCCACGAGGTCGTTCATGCCGACGCGGACGTGGAGCGTCTCGATGCCGACGGCGTGCGCGGCGCGCTCCATGCTGTCGCGCACGCGCGCGGATGACGCTCCCGCGCCGAGCATGAGCGCACCCAGCCGCATCACGACGTCGGTGCGCGCGATGAACTGCACGGGCTCGAGGCGCAGCTCCTGCGTCAGCGTGCCCTCGGTGTCGGTGTCGGTGTCGGTGTCGGGGCTGGAGCGAGCAGTGCCGTCGTCGGAGTCGGAGGGCGAGGCGGGCGCGGCCATGCCTCGATCCTGGCATCCGCGGCGCCCGCGCGCAGGCTGCCCGACAGGGAAAACCGCGGGTTCGTTATTCACGGCCCCTGCGGGCGTGTCGCGGATGAGGCTGGCGATAGCTTCGAGTCATCGGAGACGGGGCACCGCCTCACTCTCCGCATCTCGGGCCCGCATGGCCGGCCGCCGGTGTCCGGCGCCGATGCGGGCCCGCGGTGCGTCCGGGGGCATCCGGCTGCAGGCGGACCCGGCCGTTCAGTCCAGGACGTCGGCGAGATCGTAGGCGGCGATCTTCTCGAGCTGGTCGTACGTGCACGACGACGGCTCACGATCGGGCCGCCACCGTTCGAACTGCACCGTATGGCGGAAGCGCCGCCCCTCCAACTGGTCGTAGCGCACTTCGAGCACCCGCTCGGGCCGGAGCTTCACGAACGACGTGTCCTTCCCCGCGGCGGTGAACCGCGAGCGCTCGCCGTCGCCGGTGACGGCGGCTCCCGAGGCATCCGTCTCGACGAGCGGTGCCAGTTCGTCGACGAGTTCGCGGCGCCGCACGTCGCTCCACGCGGACACGCCGCCGACCTGGTTCAGCGCGCCGTCCTCGTCGTAGAGCCCGACGAGGAGCGATCCGACTCCCGCGCCGCTCTTGTGCACGCGGTACCCGATCGCCACGACGTCGGCCGTCCGGGCGTGCTTGATCTTCAGCATCGTGCGCTTGCCGGGGGCGTACGGCTGGGCGAGGGGCTTCGCGACGACGCCGTCGAGCCCGGCGCCCTCGAACTGCGCGAGCCATCGGCGGGCCAGGTCGGCGTCGGTCGTCGCCCGCGTGAGGTGGATCGGGTGCGGGATGCCTGGGATGTCGATGAACAGCCGCTCGAGCTCTGCGCGGCGTGCGGCGAACGGCTCGCCGCTCAGATCCCGCTCGCCCCGGGCGAGCAGGTCGAACGCGACGAACTGCGCCGGGTCGGTGCGGCTCAGCAGCTCGACGCGGGATGCCGCGGGGTGGATCCGCTGCGACAGCGCCTCCCACGACAGCCGCGCGGGCTCGCCGTGTGCGACGACGATCTCGCCGTCGAGGAGGCAGGGCTCCGGCAGGAGCTCTGCAAAGGCCGCAACGAGCTCCGGGAAGTACCGGGTCAGCGGCTTCGCCCCGCGCGAGCCGATCACGACGCCGCCGGGCCCCGTGCCGTCGGAGGCGACGAGGGCGCGGAACCCGTCCCACTTCGGCTCGAACGAGAGCCCGCCCGCGGTCTTCGCGGGGTCGGGGATGTCGGGGACGGCCTTGGCCAGCATCGGTGCGGGGATCTCGTACACGGGGACATCCTGCCCCGCGAGAGGCTTCTCGACCAGATGGGCCTTCGGTATGGGACTCAGTCTCACCTATACTGGTTCGCAGTCTCACCTGCGGGCATCCGTCCGCACCGCACGCAAGGAGCCCGCCATGGCCGCCGAGTACACCGCACCCGTCGAGGACTACGCCTTCCTCTACTCCGAGGCGTTCGGCACAGACATCGTCGCGCGGGCGACGGGCGGAGAGCTCACCGCGGACGACGCCACCGATGTCATCGCGGGCGCGGGCGAGTTCGCGGCATCCGCCCTCGCGCCGCTGGAGACGGTCGGCGACCGCGAGGGGGCACGGCTGGAAGACGGTCAGGTCCGCCTGCCGGCCGGTTTCGCCGAGGCGTACGCCGCCTTCGTCGACGCCGGGTGGGTCACGGCGGAGGCGCCCGCCTCGGCGGGCGGCGACGGGCTGCCGGGATCGATCCGCGCGGGCCTCGGTGAGATCTGGAACGCCTCCAACGCGGCGTTCGCCCTCTGCTGGCTGCTGAGCGCCGGGCAGATCCACGCCCTCGACGCCGCCGCATCGGACGAGCTGCGAGAGACCTACCTCGCGAAGCTCGTCTCGGGGGAGTGGACGGGCACGATGAACCTCACGGAGCCCGCGGCGGGCACCGACCTCGGTGCGATCCGCACGATGGCCACGCCGCGCGGCGACGGCACGTGGTCGCTCAGGGGCCAGAAGATCTTCATCACGTGGGGAGACCACGACGTCGCGGAGAACATCGTGCACCTCGTCCTCGCGCGGACGCCCGACGCCCCCGAGGGGGCGAAGGGCCTGTCGCTGTTCGTCGCGCCGAAGTACCTCGTGAACGCCGACGGCTCGCTCGGCGACCGCAACGGGGTCGAGACCGTGGCGATCGAGCACAAGCTCGGCATCCACGGCTCGCCGACGTGCGTGCTCTCCTACGAGGACGCGACCGGCTACCTCGTCGGCGAGGTCGGGGGAGGCCTTGCCGGGATGTTCGTCATGATGAACTCCGCCCGCATCGGCATGGGCTTCCAGGCGACGGGGATCGCGGACCGCGCGCTGCAGCAGGCAGAAGCATATGCCGCAGAGCGTATGCAGGGTCGCGTGCTCGAGCGCGACGCCTCCGCGCCGATCGCGGAGCACCCCGATGTGCGTCGCATGCTGCTGTCGATGCGCAGCGACGTGTTCGCGATGCGGGCGCTCGGCGTCTACGTCGGCGACCTGTTCGACCGCGCCGAGGCATCCGGTGACGAGAGCCTCACGAAGCTCGCCGAGCTGTTCGTGCCGATCCTCAAGGGGTGGGCGACGGAGGATGCCGTCGCGCTCACGAGCGACGCGATCCAGGTGCACGGCGGCATGGGGTTCATCGAGGAGACGGGTGCCGCGCAGCACTACCGCGACGCGCGCATCATGCCCATCTACGAGGGCACGACCGCGATCCAGTCGAACGACCTCATCGGCCGAAAGGTGATCCGTGACGGCGGGGCGACGGCCGAGGCGCTGTTCGCTCAGATCGACGAGACGGTGGCGGCGCTGCGAGGCGCAGGAGGTGCGGCGGGGGAGGTCGCCGCGCGCGCCGCGGGGCGCCTGGAGCGCGCCGTGGCATCCGCCCGTCGTGCGACGGCCGACGTCGTGCGCTTCGCCGGTTCGCCGCGCGACGCCCATGCCGTGAGCGTGCCGTACCTCATGCTCCTCGGTGTGCTGGCCGGCGGATGGATGCACGCCCTCGCGGTCGTCGCCGTCGCGGGGCACGCGGCGCCGCAGGAGTCGGATGCCGCGCGCCTGACGGCGGCGGACTTCTACGGTGCGCACCACCTGCCGCGTGTCCACGCGCTCGCGGAGACGGTCGCGTCGGGCGAGATCGCCTGACGCACGCCGTGCGGGCGCGCTGCCTACAGCGCGTCGCGCAGCCGGCGGGTGATCTCGGCCGCAGGCATCCGGCGAGGGAAGGACGCCACGACGATGTCGTCGTCACGGGCATCCTCGCCGTCGGGGTGCACGCCGAAGCGGTGCATCAGCTGATCGTAGGCATCCCACAGCACCTGCTCGGACACGTCCTCGGTGCCGCGCAGGAGCCGGCGTAGCACGTGGTTGTGCACGGCGGTGACCGCCGCAGCGAACGCGACCGAGTCGATCGGATCGAGCCCGGGCAGGGCGTCGCGCAGGTAGTCGTCGAAGAGGCGCTCGTACTGGAAGACGGTGACGATCTCCCGTTCGCGCAGGGCCGGCACCTGCCGGACGACGGCGTAGCGGCGACGCGCGAGGTCGGGTTCGCCGGCGAAGTGACGGAACACCTCGACGGATGCCGCGCACGCGGCCGACCACGGGTTCTCGTTGCGCTCTCCCCGGGGGCTCCGGCGTGCCTGCGCCAGGAACTCGCGCAGCTGCGCCAGGAGCACGTCGTGGTCGCTGAAGACGACGTCGTCCTTGCCGCCGAACTGACGGAAGAACGTGGAGCGGGACACCCCCGCGGCCTGGGCGATCTGCTCGACGGAGGTCGCTTCGAAGCCCTGCGCGGCGAACAGGTCGAGCGCCGCCGCGACGACGGCGTTGCGTGCGGAGGTGGGAGCGGAGGCATCCCGAGCGACATCGGTCATAACGGGCCCAGCATAGTTGCCCGGCCGCAGGCCACGAAGAGCACCGCCGATAGGCGGGGCCGCGGTCCGCGGTGCTCGGGCGCACGTATTAGGCTGGGGGATTGGCCGAACTCTCTCGACATCGAGATTTCTTCGGCACCGGAACACCTTCCGAAAACCACAGTCGCCCAGCGGAGGATTGCGCGTGGATCTCTACGAATACCAGGCCCGTGACCTGTTCGAGAAGTACGAGGTGCCGGTGCTCCCCGGCATCATCGCCGACACCCCTGAGGAGGCGAAGGCAGCGGCCGAGAAACTCGGCGGCGTGGTCGTCGTCAAGGCTCAGGTCAAGACCGGAGGTCGCGGCAAGGCCGGCGGTGTCAAGGTCGCGAAGACCCCCGACGAGGCGTACGAGGCCGCGAAGGCGATCCTCGGCCTCGACATCAAGGGGCACGTCGTCAAGCGTGTCATGATCGCCGGCGGCGCGCAGATCGACAAGGAGTACTACTTCTCGGTGCTGCTCGACCGTGCCAACCGCTCGTACCTGAGCCTGTGCTCGGTCGAGGGCGGCATGGAGATCGAGCAGCTCGCGGTCGAGAAGCCCGAGGCGCTTGCCAAGGTCGAGGTGAACCCCCTGACCGGCATCGACGAGGCGAAGGCACTCGAGATCGCGAAGGCCGGCGGCTTCGACGACGAGACCGCCGCGAAGGTCGCTCCCGTCTTCGTGAAGCTCTACAACGTGTACACCGGCGAGGGTGCGACCCTCGTCGAGGTGAACCCGCTCATCCAGGATGCCTCGGGCAACATCATCGCCCTCGACGGCAAGGTGTCGCTCGACGACAACGCGACCGAGGTGCGTCACCCCGAGCACGAGGAGCTCGAAGACAAGGACGCCGCCGACCCGCTCGAGGCCAAGGCCAAGGCATCCGGTCTCAACTACGTCAAGCTCGACGGCCAGGTCGGCGTCATCGGCAACGGCGCGGGCCTCGTCATGTCGACGCTCGACGTCGTCGCCTACGCGGGCGAGAACCACGGCGGCGTGAAGCCCGCCAACTTCCTCGACATCGGCGGCGGCGCCTCGGCGACGGTCATGGCCGCGGGCCTCGACGTCATCCTCGGCGACGAGCAGGTCAAGTCGGTCTTCGTCAACGTCTTCGGCGGTATCACGTCGTGCGTCGCCGTCGCGGAGGGCATCGTCAAGGCGCTCGAGATCCTCGGGGACACCGCCACGAAGCCGCTCGTCGTCCGTCTCGACGGCAACCAGGTGGAAGAGGGCCGCGCGATCCTCGCCGCTGCGAACAACCCGCTCGTCACCCTCGCCGCAGGCATGGACGAGGGTGCCGACAAGGCCGCCGAGCTGGCGAACGCCTGACCCGCCTCCGAGAACAAGGACCAGAGCGAAATGTCTATCTACCTCAACAAGGACTCCAAGGTCATCGTCCAGGGCATCACGGGCGGTGAGGGCACGAAGCACACCGCCCTCATGCTGAAGGCGGGCACCAACGTCGTCGGCGGCGTCAACGCCCGCAAGGCCGGCACGACCGTCTCGCACGTCGACGCGGACGGCAACGCCGTCGAGCTCCCCGTGTTCGGCTCGGTCGCCGAGGCGATCGAGAAGACCGGCGCCGACGTGTCGATCGCGTTCGTGCCGCCGGCGTTCACGAAGGATGCCATGGTCGAGGCCATCGACACCGAAATCCCCCTCCTCGTCGTCATCACCGAGGGCGTGCCCGTCGGCGACACGGCCGAGGCATGGGCGTACGCGAAGTCGAAGGGCAACAAGACCCGCATCATCGGGCCGAACTGCCCCGGGATCATCACGCCCGGCGAGGCGCTCGTGGGCATCACGCCCGCGAACATCACCGGCAAGGGCCCGATCGGCCTCGTCTCGAAGTCGGGGACGCTCACGTACCAGATGATGTTCGAGCTGCGCGACCTGGGCTTCTCGACCGCGATCGGCATCGGCGGCGATCCGATCATCGGGACGACCCACATCGACGCGCTCGAGGCGTTCGAGGCCGACCCCGACACGAAGGCGATCGTCATGATCGGCGAGATCGGCGGCGACGCGGAGGAGCGGGCGGCCGAGTACATCAAGGCCCACGTGACGAAGCCCGTCGTGGGCTACGTCGCCGGCTTCACCGCCCCCGAGGGCAAGACGATGGGCCACGCCGGCGCCATCGTCTCGGGCTCGGCGGGGACGGCGCAGGCCAAGAAGGAGGCCCTCGAGGCCGCCGGCGTGAAGGTCGGGAAGACCCCCTCCGAGACCGCGGAGCTCATGCGGGAGATCATCACCGCGCTCTGACGCGCGACGAGAATGGGGGTGGATGCCGAGGCATCCACCCCCATTCTCGTGTGCGGCCGGCGGCGCACCCCGGCATCCGCTCCTCGGTCCACGAACTCCGCAAGAAGTGACTAACTCCGCACCCGATCACGCGATCGGGTGCGGAGTTCGTCACATTCTGCGGAGTCGGCGCGCGCCGCGCCGAGCCGCGTGGATGCCCGGGGTCAGCCGACGCCGAACAGCGCCTCGATCGGGCCTCGGGCGAAGAAGAGGACGAACCCGACACCGACCGCCCACAGCAGAGGGTGGATCGACTTCGCCTTGCCGGAGAACGCGTGGAGGACGATCCAGCTGACGAAGCCCGCCCCGATGCCGTTCGCGATCGAGTAGGTCATCGGCATCACGGTCGCCGTGAGGAACACCGGCAGCAGCACGCGGAAGTCGCTGAAGTCGATGTTCTTGATCTGCGAGAGCATCATGGCGCCGACGAGCACCAGGGCGGCCGCGGCCACCGCGCCCGGAACCAGCGAGGTCAGGGGCGTGAAGAACATCGCGAGGAGGAACAGAGCACCCGTGACGACGGATGCCAGGCCCGTGCGCGCACCCTCGCCGATACCCGAGCCGGATTCGACGAACACCGTCGCGGACGACGAGGACGTGCCACCACCGACGATCGCGCCGACACCCTCGACGACGAGCGCCGACTTGATCCGCGGGAAGTCGCCCTTCGCGTCGGCGAGGTCCGCCTCCTTCGCGAGGCCCGTCATCGTGCCCATCGCGTCGAAGAAGTTCGAGAACAGCAGTGTGAACACGAACATGATGAGTGCGACGACGCTGACCCGGTGCAGGTCGAAGCCGAAGTTCACGGCTCCGATGAGGCTGAGGTCGGGGAGGGCGACGATACCGCCGGAGAAGCCGAAGTCGAGGCCGAACGGCCAGATCGCGTTGACGATCGCTGCGAGCACCGTGCCGCCGACGAGGGCGATGAGGATCGCACCGCGCACGCGGAGGGCGATGAGGACGCCGCCGACGAGCAGCGTGATCACGAACAGCAGCGTCGGAAGACTTGCGACCGAGCCGCCGACTCCGAGGTCGACCGGCGGCGACGGGTTGCCCGTGGCGGTCACGAAGCCCGCGTTGACGAAGCCGATGAAGGCGATGAACAGGCCGATACCGACGGTGATCGCGAGCTTGAGCTGCACGGGGACCGCATCGAAGATCATCTTCCGCAGACCGGTCGCCGCGAGGATGACGATGATGACACCGTTGATCACGACGAGAGCCATCGCCTCGGGCCAGCTCACGGAACCGACGATGGAGAACGCGAGGAACGCGTTGATGCCGAGACCGGCGGCGAACGCGAACGGAAGCCGCGTGATGATGCCGAACAGCAGCGTCATGACGCCCGCGGTGAGGGCGGTGGAGGCGGCGACCGCACTGCCGCTGAGGACCGTGCCCTCCACGTCCGGCGTCGAGAGGATCAGCGGGTTGAGGATGACGATGTACGCCATCGTCACGAAGGTGACGATGCCGCCGCGGATCTCGGTGCCGATCGTGGATCCGCGTCGTGAGATCTCGAAGAAGCGGTCGAGGGAGCCCTTGGGGGCGGGCGGGGTGGTCGCCTCGGGCGACGTGGATGCGGTTGTCATTGATCCTCCTGTCAGAAACGTACTGGCTCTGCGCGCCCGGGAAGAAACCCAGCGCGGCCTGGGTAGGGTCGAATCCGCATGAATCGCCTCCTCGTCGCGCTCCTCGCCGCCATCGACACCCTGATCGCGGCGGCCGTCGGCATTGCCGCGGCGCTCGCACCGCTGACCGTGTTCTGGGTCGTGGGGCTCGGGGGCGGCGCCGAATGGAGCGGACTGTGGCCCGCCGCGGCGCGCATCTGGCAGTTCGGCAACCTCGTGCCGCTGCACATCGTCCTTCCCGCCGAGTACCTCGCCGCGACGGGCATCCCCGCCGAAGCGGCATCGTTCTGGGTCTCGCTCGCTCCCCTCGGCTTCGCCGCGTTCGCCGCGATCTCCGCCGCCCGTTGCGGAGCCCGTGCCGCCCGGTCGGGTGCGTGGCTCGTGGGCACCGTCACCGCGGCATCCGTCACCGGTGTCGTCGCGTGGCTCGTCTGGGCGTCCTCGGGCAATCCGGTCGCGCTCGTCTATGGCTGGCAGGCGCTCCTCCTGCCGACGCTCGTCTTCGCCGTGCCGGCGCTCCTCGGTGCGCTCGTGGGCGCATGGCGTCACGGCGATGACGGCATCGTGGATGCCGTACGCGCGCGGATCGAGCGCACCGGCGTATGGGCCGGCGTTCCGGATGCCGCGGCGCGCGGGCTCGGTGCGGCCGTCGTCGGGTTCATCGCCGTCGGGGCGCTGCTCGTCGCCGTGGCGACGATCGCGCGCGGTGGTGAGGTCGTCGCCCTCTTCGAGGCGGGACACCTCGACCTCGGCGGCGTCATCATGGTCGCGCTCGGTCAGTTCGCCTACCTGCCGACGCTCGTCGTCTGGGGCGGCGCGTTCGCCGCCGGCCCGGGGTTCGCGCTCGGCACGGGCTCCGCCGTCTCGCCCGCAGGCACGAACCTGGGCGTGCTGCCCGGCATCCCCGTCCTCGGCATCGTCCCGCCCACCGTCTCGCACTGGATGCTCGTGTCGGTGCTCCTCCTCGTCGGCATCGGATTCCTCGCCGGTGCCGTCGCGCGCTCGCGCCTCATCGCGGCGGATGCCCGTGACGACGCCGCTCCGCGCCTGGCCGCCCTCGGCGTGGTCGCCGTCGGCGGGGGCGCCGTCGCCGCGCTGCTCGCCGCCGTCGCGTCGGGCGCTCTCGGCCCCGGGAGGCTCGCGGACACCGGGCCCGCGGCGGGGCCCGTCGGCTTCGCGGTGGCGGTGGAGCTTCTCGTGGGCGCGGCGATCGCACTGTTCGCGCCGGTGCGTCGTACGAAGGCTCCGCGGTGGGAGTCGGGGGATGCCGACACTGTGGCATCCGAGGCCGGGGCGGGGCGTGCCGGGGCCGCCGGGACTTCGGTGACAGACGCGCGCGCGGTCGACCTGGACCTCTCCGAGGCGGCGTTCGAGGAGACCGCGCCTGTCGCGCCGGTCGTGGTGCTCGCACACGCCGAGACGGCGCCCTTCGTAGGCGACGCGCGCGAGACGCGCGAGGCGCCCGCGGATGCCGCGCCCGACGACACGGACACGGAAGCGTTCGAGGCATCCGACCTCGACCCCCTCGCCGCGCTCGGCGACGGCGACCCGGCCCCCGGCTACGGCGAAGAGGAGCCGCCCGCCTGACCCGGCCGCCGTCCGGGCCCGCACATCCCCGCCGGTAGACTGGCCGCGTGCTCACGGTCGCCGTCCTCATCTCGGGAACGGGGTCGAACCTGCGTGCGCTCCTCGAGGCCGCGGCGGACCCCGACTTCCCCGCGCGGATCGTCGTCGTCGGCGCCGACCGCGAGGCCGACGGCTTCGCGCACGCGGAAGCCTTCGGCATCCCCACCGTGCTCGTGCCCTTCCGCGAGTTCGAGACGCGCGAGCAGTGGGGGGAGGAGCTGCGCGCCCAGATCGACGTGTGGACCCCCGACCTCGTCGTGTTGAGCGGCCTCATGCGGCTGCTGCCCGCGGACCTCGTGGATGCCTGGGCGCCCGCCCTCATCAACACCCACCCCGCGTACCTGCCCGAGTTCCCCGGCGCGCACGGGGTGCGCGACGCGCTCGCCGCCGGCGTCAGCGAGACCGGTGCGAGCGTCATCGTCGTCGATTCGGGCGTCGACTCCGGCCCGATCCTCGCGCAGGAGCGGGTGCCGGTGCTCGCCGGCGACACGGAGCACTCGCTGCACGAGCGGATCAAGCCCGTCGAGCGGCGCCTGCTCATCGACGTCGTCCGCGGCATCGCGACGGGCGCGATCGACCTCGCCGCCTTCGCGCCGGATGCCCCTGCCGCGGGCCCTCGCTGACCTTCCCCGCCCCCGAACTCTGGAGAATCCGCCATGGCCGGTCCTGTTGTCGATCCCGCCCTGTACCGTCACCGCGATGTCGTGCCGATCCGCCGCGCGCTCATCTCGGTGAGCGACAAGACCGACCTGCTGCCTCTTGCGCAGGCGCTCGCCGGAGCGGGCGTCGCACTCGTGTCGACGGGTGGATCCGCCGCGCTCCTGCGTGACGCCGGGCTCGAGGTCACCGATGTCGCGCAGGTGACGGGCTTTCCCGAATCGCTCGGCGGACGTGTCAAGACGCTCCACCCCAGCGTGCACGCGGGCCTTCTCGCCGACCTGCGCCTCGAGGACCACGAGACGCAGCTGAACGAGCTCGGCGTCCTGCCGTTCGAACTCGTCGTCGTCAACCTCTACCCGTTCGTCGAGACGGTCGCCTCGGGCGCTGTCGGCGATGCCGTCGTCGAGCAGATCGACATCGGCGGCCCCGCCATGGTTCGCGCCTCGGCGAAGAACTTCGCGAACGTCGCGATCGCCGTGTCGCCTTCGTCGTACCCGGCCATCATCGAAGCGCTCGGTGCGGGCGGCACGACCCTCGCGCACCGTCGCGACCTCGCCGCACGCGCCTTCGCGCACACCGCCGAGTACGACCGCGCCGTCGCGACCTGGTTCGCTGAGGCGAGTCTCGCCGACGAGCAGGACCTCCCGCAGCACCTCACGATCAAGGCCGAGCGGCTCGAGACCCTACGCTACGGCGAGAACTCGCACCAGCGCGCCGCGATCTACTCCCGCGTCGGCGGCCACGGCATCGCGCAGGCGACGCAGCTGCAGGGCAAGGAGATGAGCTACAACAACTACGTCGATGCGGATGCCGCGCTGCGCGCCGCGTTCGACATGGTGAAGCCCGCCGTCGCGATCATCAAGCACGCGAACCCGTGCGGCATCGCCGTGGCCGCGCCGAACGCGCTCGACGAGATCGCGTCGGCGCACCTCCGCGCGCACGAGTGCGACCCCGTGTCGGCGTTCGGCGGCGTCATCGCCGCGAACCGCTCCGTGACGCTCAAGATGGCGGAGAACCTCCGCGACATCTTCACCGAGGTCATCGTCGCGCCCGACTTCGAGCCCGAGGCACTCGAGGTCTTCGCGCTGAAGAAGAACTTGCGTGTGCTGCAGCTGCCCGCCGACTGGCGGCAGGAGCAGATGGACGTGCGCCTGGTCTCCGGCGGGCTGCTGCTTCAGGACGCCGACCGCTTCCCCGCGGAGGTCGAGTCGCTCGTCGACGGCTGGCAGCTCGTCACCGGCGAGATGCCGGACGACGCCGAGAAGGCGAACCTCGCGTTCGCCTGGAAGGCCTGCCGCGCCGTGAAGTCCAACGCGATCGTCCTGGCGCAGGGCTCGGCGACGGTCGGGATCGGCATGGGCCAGGTCAACCGCGTCGACTCGTGCCGCCTTGCGGTGGAGCGCGCGGGAGACCGCGCGGCGGGGTCGGTCGCGGCATCCGACGCCTTCTTCCCGTTCGCCGACGGCCCGCAGGTGCTGATCGACGCCGGCATCCGCACGATCATCCAGCCGGGCGGGTCGGTGCGCGACCAGGAGGTCATCGACGCCGCGCAGGCCGCCGGCGTGACGATGTTCTTCACCGGCGAGCGCCACTTCTTCCACTGAGCCCGGGTCCCGGGCCCGGTTCACTGTCCCGGTTCACTGGGCGTTCAGCTGGCACTTCGCCGACCTGCGCGGCCCGGTTCCTTGCTGATCGCCCCCACTGGTCCGCCCACGGGGGTGGGCTGGTCTCGCGCCGCCCGGTGTCCCGAACTCCTCCAATCCGCGAGGCCGCCGTTCGCACGCCCCGGAATGGCGCGGCGTGCCGGCCGACCCCGCGTCGGCTTGGAGGAGTTCGGTCTTGCCGGGAGGCGGGCCGGGAGGCGGGCGCCGGGAGGCGGGAGGCGGGCAGGTCGGCACCTGTCCTCTCGCGGTCGGATGGGGCGGGCACTGGCCGTCCTTGGCTGGGTGCGGCAGCCGCGACCCGTGGCCCGAACTCCTCCAACATGTAGGCCCGGGGCCGCGCGCCCCTGGGATGGCGGGGGCCTCCTGCCGGCGCGGTGCCGAGTTGGAGGAGTTCGGGATGCATGCGGCTCGGCCGGGGCCGGGGCCGGGGCCGGGGCCGGGGCCAGGGCCGGGTTCGGGGGATGGGGAGTTCTCCCCATCGAAGGGGGTGGAGATGGTCGGTTAGGGTCGTCGGTGGGAGGTGTCCGCTATGGGCATGATGTTGCCGAATGAGCTGATCTGGGTGATGGAGAAGCTGGGTTTCGACTGGCCTGACATCGACGAGGACGAGCTTCGTCGTGGTGGCCACATGGTCGGCGTGTTCCGGACCGAGCTCGAGGGCAAGCTGCAGGCGATGGACCGCAAGGTCAACGGCGACCTCGCGGCTGCCATGCGAGGCCAGGCCGGGCCGGCCTACGTCGGTGCCTGGAACACCAACCGCTCGCAGAACCTGCAGAAGCTGGTCGACATCCTCGGTCCCGTCCCCGCGGGGGTCGAGGTCGCGGCGGGCGGCGTGTTCGCGCTGAAGATGAAGGTGATCTTCGACGTCACGACGACGATGATCGCGCTCGTCGGCATGCTGACGAACCCCGTCACCGCGGTCGGGGCCGGCCCGATGCTGATCATCAAGAAGAAGCTCCTGAACGCTGCCGTCGATATCGCAGTGGAGCAGGTGCTGAACCAGGTCCTCCCGATGGTCATCGAACCGCTCGTGCAGGAGCTTCCCGGAATCGTCATGGCGGCCCTCGAATCGCCCATCGTCGAGGCCGTGGCGGGCGATCCCGACGAGTTCTACGCCGACCTCCAGGCCCTCGAGCAGGCTCAGGGTGAGATGGAACAGCACGCCGCCGATGTCGAGACCATGACGGAGCGGCTCATGGCCGACCTCGCGAGCCTCAACATCGGAGGCGACTGACATGGGGATGGGACCCGTCGTCCGGAGCCTGAAGAACGCGCTGGACGGGATGCCCGTGCATGTGCGCCAGCTCGGGGAGATGTTCCGTCGACACGGTCGCACGCAGAAGCGCAGCATCGCGGATGTCCACGACCTGGATGCGATGCACGTCGACGCGCCGCGCCCGCGGACGACCCCCGGCTTCCACGCGGACGGCACCGTGAAGGCGGAAGACTTCCGCACGCCCCGGGACGGGGCCTATTACTGGTCGGGCATGTACCCGCGCAAGGGCGACGAGATCGCGGGGGAGATCGCCGCTTCCCACGGCGGGACCACGCTGGAGCAGCTCATCGACGCGCGCGGCATCCAGATGCCGCAGTGGGATGCCGACAATCCCGACGTCGTCGCGACGTGGACCCGCGTCTCGGAGGCGTACGCGTCGGGAGCCTCGGGCGAGGTGCGTGCTGTCCTGGGTGACAACCTCCGACCGGGCGCCGTGTGGTGGTCGGAGCTCGAAAGACTCAAGGCGAACGATGCCGTGACGAAGGTGATCCGGGTCCATCCCGACACCCTCGTCGAGACGGTGATCTGGCCGGATTAGGCGAAGGAGAAGAACTGTGATCGATGAGATCCTCAGCCGTGCCGTGGTCGCGTACCTCGGCAAGGAGTGGTCGCCGTTTCCGCGCAGCGATGTCGAGGCGGTCTCGGCGCTCGCGGAAGACGACCCCGAGACGCTGATCGCGCGGGTTCGCGAGATCGAGGCCGAGACCATGGCGGTCGAGGTCGACTGGTCGACCCGCACGCTCAGCGAGGGCGGGCGTGTCGCCCGCGCGGCGATGGCCGAGCGGCATCCCGAACTCTCCGAGGCCGCACTCGACGCGCTCTACTGGGCGTTCACCTACAACTGGCGCTGATCATGGGAATGGGACCGGTTGTCCGCAGCCTCAAGGACGCACTGGACGGGATGCCCGTGCACGTGCGCCAACTCGCGGAGATGTTCCGAAAGCACGGTCGCTCGCAGCAGCGCAACGTCACGGACATCAGTGATCTCGACTCCGCCGACGCGCTCAAGCTCCTCGACAAGGGATGGAAGGGCGACTGGACGCCGAACGACGTCGTGCGCGCGGGCCATGGCTCGCGCCCCGATCCGAGCGACTACCTCGACGCGGACTACATCGCGCAGCATCTGGCGCGCTTCGACGACGGCGCGAGCCGCATCTACTTCTCCGACTCGCTGCACACGTGGGGTCCGGGCAATCGCGGGACGACATTCGTCTTCCCGACGTCGGAACTGCAGAACATCCTCGACGAGACCGGCGGCGACGCACTCGCGCTGGCCGATCGACTCGGCCTCGAACCGGGTGACTTCCTGGATGCCTCCGGCAACCCCGTCACCGTCGAGATCCGCCACTTCGCTCCCGATGAGCTGTCCGGGCTGAGGCTGCCGTCGGGCAACGAGGGCGGAGCGAACGCGCACTGGATCCCCGGCGGATATCTGCCCACCGGCATTCCGGAGGCGGTCATCGACATCCCCGACTCCGCGACGGGCATCGGTCACCTTCCCTCGGGCGGCAGCGACTACAACCCCGGCCTCTGGCCGGGCACAGCCGAGGGGCTGACCCTGCGATGACGGCCGCATCGGATGCCTGAGGTCGAAGCGCCCGGCGCGGGCTGGTTCTCGGCGCTGTCGCCGGGCTCGGTCGATGGGGGCGCGGTGACCACCTACAGCGACGGCGCCCTCGTGAGCTCCGGTGCGCGCATCGTCGATGCCATCGACGCGCTGCCCTCGGGGGCGCCGACCGCCCCGCGGGAATCCTGGCTGACGGACGGCGTGCCGCTCCTTCATCGTGGCGAGGCGTCGATCGTTCCGCTCGCGTCGATCCCCGACCCGGGATCGGGCGATCTCCTCGCGGGCGCGAACGACCTCTGGATGGCCGTGCGCACGACCGCCGACCACACGCGCGGGCGTGGCCTCGAGCTCGATCTCGATGACCCGGCCGATCCGTATGCGCAGGAGCTGCGCCGCACCGGCGCCCGCCGCGCGACGTGGTGGGGCCGCGCGGAGCAGGCCCTCGTCCTCGTGGTCTACGGCGCGCCCCTGCCGGCGCCGATCTCGTCGATCGCCGCGCACATCGTCCCACTGGAGTGGCTCGACGTGGATGCCCCGCCGAAGCGGCGTACCCGCGCGGTCTCGGATCTCGCGTGGACGTGGCGCGACGCGGTCGCCGTGCCGCAGGATGCGGACTCCGTGCGGGAGGGCGCGGTGCTCGCGGCGGACGGCCCTTCGCTCGTCGCCGCGGTGGAGGCGTTCGCCGCGCGCGGGACGGTGCGTTCGGGGTGGCTCGCGCCGGAGATCACGCTCCTCGCCGGAGCCGGAGCCGGAGCCGGAGCCGGCGTCGGCGACGCCGCGGTGGTCCCGCTCGCCTGGCGCTCGGCGAGCCTCGACGGCGACACGCTCCCCGCCCAGCAGCTCGATGAGCGGGCGCATCGCCTTCGCGACGCGGTGGCCCGGGCTTTCACCGACCGGTGCGGCGAACCCGAGGGTGTGGTGCCGCACGCCGATGCGCCGTACTGGCGGGTCGGAGGCCTGTGCGCCGCCCTCGTGTCCGAGCCGTCGCGAGAGCGCGGCCCCGCGCGCTCCTCCCTCGTGCTCGTGCCGGTGCCGCACGATGCCGAGGCATCCGGCCCCGTAGCCGTGATCGCGCGGGCGCTCGCGCAGGGAGCGGCCGAATGGACGTGGGCGGACATCATCGCCGCCGCACAGACGGATGCCACAGCGCCCGGCGCCGCAGCCCACACGACGCCTCGCCGGGACGCCCGCCCCACGGCGGGCGCCGCAACGGCGGACCGGTAGCCTTGCAGGAGCCCGCAGGAGGATCAGGACCCATGACCGAGACAACCGCAGAGCCCGCGGCAACTCCCCGCCTCTTCGGGGCGAGCGAGTTGGGCGTGCTGTCGCTCACCGCGCCGGGCGACGCGCATCCGCGCGTCGAGTACGTCGGCGGCGACCTGTTCATCGGGCTCGTCGATGCCCGAACGGGCGCCGCGGTGACGCAGGGCGAAGCCGAGACGTGGGCGCGCCCGTTCCGCGACGTCGTCGCCGATGCGGTTCGTCGCGCGGGGGAGCTTCCCGCCGTCGTCGACGGGGCACTCGTGATCGAGGACGAGACCGTCGCGGCATCCGTCCTCCTCTTCCCCTCGCGTCTTCACGGCCTCGCATTGCAGGGGACGCCTGTGCTCTTCGCGCTCGCACGCGACGCGGTCATCGTCGTCGGGGCCGACGACGAGCCGGCGATCGCCCGCGTGCTCGATCGCGCCGACGCGCTGTACGCCGCGGGCGGGCCTCTCCTCAGCGCACACGCGCTCACCCTGACGGATGCCGGCTGGGCGCCGTTCGCCTGGCGAGAGGCCGTACCCGCACTCGAGATGCGCTTCGAGCGCGTGCTGCGGCTGTTCGCCGTGCGCGCCTACGAGGCGCAGGCTCCCGCGCTGCAGCGGCCGGATCTGCACGTCGCCGCACCGAAGATCGAGGTGCTCCAGACCGGCGTCACGACGACCCTCGCCGCGTGGCCGAAGGGCACCGCCACGCTCCTCCCCGTCGTCGACAACATCGTCGTCGCCGACCCCGCGGGGACCCTCAGCGTCGCGACCTTCGACCAGTTCCTCGCCGCGGGCGGCGACGCGATCGTCCGCACCGGACTGTCGCCGCTCCGGTACTTCGTGCCGGGCGAACCGCCTCGGAACGGCGAGGCATGATTTGGGAGGTTGACGAGCGCGAGCGCGTCATCGAGGGAGTGGATGCCGAGGGGCGTCCCGATCCGGCATATGCCGCCGCGCTCGGGCTCATCCGAGCGCCGTACGGCCGCCGCGCACTCGCCGTCGTCGTCGACATCGCGATCTGGATCGTGATCCAGCTGCCCCTGTGGCTCGGCGCGATGCCGCTGGTGATGAAACTCGCCGACGGTGCGATCTCGCCCTACGGCCTCGTGAACCACGCCGGCTTCGTGCCGGCGGTCGTGTGCGCGGCGATCACGGTCGTCCTCTCGCTCGTCTTCACTCTCGTGCAGTGGATCCTCCACGGCCGGCGGGGCTTCACGATCGGCAAGGTCGCCGCAGGTATCCGCACCGTGAACGTCCGAACCCTCGAGCGGCCCGGCGTCTGGCGGATGCTGCTGCGTTTCCTCATCGTCTCGGTGTCGGGCATCGTGCCGCTGTTCGGACCGGCGGTCGTGCTGCTGTCGGTGACCTTCGATCCGCAGAGCCGCGGCCGCGGCTGGCACGACCGGGCGGCGCAGGCGTGGCTCGTGGATGCCCGGAAGGGCCTCGACCCGTACGACGAGAAGCGCATGCGCGTGGCGCGCAAGGGCGTCAGGGTGGGGACCGTACGGGAGCGGGCGAAGCTACCGTCGCTGGCGACCTCGCGCGACCCCGGCGCACAGCCCGAGTACCAGCCCGGTCGCCGCATCAGCGCGGGCGTGCTCGGCGTCGGACGCGCCGCCGAGCCTGCTCATACGCCCGCGGCGCCCCGGTCGCTCGCGACGCCGCCGGCCGATGCGTCCGCACCGGCTGCGGCGCCGGTCGCCGCGCCTGCGCCGGTCGCCCCGCCCGTCGCGGCGCCACCGGTGGCCCCGCCCGCTGCGGCACCGCCGGTGGCCGCTCCTGCACCGGTCGCCGCCGCGCCCGCGCCGGTCGTTCCGCCCGCGGCGACCCCCACGGCTTCCGTCCACCAGCGTCCCGCAGCCGCGGTTCCCGCGCCGGTCGCGGATGCCTCGCCGAAGGTGCCCCCGGCCCCGGCCCCGGCCCCCGCCTCCGCCGCACCCGCCCCGCAGCCCCGATCGACCGGTCTCGGCCTGCGCCTGGACACGGGGGAGCTCATCCCGGTGAGCGAACCCGTCCTGCTCGGGCGCGATCCCGACCTCTCGGGCCACACGGGCGCGCGCCCGATCCGCATCGCGGATGCCACGCGCTCCCTCTCCAAGACGCATGCGCTCGTGCGCCCGGCGCCGGGCGGTATCGAACTGGTCGACTGCCAGTCGACCAACGGCTGCGCCCTGATCCGCGGCGGAGTGGAGCACGAACTGCCCGGCGGCGGAGCCGCCCTCGTCGCCCTCGGCGACACGATCCGCCTCGGCGACCGCACGGCGCACGTCGTGTCGCTCGACGATCGACCTCTCGGAGAGTCATGAGACTGAAGCTGACCCTGCACCGGCACGGCAACGACCCGGTCGACATCGTCGTGACCGCCGACTCGACCGCCACGGCCGCCGACGTCGCGCGGTACATCGCCGAGTCCGACCCGGCACGTTCCACACCGTTCGCCGAGGGCGACGTGCTCACGCTCGCCGTCGCGCCGCCGACGGGGACGCGCATGGAGCCGCTGCACCCGGATGCCACGATGGGCGACGCCCCGATCGGTTCCGGCTTCGCGGCATCCATCGTCAACTACGGCGCGGGATTCGTCGCGGGCGACCGCGGCGAGGTCGTGGGCGTCCTCCGCGCGACCGCGGGGCCGCTCGCGGGGCAGGAGTTCCCCCTCGCTGCGGGGCACGTCTCCGTCGGCCGCGACTCGGCGAACGACGTCGTCCTCGCCGACCCGATGGTCTCCAAGCGCCACGCGCGCCTCGAGGTGGGCGCCCACGTCGAGGTCGTCGACCTGAACTCCGCCAACGGCGTGCTCGTCGACGGCGTGCAGATGCAGCGCGTGCGCATCGAGGAGGGCGCGCCGTTCGTGATCGGCGGCACGACCCTCATGCTGTTCCTCACGCGATCGTGGGACGGCTCCGCCGTGCAGGACCCGGTGATCGAGCGCGGTGGGGGGTTGCTGTTCAACCGCAGCCCGCGCGTCGAGGTGCGCTACCCCGGCACCCGCTTCAAGCCGCCGCGGCTGCCGACGGAGAAGATCGCCAAGATCTTCCCGTGGCCGATCCTCGTCGCCCCGATCCTCATGGGCGCCGCGCTGTTCGCCATGAACGGCAACCCCCGTTCGCTCCTCATGATCGTCATGACCCCGCTCATGGCGTTCGGAAACCTCATCAACCAGTCCGTGCAGAGCAAGAAGAGCGAGAATCACGAAGTGCTGCTCTTCGAGCGCCAGTTCGAGCAGCTCGAGGAGGACTTCTTCCGCGGAAAGCCGGAGGAGGAGCACGCGCGCAACGCCGAGGCGCCGCCCGTCGCGGAGATCTTCGACGAGGCGATGCGCCTCGGGCCGATGCTCTGGACCCGGCGACCCGAGCACTGGAACTTCCTCGGTGTGCGCCTCGGAACCTGCACCCTCCCGGCGCGCAACACGATCGACGACGCCGAGACGCCCGACGGCCTCCCCGACTACATCGACCGCGTCGAACGCCTGCGCGAACGCTACGTGAGCGTCGAGGACGTGCCCGTGTTCGATACCCTCGCCGCCGCGGGGTCGATCGGCATCGCCGGCCCCCGAGGCCTCACGGCCGACGCGATGCGCGGCGTCGCCGTGCAGCTGTTCGGCCTGCACGCGCCGAACGACATCGTCTCGGTCGCCTTCGCCGACTCGTCGTGGACTCCCGAGCTCGACTGGCTCAAATGGATGCCGCACACCTCGAGCGAGCGGAGCCCGTTCCGCGGCGCGCCGCTGGCCGATTCCGCTCCCACGGGCGCGGCGCTGCTGAGCTCGCTCGAAGAGTACGTGCGGCGGGAGTCCGGGGCATCCGACGGTCTTCCGCGCGGACCGTTCAAGGACGACTGGAACCCCCAGTACTACGGCACCGACGTCGCACGCGCCGCCGAAGACCGGGGCACCGCGCCGCGCGTCTCGGTGATCGTCTTCGTCACGGGCGATGCCCCCGTCGACCGCGGCCGCCTCACGGACGTCCTCGAACGCGGGGCCGACCACGGCGTGCACGCCGTGTTCGTCTCCGACACGGTCGAGTCGCTCCCCGCCGTCTGCCGCAGCTACATCGAGCTGAGCCAGGACCTCACGGACGCCCGGGTCGGACTCGTCCGCAGCGGCGAGCTGTTCGAGCACGTCCACGTCGAGGGCGTCTCGAACGCGTACATGCAGATGTTCGCGCGGCGCCTCGCGCCCGTCGTGGACGCGAGCACGGTCGTCCACGACGCCTCCGACATCCCGAACTCGGTCATGTTCCTGCAGCTGGTCGACCCCGCGATCGCGGAAGACCCGACCGTCGTCATCGAGCGTTGGCGCCAGAACAACACGATCGTCGACCGCTCGGGCGGGCCCCGACCGCGCCTCAAGAAGGCGGGAACCCTCCGCGCCATCATCGGGCAGGGTGCGAGCGACGCGATGGTGCTCGACCTGCGCACGCACGGCCCGCACGCTCTCGTCGGCGGGACGACGGGCGCCGGTAAGTCGGAATTCCTCCAGGCCTGGGTGCTCGGCATGGCCGCCGCGCACAGCCCCGACCGGGTGACGTTCCTGTTCGTCGACTACAAGGGCGGTTCCGCCTTCGCGGACTGCGTCGACCTGCCGCACACCGTGGGTCTCGTCACGGACCTCAACCCCCACCTCGTGCGGCGCGCCCTCACGAGCCTGCGCGCAGAGCTGCAGCACCGCGAGCATCTGCTCAACCGCAAGAAGGCCAAGGACCTGCTCGAACTCGAGAAGCGGCAGGACCCCGAGTGCCCGCCCTCGCTCGTCCTCGTGATCGACGAGTTCGCGGCGCTCGCCTCCGAGATGCCGGAGTTCGTCGACGGCGTCGTCGACATCGCCCAGCGCGGCCGCTCCCTCGGCATCCACCTCATCATGGCGACGCAGCGGCCGGCCGGTGTCATCAAGGACAACCTGCGCGCCAACACCAACCTGCGCATCGCCCTCCGGATGGCCGACGAGTCGGATTCGCGCGACGTCGTCGACGACGACATCGCCGCGAGCTTCCCCCCGAACGTCCCGGGTCGGGCGATCGCGAAGACCGGACCGGGCCGGCTCGTGCCGTTCCAGTCGGCGTACACCGGCGCGTGGACGACCGACGACGATGCGGCCGTCGCGGAGGTGCGGGCCGCGGAGCTGCGCTTCGGCGCGGCGGCCGAGTGGGAGCCCGATCGCCCGGCCGATTCCGACGCGCACGCCGAAGACCTCGGGCCGAACGACCAGAAGCGCATCGTGTCGACCCTCGTCCGTGCGCGCGAGCTGGCGGGGCTCCCGCTCCCGCGTCGCCCGTGGCTCGACGACCTGTCGCCGCTCGTCGACCTCCACGACCTCGTCAACGAGGGGGATGCCCGCATCCCGATCGCCCTCGTGGACGTGCCCGAGAAGCAGCTGCAGGAGACGGCCGCGTTCGTCCCCGACCGCGACGGCTCGCTCGTGATCTACGGAACCTCGGGGTCGGGCAAGTCGACGCTGCTCAAGACGATCGGCACGGCGGCGGGCATGCGCCCCGACCTCGGGCGCGTCAACGTCTACTGCCTCGACTTCGCGACGGGCGCGCTCGGTGCGCTCTCGCCGCTGCCGCACGTGGGGTCCGTCGTCGACGGCGCCGACGTCGAGCGCATCCAGCGACTGTTCCGCACGCTCGACGGCGAGATGGACCGCCGCGCCGCGGCGTTCGCATCCGTCAGTGCGGCATCCATCCAGGAGTACCGGGAGCTCGCGGATGCCTCGCTCCCGCGCATCATCCTGCTGATCGACAACTACCCCGAGTTCAAGAAGGACTGGGAGGTCGCGCCCGGCCGCGGCCCGTTCTACCGCACGTTCATGCGGATCCTCGGGGAGGGCCGCACGCTCGGCATCCACACGGTGCTCACCGCCGACCGCGGCAACGCGGTGCCGAGCGCCGTGGCATCCAACATCCCCCGCAAGGTCGTGCTGCGCATGGGCGACCCGTCGCAGTACATGCTGCTGGGCACGCCGCGCGACGTCCTCGACGAGCAGTCCGTGCCGGGCCGTGCCGTCGTCGACGGTCACGAGGCCCAGATCGCGGTGCTCGGCGGCACCTCCAACGCCGTCGAGCAGGCGAAGGCCCTCGGCGTGCTCGGGGCGGAGCTGCGCGCACAGGGCGTCCGCGACCTGCCCGAGATCGGCGCGCTGCCCACGTCGGTGCTCGCCTCGGAGATGCCGGCGCAGGTCGGCGGGATGCCGGTGTTCGGCGTCGCCGACGACACGCTCTCGGCGCACGGCTTCGAGCCCGTCGGGTCGTTCGTCATCTCGGGCCCCGCCGCCTCGGGGCGCACGAATGCGCTCAAGGCGCTCGTGGTCGCGATGGAGCGTTTCGACCCCGGCATCCGCCTGTACCACTTCGGCAGCCGGCGTGCGGAGCTCAAGGACTTCCGCCCCTGGGTGCGCAGCGCGACCCGGCCCGAGGACGAGAAGGACCTCGCGACCGAGCTCGCGGAACTCGTCGTGAGCGATGCTCCGGGCGCCCGGATCATGATCGTCATCGAGGACATGCCGCACCTGTCCGACGGCGCGGCCGATCGCCCCATGCGTGCGCTCCTGCAGGCGATGAACGACAGCGAGCACCTGCTGGTCGGCGAGGCCGAGATCAGCCGCGCGAGCGGCAGCATCGGCGTGCTCGGCGAGTGGAAGTCGGGACGCCAGGGCATCGTCCTCAAGCCCGACACGTACGACGGCGAGGCGATCTTCAAGACGCCGTTCGGCCGGGTCAAGCGCTCCGACTTCCCGGTCGGACGCGGCATCTTCGTGCAGGCAGGTCGGGCGATCACGATGCAGATGCCGTTCGTCGCCGACGAGTCGAGTGCTCAGGTGCTCCCGGACCGCGATGCCGGCGCCCCGTCCACTCGCGCCGCAGCACGGATCGCGGTCTCCACGGACGCGTCCGGCACCACGGTGGGCGGCTGACAGGCGGTGTGCGAGCCGGCGAGGGAAACGGTGAGGGGATGATGGCTGACTGGCCCACGCGGATCATCGAGCTGGTCAGGCTCAAAGAGGCCATATCCCGACTCGACGTCGACCGTCTCTTCTCCTCCACGTTGCCGTCGGTCGCCGCGCCCGCGTCGCGACTGGATGCCTGGGAGGCTGGCACCGGTGTGACCCTCGATGGCGGTCACCGCTCGTTCCTGCTCGCCGCGGACGGGTGGCCGGCGTTCTTCGAGACGCAGGACCTGCTGAGCGTCGACCAGCTCGCCGGCGGGCGCCATCGCGACGTGTTCACGGCCTGGATCGAGTCGGCGCCGGCCGCCGCTCGCGCCGAGGGCTACTCCGCGGCCACGCTGCTGCCGATCGCGGTCGACCTCGAGTTGCCGCTGTACGCGGCGATGCCGGTGACGGACGGGCAGGTGGCGAGCCGGGTGCTGTCGCTGGATCCATCGGGGATCATCGACGACTTCGATTCGTTCGAGGACTACGTCGACGGGGTGATCGAGTACACGCGGCGGAACCTCGCAGACTTCGAGTCGGGCGCCTACCGGCTGTGACCCTTTTGGACGTGATGGGAATGATCCGGGAGGTTCCGTGATGGATGTCGACGAGTTGATGACGATCGTGCGCGACGAAGGACTCGACCAGCCGGTGCTGGAAGGTCACGGGGTCTTGCGCAACGAGGCCGTCGTGCTCGAACGCGAGGGAAACCGCTGGGTCGTCTTCCTCGCGAACGAGCGGGGAGGCCGCATCTCCTCGACCGTCCGTCAGTTCGAGGCTCGGTCGTCCGCACTCGAGTACGTCCTCGAGAAGCTGCGGCAGACGCAGCGCGCACGCGCGGCGATGGCGCGGCTTCGCGCCCGCCGCACATGATCGTCTCTCCACAACAGGTCAGGCTGCTCCGCGGTGCTGACGAGGCAGATGCACCCGTGGAGTGGCGGCATGCCGACGGGGAATGGGCAGTCGCCGTCGAACTCAGCGATGATCGGCGCATCGACGAGCACGCCTCGGATGCGTTCGAAGCGCTCTGCCGTGCGCGTGAAGGTCTCGAGACCGACGGCTGGCTGATCGGGCTCGTCGGCGCTCAGGTCGACGTCTGGCCCAGCGGTATGGCGCGGGACCAGGGCGGCGGTCTCACCGCCTATCGCCATGGACCGCAGGGCGTCATCGGCGTCGTCGACACGTTCACGCCCGCAGATCCCACCACGGCCGTCACGGTCGCAGCGCAGCGCGCCGCCGCTGCACAGGCAGGCCTCGTCTGAGAGCTGTGATGAGACGCGAGGAATCCGGCTTCGATATCAGTGAGGCGATCGTCGTCTACCTGTGGAACTCCCCCGGGAGGAACGATGTCGAGTTCCCGACGCGGTTCGGCGACGCCGAGGCGCTCACCGCCGTGCGAGCGGTGCTGGACGAGACGATGCGCGCGCCGATCGACATGGCGGGCAAAACCCTCGTCGAGATCGGAGCGGACGTCCGCGCGCTCATGCACGAGAGGCACCCGGATTTGTCGGAGCCGGCACTGAAGAAACTCGGCAACTTCTTCACGTACCTCGTCAAGTAGTGCGACTGCGGATGGGTAGTTCTGCCCATGGGCATCCACCGCGGGGTTCGTTAGCCTCGGAGGAGAGGGGTCGTTCGGGCTCCGGACGACGTAGGACGAGACGCTGGGAGGCGGGTTCATGGCACACGATTTCGGTGCAACGTACAGCGAGATGGAGAGCGCGGCGCAGCGGTTGCGTGATGGTCGTCAGACTGTGACGGATACGTTGAAGGAGCTGCAGGGCATCATCGATGATCTGGTGCAGGACGGGTTCAAGACGGAGAACGCGTCGGAGGCGTACTCGACGGCGTATTCGGAGTTGACGACGTCGTTGGATGATGCGGCGGAGGCTGTGAACGATATGGCGCAGGCGCTGGATCGTATGGCCGATCGGATCCGTGACACGGACGCCGAGCTCGCCGGGGGCTGAACCACCACCACCCGCGAGGGTGCGCTGTTCGATGGCCGTGGATGAGGAGGTGCCGCCGTGGGCATGATGTTGCCGAACGAGCTGGTGTGGGTGATGGAGAAGCTCGGCTTCGAGTGGCCCGACGTCGACGAGGACGAGGTGCACAAGGGCGCCGTGCTCGTGCGGACGTTCGGGTCGGATCTCGAGGACGTGATCCAGGCGATCGACCGACAGATGAACGGCGACGTCGCCTCCGCGCTGCAGGGCCAGGCGGGGCCGGCGACCCTCGGGGCGTGGAACACCAACCGCTCGCAGAACCTGCAGCAGCTCGTCGATATCATGCCGCCGGCCGCCGTCGCGATGGACGTCGCGGCGGGGGCGATCACGGCGCTGAAGGTGAAGGTGATCGTCGACGTCACCACGACGCTGGTCGCGCTGGTGGCGATGCTGACCAACCCGATCACGGCGGCGGGCGCGGGTCCGATGCTGCTGATCAAGAAGAAGCTGCTGAACGCGGCGGTCGACATCGCCGTCGAGCAGGTGATCGGTCAGGTCGCGCCGATGGCGATCGAGCCGCTCGCCGAGAAGCTGCCCGCGGTGATCGACGCGATCCTCGACGCCCCCGTCGTGGAAGGTGCGATCGGCGACTCCGACGAGTTCCAGGCCGACCTCGCCGCGCTCGAGCAGGCGCGGTCGACCATGAAGCTGCACGGGTCCGACATCCAGACCCTCACGGCGACGTTCTTCTCCGACTTCTCCGCCCTCGACTTCGGCGGTGACGGGTGAGCGGCATCAAACCCGTCATCCGCGAGCTGCGCGAAGCCGTCCTGTCCGGCATGGCGCACGCGAAGGACAAGCTCCACCACCTCGCCGACCTGCTCGACGGACACTTCGACACCGTCATCCGGCGGGTGCGGGATCAGGACCACTTCGACGACGTGCCTGCGCTGCCCACATCGAGGACGCCCTACGCGCCGGTGCGCGGCGCTGACGGTCACTACCTTCCTGGAAGCCTGCCCTCGAAAGCCGATCTCGTCGACCTCACACGGACTGATCCGAACACGGCGTTCTACTGGTCCGGGCGGGATCTGAACGGGGTGGGTGTCGGGCCCACCGGGTCGGGCGAGGCGGAACGCATCGCCGCAGCGAACGGCGGACGGACGCTCGAGCAGACGCTGGCGGCGAACGGGGTGGACCCGCTCCCCGTCTGGGACGAGACCGACGTCGAGTCGGTGCGCTTCTGGGAGGATGCGTCGGCGGCTTTCGCGGAGAACGCCAGCGGAGATGTCCGAGCGGTGGTCGGATCGGACCTCAGGCCCGGCAACATCTGGCAGACCATCGAGGTCCCGCGATTGATCGACAACCCGGGTGTCACGAGTATCGTCGAGATCAATGTCGACACCGGCGTCGCCACCCGACTCTGAGAGAGAGACGATGTTGCAGGAAGAATCCGGCTTCGATATCAGTGAGGCGATCGTCGTCTACCTGTGGAACTACCCCGGGAAGAACGATGTCGAGTTCCAGGAGCGATTCGGGGATGCCGAAGCGCTCACGGCCGTGCGGGCGGTGCTCGACGAGACGATGCGCGCGCCGATCGACATGGCGGGCAAAACCCTCGTCGAGATCGGAGCGGACGTCCGCGCGCTCATGCACGAGAGGCACCCGGATTTGTCGGAGCCGGCACTGAAGAAACTCGGCAACTTCTTCACGTACCTCGTCAAGTAGGGCGATCCGACAGCGTGAACGTCGACGAGCTGATGACGATCGTGCGCGCGGAGGGCCTCGACCAGCCGGTGCTCGAGGGGCTCGGCGTCATGCGCGACGATGCGGTCGTGATGGAGGCTGGGGAAGGCGCGTGGACGGTCTACCTCGCTGACGAGCGGGGCGGACGAGTCCTCGCGACCGTCCGCGAGTTCGAGAGTCGCTCCGACGCGCTCGATCACGTCGTCGAGAAGCTGCGGCAGACGGCCCGTGCACGCGAGGCGCTCATACGACTGCGCGACCGTCGTGCGACGGCGGATGGGTAGTTCTGCCCATGGGCATCCACCGCGGGGTTCGTTAGCCTCGGAGGAGAGGGGTCGTTCGGGCTCCGGACGACGTAGGACGAGACGCTGGGAGGCGGGTTCATGGCACACGATTTCGGTGCAACGTACAGCGAGATGGAGAGCGCGGCGCAGCGGTTGCGTGATGGTCGTCAGACTGTGACGGATACGTTGAAGGAGCTGCAGGGCATCATCGATGATCTGGTGCAGGACGGGTTCAAGACGGAGAACGCGTCGGAGGCGTACTCGACGGCGTATTCGGAGTTGACGACGTCGTTGGATGATGCGGCGGAGGCCGTGAACGACATGGCGCAGGCGCTGGATCGTATGGCCGATCGGATCCGTGACACGGACGCCGAGCTCGCCGGCGGCTGAACCACCACCGCCGAGCGGGCCGCGGGGCGCCTCCCACGGCCCGTTCGGCGTTTCCAGGTCACCTAGGATCGTCGACAGGGAAGGAGCCTCGAACCCATGAGCGCCTCGCAGAGCTACTGGTACAACCTCACGACGCAGTCCGTCGTGCAGGACGACGAACGCCCCTCCGACGACTGCCTCGGGCCTTTCGGCAGCGCGGCCGAGGCCGAGGACTCGCCCGCCGTCCTGGTGGAGTACGCGCGCGCCTGGCTCGACAGCGAAGAGAGCGAGCGGTTCCGCTAGATGGCGGCGGAGTCGGGCGACGACACCGAGTACAACTGACGCGCGCGATGAGGGCACCCCGCCGCGTCGCGGCACTCGTCGGCATGCTGCTCGTCGCCCCGCTGGCCGCGTGCGCACCGCCCCTGCCGGACTCGGTCGTCCGAGGCACCGCGGCAACGACCGCGTGGGCGGGCGAGCTCACCTCCTTCAACCGGCTCGCCGCACCGACGTCCGGCAACCTCGACATCGCGGCGGCGACACGCGGGGGCTTCGGTGACGTGGTCGACGGCGAGTTCGTGGCCGACGAGAGTTTCGGCGCGGTCTCGATGGTCGGCGACGACCCGTTCACCGTGCGCTACGACCTGGCAGAGCCCGCCTGGTCGGACGGGATCCCCCTCGACGCGGCCGACCTGATGCTCGGCTGGGCGTTCGCCGCTGGGCTCCTCGGCGCGGACCCGGTCGTGAGCGGTGAGGATGCCGCGGCCGACGCCACCGCCGACGACCCCCCAGCTCTGCCGACCGTCGATGCGGGCCTTCCGCCGGCGCTCGACGAGTTCGCGCGTGCGATCGATGTGACCTTCACTGCACCCTCGCTCGTCTGGCAAGGTCGTGCTGCGCATGGGCGACCCGTCGCAGTACATGCTGGGGACGCCGCGCGACGTGCTCGACGAGCAGTCCGTGCCCGGCCGCGCCGTCATCGACGGTCACGAGGCCCAGATCGCCGTGCTCGGCGGCACCTCCAACGCCGTCGAGCAGGCGAAGGCCCTCGGCATGCTCGGGGCGGAACTGCGCGCACAGGGCGTCCGCGACCTGCCCGAGATCGGCGCGCTGCCGACGTCGGTGCTCGCCTCGGAGATGCCGGCGCAGGTCGGTGGGATGCCGGTGTTCGGCGTCGCCGACGACACGCTCTCGGCGCACGGCTTCGAGCCCGTCGGGTCGTTCGTCATCTCGGGCCCCGCCGCCTCGGGGCGCACGAATGCGCTCAAGGCGCTCGTGGTCGCGATGGAGCGTTTCGACCCCGGCATCCGCCTGTACCACTTCGGCAGCCGGCGTGCGGAGCTCAAGGACTTCCGCCCCTGGGTGCGCAGCGCGACCCGGCCCGAGGACGAGAAGGACCTCGCGACCGAGCTCGCGGAACTCGTCGTGAGCGATGCTCCGGGCGCCCGGATCATGATCGTCATCGAGGACATGCCGCACCTGTCCGACGGCGCGGCCGATCGCCCCATGCGTGCGCTCCTGCAGGCGATGAACGACAGCGAGCACCTGCTGGTCGGCGAGGCCGAGATCAGCCGCGCGAGCGGCAGCATCGGCGTGCTCGGCGAGTGGAAGTCGGGACGCCAGGGCATCGTCCTCAAGCCCGACACCTACGACGGCGAGGCGATCTTCAAGACGCCGTTCGGCCGGGTCAAGCGCTCCGACTTCCCGGTCGGACGCGGCATCTTCGTGCAGGCGGGCCGCGCCATCACGATGCAGATGCCGTTCGTCCCGGATGCCCCCGCGGCGGCTCCGGCGACGCCTGGGGCCCCTGCGGCGCCCATGACGCGGGCGACGGCGCGGGCGACCGCGCCCGAGGGTGTGTCGGAGGGTGTGTCGCAGGGTGCGTCGATCTCGACCGTGACCTCGGTGCCCACCGTGTCGACGATCACGGGGGAGTAAGGCGGAGCGGGCGGCGGCGCGCCGGCCGTGGGGCATGGGTAGTTCTCCCCATGTGCGGTTCTGGAGGAGTTCGCTAGCCTCGTTCACGAAGGGGCCGCTCGGCCCGATCGGGACGACACGCTGGGAGGCGGGTTCATGGCACACGATTTCGGTGCAACGTACAGCGAGATGGAGAGCGCGGCGCAGCGCCTGCGCGACGGTCGTCAGACCGTCACCGACACCCTGAAGGAGCTGCAGGGCATCATCGATGACCTCGTGCAGGACGGCTTCAAGACGGAGAACGCGTCGGAGGCCTACTCGACGGCGTACTCCGAGCTGACCACGTCGCTCGACGACGCAGCCGAGGCCGTCAACGACATGGCGCAGGCCCTCGACCGCATGGCCGACCGGATCCGCGACACGGACGCCGAGCTCGCCGGCGGCTGAGCACACACACACGAACGGGCCGTCGGGGCTGCCCCGGCGGCCCGTTCCGCGTGATCCGGTGACCTAGGATCGGGAAGAAGAAGGAGGCGCCCCGCCGATGAGATCCTCGCAGACCTACTGGTACAACCTCTCCACGCAGTCGGTGATCCAGGCCGACGAGCGCCCCTCGGAGGACTGCCTCGGACCGTTCGGCAGCGCCGCCGAAGCACAGGACTCGCCTGCCGTGCTGGTCGAGTACGCGCGGGCGTGGCTCGACAGCGAAGAGAGCGAGCCGTTCCGCGAGATGGCGGCCGAGCTCGACGACGGCGCCGACTACACCTACGACTGACCTGCCCGATGCGAACACCGCGCCTCGTGGCGGCATCCGTCGCCGCGCTGCTCGCCGCGTCCCTCGTCGCCTGCGCGCCGGCACTGCCGGCGACGGTGGTGCCCGGGACGGAGGTGACCGCGACGTGGTCGGGCGAACTCACCTCGCTCAATGCGCTCGCCGATCCGACCCCCGGGAACGTCGACATCGCCGCCGTGGTGCGGGCCCGGTTCGGCGACCGGGTCGACGGCGAGTTCGTGCCCGCTCCTTCCTTCGGCACCGTCGAGATCGTCAAGGACGACCCGTTCACGGTGCGTTACGACCTCGCTGAGCCGTCGTGGTCCGACGGCGTCCCGCTCGACGCCGCCGACCTCGTGCTCGGCTGGGCATCCTCCGTCGGGCTCCTCGCCGACGACGGTGCCTTCGTGGATGCCCCGACACCGCCTCGCGTGGATGAGTTCGCGCGTTCGATCGACGTGACCTTCCCCACCCCGACGATCCTCTGGCAGACCGCCGTCGGGGCGCAGGTGCCCGCACACGTCGTGGGGCGGATCGCTTTCGGCCTCGACGATCCCATGGAGGCCAAGCAGGCGGTCATCCGCGCCGTCGTCGACGACGACCGGGCCGCACTCTCGAAGATCGCGAAGGCGTGGCGGGACGGATTCACGATCGGCGACGCGGGCGACCTCGATCCCGCCCTCGCGATCTCGAGCGGCCCGTTCCTCGTGCAGTCGATCGAGCGGACGGATGCCGGGCAGTCGGTCGTCCTCACGCCGAACCCCGGCTACCGCGGAACCCCGACGCCGCAGGTCGCGCGCGTCGTGCTCGCCCCCGGAGGCGACGACCCGATCGCGCACGTCGGCGATACCTTCGGGGTCGTCCAGGCCGCGCCGACCGCGGCCGACTACCCTCGCGTCCACGAGCTCGAACGCCGCGACACCCAGGTGCAGACGCCGAACGACGGTCGCGTGTGGTCGCTCGCCCTGCGCAGCACGGGAGTGTTCTCCTCGGCATCCGCCCGTGCGGCGTTCCTCCGGATGGCGCCCGCGGGCGACATGATCGACCGCGGGGCGGGTCAGTGGTCGTCCGCCTACGCCAAGACGACCTCGATGCTGGCGCTCCCGGGCGACCGCTCCTACGCGGTCGTCGCCGAAGACTCGGGCTTCGCCGCCTCGATCGGGACGCCCGCGGACGACGCCGCCATCGACCGGGGCGCTGCCGGGGTCGCCGCGGGCACCGCCGTGTGCGTCCTCTACGACCAGGCGAGCGAGTTCGCCGCCGGCGCGTTCGCCGCACTCCGTGAGGGCGCGGCGGAAGCCGGTTGGACCGTGACGGACTGCGGCTCGGGCGACGTGGCCGCGAGCCTCGCGCAGGGCGGCTGGGATGCCGTCATCGACCGGACCGTCGTTCCGCAGACACCCGCGCAGCTGGTCGCCCAGTGGGGGACCGGCACGACCTCGGCGATCGCGGGTGCCGCCGACCCCGACCGCGACGCGCTCATCTCGCAGTACGCCCAGACGATCGACGTGTACACGGCGCGCGAACTGCTCGCGCAGATCGAGGCCACGATCGTGCGATCGGCGGTGGTGCGACCCCTCGCCACCGACCCGGTGCTGACGCTCGTCGCCCCCGGCGTCACGGGCGTCGCGGTGCGAAACGGCTCCACGGCCGCCCTCACTTCCGGCATCGCCCAGTGGGCGGTCGCGCGGTGACAGCGGATGCCCGGGATCCCGGCACCGTCGACGTGGACCTGCCGTGCGACGGCCCGATCGACACGGAGGGCATCCTGTCGTGGTTCGCCGCGCGCGCCGTCCGCGGCGTCGAGGTGGTGACCGCCGACTCGTATGCGCGGACGCTCCGGATGCCCGGCGGCGTGGCCTGGTTCGAGGTGCGGGTGGAGCCGTCCGGAGGCATCCGCCTCCGTGCCCGCCTCTCCGACTCGGCCGATCTGCCGGGTCTCGTCACGTCCGCTCGACGCCTGTTCGACCTCGACGCCGACCCCACTGTGATCGACGACGCCCTGCGCTCCCACGCGGAGCTCGCACCACGCGTGGACGCCGTCCCGGGCATCCGCGTTCCGGGCACCTCCGACCCGCACGAGATGCTCATCCGTGCGATGGTCGGGCAGCAGATCACCGTCGCTGCGGCGACGACCGCGCTCTCGGCACTCACCGAGGCCCTCGGGGAGCGCATCGGCGGGGCCTCCGGGCACGACCGGCTCTTCCCGACGATGGCGTCGATCGCCGAGCACGGCGCCGAGGTCCTGCGCGGGCCGGCCGCGCGCATCCGTGCCATCACGGCCGCAGCCGGCGCCCTCGCCGACGGCTCGCTCATCCTCACGGCGGCCGATGACGCGGCATCCCAGCGGGCGGCGCTCCTCGCCCGCCCCGGGATCGGCCCGTGGACGGCCGACTACGTGCGCATGCGCGTGACCGGCGACCCCGACATCACCCTCCCGGGGGACGTCGCCGTCCGTGCGGGAGCCGCCGCCGTCGGCATCCCGTCCGACCCTCGCGGCTTCGAGGGGTGGGCCGCGCGCACCTCCCCCTGGCGCACGTATCTCACCGCGCACCTGTGGCGCGCCGCCCCGGTCGCGCAGCGCGGCGTTCGATTGCCACTTCGTGCGGTATCGACGGACTGATTCCCGCGGGTTCTGGCAAGTGAACGCCCGTGCCACGCGGCCCGCACGAACTAGGGTGGTCAACCATGAGTGAGGATGCCGGGGAGGCCGCGCCCGCGCAGATCCGGGTGCGTCGCGGCGAGGTGGAGAGCGACGCCGCTCTGGCGTGGCGATACGAGGGCGGCGCGTGGATCGTGACCCTCACGATGGATGCCGGGGCCCAGACCTTCGAGGCGAGCGCCGACGACGCCTTCGAGGCGCTCTGCCGGGTGCGCGAGCAGGCGGAACCCGACGGGTGGCGGGTCGGCGTCGCCGGTGCCCGGCCCGACGTCTGGCCGAGCGGGATGGCGCGCGACCAGGGCGGCGGCCTCGTCGCCTACCGTTTCGGCCCCGCCGGTGTCGAGGGCACGGTCGACACCTTCGCGCCGGTGGACCCGGCGACGGCGACGATCGTGGCCGTGCAGCGCGAGAACGCGGCACGCGCCGGACTCGCCTGAGCCCGCGCTCGAGAGGATCGCGCGGCCCCGCCACCTCGCCGAACCCGGTCTTGCACTCAGCGGATTCGCAGGGATAGTCTGGAGGGCTGTCGGCCGTGACCCGGTCGACAGCCCACCGCCCACCGAATCCTGGAGGAAGCCATGTCCACGGCCATCGTCGCAACGAAGCCCGTCGCCTTCCGTCCGTTCGGGGCGGGGGACGCCCGGAGATAACGCCCCGCACCCCTCATGGGCGGCATAGTCCCGCCCCGCGCCGCGTTCTTCTCCTCACGTCGTCCTCTCGGGTCTCGTCCGCACTCTCGATGTGCGTCCGCGCGCCTGATCGCGCCCCCTCAGCATCCGCATCCTCCGTCCCACCCTCCCAAGGATCATGACTTCCTCCACCGAGAGACTCTCCACCGTCCGGGCGCTCGCGCGCCTCTACCCCTTCGCGAAGCCCGTGATGCCGCGCCTCGTGCTCGGCGCCGTAAGCGCCCTCATCGCGAGCCTGCTCGCACTGTCGATCCCCCTCGTGCTCGAGGCGATCGTCTCCGGACCGATCGCCGCGGGTGACCGCTCCGGCCTCGTCTGGGGCGGTGTCGCGGTGCTCGTCCTCGGCCTCCTCGAGGCGCTCATGGTGTGGGCGCGGCGCTGGTTCGTCCTCGCCCCCGCGACGAAGGTCGAGTACGACCTGCGCACCGGGTTCTACGAGCGACTGCAGCGACTGCCCGTCGCGTTCCATGACCGGTGGCAGTCGGGGCAGCTGCTCAGCCGCATGATGCAGGACATCTCGATGATGCGCCGCTGGATGGCGTTCGGTCTCGTGCTCCTCGTCGTCAACGTCTTGACGATCGCCGTCGGCGCGGTGCTGCTGTTCCAGTGGCACTGGGCACTCGGAACGACGTTCCTCCTCGTGTGCGCGCCGCTGTGGTACGCCGGGTACCGATTCGAGAAGACGTACGGCACCCTCGCCCGCCAGAGCCAGGACCAGGCCGGCGACCTCGCCACGAGCGTCGAGGAGTCCGTGCACGGCATTCGTGTGCTGAAGGCATTCGGCCGTGGCAAGCACGCCCTCGTCAAGTTCGCGCGGCAGGCCGAGTCGCTCCGTGAGACGGAGCTCGACAAGGCCCGTGCCGTCGGCTGGATCTGGTTCTGGCTCGTGCTCCTGCCGGACCTCGCGTTCGCGCTGTGCCTCGGCGTCGGCATCTACCTGAACCAGACCGGGCAGCTCGAGGTCGCCCAGCTCGTCGCGTTCTTCGCGATGGCGACCGTGCTGCGCTGGCCGATGGAGTCGATCGGCTTCCTGTTCTCCTTCCTGCTGGATGCCCGTACCGCGACCGATCGCATCTTCGAGGTCTTCGACGAGGAGAACACGATCGTCGACCCCGCGAACCCGCTGACGGTGCCCGCGCCGCGCGGCGCGCTGGCCTTCGAGGGCGTGCACTTCCGGTATCAGGACGCGCATGCCTCCGAGCGCGACCTGCTCGACGGCATCGACCTCGTGCTCGAGCCGGGGGAGACGATGGCTCTCGTCGGGCTCACCGGTTCCGGCAAGACGACGCTCACGACCCTGCCCGCGCGACTGTACGACGTCACGGCCGGCCGGGTCACGCTCGACGGCGTCGACGTCCGCGACCTGACGCTGCACGAGCTGCGCACGAACGTCGGCATGGCCTTCGAGGACTCGACGCTCTTCTCGCAGACCGTGCGGGAGAACGTGCTGCTCGGGCGCGAAGACCTCGAGCCCGGCAGCCCCGAGGCCGAGGCGGTCCTGCGCGAAGCGCTCGCCGTCGCGCAGGCGGGCTTCGTCGACGACCTTCCCGACGGTGTCGAGACGGTCATCGGCGAGGAGGGACTCTCGCTCTCGGGCGGTCAGCGGCAGCGGCTCGCGCTCGCGCGCGCCGTCGCGGCCCGCCCCGCGGTACTCGTGCTCGATGACCCCCTCTCGGCGCTCGACGTCGACACGGAGGCACTCGTCGAAGACGCGCTGCGGGAGGTCATGGCCGACACGACGACCCTCGTCATCGCGCACCGTCCGTCGACCGTCATGCTCGCCGACCGTGTCGCGCTGCTCCAGGCGGGGCGCATCACGGCGGTCGGAAAGCACTCCGAGCTGCTGCGCACCAGCGACCACTATCGACACGTCATCTCGAGCCTCGAGGAGAACGCGGCAGACGCCGCCGCCTCCGAGGCGAACGACCAGGATCCGGCCCGCACCGAGGCCGCGGAGGTGAACCAGTGAGCACCGCGACCGTCACCGGCACGAGCGGCGAAGACCGCTCCGACTACACGCGCGACGAGTCCCGGGCGATCCGGCAGCGATCGCTGCGCCTGCTTGGCTCGCTCGTGCGACCGCTGCGCTGGCAGCTCGTGCTCGCCGCGAGCGTGCTCGTCGTCTCCACGGCGCTGCGCGTCGCGGGGCCGGCGCTGATCGCCTACGGCATCAACTCGGCGCTGCCGGCGGTCATCGACCGCATGGACTGGATGCCGACGATCGGCGTCGTCGTCGTGTACCTCGTCTCGGGGCTCGGCGGAGCCGCCCTCATCGGGTGGTACGCCGTCGTCGCGGCGCGCCTCACGCAGGCCGTCATGCTGGATCTCCGCAAGCGCATCTTCCTGCACACGCAGCGCCTGAGTCTCGAGTTCCACGAGTCGTACACGTCGGGCCGCATCATCTCGCGCCAGACGAGCGATCTCGATTCGATCCGCGAGCTCCTCGACGGCGGGCTCAACGAGCTCGTCTCCGGCGTCCTCTACGGCGGGTTCACGCTCGTGGCTCTGCTGCTGATCGACTGGCAGTCCGGCGTGATCCTCCTCATCATGGGCATCCCGCTGTGGTTCGTGATGCGCTGGTTCTACCTCAGCTCGCAGAAGGTCTACCGCGAGTCGCGGGTCGTCTCGGCCAAGGTGATCGTGAAGTTCGTGGAGACGATGACCGGCATCCGCGCCGTCAAGGCGTTCCGCAAGGAGCCCCGCAACGACGAGGAGTTCGGCGACCTGTCCGCGCAGTACCGCGAGGTCAACATGCAGTCGATCCGCCTGTTCGGCACGTTCGAGCCGGCGATGATGGCGGTGGCCTCCGTCTCGGTGGCCGCGGTCGTCCTCTGGGGCGGCATCCGCGTCGTCGACGGGTCCCTCCTCGTCGGCACGCTGCTGGCCGCGGTCCTGTACGTGCGGAACTTCTTCTCGCCGCTGCAGGAGGTCGCGTTCTTCCTGAACTCGTACCAGTCCGCCACGGCTGCGCTCGAGAAGGTGTCCGGCGTCCTCGAAGAGGAGCCGACCGTCCCCGACCCGGTGGACCCCGTCGACCTGTGGGAGTCTCGTGGGCACATCGAGTTCCGCGATGTGTCATTCGGATACTCGAACGACCGGCAGATCCTGCCGCACTTCTCGCTCGACATCCCCGCGGGGCAAACGATCGCGCTCGTCGGGACGACCGGCGCGGGCAAGTCGACGCTCGCGAAGCTCGTCTCGCGGTTCTACGATCCGTCACGCGGCAGCGTCACCCTCGACGGCGTCGACCTGCGCTCGCTCCACCCGAAGGACCTCCGCCGTGCGATCGTCATGGTCACGCAGGAGGCGTACCTGTTCAGCGGAACGGTCGCCGACAACATCGCGCTCGGAAAGCCGGATGCCTCGCTCGACGAGATCAAGGCCGCCGCGCGCGCGGTGGGGGCGGATGCCTTCATCGAGCGGCTCCCCGACGGCTACGGCACCGACGTCAACAAGCGTGGTGGGCGCGTCTCGGCGGGGCAGCGGCAGCTGATCTCGTTCGCACGGGCGTTCCTCGCGAACCCGGCCGTGCTGATCCTCGACGAGGCGACGGCGTCGCTCGACATCCCGTCGGAGCGGCAGATCCAGGAGGCGCTGCAGACGCTCCTCGCCGACCGCACGGCGATCATCATCGCGCACCGCCTGTCGACGGTCGCGATCGCCGACCGCGTGCTCGTGATGGAGCACGGCGAGATCATCGAGGACGACGCCCCTGAGACGCTGATCGCCGGAACGGGCAAGTTCGCCCAGCTGCACGCGGCGTGGCGCGAATCGCTCGTCTGACCCGGTCGTGACCGGTGGTGGCGGCTGCCCGGCTGCCGCCACCGGACGGCCGGCACCACTCCCGGGCCCAGGACGACGGGGCCTCGAAGGGGGAGGGTGGCTCGAGGCCCCGCCGCCGTCTCGGGTCGGGGCGGATGGTGAAGCGAGTGGAGGGCGGTCTTACAGGCGGATCTCGGCGACGACTTCGCCGTACTCGGTCTCGTCGACGGGAGCGAAGCCCATGCGGCTGAAGAACGCCTCCGGACCGCCCTGGCCGGCTTCGTAGATGACGCTCACGCGGTCGAAGCCGCGCGAGCGCGCCTCTTCCAGCAGCTTCTCCACTGCGAAGCGGCCGACGCCGCGGCCCTGGTCATCGGCGTCCACGTTGATCCGCCACAGCACGGAGCGGAAGCGCTCCTGATCGGCGTCGGCGTCGAAGTTGGCGCTGACGAAGCCGACGACCTCGTCCTCGTCGAGGACGACGCGCTGCCAGGCGGTCGCGGGATTGACGACGGCGCCGGCGACGGCGTAGCTCGTCGGAGCGATGAACTGCTCCTGACCGGGCTTGAGGGACATGGTGTTCACCGCGACGATCGTCGCGGCGGACAATTCCACGAGGCGCAGCTCGGTCATGTCTCCAGGCTAGCGGGTCGCGCGCGACCGCGGCACCCCGCTGTGCAGGTCCACAGGTCTCCACCGCAGCGTCGGCGGTACGCAATAGGCTGTCCCCGTCGGATGCCGGGGTCCGGCGCAGTGGCCGAGGAGTCCGAAATGAGCGACGCCGTGAGTCCGGGGCGCAGCACGACGGCCGTGACGCGCCGCAATCGCTGGGCCTTCGGCGTGGGCACCGTGGGCCGTGACATGGCCTACACGCTGGTGAGCCTGTACCTGCTCTTCTACCTGAGCGACATCCTGCGGGTGTCGACGACGGCGTTCGCGGGGGTCACGGTCATCATGGTGCTGACGCGGGTCGTCGATGCCGTCAGCGATCCCTTCGTCGGGGTCATCGTCGACAACACCCGTACGCGGTGGGGGAAGTTCAAGCCGTGGATCCTCGTCGGGCTCGTGGCATCCACGACGCTCATGGTGCTGATGTTCACACCGAACGGGCTCGGGGATGCCGCGTTCATCGCGGTCTTCGCGGCGATCTACGTCGCCTGGAGCATCTCCTACACGGTCAACGACGTCGGCTACTGGTCGATGCTGCCGGCGCTCAGCCGCGACCAGAAGGAGCGCGAGAAGATCGGCGCGATCGCCCGCATCTGCTCGGCAGTCGGCGCGTTCACCGTCGTCGTCGCGATCGTGCCCGTCTCGAACGCGATCGGCGCGGCCATCGGAGACCTGCGCTGGTCCTATTTTTGGGTCGCGATCGGTGCGGCGCTGCTGATGTTCGCGTCGCAGACGATCACCCTGCTGTTCGTCCGCGAGGACCGCACGCTCCTCGTCGACGCGGGCCACACGCGATTCAGAGATCTCGCGCGGCTGATCTTCGGCAACGACCAGCTGCTGGCCGTCGCGGCATCCCTCGCCCTGTTCATGATCGCCTTCACGACGACCATCAACTTCGGGCTGTACTACTTCACGTATGTATATGGCGATGAGGGCATGTACACGGTCTTCGCGCTCGTGCTCGGGATCTCGCAGGTCACCGCGTTCGCGACCTACCCGCTGATCAGCCGCTTCGCGCCGCGCCGCACGCTCTTCACGATCGCGATCGCGGTCATCTCCGTCGGATACGTCGTGTTCTTCTTCGCTCCGCGTGGAGCGATCGTCGTCGTCGTGGTCTCGGGCGTCGCGATCTTCGCCGCGCAGGCGGTGCTGCAGCTGCTCATGCTCATGTTCGTGTCCGACACCGTCGAGTACGGGCAGTTGAAGTTCGGCACCCGCAACGACAGCGTCACGCTCTCGCTGCAGCCGTTCATCTACAAGCTCGGCTCCGCGGTGGCGAGCGGCATCGTCGGCTGGACCGTCATCGCGAGCGGGATGAAGGATGCCGGTGACGCAGCCGGCATGACCGAGTCGGGGACTGTGCTCGTGAAGGCGATGATGCTCCTGCTGCCGCTCGTACTGATCCTCGTGAGCTATGCGCTGTGGCGGCACTTCTTCACCCTCGACGAGAAGCGCTACGCGCAGATCGTCGCCGAGCTGGACGCGCGCCGCGCATGAGGCGGCGTGCGGAGGAGGTCTCGGGGCGCACGCGGCTGCGCGAGGTCTACCGGCATCCGCTCGGGCGCGACATCGTCGACAGTCTCGCCCACCAGACGGGCCTGTCGCGAAGGCTCGTCACCTCGTCGCCGCTCGGGTGGGTGCGGATCGGCGCCCTGCCGCGCCTGTCGCGCGGCGCCGTCGATGCCGCGTTCGTCCGAACGCTCGTCGACCTGCTCAACGCGCACCGTGATGTGCCGAGCGAGGGCCTTCCGCTGCGGGAAGCATGGTTCAAGGAGGCGGTCTTCTACCAGGTGTACCCGCGGTCGTTCCAGGACTCGGACGGCGACGGGATCGGGGACCTCCGCGGCATCCTCCATCGCCTCGATCACCTGAAGGACCTCGGCGTCGACGCCCTGTGGCTCTCGCCCATCTACGACTCGCCGGGCGACGACAACGGGTACGACATCCGCGACTATCGCCGCGTGCTGGCCGAGTTCGGCACGATGGCGGACTTCGACGCGCTCGTGGCGGGACTGCGCGAGCGCGGCATGCGCCTCGTCATGGACCTCGTCGTGAATCACACGTCCGACGAGCACGAGTGGTTCCGAGAAGCCCTCGCCGACCCGGACTCGCCCTACCGCGGCTACTACTTC
>Ga0209922_100483_pt1 | contig 54307 bp, 47 predicted proteins | sample ThiBiot_500_biof_FD_183946 | JGI IMG/M metagenome (GOLD analysis project Ga0209922, IMG submission 183946) | Wastewater bioreactor microbial communities from Cape Town, South Africa - Thiocy_expt_500_biof (SPAdes) | ecosystem: Engineered > Bioreactor > Thiocyanate-remediating > Anaerobic-Aerobic ... | reverse complement strand
GCTTCAGGTGGATTTCCGTGGAGCCCACTGGAACATCGAAGTGTCGAAAATTCAGCCTGAATCAACGACTTACGATGCTCCTTGGACTTCCTCAGAATTCCCCGGAACGATGCGGTGGAGCGGGTGATGGGAATCGAACCCACGTCTTGAGCTTGGGAAGCTCAGGTCCTGCCATTGAACGACGCCCGCAATGGCTTGTCTGTGCGACAGGCGCTGATTCTAGCGAAGCGCGGCGCCCGATTTTCAGGCACCCCGCTGGCCGCGCGCCCCGGCAGCCGCGGGATGTGATCAGTCTTCCAGGATTTGGCCGTCGTGCTCGACGTAGGGCGGGTAGTGGCCGGTGCTGCTGCTCTGCGCCTTCGAGGCGGCCACGAAGGTGCCGCTTTGCACATCGAACACATGGACCTCGCCGTCCTCGATGACGTAGTGCCAGCCGTGCAGGGTGATGCGCCCGTCCAGCACGCGCCGGCGCACCATGGGGTAGTCCATCAGGCGCTCGAGCTGTAGCACCACGGCACGCTGTTCGGTGCGGCGCAGGACCTCGGGACGCAGTCCATCGCCGGGTCGCCCCAAGACGGACGCGCCCCCCTGGGGGGGCGACGCCGCAGGTGTCTCGGGGGCAAACAATCGCACGGGCAGCACGGCCTCGCGGCCCAGGTCCAGCCAGCGCTGGAGGTTTTGGGCCTCTGGCGATACCTCTTCGTACAAGGCCTTGATGGCGCCGCAATGGCTGTGACCGCATACCACGATGCGGCTCACGTTGAGGTTGAGGACCGCGAACTCGATCGCCGCCGCCGTGCCGTGGTGGCCATGGGAGCCGTCGTACGGTGGCACGAAGGCACCCACGTTGCGCACCAGGAACAGCTCGCCCGGGCCGGCACCCGTAAGCAGGTAGGGCACCAGGCGCGAGTCGGAACAGCCGATGAACAGCGTGGTGGGGTGCTGACCCTTGTCTACCAGCGACTGGAACTGCTCCCGGTATTGCGGGAACGCATCCTGGTGGAAGCTGCGCAGGCGTTCCAGCAACTCGTCATCGGGCATGGTTGTCGGCCTCCTGGCGCGCTCGGCTTGCCTGCTACTGGACCAGGGGGCTGTCCGCCGCGTCCAGGTCCACGCCCTCGACTTCGGCAGCGCCGGCCAGCAGCTGCAGGTACTGGCGCAGCGCGTTGACCCAGGCCTGCTGGCGCAGCACCAGGGCGATGCTGGTGCGCACGTCGTCAAACGCCTGGGGCTGGGCGGGCTTGCGGCCGCACACCTGCACCACATGCAGGCCGAAGCGGGAGTGCGCCAGGCGCGCGAGCACGCCGACCTCCTGCGAGCCGAAGACCTCGCGCGCGAACTCCGGTGCGCAGTCCTCGGGCGTGAGCCAGCCCAGATCGCCGCCTTCGGCGCCGCTGGGGCAGTTGGACCATTGGCGCGCGGCGTCGGCAAACGCAGGGCCGCCATCGTCGGCGCAGCGCAGCTCCAGCAGCAGGGCCTCGGCGCGCTGGCGCAGCTGGACCACGTCCACGCCGGGTGTGACGGCGAACAGCACGTGGCGCAGATGGGCGCGCTCGCCCTGGCCGCCAAAGGCCGGGTGGGCCGCGTGGTAGCGGCGGCAGGCCTCGGCCGAGGGCTCGGGTACCTGCAGGGCCTGCTCCAGCAGCGCTTCGATGGCGCGCGTGGCGGCCTCGCTGGTGGCGCCGTCGAGGCCGGGCGCATCATCAGCGGCCAGCAGCCCCTCGCGCTGCGCCTGCTGGCGCAGCAGTTCGGTGCAGGCGCGCTGGCGCAGCAGCTCGTCGGGCAACTGCTCGCCCGGTGCATGCAGGGCGATGCCGTTGATGCGGGCGACGGCGTCGTCCACGGCAGGGGCGGCGCTGCCGCCGCAGCCGCAGGCTGGCGATCCGCAGGAGGAGGTCGTCATGAAAATTCCTTGCAGTCGATGTGTTGGGGCGGGCCTGCGGCATCCGCAACCGCGGACGGTTGCAGACGCGTGATGCCTGGCAGGCATCTGGCGCTTATCCAGAAAGCGCCAGGAGCTATCATTGTTATAGTGAACGACGCGGTTGGTTTTGTCCTGCCGGCACATTCAGGCGCCGCGCACGCACCAGCTGGTAGGGGCGCAGCACATAGGCCAGGGTGCCAAAACCGCTCCAGACATGCACCAGGCGCGTGAACGGGAAGATCAGGAACACCGTCATGCCCAGGAACAGGTGGGCCTTGAAGATCGGGCCCGTGCCGGCCAGCATCTCCACGGCGCCGCCGCGGAGGGTGACGATGCGCTGGCCCCATTCGGCCAGGCGCATCATGACCGAGCCGTCCAGGTGCTGGGCCGACAGCGGAATCGTCGCCAGGCCCAGCGCCAGCTGCACCCAGAAGATCCACAGCAGGACGATGTCGCTGGTCTTGCTGGTGGCGCGGATGCGCGCGTCGGTCAGGCGCCGGTGCAGCAGCAGGCTCACGCCGACGAAGGCCAGCAGGCCGGCGACGCCGCCCGAGACCATGGCCAGCAACTGCTTGTTGCCGGAGCTGATGAAGGGCTCATACAGCGCGTGCGGTGTCAGCATGCCGACGAAATGCCCGAAGAACAGGAACAGCACGCCGATGTGGAACAGGTTGTTGGCCCAGCGCAGGCTGCCGGCGCGCAGCAGCTGCGAGGAGTCGCTTTTCCATGTGTACTGGTCGCGGTCGAAGCGGATCCAGCTGCCGATGAAGAACACGGCCAGGCAGATGTAGGGATACAGGCCGAAGAGGAAATGGTCAAGCCAGGCGGTCATGGTGCGACTCCTTGGGAGGATTGGGGGCGTGCCTTGCGCACAATCTGGATGGGTTGGGGCTGGCCGGGGCGGTTCTGGCCCTTGGTGGCGCAGCCGTCGAAGGCCTCGGGCTCGGCCCAGGCTTCGTCCATGTCGGGCTCGGGCGTGATGGCCACGGCCTGAGCCTTTTCACCGGCGGCTTCCAGCACGGCCGCGATCACGCTGGCGTAGGGGCTGGCCTTGGCATCGAGCGCGGTGAACAGGGCATTGAGGATATGCGCCATCTCGGCCAGGAACTCGCGCGCCACGGTGCTCGGCTGGGTGGAGGCGAACTCCAGCACCACGCCAAGATGGTCGGGCAGCTCGTTCGCGCCGAGGAACAGGCCGGCCTTTTCATAGGTCTGCGTGAGGTCGATGAGCGCCGGGCCACGCTCGCGCGAGTCGCCATGGATATGCTCGAACAGATGCAGCGAGGTCTGGCGGCCGCGGTCGAAGGTATCGACATAGCGCGCCTCGGCCTCGTACGGGTCCATGGCGCAGACCTGCTGCACCAGGGCCTGCAGCTCGGTCACGCGGGCCGCGGGCAGGGCCTGTTCGGCCTGCAGCGCGTCGATCAGCGCGGGCATCTGCGCGCGCAGCTCGGCGTCGGGGTAGGCCAGCAGGCGTGCCAGCGCCCGCAGCGTCAGGCGCATGGATTCAGGTGTTTTCTTGAACATCTGCCTGCCTCCTCAGACCACCGCCTTGATGGGGATGGTGCGTGGCTTCTTGCTGCCGAAGATGCTGACGCTGGTGGCGCCGTCGGAGCAGCCGTTGCCGAACGAGAAGCCGCAGCCGCCGCGCACGTCGAAGGCGTTCTCGGCGTATTCACGGTGCGTGGACGGGATCACGAAGCGATCCTCGTAGTTGGCAATCGCCATGACCTGGTACATGTCCTGCACGTCATGCGCGCTCAATCCCACCTGCTTGAGCACGTCCATGTTCTGCACCTTGTCCACGTGCACGCCGCGCTGGTAGGCGCGCATGGCCAGCATGCGCTCCAGCGCCCGCACCACGGGGCCGGTGTCGCCGGCGGTGAGCAGGTTGGCCAGGTACTGCACGGGGATGCGCAGCTGCGACACGTCGGGAATCTCGCCGTTGACGCCCAGGTGGCCGGCGTTGGCCGCCGAGGTGATGGGCGACAGCGGCGGCACGTACCAGACCATGGGCAGGGTGCGGTACTCGGGGTGCAGCGGCAGGGCGATCTTCCAGTCCACGGCCATCTTGTAGACCGGGCTGTTCCTCGCCGCTTCCAGCCAGTTGTCGGCGATGCCATCCAGCTTGGCCTGGCGGATCACCTCGGGGTCGTTGGGGTCGAGGAAGATGTCGAGCTGCGCCTGGTACAAGTCCTTGTCGCGCTCGACGCTGGCCGCTTCCTGGATGCGGTCGGCGTCGTACAGCAGCACGCCCAGATAGCGGATGCGGCCCACGCAGGTCTCGGAGCACACCGTCGGCTGGCCCGCTTCGATGCGCGGATAGCAGAAGATGCACTTCTCGGCCTTGCCGGTCTGCCAGTTGTAGTAGATCTTCTTGTAGGGGCAACCGCTGACGCACATGCGCCAGCCACGGCATTTGTCCTGGTCGATGAGCACGATGCCGTCCTCCTCGCGCTTGTAGATCGAGCCGCTGGGGCAGGATGCCACGCACGCCGGGTTCAGGCAGTGCTCGCACAGGCGCGGCAGGTACATCATGAAGGTGTTCTCGAACTGGCCGTAGATGTCCTTCTGCACCTGCTCGAAGTTCACGTCCTTGCTGCGCTTGGAGAACTCGCCGCCCAGGATTTCCTCCCAGTTCGGGCCCCATTCGATCTTGTCCATGCGCTGGCCGGTGATCAGGCTGCGCGGGCGCGCCGTGGGCGCGGCCTTGACCTCGGGCGCCGACTGCAGGTGGTCGTAGTCGAAGGTGAAGGGTTCGTAGTAGTCATCGATCTGCGGCATGTTCGGGTTGGCGAAGATGCGCATGAGCAGCTTCCACTTGCCCCCCTGACGCGGGGCGATGGAGCCGTCGGGGTTGCGTACCCAGCCGCCGTTCCACTTGTCCTGGTTCTCCCACTCCTTGGGATAGCCGATGCCGGGCTTGGTCTCGACGTTGTTGAACCAGGCGTACTCCATGCCGGGGCGGCTGGTCCAGACGTTCTTGCAGGTGACGGAACAGGTGTGGCAGCCGATGCACTTGTCCAGGTTCAGCACCATGCCGATTTGTGCGCGAATTTTCATCGTGATTCTCCTTGTCGTTCAGGCGTGGGCGCTGGCGGCCGGCGCTTCCTCGTCCATCCAGTCGACACGGCGCATCTTGCGCACCAGCACGAACTCGTCGCGGTTGGTGCCGATGGTGCCGTAGTAGTTGAAGCCGTAGCTGTACTGGGCGTAGCCGCCGATCATGTGCGTGGGCTTGAGCACCACGCGCGTGACCGAGTTGTGGATGCCGCCGCGCGTGCCGGTGATCTCCGATCCCGGGGTGTTGATGATCTTCTCCTGCGCGTGGTACATCATGACCATGCCGGGGTTGACGCGCTGACTGACCACCGCGCGCGCGGCAATCGCGCCATTGGCGTTGAACAGCTCCACCCAGTCGTTGTCGACGATGCCGCCGCGCTTGGCGTCGTCCTCGCTGAGCCAAATCACCGGGCCGCCGCGGTTGAGCGTGAGCATGTGCAGGTTGTCGCTGTACGTGCTGTGGATGCCCCATTTCTGGTGCGGCGTGATGAAGTTGAGCGCGATCTCGGGGTTGCCGTTGGGCTTCTTGCCCTCGACCTCGTGCAGCGCCTTCAGGTGCACCGGTGGGCGGTAGGAGCAGAAGCCCTCGCCGAAGTCGCGCATCCAGGGATGGTCCTGGTAGAACTGCTGGCGGCCGGTCAGGGTGCGCCATGGGATCAGCTCGTGCACGTTGGTGTAGCCGGCGTTGTAGCTGACCTTCTCGCTCTCCAGCCCCGACCAGGTGGGCGAGCTGATGATCTTGCGCGGCTGCGCCTGGATGTCGCGGAAGCGGATCTTCTCGTCCTCGCGATGCAGCGCCAGGTGCACGTGCTCGCGCCCGGTCTGCTTGCCCAGCGCTTCCCAGGCCTTGCAGGCCACATGGCCGTTGGTCTCGGGCGCCAGCATCATCACCACCTCGGTGGCGTCGATGTCGGAGACGATCTTCGGGCGGCCCTGGGTGACCCAGTCCTCGCGCACGCGGCCGTTCAGGTCGCCCAGCTGCTCGACCTCGGTCTGCGTATTCCAGCTGATGCCCTTGCCGCCGTTGCCCACCTTGTCCATCAACGGCCCCAGGGCGGTGAAGCGCTGGTAGGTGTTGGGGTAGTCGCGTTCCACCACGGTGATCTGCGGCGCGGTGACGCCCGGGATCAGCGCGACTTCGCCCCGCTTCCAGTCTTTGGCGCCGTAAGGCTGAGCCAGTTCTGCCGGCGTGTCGTGCATGATGGGGCTGAGCATGACCTCCTTCTCGACCCCCAGGTGGCCGACGCAGACCTCGCTGAAGGCCTTGGCAAATCCCTTGTAGATCTCCCAGTCGCTGCGCGACTGCCAGGCCGGATCGACGGCCGCGGACAGCGGGTGGATGAAGGGGTGCATGTCACTGGTGTTGAGGTCGTTCTTCTCGTACCAGGTGGCCGTGGGCAGCACGATGTCGGAGTACAGACAGGTGGTGCTCATGCGGAAGTCGAGCGTCACCAGCAGGTCCAGCTTGCCCTCGGGGGCGTTGGCGTGCCACTTGACTTCCCTAGGCTTGGCGTCCTGCGGGCCCAGGTCCTTGCCCTGCACGCCGTGCGTGGTGCCCAGCAGGTGCTTGAGAAAGTATTCGTGACCCTTGCCCGAGCTGCCCAGCAGGTTGGAGCGCCACACGAACAGGTTGCGCGGCCAGTTGGCCGGGTGATCCGGGTCTTCGCAGCTGAGCGTGATCGAGCCGTCCTGGAGCGACTGCACGACGTAGTCCTTGGGGTCCAGGCCGCGCTGCTGCGCATCCCGGACCACCTGCAGCGGGTTGGTCTGCAATTGCGGCGCGCTGGGCAGCCAGCCCATGCGCTCGGAGCGCACGTTGAAGTCGATCATCGAGCCCTGGTAGGCGGCCTTGTCGGCCAGCGGTGACAGCACTTCCTCGGTGCCCAGCTTTTCGTAGCGCCACTGGTCGGTGTGGGCGTAGAAGAAGCTGGTGGAGTTCTGCTGGCGCGGCGGGCGGATCCAGTCCAGCGCAAAGGCCAGTGCCGTCCAGCCGGTCTGCGGGCGCAGCTTTTCCTGGCCCACATAATGCGACCAGCCGCCACCGCTCTGGCCCACGCAGCCGCACATCATCAGCATGTTGATGATGCCGCGGTAGTTCATGTCGCAGTGGTACCAGTGGTTCATGGCCGCGCCGATGATGACCATGGACTTGCCCTGGGTCTTGTCGGCGTTGTCGGCAAACTGGCGGGCGACGGCGATCACCTGGTCGCGCGGCACGCCGGTGATCTGCTCCTGCCAGGCCGGGGTGTAGGGCTGGTTGGCGTCGTAGCCGCCGTCCTGCCCCTCGCCCTCCAGGCCGCGCGGCACGCCGTAGTTGGCCACCTGCAGGTCGAACACCGTGGCCACGGCCACGCGGCCGGCGACGCCCTCGCCGTTCAGCTCCAGGTGGGTGATGGGCACGCGGCGCACGACGACGTCGCCGCCCTGGTCGTTGGCCGGGAAGTTGGGTGTCTCGATGCCGCCGAAATACGGGAACGCGACATCGGCGATCTCATGCGCCTGCGCGCCGTCTTCCAGCACCGAGAGCTTGAGCTTGACGTCGTTGCCGGTGCGCGCGTCCTTGTCCTCCAGGTTCCACAGGCCCTGGTCCGGGCGGCCTTCCTTGCCCCAGCGGAAGCCGATGGAGCCATTGGGCAGCGCCACTTGGCCGTCGACCCCGTAGGCCGCGGTCTTCCAGTCGGGGTGGTTGGTCTGCCCGAGCTTGTCCGCGAAGTCGCTGGCACGCACGTAGCGGCCGGGCACCTTCACGGTGCGACCATCGGGCAACTGCTTGTCTTCGAGCACCACCAGCAGTGGCAGGTCGGTGTAGCGGCGCGCGTACTCGTCGAAGTAGGCGCTGCGCTTGTCGAAATAGAACTCTTTCAGGATCACATGGCCCATGGCCATGGCCACGGCAGCGTCCGTGCCCTGCTTGGGGTGCATCCAGATGTCGGCCAGCTTGGCGACCTCGGAGTAATCGGGCGTGACGGAGACCACCTTCGCGCCCTTGTAGCGCACCTCGGTGAAGAAGTGGGCGTCGGGCGTGCGCGTCTGCGGTACGTTGGAGCCCCAGGCGATGATGAAATTGCTGTTGTACCAGTCGGCCGACTCGGGCACGTCGGTCTGCTCGCCCCACACCTGCGGGCTGGACGGCGGCAGGTCGCAGTACCAGTCGTAGAAGCTCATGCACACGCCGCCGATCAGGCTCAGATATCGGGAGCCCGCAGCGTAGGAGATCATCGACATGGCCGGAATCGGCGAGAAGCCGACCACGCGATCCGGGCCATGCTTCTTGATGGTGTAGACGTTGGCGGCGGCGATCAGCTGGTTGACCTCGTCCCAGGTGCTGCGCACGAAGCCGCCCAGGCCGCGCTGCTTCTGCCACTCACGGCGTGCCGGCTCGTTCTCGACGATGCTGGCCCAGGCATCGACCGGGCTCTTGGCCACCGCCAGCGCCGCGCGCCAGTGCTTGAGCAGGCGAGCGCGCACCATGGGGTACTTCACGCGGTTGGCGCTGTACAGGTACCAGCTGTAGCTGGCGCCACGCGCGCAGCCGCGCGGCTCGTGGTTGGGCAGGTCGGGGCGCGTGCGCGGGTAGTCGGTCTGCTGGGTTTCCCAGGTGACGATGCCGCCCTTGACGTAGATCTTCCACGAGCAGGAGCCCGTGCAGTTCACGCCGTGGGTGGAGCGCACGATCTTGTCGTGCGCCCAGCGGTCGCGGTAGGCGTCCTCCCAGGTGCGGTCTTCGCCGGTGGCCAGGCCGTGACTGCCCGAGAAGCTTTCCCGCGTCTGGCTGAAATGACTCAGGCGGTCCAGAAAATGACTCATAGGTTTCTCCAGGTGCAAAGCGTCGGAACGCGGGGGGTCAGGGGTTGTGGATCTCCGCGCCCTTGCGCAGATAGAACCACCAGTTCAGGATCAGGCAGACGCCGTAGAAGGCGGCAAACCCGTACATGGCCAGCTGCGGCGTGCCGGCCTTGATCTGGTCACCGATCACGATCGGGGCGATGAAGGCGCCATACGCCGCCACTGCGGACGTCCAGCCCAGCACCGGGCCGGCCTGCGTGCGGTCGAAGATGATGCCGATGGTGCGGAAGGTCGAGCCGTTGCCGATGCCGCTGGCGGCAAACAGCACGATGAACAGACCCATGAACATCGGGAAGTACTGCTCGGGCGTGGCCGACTGGTAGGCCAGCATCATCACGTAGCCCACGGCCACCGAGGCGGCGACCATCACCACCGAGATGATCTGGGTGACGATGGAGCCGCCCCATTTGTCCGAGATCCAGCCGCCCACCGGGCGAATGGCGGCGCCGACGAAAGGCCCGATCCAGGCATAGGCCAGCACCGTGGGGGCGTTGGGGTTGGTCTGCGTGTGCTGCATGATGCCGGCCGCATTGGGCGCGTGGATGACGCCGAAGATGACTTTCATGGCCAGCGGCAGGGCCATCGAGAAGCCGATGAAGGAGCCGAACGTGACGATGTACAGCGCCGTCATGCTCCAGGTGTGCTTGTTGCGGAAGATCGCGTATTGCTTGACCACGGCGTCCTTCATGGGACCGAAGGCGGCCAGGCGCATGATGGTGAGCGCCATGACGATGTCCAGCGGAATCGCCACCCACATGCTGATCACGCCGATGCCGGTGGGTGCCGGCAGATAGAGCCACAGCCCGAACAGGGCCGGAATGAAGGCCAGGGTGTAGAGCCAGGTGACCTTGGCGAAGGCGGCGATCGGGTTGCCGGTGGCGGGCGAAACCGACTTCAGGTTGTTCATCCCGAACCAGCACAGGATGGACAGCGGCACCAGCGACAGCATCCAGGCGAAGCCGGCGTTCTGGATCCAGGTCTGTGTGCCGGCGGGAATCTTGCCGAAGATCCAGCCGCTGTCCTTCTGCAGCAGTTCGGGCGCGCCGCCGATGGCGCCCAGACCGGCGTTCAGGCCCAGTGCCGTGCCCTGCAGACGCTTGGGAAAGAAGGTGTTGATATTGGACATCGACGAGGCGAAGTTGCCGCCGCCCACGCCGCACCACAATGCCATCAACTGGAACGCCCACAGTGGCCATTCCGGGTGCTGCAGCACGATGCCGGTGCCGATGGCGGGCGCCAGCAGCATGGCGGTGGTCAGGAAGATGGTGTTGCGGCCACCGGCCAGCCGGATGAAGAACGACGATGGAATGCGCATCGTCGCGCCGGCGATGCCCGAGATCGCAGTGAGCGTGAACAGCTCGGCCTGGGTGAAAGGAAAGCCCAGGTTCATCATCTGCACGGTGATGATGCCCCACATGCCCCAGACGGCGAAGCCGCAGAGCAGGGCGGGGATGGAGATCCACAGGTTGCGATAGGCGACCTTCTTGCCGGTCTGTTCCCAGAACTGCTCGTCCTCGGGGTGCCAGTCTTCGATGGTGCGGCCGCCAGCGTTGGGGTGGGTCATGATGGACTTTCGATCAATGTTGTTGGGCCATGCCGTGGGTCTGCTGACCCATGAGCGGGGTGCGTCGGACCTCGGTCCAGTACATCCAGATCAGCGACACCCAGACCACGCCGTACATCAGCATGAAGGCGCTGGAGCGGATGCCCGTCCAGTCCATCAGCACGCCGAACAGGATGGGCAGGATGAAGCCGCCCATGCCGCCGGCCAGGCCGACGATGCCGCTGATGGCGCCGATGTTGCCGGGGTAGTCGTCGCTGATGTACTTGAACACGCTGGCCTTGCCAAAGGCCCAGGCCACGCCCAGTACGGCCATGAGGGCAGTGAACATGTAGACGTTCAGACCGATGTGGAAGGTGGTCGGGCCGTTGACGGTCAGGATGGTGAAGTCCGTCTGCGGGTAGGACAGCAGGAACAGGCAGATCCAGCTCACCCACATCACCCACCAGGTGACGCTGTGCGCGCCGTACTTGTCCGACAGCACGCCGCCGATGGCGCGCAACACGCCGCCGGGCAGCGAGAAGCAGGCCGCCAGCAGCGCGGCGACGCGGATATCCAGGCCATATTCGCCCACGTAGTACTGCACCATCCACAGCGCCAGCGCCACGTAGCCGCCGAACACGATGCTGTAGTACTGGCAGTACTTGAGCACCTTGGGGTCCTTCAGCGCCTTGAGCTGGTCGGTGAACTTGACGTTGCTCGCCACCAGGTGCGCCGGGTCGCTGTGGCTGAACAGCCAGAACAGCACTAGCGTGCCGAGCATGATGGATGCGTACACATGGGGCACGGCCTGCCAGCCGAAGGCCACCAGGATCACCGGGGCGACGAATTTGTTGACCGCCGCGCCCGAGTTGCCGGCGCCGTACACGCCCATGGCCATGCCCTGGCGCTGCTTGGGGAACCAGCGCGCCACGTAGGGCGTGCCGACCGAGAACGAGCCCCCGGCCAGGCCCACGAACAGGCCGATGACGAGGAAATGCCAGTATTCGGTGGCCGATCCCATCAGCCAGATGGCCGGCACGGTGAGGGCCATCAGCACCGCCATGACGATGCGGCCGCCGTACTTGTCGGTCCAGATGCCCAGCGGCACGCGCACCAGTGAACCGGTGAGCACCGGCATCGCCGTCAGCAGGCCGAACTGCGTGGCGTTGAGGTTGAGCATCTTCTTGATCGGGATGCCGATGACGCCGAACATCATCCAGACCATGAAACAGACGGTGAAGGCCAGGGTGCTGACGATGAGCACCGACCAGGCCTGGCGGGTGCGGCGGGGATCTTCGGCTGCAACGAGCGACGGGGACGCCATATGTTTTCCTCTCTTGCCTAATGCCCTGCCATGCTCGCGTAAACCCCTAGATGTGCACATCCCTCGCTGGGAGGTGCGCGTCAACGCAGAAGAACGAGGGCCTACTCCCAGACCATAGTTCCAAAGAACTAGAGCGACGCTGGCCAGGCGGTAGCGAACAGCGCCCGCGACCGGCCCCTGTGCGACACTGGGCGCGCTGTCGATGGGTGTTTTGGCATCAAAAACTGGCCTTGGCGCTTATCTGGCGTGCGCCAGCAGCTATCACTTTTGATGCTTCGTTGATACCCCGCACGGCATCTGCCCCGCCACTGCCCATGACCGACTCCCCCTCCCCGCAGCCACCCGCGCCGGCGCCGCGCCGCGCCTGGCAGCAGCTGCGCGCCTCCGACCTGCGTGCCGCGGCGCGCCTGGCCACCCAGGCGACCACGGGCGTCACCCATATCGTCGAGGGGGTGCACCAGTCGGTGCACGCCAGCCTGGGGCTGCGTGGCAGTGCGCCCGGGCGGACTGGCGGCCTGACCGGTCTGGTCTACCGCGGCGTGCGCGGCACGACGCGCTGGATCGACGCCGGCCTGCAGGCCGCGCTGGGCCGGCTCGAACCCTGGCTGGAGCGCGTCCTGCACGCGGCGCCCGGCGAGGTGGATGTCGAGCGCGAAGCGGTGCTGTCGGCCCTCAACGGCGTGCTGGGCGACCGGCTGCAGGCCGACGACAACCCGCTGGCCCTGCCGATGCTGCTGCGCCAGCAGGGTCAGCCGCTGGACCCGCTCGCGCTGCACGCGGCCGGCCAGGCCAGTGGCAAGCTGCTGCTGCTGGTGCATGGCCTGTGCATGAACGACCTGCAGTGGACGCAGGGCGGGCACGACCACGGCGCCCACCTGGCCCGGACGCTGGGTTACACGCCGGTGTACCTGCGCTACAACAGCGGACGCCACGTGTCGGACAACGCCCGCGACTTGGCCGAGCGCCTGGAAGCCCTGCTGGCGGCCTGGCCGGTGCCGGTGCAGGAATTCAGTGCCATTGGCCACAGCATGGGCGGCCTGGTGCTGCGCGGCGCGGTGCACTGGGCGCGCGGCCAGCGGCAGCGCTGGCCGGCGCAGTTGCGCCGGCTGGTGTTTCTGGGCACGCCGCACCTGGGCGCGCCGCTGGAGCGTGCCGGCCACGGCATCGATCTGCTGCTGGCCAGCAACCCCTACAGCCGGCCGTTCGTGCACCTGGCGCGCCTGCGCAGCGCCGGCATCACGGATTTGCGCCACGGCCATGTGCGGGAAAGCGACTGGCGCGCGCCAGACCGGCGCGCCGCGCCCGTGCCGCTGCCCGCGGGCGTGGCGTGCTACGCGGTGGCCGCCGCCTTGGCGGAGCGCCATTGCGGCCTGGCCGACCGCCTGCTGGGCGACGGCCTGGTGCCACTGAACAGCGCGCTGGGGCGCCACGACACGCCGGCGCGCGGCTTGGCCTTTCCGCCCGCGCACTGCCACGTGGCCTGGCAGCTCGGGCATCTGGCCCTGCTCGGCGACGCCGCCGTGGCCGATCGACTGGTGCAGTGGCTGGGCGCGAACTGAAGCGACGCCCCACCGTGGCGCCAGCGCTGGCGCGACGGCGCGCCTGCCCCTGATAGGCCGAGCGCCGGTCACGCCCGCTGGGGGCTGGCCTGCGGCGCGGCTTCAGCGCTGGCGGTCCGACGCGTACACGGCGGCCTGCACGCGCGAGCTCAGGCCCAGCTTGCGCAGGATGTGCTGCACGTGGATCTTCACGGTGGTCTCGGCGATGTCCAGCGCGCGCGCGATTTCCTTGTTGCTGGCGCCGCGCGCGATTTCGCGCAGCACCTCCTCCTCGCGCGGTGACAGCGGTGATGGGGCGGCGGGTTGCGCGGCCGGTGCCAGCGGCACCGGCTCGGGGGCGCCCTGGTGCTGGAACGCGGCGACCAGCTTGCCCATCATCTCGGGGCTGACCACCGGCTCGCCCAGCGCGGCGCGGCGGACCGCGTCGGCCAGCAACTCGCCGTCGATGGTCTTGAGCAGGTAGCCCTGGGCGCCGTGGCGCAACGCGGTGGCCAGATCCTGGCCGTCCTCGCTCACGGTGAGCATCACCACGCGGCTGCCGGGCGAGGCTTCGCGCAGGCCGGCGATGGCGTCGACGCCGCGCACGCCGGGCAGGTGGTTGTCGAGCAGGATGACTTGCGGGCACAAGGACGGCAGCAGGCGCAGTGCCTCGCCGGCGTCGCCGGCCTCGCCGACCACCCGCAGGTCGGGGTGCTGGCTCAGCAGCGCCACCAGGCCGCGGCGCAGCAGCGGGTGGTCGTCGATCAGGAACAGGGTGATGGGAGCGCTCATGCGGCAGCGGTGGTGGGGGTGACGGGCAGGTCTTCCAGGGCCCGGGGCGGCAGGGCCAGCGTCACGCGGGTGCCGGCGCCCAGGCCCGAATCCAGCGTCAGCGTGGCACCGATGCGCTGGGCGCGCTCGCGCATGATGCCCAGGCCGACGTGCAGCGAATCGGGCGGCACGGCCTGCGGATCGAAGCCCAGGCCGTCGTCGATGACCTCGAAGCGCCAGTGCGGGTGGCGCTGCACCCGCAGCTCGACATGGCGCGCGCCGGCGTGCTTGCGCACGTTGGACAAGGCTTCCTGCACGATGTGCAGCACCTGGATCTGCACGTCGGGCGCCAGTGGCAGGCCCTGGCCGGTCATGGTCAGCGTGGTGGGCAGGCCGGTCTGGTGCTCGAACTTGGACAGCGTGGCGCGCAGCGCGTCCTCGATATCCTCGTCCTGGGTGCGGGTGCGAAAGTGCACCAGCAGCTCGCGCACGTCGGCCAGGCATTCGCGCACGCCGACGTCCAGCTCGTCCAGGCTGCGGTCGCGCGCCGCGCCGTTGTCTTTGGCGATGGCGTCGCGCAGCAGCTGGGTCTGGATCTTCAGGAAGGCCAGCGATTGCGCGATCGAGTCGTGCAGCTCGCGGGCGATCAGGCCGCGCTCCTGCGCCACCGCCGCTTCGCGCTCCAGCGCGCTGGCGCGTAGGCCCTCGATCGCGTTGGCCAGGTGCAGCGCCATGGTGGAGAGCAGTTCGCGCATGTCCGCGGGCAGCTGCGTCGGCGCGCGGTACAGCAGCGTCACCTCGCCCAGCAGGCGCTGGTGCAGTTGCACCGGGATGATCACCACGGTCTCGAAGCCCGCCTCGCGGCAATGCGGCAGGGGCACGCCGCCCGCCGGCAGGATCGGGATCACGCGCAAACGGGCCTGCTGCTGGGGCTGACCACATTCGCAGGCGCCGGTCTCCAGGCATTGCTCGCGCTCGGACAGCGAAGGCGGCATGCCGTCGACCGCCAGCAGCAGGTAACGCTCGTTGGCCTCGTCGGACCAGCGCAGGGCGGCGGCGTCGCTGCCCGAGACGCGGCGAATCTGCTGCACGAAGCCCTGGGCCAGGGCTTCCAGGCTGGTGGCTTCGGCGCCCAGCGCGCTGACCGCGTACAGCGCGGCCAGGCGCCGGTTGTGCTCGGCGATGTCGGCGGTCTTGTCGCGCACCTTGCGCTCCAGGTCCTCGTGCGAGGTCTGCAGGGCGCTGGCCATCAGGTTGAAGCCCGCCGCCAGCTGGCCGAACTCGTCGTCGCTGTCGACCGGCACGCGCGTGCCCAGCTCGCCCTGGCGCAGGCGCGCCAGCGCCAGCTGCATGCGCGACACGGGGTTGAACACCAGCGTGAAGCTCATCACCATGAACACCGCCGCGGCCAGGATGGCCACGCCCATCATGAAGATCTGGAACACGTGCAGGGTCGCGGTCCAGCGCGCGATCTGGGTCTCGATGGCGGCGACGAAGGCGTCCACCCGGAGCACGAAGGCGTCGGCCTGGGCAGTCACCGGCGCGGCGGCGGCGCTTGCCGGCGTCAGCCAGCTGGCGCGCAGGGCCAGCCAGCCACTGGCCACGTCGTCGAAGCTCGCCTGCGTCTCGCCGCTCCAGGGCACGAACAGCGGGCGCATCGAGGTGCCCTGGCGCAGCAGGTCCAGGCCTTCCTCGAACCGCCGCGACAGCTCCTGCAGCCGCTCGGTGTCGCCGGTCTTCAGTGCCAGTGCCATGCGCGCGGTGTACATGCGCAGGCGACCGGCTTCGTTGATGGCGGCGGCGCCGCCTTCCAGCTTCCAGGTGCCCCACAGCATGAAGCCGATCGACGCCAGCGCCATGACCAGAAAGCACAGCCCCGTGGCCAGCAGCTTGGTCGACAGGGAAAGGCTCTTGCGCATGCGCCGCAGTGTACGGAATCGGCCATGGCGGGCACTGGCCGGCCAGGCGACCGCGCCGCCGAGGGTCGTGCCCGCCACGCTCAGAGCGCCCGCCCGTGGCCCAGGGCGCCCGCGGCCTGCAGGCCGCTGCGCACCGCGCCTTCCAGCGTGGCGGGGTAGGGGCCCGCGATGTAGTCGCCCGCGGCCAGCAGGCCGGCCGCGATCTGGCCGGCTGGCCGCACCAGCGCCGGCGTGCAGGCAAAGGTGGCGCGCCGGTCGGTCAAGGTGCGCAGCGGCGTGACCGCCAGGCCCAATTGCGCCTGCGCTTGCGCGGTGACGTCCGTCTGCAGGGCGGCGCGCTCGTCGCTGCTGGTGCTGATGACGAAGGCCAGCAGGCCGGTGGGCGGCGCCGTCGCCGTGATGGCGTCGAGCTCGAACACGAACTGCGCCGGCGCCCGTGGCCCGTGGCGCAGCGCCAGCATGGGGTGGCGCAGCCGCTTGCCCGGGCCGGCCGGCGCGGCCTGGGCGTACACGGTGGTGATGGCCTGGTGTCGCAGGGCAATCGCCTGATCGGCCCAGCGGCGCAGCTCGTCAGCTATGAAAACGGGAGCTACTGGCGCTGATCTGGAAACGATTTGTGCTGCATGGGGCGCTGATGTGGCAAGCACCACGCGGTCGAAGGCCTGCTCGTCGACCACCCAGTGCGGCGGGCGCCAGTGCAGCGCCCGCACCGGATGGCCGGTCAGCACGCGGGCGCCGCGGGCCTCGATCCAGTGCTGGGCGGCGCGTGGAAACAGCGTCCCCAGATCCACCCGGGGCAGCAGCAGGTGCGAGCTGCCACGCCCGCCCAGCAGTGCGTCGTGCAGCACGCGCAGAAACACGCGCCCGCTGGCCTGATCCACCGGTGTGTTGAGGGCCGACACGCACAGCGGCTCGATGAACTCGCGCATCAGCGTCGGCGGCAGGCCGGCGCACAGCGTGGCCACGCTGGTGTGCGCGTCGCACTGAAAGCCACGGCGCCGCCAGCCCAGCGCCGCGCCCAGCAGCGCCCGCTTGTCGCGCCACGACCAGCCGCGCGCGCCCAGGATGCCGCCGGCGGCGTCCCACGGCGCGGGCCAGTCGGGCAGGGCCAGGCCGCCGCCGTCCGGGTAGGTCAGCGCCAGCGGGCGGCGCAGCAGCGCCTGCGCCGGATCGACGCCCACCGTGCGCATCAGGCGCAGGCAGTCGGTGTAGGCGCCGATCAGGATGTGCTGGCCGTTGTCCACTGTTACCTCGCGGCCGTCGGGCAGCCGCAGCGGCACGCCGCGCGCGCGCCCGCCGGGCTGGGGCGCGGCCTCGAAGACGGTGACCGCGTGGCCCCGCTGCACCGCGTCCACCGCCGCCGCCATGCCGGCCCAGCCGGCGCCGACAATCGCCACGCGCAGGGCGGGTTCAGGGGTTTTGTTTGTGGTCAAAACAGGCTTTGGCGATTGTGGGTCTTACGCGAGTAGCTATCAAATGAGGAGTAAACGATGCCCTGCGCGCGCCATGGCGATCTTCGAATGGCCGCGGAGCAGGCCAGGCCGGCGAACGCCGTGGTCGGACCCGTGCCGGCCACTGGCGTTGTCCCCTCGGGGGGGAAGGCGCGCAGCGACACAGGGGGCGATCAAAACCTCCCCAGCGCCTGCATCTTCCAGGCCAGCCACAGCTTGCGCAGCGGCGTCAGGGCGATGCGCTGGTGCAGCACCTGAAAGCGCTCGGCCTCGATCTCGCGCAGCAGGGTGCGGTAGATGCTGGCCATCATCAGGCCGGACTTCTGGCTGGCGCGGTCGGCCGCGGGCAGCAGGGCCAGGGCTTCGTCGTACAGCTGGTGCGCGCGCTGGGCCTGGAACGCCATCAGCGCCGTGAAGCGCTCGGAATAGTCGCCCTTCAGGATCTCGTGCGCCTTGACGTCGAAGCGCCGCAGCTCGTCGATCGGCAGGTAGATGCGGTCGCGCCGCGCGTCCTCGCCGACGTCGCGGATGATGTTGGTGAGCTGAAACGCCAGTCCCAGCTTGTGCGCGTAATCGGTGGTCCGCGGCGCGCTCTGGCCGAAGATGCGCGCCGACACCTCGCCCACCACGCCGGCCACCAGGTGGCAGTAGCGCGCCAGCTGCGCGAAGTCCAGGTAGCGCGTCTGCTGCAGGTCCATCTGACAGCCTTCGATCACCGCCAGCAGCTGGCGCGCCTCGATGCCGAAGCGCTCGGCCCCCGGCATCAGCGCCTGCATGGTCGGGTGCGTGGGCTGGCCCTGGAAGGCACGCTTCACCTCGGCCTGCCACCAGGCCAGCTTGGTGGCGGCCACGCCGGGGTCGCTGACCTCGTCGACCACGTCGTCCACTTCGCGGCAGAAGGCGTAGAACGCCGTGATGGCGGCGCGCCGCTCGGGCGGCAGAAAAAGAAAGGCGTAGTAGAAGCTGCTGCCAGAGGCGGCGGCCTTTTGCTGGACGTAGTCTTGCGCGGCGGTCACGGGCGGATTGTCACATCCGCAGCATGCGCCACAAAAGGCGCGGGGCGTCGCGCCGCCGCAGCCGCGGCCGCTGGCGCAGCGCCGCCGGGCCCAGCGCCTCGATGCGGTCCAGCACGCGCAGCCCGCCCTGCACCACGGCGCGCAGCTCCCAGCCGGCGCGGCCGGGAACGCGGCGCGCCAGCGGCTGGCCAGCCTGCATCAGCTGGCGTGCGTGGCGGGTCAGCTCGGCGATCAGGGCGGCGCTGCGCGCATCGGCCGGCAGTGCCGCGAACTGCGCGCCCGGATCGCTGATCGGCAGGCCGTGGCGGGCGCATTCGGCCAGCGGCAGGTAGTAGCGCCCGCGCGGGATGTCCACCGACAGGTCCTGCCAGAAATTGATCAGCTGCAGCGCCGAGCAGATGGCGTCGCTCTCGGCCAGTGCTTGGGCGCTGGTCACGCCGTACAGGTGCAGCAGCAGGCGACCGACCGGGTTGGCCGAGCGGCGGCAGTAGTCCAGCAACTGGGTCATGTCGGCGTAGGCGGCGCCGTCGCGGGTGAAGGCCACGTCCTGCGCGAATGCCGACAGCAGCTCGTCCAGCGGCTGCGCCGGCAGGGCGAAGGCGCGCATCTGCGCCGCCAGCGCGCCGAACACCGGCGCCCAGCGCGCCGAGGGCGCGTGGCCGCCGGCCACCGCGTGCAGGTCGGCGCGCAAGGCCGCCAGATCGGCCAGGCGCTGTGCGGACGTGGCGCCGCCCTCGTCGGCGATGTCGTCCGCCGTGCGGGCGAAGCGGTAGATGGCGGCGATTGGCGGGCGCAGGCGCGGCGGACACAGCCAGGAGGCGACCGGGAAGTTTTCCGCCTGGGGCGATGTACCGGGCGCGACGTACAGGGGGGTGGACATGGGTCGGCCGATTGTGCCCGCGCGCCCGATGCCCCGACACGGCGCTGGCGCGGCGTCGGCGAAGGCGACTTGCCGGCGGTCGGCGGGCCCCCTCGCGCGGAGGGTAAAATAGCAGGTTCGCCAGATTCCGACGGGCGGTTGCTGTCGCGCACCGCCCGATTCGTTTGTACCAGCCGCGCGGGTGGCGAAATTGGTAGACGCACCAGGTTTAGGTCCTGACGCCCGCAAGGGTGTGGGGGTTCGAGTCCCCCCCCGCGCACCAGGCAAGCAACATCCTTCAGTCAACGAGAGAAAGCATCATGGCCGTGAATGTCGAAACCCTTGAAAAACTCGAGCGCAAGATCACGCTGACGCTGCCGGTCGAGTCCATCCAGAGCGAGGTCGAGGCGCGTCTGCGCAAGCTCGCCCGCACCGTGCGCATGGATGGCTTCCGTCCCGGCAAGGTGCCGATGAGCGTGGTGGCGCGCCAGTACGGCTACTCGGTGCAGTACGAGGTGATGAACGACAAGGTCGGCGAGGCCTTCTTCCAGGCCGCCGACGAGGCCAAGCTGCGCGTGGCCGGCCAGCCCGCCATCTCCGAGAAGGAGGGCGCGCCCGAGGGCCAGATGGCGTTTGACGCGGTGTTCGAGGTGTTCCCCGAGGTCAAGATCGGCGATCTGGCCAGCGCCGAGATCGAGCGCCTGGGCGCCGACGTGGGCGAGGACGCCATCGACCGCACCCTGGAGATCCTGCGCAAGCAGCGCCGCAGCTTTGCCCAGCGCGCCAAGGACGCCGCCGCCGAGGACGGCGACCGCGTGACGGTGGACTTCGCCGGCAAGATCGACGGCGAGCCGTTCGAGGGCGGCAAGGCCGAGGACTTCCCCTTCGTCATCGCCGAGGGCCAGATGCTGCCCGAGTTCGAGAACGCCGTGCGCGGCATGAAGCTGGGCGAGAGCAAGACCTTTCCGCTGGCCTTCCCGGCCGACTACCACGGCAAGGATGTGGCGGGCAAGACGGCCGACTTCATGGTCACCGTCAAGAAGATCGAGGCCGCGCACTTGCCCGAAGTCAACGAGCAGCTGGCCAAGTCGCTGGGCGTGGAAGGCGGCACGGTGGACGGTCTGCGCGCCGACATCCGCAAGAACCTGGAGCGCGAAGTCAAGTTCCGCCTGAACCAGCGCAACAAGCAGGCCGTGATGGACGCGCTGGTGGCCAAGGCCGAGCTGGACATCCCCAAGTCCAGCGTGCAGGCCGAGCTGGACCGCATGATCGCCAGCGCCCGTGCCGACCTGAAGGCGCGCGGCCTGAAGGACGTGGACAAGCTGCCGCTGCCGGAAGACAGCTTCCGCCCGCAGGCCGAGCAGCGCGTGCGCCTGGGTCTGGTGGTGGCCGAGCTGGTCAAGGCCAATGCCCTGCAGGCCACGCCCGAGCAGATCAAGGCCCAGGTCGAGGAGCTGGCGGCCAGCTACGAGAAGCCCGACGAAGTGGTGCGTTACTACTACGCCGACAACCGCCGCCTGGCGGATGTCGAGGCCATGGTGATCGAGAACAACGTCACCAACCACGTGCTGGGCCTGGCCAAGGTGACCGACAAGAAACTGGGCTTCGACGAGCTGATGGGCAATCAGTGAGCGGGCCGCGCCAGTCCGCGGGCGCTCTGATTTCAGGAGCTGCTCGCGCTGGCTGGATAAGCGAAAAAGCTGATTTTGTCTGTGATTGGGGCGGGTATTCGCGGGCGCTTGCGCCGGCGGGTTCCGGCCCCAATTACATTAGCCTGACCCTTCCCGTTGTTCTGTGAGGTAAGACGCCATGTACACCCATCAAGCACCCAGCAACCTCGGCCTGATCCCGATGGTGATCGAGCAGTCCGGCCGCGGCGAGCGCTCGTTCGACATCTATTCGCGCCTGCTCAAGGAGCGCGTGATCTTCCTGGTGGGCGAGGTCAACGACCAGACCGCCAACCTGGTGGTGGCGCAGCTGCTGTTTCTGGAAAGCGAGAACCCGGACAAGGACATCTCCTTCTACATCAACTCGCCCGGCGGCAGCGTCAGCGCCGGCATGTCGATCTTCGACACCATGCAGTTCATCAAGCCCGACGTGTCCACCATGTGCCTGGGCTTCGCGGCCAGCATGGGGGCCTTCCTGTTGGCGGCGGGCGCCAAGGGCAAGCGCTACTCGCTGCCCAACAGCAAGATCATGATTCACCAGGTGCTGGGCGGCGCGCGCGGCCAGGCGACCGACATCGAGATCCACGCCCGCGACATCCTGCGCACCAAGGACCAGATGAACCGCATCCTGGCCGAGCGCACCGGCCAGCCGCTGGACAAGATTCGCAACGACACCGAGCGCGACTACTTCATGACCGCCGACGAAGCGCGTGACTACGGCATCGTCGACCAGGTCATCGCCCAAAGGCCCTGACGCCCGGGGCCGGCGCGGGTGCCGGCTTGGGTATCATGCGCCGAACCGTCAGGAGACTCTCACCCCATGGCCGAAAAAAAGGGCTCTTCCAGCGAGAAAACGCTCTATTGCTCCTTCTGCGGCAAAAGCCAGCACGAGGTCAAGAAGCTGATCGCCGGCCCGTCCGTGTTCATCTGCGACGAGTGCATCGAGCTGTGCAATGACATCGTGCGCGAGGAAGTGTCCGCCCAGGCCGTGCCGGGCGAAGCCCGCGGCGAGCTGCCGACGCCCGCCGACATCAAGGCCAACCTCGACAACTACGTCATCGGCCAGGAAAGGGCCAAGCGCACGCTGGCCGTCGCTGTCTACAACCACTACAAGCGCCTGAAGCACAGGCAGGACGCAGGTGGCAGCGACGTGGAGCTGGCCAAGAGCAACATCCTGCTGATCGGCCCCACCGGCTCGGGCAAGACCCTGCTGGCGCAGACGCTGGCGCGACAGCTGGACGTGCCCTTCGTCATGGCCGACGCCACCACGCTGACCGAGGCCGGCTACGTGGGCGAGGACGTCGAGAACATCATCAGCAAGCTGCTGCAAAGCTGCGAGTACGACGTCGAGCGCGCGCAGCGCGGCATCGTCTACATCGACGAGATCGACAAGATCAGCCGCAAGGCCGACAACCCCAGCATCACGCGCGACGTCTCGGGCGAGGGCGTGCAGCAGGCGCTGCTCAAGCTCATCGAGGGCACCCTGGCCAGCGTGCCGCCGCAGGGCGGGCGCAAGCACCCGAACCAGGACTTCCTGCAGATCGACACCACCAACATCCTGTTCATCTGCGGCGGCGCGTTCGCGGGGCTGGAGAAGGTGATCGAGGCGCGCACCGAGGCCAGCGGCATCGGCTTTGGCGCCACCGTGCGCAGCAAGCAGCAGCGCTCGATCAGCGAGACCTTCCAGGACGTCGAGCCTGAGGACCTGATCAAGTACGGCCTGATCCCCGAGCTGATCGGCCGCATGCCGGTGGTCGCCACCCTGGCCGAACTGACCGAGGAAGCCCTGATCCAGATCCTGACCGAGCCGAAGAACGCGCTCGTCAAGCAGTACGGGCGCCTGCTCCAACTGGAAGGCGTCGAGCTGGAAATCCGTCCGTCGGCGCTCAAGGCCATCGCGCGCAAGGCGCTGGCGCGCAAGACCGGCGCGCGCGGCCTGCGCTCGATCCTGGAGGGCGCGCTGATCGACATCATGTTCGAGCTGCCGCACACCGCCGGCGTGGCCAAGGTGGTGGTGGACGACAACACCATCGAGGATAACCAGCCGCCGCTGCTGGTGTACCGCGAAGCCGCCCGCAAGGCCTGAAAGCCGCCGTTGGCGCCAGAAAGCCTGTTTGCGCTTTCCCAGACTGCGCAAGCAGCTATGGTTTTCATATCAATCCGCGGTGTCTGAAACCGCTCCGGTCGACATTGAACCCACGGCGGACAGGCGCGCCGCTTCGGGTTGAAAATGTCGTCCGAGCAACCATGTAGGCTGCTGTCAGCCAGAGGTTCCCATGTCCGCCATCACACCCTTGCCCACCACGCCGATCGACCTGCCGCTGCTGCCGCTGCGCGACGTGGTGGTGTTTCCGCACATGGTCATCCCGCTGTTCGTCGGCCGTCCCAGGAGCATCAAGGCACTGGAAACCGCGATGGCCGCCGACCGCCGTATCATGCTGGTGGCGCAGAAGGCCGCCGCCAAGGACGAGCCCACGGTGGGCGACATGTTCGAGGTCGGCTGCGTCTCCACCATCCTGCAGATGCTCAAGCTCCCCGACGGCACCGTCAAGGTGCTGGTCGAAGGCCAGCAGCGCGCCACCGTCACCCACATCGAGGAGGGTGAAACCCACTTTGTCGCCACCGTGACGCCGCTGGAGATCGACGTCGACGAGCGTGACAGCAGCGAGATCGAGGCGCTGCGCCGCGCCGTGATGCAGCAGTTCGACCAGTACGTCAAGCTCAACAAGAAGATCCCGCCCGAGATCCTGACGTCCATCGCCAGCATCGACGAGCCCGGCCGCCTGGCCGACACCATCGCCGCCCATCTGCCGCTCAAGCTGGAAAGCAAGCAGGTCGTGCTGGACCTGGCCAGCGTCCGCTCGCGGCTGGAAAACCTGTTCGAGCAGCTTGAGCGCGAGGTCGACATCCTCAACGTCGACAAGCGCATCCGCGGTCGCGTCAAGCGCCAGATGGAAAAAAGCCAGCGCGACTTCTACCTGAACGAGCAGGTCAAGGCGATCCAGAAGGAGCTGGGCGAGGGCGAAGAGGGCGCCGACATCGAGGAGATCGAGAAGAAGATCAAGGCTGCCCGCATGCCCAAGGAGGCGCGCAAGAAGGCCGAGGGCGAGTTCAAGAAGCTCAAGCTGATGTCGCCCATGTCGGCCGAGGCCACCGTGGTGCGCAACTACATCGACGTGCTGGTCGGCCTGCCGTGGGCCAAGAAGACCAAGATCAGGCACGACCTGGCCTATGCCGAGCAGGTGCTGAACGAGGACCACTACGGCCTGGAGAAGGTCAAGGACCGCATCCTCGAATATCTGGCGGTGCAGCAGCGCGTGGACAAGGTCAAGGCGCCCATCCTGTGCCTGGTCGGCCCGCCTGGCGTCGGCAAGACCTCGCTCGGCCAGTCGGTGGCCAAGGCCACGGGGCGCAAATACGTGCGCATGGCGCTGGGCGGCATGCGCGACGAGGCCGAGATCCGCGGCCACCGCCGCACCTACATCGGCGCCATGCCGGGCAAGGTGCTGCAAAGCCTGAACAAGGTCGGCACGCGCAACCCGCTGTTCCTGCTCGACGAGATCGACAAGCTGGGCATGGACTTTCGTGGCGACCCCTCCAGCGCGCTGCTGGAGGTGCTGGATCCCGAGCAGAACCACACCTTCAGCGACCATTACGTTGAGGTCGACTTCGACCTGTCGGACGTGATGTTCGTGGCCACCAGCAACTCGATGAACATCCCGCCGGCGCTGCTCGACCGCATGGAGGTGATCCGCCTGTCGGGCTACACCGAAGACGAGAAGACCAACATCGCCATCAAGTACCTGCTGCCCAAGCAGATGAGGAACAACGGCGTGAAGGACGAGGAGCTGCAGGTCGACGAAGCCGCGGTGCGCGACATCGTGCGCTACTACACCCGCGAAGCCGGTGTGCGCTCGCTCGAGCGCGAGCTGTCCAAGATCTGCCGCAAGGTAGTCAAGGCGCTGCAGTTGCGGGAAATGCAGCCCAAGGTGGCGGTCACGCCCGACAACCTGAACGAGTTCCTGGGCGTGCGCAAGTTCAGCTTCGGTCGCGCCGAGCAGCAGAACCAGGTCGGCCAGGTGGTCGGTCTGGCGTGGACCGAAGTCGGCGGCGACCTGCTGACCATCGAGGCAGCCACCATGCCCGGCAAGGGCAACGTGCAGCGCACCGGCCAACTGGGCGATGTGATGAAGGAATCGGTCGAGGCCGCGCGCACCGTGGTGCGCTCGCGTGCCCGCGTGCTGGGCATCAAGGACGAGGTGTTCGAGAAGAAGGACATCCACATCCACGTGCCCGACGGCGCCACCCCCAAGGATGGCCCCAGCGCCGGCATCGCCATGACCACCGCCATCGTTTCGGCGCTGACCGGCATCCCGGTGCGCGGCGAGGTGGCCATGACCGGCGAGATCACCTTGCGCGGTGAAGTCACCGCCATCGGCGGCCTGAAGGAAAAGCTGCTGGCGGCGCTGCGCGGCGGCATCAAGACGGTGATCATCCCCGAGGAGAACGTCAAGGACCTGCAGGAGATCCCCGCCAACGTGAAGGAAGGCCTGAAGATCATCCCCGTCAAGTGGGTCGACAAGGTGCTCGAAATCGCCCTGGAGCGCCAGCCCGTGGCCCTGACGGACGAAGAAGTGGGGGAGGCGGCGCCGGCCGCCAGCGCTCCGATCTCCAAGCCGAAGGCCAGCCGTGGCGCGGCGGTCAAGCACTGAGCCTGGGGCCTGAAAATTTTTTTAAGGCACGTGCTGCAAGAACCGAAAATTCAGGCTATACTGCAAGGCTTGCAACGCGGGAATAGCTCAGTTGGTAGAGCGCAACCTTGCCAAGGTTGAGGTCGCGAGTTCGAGCCTCGTTTCCCGCTCCAGATAGTGATCTACAGACTTCTACTGACGTCTGTAAGTCGTTGAAAAGAGGGGCTTCGGCCCCTTTTTTCATTCCAGCGAGCGCCACGGAAATCCACCCACAGCTACCGTTTTTGAGTGACCAATTGAGGCACAAGAATACGGTTGGGACGGCTACCGGATAGTTGCTGGGGCTGAGCGGGAACCATGACGAGCATTAGGCCTAAGTCATAACTTAGGAGCCTCGAAATGGCACTCTCTGATCTGACCGTCCGGCAGGCAAGGACCACCGGCAAGCGCTACACCCTCTCCGACAACGACTGCTTGGGCCTGATGGTCTCTGCTGCCGGCGGCAAGTCGTGGATATTTCGCTACTACTGGCTGGGCAAGCAAAAGCGCATGTCCCTGGGCGGCTATCCCGCCCTCAGCCTGCGCGAGGCCCGCGCCGAGCGGGACAAGGCCCAAGTCCTGCTCGCCAGGGGGATCGATCCCCAAATCGAACGCGACCAGCGCCGGCATGCGGCCAAGCTGGCGGGCGAATACACCTGCAAGAACGTCTTTGATGCCTGGGTTGAGCATCGCCGCAAGGAACTCAAGGAAGGCCGCCAGAGCACGCTGTCCCAGATCCTGCGCATCTTCAACAAGGACGTACTGCCCATCCTGGGAAAGATGTCGATCTACGACATTCGCCGGCCCCAGCTTGTGGGCGTCGTGGCGGCGATCGAGAAGCGCAAAGCGTTCACCACTGCCGAGAAGGTTCGCACCTGGTTCAACCAGATGTTTCGCTATGCCTTGGTCATTGCCGAGGGATTGGAAGTCAACCCGGCTGCGGATCTGGACGTGGTGGCCGAGCCCAAGCCTCCGGTGGCGCACAACCCCTACCTGCAACTGCCCGAGCTACCCGAGTTCCTTCAAAAGCTCCGGCTCTACAACCCCCGCGGCTGGCAGACCCAACTGGGCGTCCGGCTGCTGTTCCTGACGGGGGTGCGCACGGGCGAGCTGCGGCTGGCCGAACCTGAGCAGTTCGACCTCGATCGCGGCTTGTGGATCATCCCGCCGCAGGTCGTCAAGCAACTCCAGGACGAAATGCGCAAGGCCGGCAAGCGGCCGCAGGACGTGCCGCCCTACATCGTGCCCCTGTCCCTGCAGGCCATCGAGATCGTGCGCTATCTCCTGGGCGTGATGCGGCCGGCGCAGAAGTACCTGCTGTCGCATCGCAGCGAACTCAAGAAGCGCATCAGCGAGAACACCCTCAACAAGGCCTTGCAGCTCATGGGCTACGAGGAGCGCCTGACCGGCCACGGCATCCGCGGCACCATCTCGACGGCGCTTAACGAGATCGGTTACCCCAAGATTTGGGTGGACGCGCAGCTTTCGCACTCCGACCCCAACAAGGTCAGCTCGGCGTACAACCATGCCAAGTACGTGGAGCCCCGCCGCCGGATGATGCAGGACTGGGCCGATCGCCTTGACCTACTCGAACAGGGCGAAGTGGAAGCCGCGAGCGCACACCTGACCATCCGCATCGACGGGGTTCCGGCGATGGCGGAAGTGGAGGAAGTGGCGGGCGCGGCCCCCGCAGCAACCGAGCCTGCTGTTCCCGGCATCCCGCCCGTGGTAGCCACGCCCATTGTCGTGACCCCAAACAGCGGTGGAATCACGTTCCAGCGGCTTTCGCAGGTGCCACCGCCCCCGGTGCATGCCCCGGAGCCGGAAGTGTCTGCCATCCAACGTGAGCGCGAGGAAATGCTGGCCATCTACGAGTCGCCGAACAATCTGCCGGTCCCGCTGTTCGGTAAGCTGGCCGGCAAGTCCAAGGACCAAATCAACCGCGAGCTGAAGGCGGGCAAGCTGCTGTCGATCAGCCTGGGCAACCGGGGGCAGCGGGTTCCCGACTGGCAACTGGTGCCGCTCAAACACAAGCTGGCCCAGGTGCTGATGAACCAGTGCCCGCACGCGGATTCGTGGGACCTGTACCGCATGCTGACCCAGCCGCACCCCGACCTGGGTGATCGTGCGGCCATTGATGCGGTCACGCCGACCAACGTGCCCGCGATCATCCGGGTCCTCATGGGCGACTACCAGCGCCATGAGGACGCGCCCGAGGCTGTTGCCCTGCGGCCCATCCCCGAGGATGTGCGGCAGAGCGTCCGTCGGCTCGTGGACAACGCGGTAGCGTTTGAGGGGACCTGATCGCCATGCATCAACCTATGGCCAGGGCAATGGCCCAAGCCATAGGGGCGCCATTACGTGACGCCAGCCCCGATGACTTGCAGCGCTCTGCGCTCGAACCGCTCCGACACGGAGTCGGCTTGCCCTTGGGGCCGCTGCAGGTACGTCACGATTTCATAGGGGCCGTCGGCGAGCGGTCGCACGGTGATCCCCCATCCATGGGCACGCTCGATGCGCGATCGCGCAGATACCCCGACGCCGTAGCCGGCTGCAACCCATAGCGCCATCATCTCGAAAGAAGTCACACGCCGGTTGCTCTCCTGACCCACTGGCATGAGGGAGGCCAGCCTTTCATCCAGGAGGGGGCAAGCCTCTGCCTGCCAGCGATAGACGGGATAGTCTTGGAGATCGGTGAGGGTGAGCCTCGCCTGGTCGAGTAAGCGGAAACGTGGAGGTATGGCAACGGCCAAAGTCTCCATCCACAAGGGCTGCGTTTTGAGAGCCGAGTAGCTACGCGCCTCCAGCGATATACCGACGTCGTAGCGGTCTTCAAGAAGCCCTTCAAGCAGGACGTCTCCTGAAACCTCGAAAAATGTGAGGGGGACGTCCGGTTCTTCCGCACGTTGCCGCGTGAGAAGTTCCGATAGTTGTGATGGCGGGACGCCAGGGGCTACCGCAAGCCTGAGACGAGGAGACTGGCTGGTGGCTTCGTGCATAAGAGCCCCCACGAAAAAATTGGGAAGGAAAACAAGGCGACATGATAGCAATGAGTTAAATTTGACGTGGTTAAATTTTAGTCATTGCTTGACGCTTCTGTTTATGCAGAAGCGTATGGATCAACGCGGTCGGCCCGCAGGCACAACCCGATATGAAGCCGAGCCAGCCCTGGCTTTTGGAAAAGCTGTGCGTGCGCTTCGCAAGGAGCAGGAAGTTGCCCAGGAGGAACTGGCTGCGCTGGCTGGGATCGAGCGTTCGCACATGGGCAAGATTGAGAGGGGGGAGCACATGCCCTCCCTGGCCGTGATACTGAAAGTTGCCGCGGCGCTCAAGATAAGTGGCACCGATCTGATGGCGGCAACGGAGCGCAACATCGGCGCCGGCCCTGATTCGTGAGGCGTATCGCCTGGAGGCTGCCGTCAGCTTCCCAGATGGTTGCGCAGGCGAGCGACAAAGCGCTCCAACAGAGCCGACACAATGTCGCTCTCAAGGCGCAATAGATACGTGGTAATCACAGCAGACTCCACCGCCAAGGGACGAATGACGACGTCCGACCGTTGGCAGGCTGCAATCCTCGTTTCTGTCGTAAAGCCAACGCCGAAGCCTGCACCCACGAGGGTAAGCATCATGTCCAACGATGACACGTGCTCAACGACGTTGGGTTCGCGCTCCAGCGGCCGAAGCAGTCGTGCTAATTCTCGGCAGTATCCCTCGCACATGTTTGGGTCGCACAAGACAAGCGGGTGACTCCCGAGTTCGTGGAGAGGGATTTCTTTGTGAGCCAGCAATTCATGCCTGGCGGGCACAGCGATTACCAGAGGTTCTCGCCAGATTGCCTCAGCAACAATGTCATCGCCAACATCCGCCGTGTGTGCGAATCCGAGCGTGAAGTCGCCTGATCTCAATCCTCGTAACTGTTCGGCCAAAGGGGCTTCTGAAAGACGTATCTCAATCTCCGGTTCTTCCTCTCGGCACCGAGCGAGAAACGCGGAAAGCCGGGGATTGATCGCTCCATCCGACACTACGATGCGCAAACTGCCTCGTAGACCGGAGGCAATGGCCTTGGTGTTCTCGCGCGCTTGTTCCAGCACAGAAAACAATCTGCGAGCATCTTGCAAAAACGCCGTTCCTGCAGCGGTAAGTTGGGTTCCCCTGCGATCCCGATCAAAGAGAATCACGCCAAGTTCGTCCTCAAGCTCCTTGATAGCTCGGGACAAGGGCGGCTGCTCGATATGCAAACGTTCGGCAGCCCGTGTGAAATGAAGCTCTTCGGCCAGAACAACAAAGCAGCGCAGGTGTCGCAACTCCATAAGCAGCGTTCCTTGTAAATTCTCGCAGGCATTTCACGCTCGCACTATCGGGCTACATTGCCGCAGCTTCAGTCATTTGGCGGCCGACTAACTTGACATGGCCCGTTACTCCTTGCTGGAGACTCACGCCAGTCCAAGGCCAAACGCCCGTCGTCCTTGATGAACAGGCGCAGGGCCTATATGAATAACCGCACGCGGACGCCGCGCTGAGCAAACGAATTAACCGCCGTGCTCTTGTTCGAGCAACGAACTGAGGCGGGCCACTTCATTGCTGGTGATGGCGATGCTTCTGCCATCCTTCGCGGCCACCGAAGCACCGACTTGCTGGTACACCGTGCGTCCGAAGCGATTCTCCTGGGCCATGCGCCCGTCCTTGAAGATGTAGAGCGTGCCACCGTCTGCCAGCGGGACCATTTCCTTGGCCTCTTGGACTGCCGCGTGGCCAGCGAAAGCAGGCACAGACAGTGCGGTCAACAGGGCGGCAACGACGATTTGCGATTTCATAATCAACTCCTTTGTGAAAACGGCGACAACTTGCGCCGCGTCATTAATGTAGAAGTGCGACAACTACGGGGCACTTACGCGACCATTACATTCACTTCATGCGCTGTCATCTTCTGAGCAGGGATCAATTCCCGGTGGGAGAAAGAATGCCTAGCCACGCGACGGCCGCTAAAACGAGAACCGCGAGAGCCGCCTCCGTGAACAAGCTTTGTCGCAGCTTCAAGGCGGCCTGTACGTGGTTCCCGGCCTTCAGCGCCGTTTCCAGGCCGGGGCTCAGACGAAACCGATTCGCGGCCGCCAGAACGAGCATTCCCCCAACCAGCACCAGCTTTCCCAGCAACAACCAGCCATACAGCGTCGAGACAAGCGGATCAATCGATGGCCCGGCGATCAGCACATAGTTGAGGATGCCGCTCACGGTGAGAACCGCCACGATCAGCGTTCCTATCCGGGCGAAGCCATTCGACGTGCGGCTGAGAATCTCTACCGAGTCGCTCTGATTGGCAGGCTTGATAGCCGCAAGCATGAGAAAGGAGAGCAAGGCCCCCACCCAGGCGCCCGCAGCCCACAGGTGTGCGATGTCGGAAGCGAGATGGACATAGCCTCGCACGCCTTCATCCATGGCCCCGTGTCCTGCCCAGGAAAGGGTTGCCAGCGCCACACCACTTGTGCCCGCCATCGCAGCGAATCGCCATGTCGGGTTGAACGTCAACACTGAAATCACCACACAGGCCACCAGCGCCAGGATACGAATGCACCAGGCGATGCCCATGTGGGTGCCAGTGATGAGCATCTCAAAGATGTGAGCGGACAGCTCACCGTAGCTCTGCGCGCCGGACATCGCCTTGGCCATGACCATCATTCCGCAGATCGACAAACCAATGCCGATTGCGGCCGCCGCGCCGACGAACACTCTGTAGCGCTGCGAGATCGCGGAGGATCGCTCGTCGTTCCGCAAGGCATAAAGTCCGAACATGGCGACGCCCAATGCCGTCGCCATGTCCAGATAGAGAGCGAGGCGCAGAACGATCGTGAACCAATCGCCGGCCATCGGGTTACTTCACCTGGAAGGTGATATTGCCGGTGATCGCATGGGTGTCTGACGAGACGGCGCGCCACTCCACGCGGTAGCTGCCCGCTTGCAGCGTCTGCGCCGGCGTGATGACCATCGTCTTGCCGTCAGTAGCGCCCGAGACATTTGCATTGATCTTCATCGCGCCGTGATTCGCCATGCCAGGCATTCCGGTCATGACGAGGTTCGCAGCAGAGAACTGCGGCACGAGCGTTTCGGAGAACTTCAGTTCGATGGTGGCCGGTGCGGTGACCTGCGCTTTGTCGGCCGGCGTCGATGACACGAGCGAGGGATGGGCGAATGCGGCGGTGGCGAACAGGCCGAGGGCGATCGGTGCGACGAACTTGGCGATGAGGTGTGAACGGGTCATAAGAATTCCTGTCTTGGTGTGTGATGGTGGTTAAGAAAAAATGCCGGTGTGAGGCCTACACCCGAGCACCGGCGTGGAGCGGAAAGGTGGTTCGCTTTGCTATAGCAACCTCCTGAAAGTCATGGGCGGAATGTTTGTCATGGCTTGCTGCCTCGCAGCCGCAGCGCGTTGCCGACCACCGAGGCCGAACTCAGGCTCATCGCCAGTGCTGCAATCAGCGGAGACAACAACCAGCCAGTGAAGGGATAGAGAACACCGGCGGCGATGGGAATGCCCAGCGCGTTGTAGAGAAAGGCGAACATGAGGTTTTCTTTCATGTTCCGCACGGTGCTCACCGAGAGCGTTCGAGCCACAGCGATGCCGCGCAGGTCTCCCTTGACCAGCGTGACCTGGGCGCTGTTCATGGCCACATCGGTTCCGGTGCCCATGGCGACTCCCACGTCGGCTTTGGCCAGGGCCGGCGCGTCGTTGATGCCGTCGCCGGCCATGGCCACGATCCGACCTTCCTTCTGCAAGCGCTCGATCAGCATGAGCTTGTCAGCCGGCTTGACCTCGCCGTGGACCTCGTCGATGCCCAGGCGTGCGCCCACCGCCTGGGCGGTCGTCTGGCCGTCTCCTGTGGCCATGATGACGCGCAGGCCCGCAGCCTTCAGCGCGGCCAAGGCTTCGGGGGTGCTGTCCTTGATCGGGTCAGACACTGCAAGCAATCCGGCGAGCTGACCATCTACAGCGAGGTACATGACGCTGGCGCCCTCGCTGCGAAGCGATTCGGCTTGCGGCACCAGCGGCGTCACGGACACGCCAGACTGCCCCATCAGGACCGTATTGCCCAGAGCCAGTTGCCTGTGTTCAACTTTCCCGCGGACGCCGATGCCGGTGCCCGACTCAAACGTCTGGGGCATGACGAGTTCAAGGCCCTGGGCGCGGGCCGCCTTCACGATGGCCTCGGCGAGGGGGTGTTCGCTGCCCTGGTCCAAACTGGCGGCCAGGCGCAGCACTTCGTCGTTCGTGAATCCGACGGCGGCCACAACCCGATCAAAGGCCGGCCGGCCTTCCGTCAAGGTCCCGGTCTTGTCTATGACCAGCGTATCGACTTTGCGAAGATTTTCGATGGCGGCGGCGTCGCGGAACAGCACACCTTGCGTGGCACCGCGGCCCGTGGCGACCATGATCGACATCGGCGTGGCGAGTCCCAGCGCACACGGGCAGGCGATGATCAGAACTGCCACGGCGTTGATCATTCCGTAGACCCAGGCTGGCTGTGGCCCGAGGAAGCCCCAGACGAAGAAGGTCGTGATTGCGATGGCGACGACTGCCATCACGAAGTAGCCTGCGACAACGTCGGCCATGCGCTGCATCGGTGCCTTGGAGCGCTGCGCCTGAGCGACCATCTGGACAATCTGCGACAGCACCGTGTCCGAGCCGATCCGCTCCGAGCGCATGATCAGCGCGCCGCTGGTGTTGAGGGTGGCCCCGATCACCTTGTCACCCACGCGCTTGCTGACCGGCAGCGGTTCGCCGGTCAGCATGGATTCGTCGATCGAACTGCTGCCTTCGTGGACGATGCCATCGACCGGGACTTTCTCGCCTGGCCGGATGCGCAGCAGGTCGCCGACGTGGACATGGCTCAGCGGCACGTCCTCCTCGCTGCCGTCCGCGTTGATGCGCCGTGCGGTCTTGGGCGCCAACCCCAGCAGCGACTTGATGGCCGCCGAGGTCTGGGAGCGTGCCTTCAATTCCAGCAACTGGCCGAGAAGGGTCAGCGAGATGATGACGGCGGCGGCCTCGAAGTACACGCCCACCCGTCCCATGGACATGAATGACGCCGGGAACAGCTCGGGCGCCACGGTCGCCACGACGCTGTAGACGAAAGCGGCCCCCGTTCCTAGCCCGATGAGCGTCCACATGTTCGGGCTCCGATTGACCAGTGACTGCCACCCCCGGGAGAAGAAGGGCCAGCCGGCCCAGAGCACGATCGGCAGCGACAGCACCAGTTCCACCCAGCTCTGCGTGGCCATGTCCATCAGGTGCAGGCGCTCGCCCAGCATCGCCAGCGCCAGGACCACGAGCGTCAACGGCAATGTCCACCAGAAGCGGCGCGAGAAATCGCGCAGCTCCGGGTTGTCTTCATCGAGGTCGGGCAGCAGCGGCTCCAGCGTCATCCCGCACTTCGGGCAGGTTCCCGGATGGTCCTGGCGGATCTCCGGGTGCATGGGGCAGGTGTAGATCGTTCCGGGCGCGGCAGCGGGTGCTTGCGGCACGGCTGGGCTCGACGCGCTGGCATGCCAATGCAGCGCTGCGCCGCTGCTTGCACTGGCGGCGGCATATCGCGCGGGCTCGGCGTCGAACTTGCGCTTGCATCCCGGACTGCAAAAGAGATACGTGTTGCCCTGGTGTACCGAGCGGTGCTCCGACGCCGCGGTAACGGCCATGCCGCAAACCGGGTCCAGTGTCGCGGCATCAGGCTGCGAGCTGGCGGATGCACTGGCCGTATCGCTGCCACCGGAATGTGTGGCGTGATGGTGATGCGCATGTGAGGCGGACGTCGTGGCATTCCCGGCCATGCCGGGGTGCGCGTGCTGCTGCCCCGAAGGCTTGTCGGTTGAACTCATTGCTTCGTCTCCCTGGACACGTCAGCATTGCCCAATGCGTCGTCTTTGGCCTGATCCGCTGCCCGTTTATGTCCACCATGGCCATGGCCACGGTGCATGAAAAAGTGCATCAGCGGGCAAGCCGCCAACAGCAGCAATGGGAGATAGTTGGCGACGTATGCCGTGTGGTCCTTGAGCAGGAAGTACGCAGCGACAGCGGCAAAGATGAGGAAGGCCACGCCATAGCCCGATCGCCAGAAACGGGGTCGAAGGCTGGATGTCTGTGTGTGCTGATGCCGCATGGCGTATCTCCGCTGGATGAGTGGTGGTTGTTCAGCGATGCGCCTGATAGACCGTGCTGTTGCCATCCGTTCCAATCAGCAGCACGTCGTAGGCGTCCTTGCGTCCGCCGTAGGCCGGGCCATCCATGCCGGGCGAGCCGACCGGCATGCCCGGCGCCGCGAGGCCGATGGCCCGAGGCGCCTCGCGCAGCAGCCGCTGGATGTCCGCCGCGGGTACGTGGCCTTCGATGGCGTAGCCGCCAATCTGCGCGGTGTGGCACGAACCGTATTTCTGCGGGATGCGCAGGCGCGCGCGAGCGGCCGCGTTGCCGGTATCCAGAACCTGCACATCGAAGCCGGCACCTTCAAGGTGCGCGACCCAATCCTTGCAGCATCCGCAGCTCGGGTCCTTCCACACCTTGGCGACGGGCCGGCCCTGTGCCATGCCGGGCCCGGCAAGTGCCATCATCAGCAGGCCGGCGATCAATGCTTGGCGCCTCGACCCCTTGGCCTGCTGTCCATCGTCATGCTTGTTCATGGCTTGCCTCCCAACAGAAATGACTAGAACCAGAATCGAACGCCGGCCACCCAGCGCGTTTGCTGTGCGCGGCCACCTTCGGCGCGCACGTAATCCGCAGTGCGGCCAAAGCTGCCTGCCCGTTCCACGCCGATGTACGGCGCGAACTGGCGGCTGATTTCGTAGCGAAGGCGCAGGCCCGCGGACGCATCGGCAAGGCCCTTGCCGATGCGCCGCTCCGGGTCGTCCTTGCCGTAGAACTGCAATTCGGCGCGAGGCTCAAGAATCAGGCGTTGCGTGAGCAGCAGCTCGTAGCTGCCTTCAAGGCGCAGCGCAGTCCTGCCGTCATTGCCGACATAGCCGGTCGCTTCCAACTCGAACCAGTACGGCGCAAGACCCTGCACGCCGAAGGCCAGCCATTGGCGACTCGGCCCCTCCCCGTTGTCCACGCGAATGCCAAGCTGCGTGTCCCAATACGGTGCGATGGCATGCCCCCAAAGCAGCTCGGTGCGCGACTCGTCGAGCTTTCCCTTGGCGATGTCGCCCTCGGCTTTCACGACGGCCTTGTTGTAGGTCGTTCCGAACCATGCCTGGAGATCGTAGGCCGTGGAATCGTCCCCTTTGCGTGTGAAGCGCCGTTCCAGGGTTTCACCGCGCAGCGAGGCGAACGTATGTTCGTCGGCCATCATCAGGCGCGGCACACCAGGCACGGCGTAGTCGCCCGAGCCGAGTTGCTGGCCATCGGAATAGCCGTGGGGATCGCGCGCGTCGGGCGGCGCTGAGCCGCCCTGCATCTGCATGTTGCCGTGGTCCATGGCCGGTGCGGCGGCCGTACCGGTTGCTGAAGCTCCGTGACCGGAGTGTGTTGACGCCGACCGAAAACTGACCCGCTTTTGGAGCTAATGCCGATCGAAAACTGACCCGGGTGTTCAACCTACCCTGCTGCATTTTTGAGCAGTGGGGTGTTTGGAGTGATCACCATGGCCATGATTGGCAAGGTCTTGCGGATGCGCCACCGCGACAACAAGTCGGTGCGAGAAATTGCGAGGGCCACCAGCCTGTCGCGCAACACGGTTCGCAAGTACTTGAGGCGCGGCAAGGCCGAGGCGCCGCGCTACAGGCGCCCGTTGGTGCCCGTCAAGCTCAGTCCGTACGTCGAGCAGTTGACCCAGGCGTTGCAAGCCGATGCGCGCCGCCCGAAGAAGGAGCGGCGCACCGGCCGGGCTCTCTTTGAGCAGTTGCAGGCCGCTGGTTACCAAGGCTGCTACTCGCGCGTGACCGACTTCATCCGCCACTGGCGGCAGGATGCGGGCAAGGCGGCAGCGGCGCACGCCTACGTACCGTTGAGCTTTGGCTTGGGCGAGGCGTTCCAGTTCGACTGGAGCGAGGAATCGCTGGTCATTGGCGGCATCCATCGGCGCTTGCAAGTGGCGCACCTGAAGCTGTGCGCCTCGCGGGCGTTCTGGCTGGTGGCCTATCCCAGCCAGGGCCATGAAATGCTGTTCGACGCGCACACCCGCGCCTTCCAGGCGCTGGGCGGCGTCCCGCGCCGCGGCATCTATGACAACATGCGCACCGCTGTTGACAAAGTGCAAAAGGGCAAGGGCCGCATCGTCAATGCTCGCTTTGCCAACCTGTGCGCGCACTACCTGTTTGACCCTGACTTCTGCAACGTCGCCTCCGGCTGGGAGAAGGGCGTGGTCGAGAAGAACGTGCAGGACAGCCGTAGGCGCATCTGGATCGAGGCCGGCACGCGCCGCTTTGGCAACCTGGCAGAGCTCAACACCTGGTTGGGTGAGCGCTGCCAGGCGCTGTGGCAGCAAGTGCGCCATCCCGAGCATTCGGCCTTCAGCGTGGCCGAGTTGCTGGAGCACGAGCGCCCGCACCTGATGCCGATGCCGGTCGCCTTCGATGGTTACGTGGAAGAGACCGTGCGCGTGTCCAGCACCTGCCTGGTCTCGGTGGCGCGCAACCGCTACTCGGTGCCGTGCGAACTGGCCGGGCAGATGGTCAGCGTGCGGCTGTACCCGACGCGCATCAAGGTGGTGGCGGGTGATGCCATCGTGGCCGAACATGAGCGCTTGCCAGACAAGGGCCGCACCGCGTACGACTGGCAGCACTACATTCCGCTGGTGCAGCGCAAGCCGGGAGCCCTTCGAAACGGCGCACCCTTCATGGAGTTGCCAGAGCAGCTTCAACGCCTGCGCAGAGCGCTGTTGCGCCAGGACGGTGGCGACCGGCTGATGGCCAAGGTGCTGGCCCTGGTACCCGAGGCGGGCCTGGAAGCGGTGTTGGTGGCCGTGGAGCTTGCCTTGGAAGGCGCGCCACCGTCCGGGCGCGTGAGCGCCGAGCACGTCGTCAATGTGCTGGGGCGGCTGCATGCGCCTGAGCGCCCGGCCAATGCCCACACGGCCTTGCGCGCCTTGACCCCGCCGCTGGCCGACACGGCCCGCTACGACCGCCTGCGCAGGGTGGAGGCCGATCATGCGTGATGTGGCCTGCGAACTGAAGGCGTTGCGCCTGCACGGCATGGCGGCGGCCTGGGCCGAGATGGAGAATCAGGATCACGAAGCCCTGGAGGCTGCTGCCGCCGTGTTCGAGCAACTGTTGCAGGCTGAAGGGGTGGATCGGGCCGTGCGCGCGGTGCGCTACCAGATGAGCGCAGCGCGCCTGCCCACGCACCGTGATTTGGCGGGCTTTGACTTCGGTTGCTCGCCGGTCGATCGCAAGCTGGTGCTGCAACTGGCCGAATGCGGCTTTGCCCAGCAGGCGCACAACGTGGTGCTGGTGGGCGGGCCGGGCACGGGCAAGACGCACCTGGCCACGGCCATTGCCGTGAGCGGCATTGCGCAGCACGGCAAGCGCGTGCGCTTCCACGGCACGGTGGATCTGGTCAATGCGCTGGAGCAGGAGAAGGCCCAGGGACGTGCCGGGCGCATCGCGGCCAGTCTGATGCGCATGGACATCGTAATTCTGGACGAATTGGGCTATCTGCCCTTCAGCCCAAGTGGCGGGGCCTTGCTGTTTCATCTGCTCAGCCAGCTCTACGAACGTACCAGCGTGGTGATCACCACCAACCTGGACTTCGCCGAGTGGAGCACGGTGTTTGGCGACGCGAAGATGACCACGGCACTGCTGGATCGGCTCACGCACCACTGCCACATCGTGGAAACGGGCAATGACAGCTATCGGGTCGCGCAGGCCACGGCCAGTACACGCAGACGCATCAAGGCGCGCGAGAGTGAGCGCAGCGCCGGCGCTTGAAGTCGCCCGCGTGGCAAGCCGCTTCGGGCTACGCCCTGCGCGCCTTGCCACGCGAGATAGACTGAACATCAATCGGAAAGGAGGCGCTGCAGGTACAGTTATGCACAGCCGGTCAGCCACTGACTGGCTTCCGATCCCGGGTCAGATTTGAATCGGCGCGGTGGGTCAAATTTGAATCGGCGCCGACAGCCGGGTTCCCCTGCGGTCACGATCGAATAGTACAACCCCCAATTCGTCCTCCAGTTCTTTGATGGCTCTGGAAAGAGGCGGCTGCTCGATATGTAATCGCGCGGCAGCTCGTGTGAAATGCAACTCCTCAGCCAAAGCCACGAAGCAACGTAGATGTCGCAGCTCCACAAATATGTCTCCTTTTGCGCTCCGGCCTGCCGCGCAGGTTTAGTGCGAGCGCAGCCGGATAGAACCTGCTCCTCGGTAAATGCCAGAACCATAATTCGTCACTCAGGCTAGTGCCGAGTATTGGACGCTCTAAGCGGCCAAACGAGCGAAAAAACCGAAATTGATGCCAAGCTCATTCAGGCGATGACCGTGACCTTGTGAGTCACGGCCACAACCTGAGAAATCAGCCGCCGGACGACTGACGGGGTGCCTGAGCTGGCGTTGCAGCCGGCTTCTTCTTCGCGGCGGCGTCGCATTGCTCTTTCAGCTTCCTTACTTCGGGGTAAGCTACGTCGCTGATGTACCGCTTCGTATCTGCCAACTGCTCGCAGGTCTTCGGCATGGCCTTTTCGTCATCGTTGTGCGCGCCGGAGTGGGCCATCGCAAACTGCGAAGCGAGTGATGTGCTGGCCAGGACGGCAATCAAGAACGGACGAATATTCATTTCACTATCTCCTAAGGTGATGCCCGGCCTTCGCGGCAAGGCGGAAAATTTCGGCCTCTTGTTGCGCGTTTGGCGGATCAAGAGGGCCGAAGTACATGGGACATCCGCCCTATCTTTCTGGCGAATTACAAGACGCGTTTCATTTCTGCGTATTGACCGCGAGTGCGGACGACCACAGCTACATCCGCATCCCCACGGTTTCGCCAGAACCAACCGTGATTGCCATTAAAGGCAGCCTGGATCACGCCATCATCTGCGGGCACGGCGCGGCCTTTCTCATAGCTGATCGACTGTCCACCGCCATCGCCGTGGGTATCGAAGTTCACAACGCCGCCTTCGGCGATCCAACTGAACTCAGCTTTCTCGCCGGCCTTCATACTCAACTTCACTTCGGCGCCTTGGCCCGGCTTTAGGACAACGCGCACCTCATCGCGCCACGCAGAATCGTTCGCCAACTGAGGGGTGCCTTGTGTCTGCGCCGGCGTGGCTATGCTGGCATTCCCTGTGCTCGTGCCGGCGGCCCTGGCCTTGGCTGCGTCCATTGCTGCATCTGCCGCGGCTTCTTTAGCTAGCTGGGTCTTGATTTCCCCCATTTCCGTTAGCCCGAGAGCACGGCCAATCCCTGTTGGGTCGATTGCATATTCGGAGGGAAGGACGATGGCTATCAGAATTGCAACGGCGGCAACGAGCGCAATGCACGTTGATCGCAGCAATTGTTTCGATGTAGGCACGTCGTCAAGAGTTGGCTTTGATACGTTAAACATGAAGGTTTTCTCCGCGCGGGGTTCAGGAAACGAAGTAGCCGGTGATTTGGTAACCGATCAGAATGAAGCCGGCACACATCATTGCCACGTTTGCGGTGTATGCATGACGCCAGAAGCTCGCTGTTCGGCGCCAGTAGCTCATTGCGATCAAGATCGTGCCGAGCGCAAGCAACTGTCCCATCTCAACGCCGACATTGAATGCCAGCAGATTGGGAATCAGGCCGTCAGGTGAGATGTTGTATTCGATGATCTTGGTGGATAGTCCGAATCCGTGGAACAGACCGAATACAACTGTGGCGGCTTTCGTATTCGGTTGAAAGCCAAGCCATCGTTGAAAGGCGCCAATATTGTCGAGCGCCTTGTAAACAACCGAAAGGCCGATGATCGCGTCGATGATGTAGCTGTTGATTCCGACGTTGAAATACACACCAAGCAGCATCGTCGTCGAGTGGCCGATGGCAAATAGCGTCACGTACAGGGCGACATGCTTCATCCGGTATAGGAAAAAGATCACGCCGAGTAGAAACAGAATATGGTCGTACCCCGTCGCCATATGCTTCGCCCCTAAATACATGAAGGAGATAATATTGATGCCAGATATTTCTTGGATGTAGCCCTTATCGCCCTCGGCAACAGCATGGGCCAGAGCCTGATTTGCACTGGCGAACATGAGGAGAAGCATTGCCGTTAGAAATAGGAGAATACGTGCCCGGGTTAATGGATGGCGGCTCGGCATTACTTCAATTAGTCTTTCGTGCATGTATCTCATACCTTGAATAAACTCAGAAAAATCCTTTGATTGAGCGCGGGAAAGTGGCTTCTCATTCTCCGCGCTCCTGCGATTAGGGTGAAGAAATCGACGCGCTTACGATGGCGTGTCCTCCGGGCTCAGTCGCTTAATCTCGCCTGCCATATTGGCGTGCAGCGGTTCGGCTCTATTCATCGGCCAGCCCAAGAATCAAATGAGCGTCGATCAGCAGCCGATTGCGCGCCTTCAACGCTTCAATGCGGGATGAAAGCGATGCCCCGGCAGCGTCGACGGATTGCCGACGCAGCAGCAGCAGAGATTGCAAATCCCCTTCGCCAAGGCCGTAGCCACGCTGGCCGAGCTTGGCGTTCTCATGGGCCATCTGCGCGGACTGTTCGGCTAACCTCCAGCGCCGCAGTGCAGTGCGGGCATCGTTGATGGTTTCCGCAGTCGCTAAGTCGATTTCCTTGCGCTGGCGCTCTAGTTCGGCCCGCGCAACGTCCGCCTGCTTGAGCGCCTCCAACATGGTTTCTTTGCGATAGGTCCCTCCGAGTGGGATGCTCACGCTGATGCCCACGATGCGTTCGCTGCGACGAGCCTCCGAGGCTGTGAAAATGCCAACGGTGGGGTCAGGAATCCGGTCGGCTCGCGCCCTCTCGGCAGTCAGTTCAGCCCGCTTTAGCGAAGCCTGCATGATTCGCAGCGTGTCGCTCTCGGCAAGGACCCGTTCGCGCCACTGCGCTTCGTCCAGCTCAAGTTCCACAGGTTCACTTAAGGACTGCGGCTCCATCACCAAAGAAGGAAACCGTGAGCGAAGACGAAGGATCGCCTTGGCCTCCTGTGCCTGGGTGGCGTCGAACTGTCGGCGCGCCTCGGCCGCGTCCGCTTGTGCAGCGTTGAGATCCAGCAGCGACGCATCGCCGGCTCTGCGACGCCCTGCAACTGCCGATGCGCTCGATTCAGCGAAGCCGAGCTGTTCCTTGGCCAAATCTCGCGCCTGGATAGATGCCAGCCAGTCGATCCACAAGTCAGCCAATGCACGCGCGGCTTCATGTCGTGCTTCCGCTAACTCGGCGCGAGCTATCTGTTCGGTAGTGTCGCCTAGGCCCTGATCGAGCTCGGCCTTGCCACCAATTCGGATCGGTCGCTCGATCCTGGCGGTCCATTCGTTGGAATTGCCACCTGTGTCATAGCGGCGTCTCTGGCCGTCGATTCCTACAGACCATTCGTAGGGAGATGCAGCGATCTTGCGCCCTGTGTGACCTGCTGCTTCCAGCGCATGCCGAGCCTTCAAGACAGAAGGCTCTTGCTCGATAGCCGCACGCGCAAGTTCGGCAGGGGGTAGGTCGGACGGAGTGATAGGCTGTGCAACCACTTGTAGCGGCAGCACCAGCACCCACCCCAAGATCATCGTGATCCAAGACTTCATGCAATCTCTCCATCGATCGACAGCGGCGCTGCCCAATAGCGCAACCCAGTGCCAGCAAAGCGTTCTTGCAGCAATTGCAGGAGTTCTTCCTGCTTCCCGTCGGTGACCACGATCTGCACCAGGACCGCATGGCTGCGTCCCATCACTTTTTCTTCGTTCGATAGCCGCCCGTAGGCTGTGCCGTGGCTGAACGTCGGCGTGCTTACAAAGAGTTCGTCACCCGCAACTTCAAGCAGCAGGTCGAGCAACTTTTCCTCGATTTGTGGATCAAGAACCAAGGTCAGGCAAGACTTAGGCATGGCTCACCTCCACAGGCGCCGCCGACTTGGCATGCGCGAATCGCAGGTACAGGATGGGCAGCAGGATCAGCGTCAGCGCGGTCGCTGTGATCAGGCCGCCGATAACGACGATGGCCAACGGGCGCTGAATTTCCGAGCCGGGGCCAGTGGCGAACAGCAGCGGTATCAGACCGAACGCGGTGATCGAAGCTGTCATCAGCACTGGACGCAAGCGCCGACGTGCCCCCTGTGTCACGCACTCGATTAGGGAAAGGCCTTCGGCGTGCAACTGGTTGAAGTAGCTCACCAGCACCACGCCGTTGAGGACGGCGATACCCAGGAGCGCGATGAAGCCTACCGAGGCCGGCACGGACAGGTACTCGCCCGTGAGCCAGAGCGCCATAATTCCGCCCACCAACGCAAAAGGAATGTTGCTCAAGACCAGCAAGGCCTGTCGCAGTGAGCCGAAGGTTGAGAACAGGATCAGGAAGATGAAACCCAGCGACAGCGGCACAACGAGGGACAGCCGGGCCGCCGCGCGCTGCTGGTTCTCGAACTGCCCCCCCCAGGCGACGCGATAGCCCGTGGGGAGTGTCACCGCCTGCGCAACCTTTGCTTTGGCTTCCTCAACGAACCCCACTAGATCGCGGCCGGTGACATTGGCGATCACTACGCTGTAGCGGCTTCCCATCTCGCGATCGATCTTCACTGGTCCGCTTTCGCGCTCCAGTTTGGCGAGTTGATCCAGCGCGACGTTTTGGCCGCCGGGCGCCATGATGCGCAACGCCGCGAACTCTGCCGGGGAAACTTTCACGCCGTCAGGACCGCGCACCACGATCGGGATTCGGCGGTTGCCGTCGATCACAGTGCCTGCACGCTGGCCCTCGATCTGCACGCGCAAGGCGTCCTGAACGTCCTCGACCGATAGGCCGTAGCGACCAGCGGCCAAACGATCGACCATTACGCGCAGGTACTGCACGCCATCGTTCTCGACGGTGTAGACGTCCTGGCTGCCGGGCACTTCCTTGATCAGCTTCTCGACCTGGCCGGCGAGGTCATTGAGCGTCTTCAGGTCCGGCCCGAATATCTTGATCGCCACGTCGCCTCGCACCCCGATGATCATCTCGGATACGCGCATGTCGATGGGCTGCGTGAAGCTGTAGCCCACACCCGGCAGTTGATCGAGTACCCCACGAATCTTGTCTTCCAACGCTGGCTTGCCTCCTTCGGGCCATTCGCTACGTGGCTTGAGAACGAGAAAGGTATCGGTCTGGTTCAGGCTCATGGGGTCCAGGCCGATCTCATCGGCACCCGCCCGCGCGACAATGCCAGTGATCTCGGGCACGCCCTTCATCAACGCCTGATGTATCTTCAGATCGAGTTCGGCCGTCTGTTCCAGGCTCACCGAGGGAAGCTTTTCAATGCCGACGATGATGTCTCCCTCGTCCATTGCCGGCATGAAGGTCTTGCCGACCAGTGTGTAGACGCCCACGGCTACGGCCAGCATGGCGCCCGCCACAACAAAGACCAGTTTTTGCCGGCGCAGGGCGAAGTCGAGGACCGGCGTGTACAGCCGCAGCGCATGGCGTGGCAGCCAGGGGTCGTCGTGCGTCACCTTCTTGAACAGGAAGGACGACAGCACGGGGATGACGGTAAGCGAGAGGACGAGCGAACTGCCCAACGCGAATACGATCGTCATCGCCACCGGCACGAAGAACTTGCCTTCGAGACCTTGCAGCGTCATCAGCGGCAGGAACACGACGGCGATGATCAGGATGCCGGCCGCGACCGGCGCGGCCACCTCACGCACCGCACGAAACACCATGTGCTGACGTGGTAGCTTGTCCTTGCCGTCATGGGCCATGTGCTGGACGATGTTCTCGACCACCACCACCGCACCGTCGACCAACATGCCCAGCGCGATGGCCAGACCGCCCAGGCTCATCAGATTGGCCGACATGCCGTACCAGCGCATCAGGATGAAGGTGGCTAGCGCCGACAGCGGCAGCACCACGGCCACCGTCACGGCAGCTCGCAGGTTGCCCAGGAATGCTCCCAGCAGGACCAGCACCAGTACGGTCGCTTCCAGCAGCGCCGTTGACACCGTGCCAATCGCGGTCTCGACAAGGCTGGCGCGGTTGTAGAAGACCTTGAGTTCGACGCCCTTCGGCAAGGTCGGCTTGAGTTCTTCCAACTTCTTCGTCACGCCTTGGACGACTTTCTGTGCATTGGCCCCAGCCAACCCGAGCACAAGGCCTTGTACGGCCTCTCCCTGGCCGCTCTGCGTCACCACCCCATAGCGAGTGAGATAGCCCTCGCGGACCTGAGCAATGTCGGCGATGCGCACGCTCGCCCCGCCTTCGGCCTTCACGACGATGGCGCGCACATCGTCCATGCTCTTGATGCTGCCTTCGCTACGCACCAGCAGCACTTCATCGCCTTCGCCGAGGCGGCCTGCGCCGTCATTGCGGTTGTTTGCCTCGATGGCTGTGCGCAACTGCGTGGTTGACAGGCCCACCGCAGCAAGTTTCACTGGATCGGGAATGACCTCGAACGTGCGTACCTTGCCGCCCAACGCATTGACATCCGCCACGCCTGGCACCGAACGCAGGGCGGGCCGGATCACCCAGTCAAGCAAGCTACGTCGCTCCTCCAGCGACATCTCCTTGGACTCGACGGTGAACATGAACATTTCGCCCAGCGGCGTCGTGATCGGCGCCATGCCACCGCTGATGCCTCCAGGCAGATCGGCGCTGATGTTGGACAACCGTTCAGCCACTTGCTGACGTGCCCAATAGATGTCGGTGCCGTCCTCGAAATCGACCGTAATATCGACGATGCCGTATTTGGACATCGAGCGCAGGATGCGTTGATTGGGAATGCCCAGCATCTCGACCTCGATCGGTACGGCGATGCGGGTTTCGATCTCCTCGGGCGTCATGCCCGGTGCCTTCATGATGATCTTGACCTGCGTGCTTGCCACGTCGGGAAATGCATCGATCGGCAGGTTGCGGAAGGCATACCACCCCCCACCGGCCAGCAGTGCGCCAGCCAGTAGGACAAACAGGCGCTGTGCGAGCGCGAATTGAACGAGACGGGTCAGCATGTCAATTGCTCCCTCCCTTGCCGAGCCAAGCCGCCTTCAGCCCAATCACGGACGTGACGGCGATCTCCTGGCCGGGACGAAGCGCGCCCTTGACTCGCAGGGCTTGGCCGGCGCTGTCCAATACATCCACTGGCGTGGCAACGAAACCCTTGTCGGTTCGGACGAAGACATAAGCCTTGTCGCCCTGTCGCACCACGGCCGCGACCGGGACCGGCCATCCTTCGCCGCCAGCGGCAAACGCCACTTGGGCCTGGACGAACTCGCCCGGCCGCAGCAACGCCGCCCCGCGCGTGACCTCCGCGCGCAGCACTAACGTCTGGCTGTCGCTGACGGTGGCTCCCAGGCTGGTGGTGACCGCAACTACATCCCTGCCAACAACGGTGACTTGGCCGCCACGCGCTGTCACCTTCGACTGGCGCTCTACAGGCAATTGGATATCAAGCCACAGCTTGCGCGTGTCTGCGACACGCGCAAGGGGATCAGATTGTTGGACTCGTTGCCCCGGCTTGACGCCAAGATCAGTCACGATGCCCCCCGCACGTGCCCGGATGACTAGCGCGTCCTGCATTGCGCCACCTGCGGCGACACGACTTATAGCGCCCGCATCCAAGCCTGCCAGCCTCAAGGCAGCTTCAGCTTGCCGCAAACGGGCTCGCTCCTCCGTTGCAGCAGTCTCCGCATCTTGCGCTCTGCGCTCAGGCACGATGCCTTCGGCGGCTAACTGCTTCTCGCGCTGCAAGTTCCTTTGCGCTAGACGGTTGCGCGAAGCAGCTTCCATCAGTTTGAGCTGCTGTTCGCCCAATTCTGGGCTGCTCAAGCGCAGTAAGGGTTGGCCCGGTTTGACGGCTTCGTTCTGACCAATTAGTAGTTGATCGACTACGCCCGCCAACGGTGCGCTGACGACGTATTCTTGCGAAGGAGGCAGCACGACGCGAGCTGGGTAAGCCATACCCGGAATGGATGCCGGTTTGTCTAGGCGTTGTAGCTGTACGCCCAAGGCCTGCATCTGCGTGGCTGAAACCGCGAACTCGTCGGCGGCCAAGGCCGCCGACGGGAGAGAGAGCGCGATTGCGAAAGCGCAGAGCGTGCGCGTCCAAAGTGACGATTGGTAAGACATAAATGCTCCGATAAATACTCCGCGAAAATTCCAACAGCCGCTGCAACTAGCGAACAAGGTCTTGGCTGGTGAGCAAACGATCCGTGTTTTGGACGGACTAGCCGCGTATGCAGGAGCGGATTCACCATAAAACCGATCATTAATCGGTTTTATGAGTAAAAAAACACAGCACACACGCATATGAACTTACCTCGTCATCATGGTGATGAGAGATTCGGTCACAGAGTGCAGCCAGCCGGTCGATAAGCTGCAAAAGGCCAGAACAACGATACCGAGCATTGGCCCCAAGCATGAAATCGAAGTGTGCTTGGGCGACAGCAATGCCTCGACGCGCTCAGGAACAAAATCAGAAAAGAACGCCATCGTCAACGGCACTTGGTTCCTGGCGTGTTGCCGAAATATCTTCTCCACTGCAACGATGGTTTCAGCCACGGCGACAGGACACCCCACTTCGTTTGCGGCAGCAAAATCACAACGCTGTTCCAGGGCGAGTTCCAAGTCACGCAGCAACCGGCGGCGAGTACCTGGCAACTGAATGCTCGACAATACGACCGCAATCAAACGATTCACAACATCGCGATTGACGATGTGGGCCTGTTCATGCGCCAACACGACGCGCAATTGCGTTGGATCAAGTCGCCGCATCAACGAGGTTGAAAGCAGGATATGACCATTCCCGAATCCACAGGCCAGCGCCATAGGCTGATCGACATCAAGCACACGAAGTTTGTCTGGATGCCCCGGATGCCAACTCAGACGCACCATCGACGCAAGAGTTCGCCGAGCCCGCCAAAGCCCTACTGTAGCCCGTGCTGCCAGCCAAGCCGCATATCCCGCAAGCAACGCCAATGCCCCCCATAGCCAAGCACTTTGCCGATTACCGCTCGGGTGCCAAACGCACAAGTGCAGCAGCATGTCAGCGTGTGCAGAGCAGGCAGCAGCAAATCGCGCCGAGCCATCAAACATCGACGGCATAGCGATGGTCGTGGCCGCGTAGGCAATACCCGCCAGCGCAGGTGTCACCAGCATCCACCAAGATACCCGCGCCCGCTGAGAGGGGGTCTTACCTGCCAGCGCACGACGCACCAGCCGCTCGCAGGCCCCAACCAGCAGAGTAAGCGTTACCACCAGCACGAAGCCGGACAGCAATGCGAACTGAAACAGTGGGCCATAGCTCGTCATCACGCCTGATCCAATTCAGCGCGACGACGTGCGATCAATTCCTCCAGCCTCTTGAGCTGGTCGTCATCCGCCCTTGCAGCAAGATCGACAAAGGCGCTCAGTAACGCATCGGGCTGCGGGCCTGCAACTCGACGCACTGTGGATTCCACCAGCTTCTGGATCAATTCTCGGCGGGAAACTCGCGCTGAATATTCATAGGCATGGCTGATCTTTTCGCGCTGGAGCATGGCCTTGCGAAATAGACGTTCCAGCGTAGATTGCACAGTGTTCAAAGAAATCGAGCGAGACTGACCAATGCGGGCATACACCGCCTTGGTGTCGGAAGGGCCGAAGCGCCAGATATCTTCAAGCACGGCGATTTCCAGATCGCCAAGTGTTGGTACGCTATGATTGGTCAATGTTGTCAGCTCCGAGCTTTGACTCAAGCCAATGAGTATCCGCCATAAAAAACCGACCGTCAATCGGTTTATTGCGCCATGCTGGTGTCGGGCGGTCAAGCGACGGCAGGCCTGCGCTGCCGTCCAGTCTCTCAGGAGACTTCACCGCCAGCCCTAGCTGATGCTCGATCATCGGCATCCACGGCACCAGCGAGAATCCCATGTCGTCATCGAGCATCGAGTAGCGCCCTCTGGCGAGCATGACGGTGCGGCGATAGATGCCGGACACGCGCTGGCCGTCGGCCACGGGTCGGTGCTCCAAGCCCGTTAATGCAGCACGGGCGTTCATGCGGCCGCCCCACGCTCCACTTCAACGGTGACGTGCGCCAGCTCGTGGATGTGGGCAAGCAGCGCCTTGTAATGTGCGGGTTCACGAGGTTCCCTCGCCATCAGCGAAACGATAGCCGCGAAATGGCCGGGGCCGACCTGCCACACGTGAAGATCCGTGACCTGGCTGCCCGTGGGCGCGATCGCTTCGCGGATTTCTTCCCGGACTTCCTCGCCTTCGGCTGCGGCATCAAGTAGCACGCTGCCTGTGTCCCGGATCAGACCCCACGACCATCGCGCGATCACCAGAGCGCCGACCACGCCCATGACTGGATCGGCCCACGTCCACCCATAGCTGCGTCCCAGCAGCAGCGCGACGATGGCGAGCACGGAAGTCAGGGCATCGGCCATCACATGCAGATATGCAGCGCGCAGGTTGTTGTCGCGGGCCTTGCCCGGTTCGTGGTGCGCGTCGTGATGGCTGTCGTCGTGGTCATGGTCGTGATGGTCGTGACCGTGATGATGGTGGTGGTGATGACCATGATGGGAATGGTTGTCCTTCAACAGCCATGCGCAGACCAGATTGACGATCAATCCCACGATTGCCACGGCAATCGCCTGCTCGAAGTCGATATGGATGGGCTGGGTCAAACGTACCAGACTCTCCCAGCCGATCAGTAAGGCGATCAGCGCCAGCAGCACCGCGCTGGCGAAACCGGCGAGGTCGCCGAGCTTGCCGGTGCCAAAGGTGAAACGCGGATTGCCGACATGGCGGCGCGCGAAACGGTAGGCCAGTGCAGCGATCAGCATGGCACCGGCATGGGTGGACATATGCCAGCCATCGGCTACCAGCGCCATTGAGCCATAGACGGTGCCGGCGACGATTTCCACCACCATCATGCCGGCGGTCAGTACAATCACCAGCCACACCTTGCGCTCATTGCGTTGGTGGTCGCCGCCGAGGAAGAAGTGATCGTGGCCCGGTGTTTGGGGGCTGTACGTGGTCATCGGTAAATCCCTGTTGTTATGTGTTCTGCGAGGCTGCCGGAAGGTGGCAGGTTTATTTCATGTAAGCGCGGATGACCTCGATCATTTCCTCGCCGCCCTGTTGCCGCTCCTTGTCGGTGGGAACGGCCAGGACGTGTTCGCGCAAATGGTCTTCCATCACCTCGGCGGTCAAGCCGCTGACCGCGCCACGCACGGATGCAATCTGGCGCAGCACTTCGACGCAGGTGGCCTCGGCTTCCAAGGCGCGTTCGATGCCTTCCATTTGCCCTTTGATGCGGCGCACGCGGGCGATCAGCTTGTCTTTCTGTCGGGTGGTGTGGGACATGATGGGTATTCGATATAGCCTAGGGGAGTATATTATCATGTTGTGCATCGCGTCTGCATCGGGTGTCGATGTGCGATGGTGACGGCGAGAACGAATGGCCCGACGAAGGGGACAGCAATCCGCCTCCCTCGTTCCTCCCACCTTGGGGTAAGTGCGCAACACGCGCAGTCCCGTGAGCGCCGGAGTTGCGCTGTCGGGCAGCAGCAAAAAGTGAGGGGCGAAGCCCCTTGGTCAAGTGAGATCGCGTTCGGCGAAGGGCACAACGCTATGCGCGTGGCCAGCCTTGATGCAGATCGTCCACGATCAGAGGATGGTGATGTCGGCCTTGGCCTGAATGTTCGCGTATATGCGGATGATCAGCCGGTAGATCCGGGTGGTCGTGGGCGATATCGGACGGATCGCCCGCAGGCCAAAGTCTCAGGGCAAGCACTACGCCGACAAGGCCAATCAACGACATGACGATGAAGGTGGATTGCAGTCCAAAGGCAGCGCCGAAGCGCCCCGCCAACGGGTAGCAGATCAGCCAGCAGGCGTGCGACAGCGCAAACTGTGCAGCAAATAACGCAGGCCGATCCTCGGCATGGGCAGAACGGCGAAGCAGCCGACCGGAAGGCGTTTGTGCCACGCTGTAGCCGAAACCGATCACCAGCCAAAGTGGCAGCAACAGAACGTAAGACGGAATCAGCGCTCCAATGGCCGTACCGATAACCAGCACCGCCGCTCCCGTGACCATGACAGGTTGATCCGCTAATTTGTTGAGCAGACTAGGCAGTGCAAATGCAGCGATCATTGAACCGCCCCCGAACGCCGCCAACGCCCAAGCCACTTCCGCTTCACCAAGGCCGAAGCGAGCCTTTACGATCACCACCGTATTCACGATCACCATCGCCCCTGCTGCCGACACGGCGAGGCTGATTGCCAGTAATCCCCGCAACCGTGGCGTTGCAAGGTAAAGGCGAATGCCCCGCGTGGTGCGTTCCCAGATGCTGCGACGCGGGGCCGGCGTGGAAGCAGGCAACGCCACGCTAACCACCAGCGCGGCCGAGACAAGGAAGCCAAGCACCGTCCCGGCAAACAGGTTATGGAAGCTGATGATGGTCAGCAGCGCAGCCGCCAGCATTGGGGAAACCAGGCTTTCAAGGTCGTAGGCCAGCCGCGAGAGCGACAGCGCCCTCGTGTACTCCTCTTCGTCAGGCAGGATGTCCGGGATGGCCGCCTGAAAGGTCGGCGTGAATCCAGCGGAAGCCGCCTGCAACACGAAGATCAGGAGATAGATTTGCCAGACCTCAGTGACGAAAGGCAGGCAGAGAGCCACGGCAGCTCGAACCAGGTCGAGTGTGACCAGCAGCGATCTACGCGGTAAGCGGTCGGCGAACGCTTGAGCGATCGGGGCGATGCCGACATAAGCAAGCATCTTGATAGCCAGCGCCGTTCCAAGCACCGCTCCGGCGTCCGCACCCGCCAGTTCGTAGGCGAGTAGGCCCAGCGCCACAGTCATCAGGCCGGTGCCGACTAGTGCGATCACCTGTGCTGCGAACAGATGGCGATAGGTGCGGTTCTTAAGGACAGCGAGCATCGGTCGGCCTCATAGGAGTTTGGCGAGTGCCTTCATTTCAGTCAGGACGGACGCTGCATCATGGTCGAGGCAATGGTCGATGTGGTCATGGATCAGGGCACGCTTTGCCGCCGTTACCGCGCTTTCTACCGCCGAGAGCTGGCGGGCAATGTCAAGGCAAGGTTGTTCTGCCTCAATCATGCCGATGACATACCGAAGGTGGCCCTCGGCACGCTTGAGCCGTTTCACCAAGCCAGGATGGCTTGAGTGTTTGTGTGATTCCGTCATCTGAGAATTGTATCCCCCTGGGGGGGATCTGTCTAACGAAAGCGATGCTTTGCTACAGATGGAGCCACGGGGCCGACACAGCAGAAAAAATTGCGCCGGCCTCGAACGAACGGTGCCCCGAATGCAGCGCGGCGTCATCAGCTCGCCGCCGGCACCCTCATCGACTGCAACTGGTCGATGACGCCAGACTCAACGAACACGCACGGGAGTTCGTCTTGCCGATCTCTCTCAATCATGCTTGCGAAAGGTGGGGATTGTTAGGCGGCACCTCGGTGAACAACAGTTTGGGGTCCTGCAATAAATAGCCGTGAAGGCGGCGAGACTTCCTTGGTCCCGTGACCTCACAAGTCCAGATATTTAGGCCGTTGGTCTGCTTTCTATGCAGCCCCAGCTTCTCGAAGCGCTTCTGTACCCATTGCCAATCCGACTGCCCCTCCTGCTTCGCCAGTGCACCTACCTGTAGGTGCTCCTGCGCATATCGCTGGAAAACACCTGGGCTGACCAAGTAGGCGGTGTCGCTCACGGTATGTACGAGCGCCTTGGCGTCGTTGATGATCAGACGTCCCGAAGCGACGCCCTGTTGCAGCCAAGCCATGAAGTGTTCGCCGGATGGCTGCGCAGCCGTGGGTGCAGGCGTTGGTGATGGCGGTAGCGGTCTGGTCGAGGGTGATGCAGGCGTTTCGGGGTCTGCGGCGGGTGCTTCGTCCGAGGCGGCTTCCGCATCCTGACGGACGACAGGCAAATCACCCATGCCCACCATCGCCACCATGTCTTCCATGACATCCGGTGTCGCCTGACTTGCGGGCGGCCGAACCGGAGCAGCCGTGCCGTCGACGGCCTCCCATAGCGGGGGGGGCTGATCTTCGATGGTTGGCTTTGCCACGATAGTCGGCAGAGAAACCGAAGCATCAACGTCTTTGTCAATCGTCACTGTGCCAGCGAACGACATCGGCCGCTCGCCAGTGTCCCAGATCAGTGCAGGTGCCAACCGCAATAGCGTGAACGAGTGGGACCAGCCGGTTGAACTGGTTACAGTCGCGCGCCAGATCGCCTTGCCGTCGGGCGTCGGCTGCAACATGCCGTGGTCCTGGAGCACGTTGAACACCGCGGTGTTGTTCGCAGGGATGCCATCGACGCCCTGGGACAGCAGGTGCGCGCGGAGCTTGTCGGAAACGGTCTTGCTCACCAGCCATAGCGCATCGTCCGTGAGCCAGCCATCGGAGGCTTCGGGCTGGTTCAGTTTCAGCTCTTCCTTGAGCAGGTAGCGCAGCCCGTTGACCAGCTTGCGTTGGAGCGAGTGCTTGGGTGCGGCCATAGCGCGCGCGGGATCGCCGCCCAGTTCCTGCGCGACGGAGGCGCGGTCGGCCTGCACGACCAACTCGCCCAGCACCCCGGCATGCTCGTACTGCCCGGCCAGGACGTAGAGCAGCGGCGCCCACAGGGACGGATAGCCGCTGAGCCAGTCCAGCAGATCGCGATCGAGCAGTTGCCGGTAGAGTAAGCCTGTCGCAGCGCTGTGGAGCCGGTACTCGCGATCCTGGCGGTAGCGGAAGCGGTACGGTTGGCACAGCGGGCCGTGCCACGGGTGCCAGGTGGTGCCGTCGGCCAGCTCGACGTGCAGATCGACCGCCACCTTGCCGATGTCATGGAGCAGCGCGGCATAGGCGACGGCCGCGGTCCAGGCTTCTGCCTGCGCGGCCTGGTCTTCGGGGCTGGCGCCTATGGGCAGCAGATGGGACTGCCGCAGCTTCAGGCTGTACGCGACGATTTCGAGTCCGTGGTCGAGCATGCCACCGGGGTATGCGTGGTGGTGCGCTTCGGAGGCCGGGAAGGCCTGGACCAACTCCGCGTAGCGTTCCAGTGGCGTGCGGTACAGGGTGGCGAACTGCCTACGCGAAAGCGAGGTGCGCTGCCAGATGTGTTCCAGTAGCTTCTGCCGGCGCGGGGTGGCCAGCAGCGATGCGGCCGACTCCGGCCGCATCAACCCTTTCGGGAGGTCGGTGGCGGGTGCTGGCGACGGCGCGGCAGCGACCGGGGGCCGTTTTCGCTGGAACAAGGAGAGCATGTCGGTGTCCTGATGGCGGGCCGGGCGGGAGGCCTTTTGGCCTTTTCGAGGTAGGGCCTTTCCCCTTGCACCCCATTCCCTTGCCTTTTCGACCCTTTGGCCTTTAACCGTTTCGGTATAGCGGGGTCCGGGTTACGGCTCCAGCGTCAATGTGGAACCCGCACGAAGGGATTGGAGGGCGACCCGGCGCTGGCCCCGGACTATGCTGCCAAGACGCTACCCGCCAAGTAGGCTCACCCAGGCGACCAAGTTGACAAATGCGACAAAGGCGACTAGAGTGAATCCTGTCTCAAACCTACCTGGGAGATGACCATGCCCACTGCCATCGAATTCATTG
>Ga0209922_100479_pt1 | contig 54649 bp, 56 predicted proteins | sample ThiBiot_500_biof_FD_183946 | JGI IMG/M metagenome (GOLD analysis project Ga0209922, IMG submission 183946) | Wastewater bioreactor microbial communities from Cape Town, South Africa - Thiocy_expt_500_biof (SPAdes) | ecosystem: Engineered > Bioreactor > Thiocyanate-remediating > Anaerobic-Aerobic ... | reverse complement strand
AGCGTTGAGCGTTGAGCGTTGAGCGTTGAGCGTTGAGCGTTGAGCGTTGAGCGTTGAGCGTTGAGCGTTGAGCGTTGAGCGTTGAGCGTTGAGCGTTGAGCGTTGAGCGTTGAGCGTTGAGCGTTGATAGATGGACGCGGCCGCGAAAGTTCCGGTATTCACGCTGAACGCTCAACGCCCAACGCTCAACCTCTCCCCCAACGACCGCTGGCGCCAGGCCAGCAGCGCGCCCAGCCACAGCGCGCCGGCCGAGTAGCGCAGGCCCTGCGCCAGGCCGCCCGGCCCGTCGGCGATCCAGCCCACCACGGTGGGGCCGACGATCTGCCCGAAGGCAAACACGATGGTGAAGGCGCTGATGCCGGCCGCCCACTGCGCCGGCGGCAGGTTGTGGCGCACGAAGGCCGTGGTCGACGCCACCAGCGACAAAAACACCGCCCCGAACAGCAGCCCCGACGCCAGCACCACCGGCCAGGCGCCGGTCAGCGCCGGCAGCACCGTGGCCACGCCCAGCAGCGCGTTCAACAGCGCCAGCGCACCGCCGCCCCGGGCGCGGTCCAGCAGGTCGGCCCAGATGCGCGCCGACCCCACCACCGCCAGCCCCAGCAGCGTGTAGAAGGCGGTGATGGCGCCCGCCGCCACGCCCTGCTCGCGCAGCAGCGCGATGACGAAGGTCATGTAGCCGATGTAGCCGACGCCGAACAGCGTGTAGCCGCCCAGCGCCAGCGCCATCGCCCGCCACGGCAGGTTTCCAGGTGAATCGGTCTTTGGCGGGCTTGCACCGTGCGCCAGCAGCTCCTGTTTTCGTAGCGAATTGGCCGGCCACCAGAGCACCGCCGTGGCCGCCAGACACAGCAGCGCCAGCCCCCACCAGGCCCAGGCCCAGCCGTGCGCCACGCCCTGCGCCGCCCGCAGCACCCACGGCACGCCCAGCGCCGACGCCGCGATGCCCCAGCCCGTGCCGCCGTAGTACAGCCCCAGCAGCAGCCCGGCGCGGCGCGGCGACTGCGCGCCCAGCCGCGCCGCCATCAGCCCGCCGGCCACGAACACCAGCGCGCTGGCCGCCCCGGCCAGCAGGCGTTGCAGCAGCAGCGGCCCGGCGTCGATGAAAAAGCCCGACGCCGCCATGAAGCCGCTGGCCAGCACGCTGCCGGCCAGCAGCACCGCGGGCGCGCTCCAGCGCCGCATCAGCCAGGGCGTGGCCAGCGCGCCCAGCAGGTAGCCCAGCGCGTTGGCGGTGTTCATGGCGCCGGCCAGGGTGTAGCTCCAGCCCAGGTCCTCGCGCATCACCGGCAGCAGCAGCGCGTAGGCAAAGCGCGTGATGCCCAGCGACACCGCCGCGCCCAGCGACAGGGCCAGCGCCAGCCACAGCAAGCGGGACAGGGGCAGGTCAGGCGGCGTCATGCGCCAATTGTGCGGTGCCCCGACCGCCTCCCCCGGCGCGCCGGCGACAGGCGGTGCCACCAGCGCCTCGCCCCTGTCGCACAATGCCGTCTGACCCTGTCTTCATTCTTCCGCCAGAGACCCGCCATGGCCCAGACCCTGTTCACCGCCACCCGCGTCGGCGCCATCGACGTCGCCAGCCGCCTGGTCATGGCGCCGCTCACGCGCAACCGCGCGCCCGCTGGCGTGCCCAACGCGATGATGGCCCAGTACTACGCGCAGCGCGCCGACCCGTTCACCGGCGCCGGGCTGATCGTCAGCGAAGGCACGGCCATCAGCCCGCAGGGCCAGGGCTACGCCGACGTGCCCGGCCTGTACGGCAGCGAGCAGATCGACGGCTGGAAGCCGGTGACGCGCGCCGTGCACGCCGTCGGCGGGCGCATCGTGTGCCAGCTGTGGCACGTCGGCCGCGTCTCGCACCATGTGCTGCAACCCGGCCACGCCGACCCGGTGGCGCCCTCGGCCCTGCGCGCCAACGCCAAGACCTACGTCTTCGACGCCCAGGGCCATGGCCACTTCGCCCCCACCAGCATGCCGCGCGCGCTGCACCGCCACGAGCTGCCCGGCATCGTGCACGACTACGCCGCCGCCGCGCGCCATGCCGTGCAATCGGCCGGCTTCGACGGCGTGGAAATCCACGGCGCCAACGGCTACCTGCTGGACCAGTTCCTCAAGAGCGGCGCCAACCACCGCACCGACGACTACGGTGGCCGCATCGCCCACCGTGCCCGCCTGATGCTGGAAGTCGCCCGCGCCGTCTGCGATGCCGTCGGCGCCGACCGCGTCGGCATCCGCCTGTCGCCCGTCACACCGGCCAACGACATCGTCGACTCCGACCCGCAGCCGCTGTTCGCCCACCTGATGCGCCAGCTGGCGCCGCTGGGCCTGGCGTACATCCACGTGATTGAAGGCGCCACCGGCGGCCCGCGCGAGGTCGAGGGCCGACCCTTCGACTACGCCGCCATGAAAACCGCCTACCGCGCCGCCGGCGGGCGTGGCGCCTGGATGGTCAACAACGGCTACGACCCGCGGACGGCCGAGGCCGCCCTGGCCAGCGGCCACGCCGACCTGGTGTCCTTCGGCAAGGCCTTCATCAGCATGCCCGACCTGGCCGAGCGCATCCGCCGCGGCGGGCCCTACCAGGGGCTGGACCGCGCCACCCTGTACGGCGGCGGTGCCCAGGGCTACATCGACTACCCGGCGCTGGCCGACTGAACGGCCGCACCCCTCAGGGTGCGCTGGCGGTGAAGGTCAGCTGCCCGCTGTACTGGCCTGCCGCGTAAGTGGCCGCATTGCTGGCCGGCAGCGCGAAGGTCCAGTTGGCGCTGCGCAACGTCACCAGGCTGTTGATCGCGCCGGTGCCGCCGCCGGTCACGTTGACGGACGTGCCGGTGCCCGTGGCCGGCAGCACCGGCGCCGGCAGCGTGGCCTGGTCGCTGCTGACGGTGAGGTGCGACATCGGAATGGTCTGGGCGCCGTTGGACAGCGGCGTGGTCACCGTGGCGTACAGCCGCACCTGCCCGGCGTTGCTGCGCACCTCGACCGGCAGCACGTTGCCACTGGCCGTGACGCTGAACGCCGGCACGGCGCCGCTCCAGTTCACCGCCTGGTTGCTGCCGTTGGTCGGCGTGGTCGGCGCGGCCGGGATGCTGGGGTTGACGACGAAGCTGGCCGTGCTCACCGTGCCGCCCGGGGTCGGCCAGGCGCCATCGCCGATGCGCAGGAACATGAACTTGTCGATGGCGATGGAAAACCGCAAGTCGACGGCGGCGCTCAGGTTCAGCGGCCCGGTCACCGTCTGGCTGGCCGCCCGCGCCAGCGGCGCCGGCCCCTGCGCCAGCACCACGCCCAGGCTCGCCAGCAAGAGCCAGCGCCCCGACGGGCGCGCGGCGGCGGGCGACACCGGGCAAGGCCTCACTTCAACTCCGTGTCGACGCGGAAGCCGCCCTTGTCCCAGTCCAGCAGGCCCTTGAGCTTGAGCGGGAAAGGCACGCTCTTGACCGCCTCGCCATTCACGCCGCGCGGCTGCAGGGCCAGCGCGCGCGTCTGCCCGGCCATCACCGGCGCACCTTCGACGTCCAGGCTCAGCGCCGCGCCCTGGGCGTCGGTCGCGTCCAGCGTGCCACCCAGGCGACCGTGGGCGTCACCCGTGTTGCGCACCGTCACGAAGGGCTGGCGCTGGCCGTTGATCTGGCGCACGCCGACCTGGGTCAGCTCCAGTTTGGGCTCGGCCCCGTTCAACTGCAGGTACACCGCCACGGCAATGCGCCCGGTCACCGGCAGGCTGAGGCTGGCGCCGCCGCTGCCCTGGATCATGGCCTGCTGCGCCGGCTCCACGCCCTCCACGGCGATCATGAAGCGGCATTCGCCCCGCGCGGCATCGGCCGGCACCTGCACCTGGAAGCGAAAACTGCGCTTGCCGCGTCCCGGCACCGCCAGGCGCGGGCGCTCCAGCACCACCCAGGGGCGGCAGCTGCCCGGTTGCAGGGCATCGTGAAAGCTCAGGCGGCCCGCCTCGTCGAACTCCCAGTCCAGCGTGCGCAGCGCCAGCTCGATGTTCTGCGCGCCCAGGTTGTGGATCTCCAGCGACTGGCCGATGCGCTCGCCGCTCTTGCCCGAGACTTCGAAGCGCGACGGGTTGACGGCAATCTCGAACGGCGCCGCCACCACGGGCGCGGCCAGCAGCGCGGCGGCCAGGGCCAGCCAGGCATACAGGGGTTTCAAGGCAACACCTCGATCTCGAAATACGATTCAAAACTCAGCGGCGCGGCGCGCGCGCCCTGCAGGCCGCGCGCGTCGACGATGAAGTCCAGGTCCAGGCTTTCGTTCATCCACGGCCCGGTCACCGCCCCGGTCCACACCGGCACCCGCATGCCGGGCCGCGCGCTGCCCGGCGCGAACAGGCCGCCCGTGCGCCATTCGACGCGCAGATCGGCCGGCGAGCGCAGGCCCTGGACGTGCATCGGCACCACATAGTAGATGCGCGCGCGCCGCCCCTGGTAGGGCGCGGTGGCCAGCCGGTAGGTCACGCGCCCCATGGGCATGCGCAGCAGGTACGCATCCAGCGGCTGCGCATGGGCCAGATCGGCCTGCACCATGGCGCGCGGCGAGGTGGAATCGTCCAGCCGCGCGGTCTGCGCCCACGCCGCCGGCAGGCCCAGGGCCAGCAGCAGCAGGCCCGTGGCCCAGGGTCGGGTATTCATTGCAGGGTGGCGGTGAAGCGCACGGTACCCTGGTAGGTGCCAGCAGGGTAGATGACGTCGTTGGCGTAGCTGAAGGTCAGGCGTGTCGCACTCAGCTGATCGGTTTGGTAGACCCAACTGCCGAACAGGCAGATCCCGAAGATGTTCCACGCGGTGCAGTACGTGGTGTTCGCGTCAAACGCCGCGATCTGCTGGCCGCCGCCACCGGTGAACGTGCTGTTGGTGATGTCTCCCGCGCCCGCTCCACTGCTGTTGCTGACCTGCCAGCTGATCTTGCTGAACGGGATGGTGGTCGTGCCGCAGCTGGCCGGGGTCTGGCATTGCAGCGGGGTGGACGAATCCACCGTCAGGGCGACCGGGCGCGCCGTGGTGATGTTGCCCGCCGGGCGCAGCGGCAGCACCCAGATATCGATCGCCGGCACGCCGACCACGGGTTGCGGATTGAGTGCGACGTTGTTGCCCGTCACACTGAAACCGACCGTGTCGACGCCCGCCGGCGAACCCACACGCAGTGCGAGTTGGTAGTTGCTGGAGCCGGTGTTGTTGGTGACCGTGGTGATCACGCCGCCGGCCGGCGCCGCCGTCAGGACCAGCCCGCCGGCCAGCATCGCCACTGCCCAGCCGGGCCGGCCTGACCGAAGGCATGGGCGAGCCCGCATGCTCAGGCGACGTTCGGCGGCCGCGATCAGATGCTGGTGGCGGTGTAGGTCACGGTCGACGTGTAGGCGCCGGCCGCCCAGTTGGCCGGAGTGCCACCCAGCGAATAGGTCCAGCTGCCGGTCTGCACGGCGTTGCGCGCGAAGGTGACTGCGGTTCCGCTGGCAGCCAGCGCCGTGCCCGGGTGTGCCAGGCCTGCGCCGGAGGCGACGGCGATGTCGCCCAACACCGGACCGTTGGCCGCAAACGCCGTCGCTGCGTAGTTCAGGCTGCCACCACCGCTGCTGTTGGTCCAGGCCCAGACCGAAACTGCCCCCGGGTTGGTGACGCTGCCGGCACCAGGCGCCGCGCCGTCCCAGTTCACGAACTGGTCGTTTCCGTTCGCCGGCGTGGTCGGTACCGCCGGGATGGTCAGCGCGGCGGTCCAGGACAGGGTGTCGAGCGTGGTGTTGGCGCTGCCCACGCGCAACAGGATCAGCTTGGGTACCGTGACCGACAGGTTCACGCGCGCCGTGGCCGTGACCGTGCCGGTGCCACTGGATGCATAGCCATACTGGCTTTCCGCCAGGGCGGCGCCCGAAGCCAGGGCCAGGGCGGCGGCGACGGCCGCCTGCGACAGGGAATGATGCAGCTTCATGATGTCTTTCCTTTCGCCACAAAATGTGGAGCGGCATGAATTTTCGGATAAGACGATTTCATTACCAATAGAAATTCTCGAGAATTTTTGCGCGTGCCTGCGGATTGGGTGAATTCCGCCACACTTTTTGCATCGGCGATGGGTCACGGTTGCACCCGCGCCACCGGAAGTTCCACCATCGCCACCCCGCGCAGGGGCACCTGCACGCTCACCCCCGCCTCGGCGCGCGGCGCCCAGGGCAGGGGCACGGTGTCGAGCGTCAGCGACAGTTGCTGGCGCCCCACGGCGACCATGGGGAACTCGAAGCGTCCCTCGCCGTCGGTGCGGGTGCGGTAGCGCCCGTCCAGCACCACCTCCACCTGCGGCACGCCGGCTTCGTCGACCTGGCGCTCGCCGTCGCCGTTGGCGTCGAAGAACACCTGGCCGATGATGCGGCCGCTGCCGGGCGCCTCGGCCCGACCGATGACGGCGTGCGGCCGGCCGGCCTGCCCTTCCCAGCGCAGGAACACGTAGGCTGAACGTTCCTGTGAGCGGAACACGGTGGGGCCGATCCAGCCCGCCGGCAGGTTGGCGCTGCGCGCCTGGTTCAGGCTGACCAGCAGGCCGGCACGCCAGCCGGGCGCCAGCTCGTACTCGGCGCTCACGCTGCCGGCCAGCCCGCGGGTGGTGGCCAGCCCACCCTGCATCGAGGTGTAGCGCAGATTGCCCATCACGAAGCCGCGGGCGTCGAACCAGTGGCGGAACTGCACGCCCGCCGTGGGGTAGCGCCGCTGGATGCCGCTGCTGCGGTCCCAGGCGTAGCCCAGCGTGGTGGTGAACTCGGGCCGCTGGGTCTCGTAGCGGCCGGTGATCCAGTCCTGCTCCCACTGCAGCTCCTGCCCGGTGGCGGTGGCGCTGTCCAGCACGATCTGCTGGTGGTGGCGCACGGTCAGGCTCAGGCGCGAGCGCGGCCAGTCGAACCAGCGCGACTGCGCGTAGGCATAGGCATAAAGGCCGCGGTGGCGGCTGGCGGCGAAGCCGGGCAGGGTGGCGTCGTAGTGGGTCCGGGTCAGGGACAGGCTGCCGCCCAGCGAGGTATCGCGGCTGAACTGGTATTGCAGGTTGGCCGACAGGCTGGCACGGCGGTTGGCGGGCAGCGCGCCCACGAGGTCGGCGCGCGAGCGCTCCAGGTCCAGCCCGGCGCCCCAGGCCAGCCGCGACCCGCCGTAGTCGACGCGCCAGAACAAGCCCTGATCGCCGCCGAACAGCCGCTGGTCGCCAAAGTACAGCCGGGGGCGCGCCAGGTGCAGCCCGGCCGCGTGCACATAGCGGCCCCAGCGCCGCTCGGCTTCGAGGTGCAGGCCCTGGGCGTCGGTGCTGCCGCGCGCGCCACGCGCCTGGCTGCCCAGCAGGTTGGCGCGCCAGTGGATACGCTCGTCGCCCAGCAGGCCGCGGCTCCAGCCCTGACCCACGGCCAGGGCCCAGCTGCTCACGTCCTGGCGCAAGCCCCCCAACGGGCCCGGCCCGCCCCAGCCGATATCGCGGTCGGGAATGTCGCGCGCCAGCCCCAGCTGGCCGGCCACCAGCCAGCGGTCGTCGAGCCGCCGGGTCGCGCCCAGCCAGCCGACCTGGCCCTGGCTGGCCTCGAAACCCGGGTACGGGCCGCCCGCCAGGTAGCCGCGCACGCCCCAGCCGGCGCGCCATTCGGTGTCGCGGCTGTACAGCCGGGTGTTGACGCCGCGCACCGTGCTGACGCTCAGGAACAGGCGCTGCTGGCGCGCCAGGCCGCTGGTGATCTCGCTGTAGGCGTCGCCCACGCGGGTGTCGGCCAGCCAGCCGGCGCCCAGGGGCAAGGCCAGGTTGGTCAGGGTGAAGCGTCCGCCGCTGGCATGCGGCGCGGCACCCCACCAGCCCAGGCCGCCCAGACCGCCGCCGGTGTCGCCCGTGGCCAGTCGCCCTTCGCCGTGCAGCAACCACTCGCCGTGATTGAGCGTCTGCTGCCGGTACTCGGCCAGCACGCCGCGCTCCAGCATCTGGCGCCCACCCACGCCGGTGGCGCTGGCCCGCGTGCCGCCCACGCGCCCTTCCAGCATCCAGGCCCGCAGGCCCTCGGGCTGGGCGGCCTCGGCGGCCTGGGCTTCGGCGGCACTGGCGGCCAGATCGCCCTCGGCCATGTAGCGGTCCTGGTAGGCGTCGGCCGATTCCGGCGCCTCGGCCTGGCGCCGGAGCGCCTCGACCTGCGCGCGCGACAGATCCTGGATGGCGGACGCCGGCGCGCCCTGCGCCTGCGCCCCGGCCGCGAGCAGCGCGAGCAAAGGCGCGGCGACCGCTCGCCTGACGAACGGCGCGCGACTCCAGCCGGCGACAGAGGTGCGAAGTGGGGGCATGCCGATGCACGGTGACCGTCGCGCGGCGATCGCGCGATGTCGTGCAGCGCGGCATTCTAAGGATCGGCCGCCCCGCGCGGGTCGGCTCCGGCGCACGGTAGCGCGCTTACAACGCCCGATTCGTGACTTGCCGGGCGTTTGGGCAGGCGGTGTTCATCCGGGGTGCGCCGCGCCCGTCGGTTCGCGCCGGCGTTCGGGCATCCCCGGCCGGCGCGGCGGCGCTCACTTGCGCCAGTAGTTGTTGGCGGCGGCGACGGTCTGGAAGTTGAGGGCGATCACCTGCGAGGCGGCGGTCAGCTCGTGTGCGTCGTTCGAATACACCGGGCGCAGCTTGTGCAGTACCTCGGGATCGGGCTGGGTGTAGCGCACGCCCTTGCGGCTGAGCGTGATCGCCAGTTCAAAACCCTGCTGCGGGGTGTCGGTGATGAGGGTGGTCAGCCAGGTATCGGCCATGGGTCGGGTCCTCCGTGGGATGGGGTGTGAAACGCCGGGATCGGCGCGCCGATTTTCGGCGCACGGTGCCGCCCCGGGGCGCGATGCGCGCCAAGGCCGCACCGCGCATGGGGATCAGCCGCGCAGCGCCCGGGCGTGGTGCGCCACGTGCTCGGCCATGAAGCTGGCGATGAAGTAGTAGCTGTGGTCGTAGCCGGGGTGCAGGCGCAGCGTCAGCGGGTGGCCAGCGGCGTCGCAGGCGGCGCGCAGCAGTTCGGGCCGCAGTTGCGGCAGGAATTCGTCGGCCTCGCCCTGGTCGATGAGCAGCGGCAGGCGTTCGCGGGCGCCGGCGATCAGGGCCACGGCGTCGTGCGCCCGCCAGGCCGCGGGGTCCTCGCCCAGGTAGGCGGCCAGCGCCTTCTGGCCCCAGGGCACCTGGCTGGGCGCGACGATGGGGCTGAAGGCGCTGACGCTGCGCCAGCGCCCGGGGTGGCGCAGCGCCAGGGTCAGCGCGCCGTGGCCGCCCATGCTGTGGCCGAACAGGCCGCGCGCATCGGTGGCCGGAAAGTGCTGCTCGATCAGCGCTGGCAGCTCCTGCGCCACGTAGTCTTCCATGCGAAAGTGCGGCGCCCACGGCTGCTGCGTCGCGTTGACGTAGAAGCCCGCGCCCTGGCCCAGGTCGTAGGCCGGGTCGTCGGCCACGCCCTCGCCGCGCGGGCTGGTGTCGGGCGCCACCACGATCAGGCCGTGCGCGGCGGCGTGCTGCTGCGCGCCGGCCTTGGTGATGAAGTTCTGCTCGGTGCAGGTCAGCCCGGACAGCCAGTACAGCACGGGGCAGCGCTCGCCCCGCAGCGCCGCCGGCGGCAGGTAGACGCCCAGGCGCATGTCACAGCCGGTGCTGCGGCTGGCGTGGCGCCAGACCTCTTGCCGGCCGCCGAAGCTGGCGTGTTGTTCGATGCGTTCCATGTTCATGCTCCTCTTGTCAGACCGTCTGGCTGGCGCCTTGCATCGCCCCCGAGGGCAGCACCACGCGCCCCTGCGCCGTGGGCAGCTGGCGGCGCAGCGCGGCGGCCACGTCGGCGGCGTCGATGGCGCGGTAGTTGGCGGGGATCAGCGGGCGCAGCCAGGCGTCCAGCCGCGCCCAGCGCAGCTCACCGGCGCGCACCGGCTGGCCCAGCTGGGCGCGGTCGCCGCGCAGCATGGAGGGCCGGGCGATCACCAGGGCGTCAAGACCGAGTGCCGCCAGTGCCTCTTCCAGCTCACCCTTGACGCGGCTGTAGAACACCCGCGAGCGGGCGTTGGCGCCCATGGCGCTGACCAGCGCGGCGCGGCGGGCACCGACCGCTTGCGCCATGCGGGCCGCAGCCAGATTGGCGTCGAAGTCGACGGCGCGAAAGCGCGCCTGGCTGCCGGCGATCTGGATGGTGGTGCCCAGGGCCAGGAAGACCGCATCCAGGGCCGGCAAGGCGGGCAGGGCGGTGAAATCGACCACGTGCATGACCAGCTTGGGATGGGCAACGTCCAGCGGGCGTCGGGCCAGCGCGTGCACCGTCGTCACCGCCGGGTCGGCGCACAGCTGCTGCACCAGGCAGCGCCCGACCAGCCCGGTGGCGCCGGCGACGGCGACGACACCCAGGCTCGCGGGACGGCCCGGCGCGCTCATGCGTAATGCACCACCGAGCGGATCGACTCGCCCGCGTGCATCAGATCGAACGCGCGGTTGATGTCGGTCAGGCCCATGGTGTGGGTGACGAAGGGCGCCAGCTGGATGCGCCCGGCCATGGCGTCCTCGACCATGCCGGGCAGCTGGCTGCGCCCCTTGACGCCGCCGAAGGCCGTGCCCATCCACTTGCGCCCGGTCACCAGCTGGAACGGCCGGGTGCTGATCTCCTGCCCCGCGCCGGCCACGCCGATGATGACCGACTGGCCCCAGCCGCGGTGCGCGCACTCCAGCGCGGCGCGCATCACGTTCACGTTGCCGATGCACTCGAAGCTGTGATCCACGCCCCAGCCGGTCATCTCGACGATCACCTGCTGAATGGGCTTGTCGTGATCCTTCGGGTTCACGCAGTCGGTGGCGCCAAAGGTGTGCGCCAGCGCGAACTTGTCCGGGTTGGTGTCGATGGCGATGATGCGCCCGGCCTTGGCGAGTTTGGCGCCCTGCACCACGGCCAGGCCGATGCCGCCCAGGCCGAACACCGCCACGGTGTCGCCCTCTTGCACCTTGGCGGTGTTCTTGACCGCGCCCAGGCCGGTGGTCACGCCGCAGCCCAGCAGGCACACCTGCTCGGGGTTGGCCTGCGGGTGGACCTTGGCCAGCGACACCTCGGCCACCACGGTGTATTCGCTGAAGGTCGAGCAGCCCATGTAGTGGTAAATGGGCTGGCCGTTGTAGGAGAAGCGCGTGGTGCCGTCGGGCATCAGGCCCTTGCCCTGGGTAGCGCGCACGGCCGTGCACAGGTTGGTCTTGCCGCTCTGGCAGAACAGGCACTGGCCGCATTCGGCGGTGTAGAGCGGAATCACGTGATCGCCCGGCTGCACGCTGGTCACGCCTTCGCCGACCTCGACGACGATGCCCGCGCCTTCGTGTCCCAGCACGGCCGGAAACACCCCTTCCGGGTCATCACCGCTCAGGGTGAAGGCGTCGGTATGGCAGACGCCGGTGTGGGTGATGCGGATCAGCACCTCTCCCTTTTTCGGCGGGGCGACGTCGATCTCGACGATTTCAAGCGGCTGGCCCGCGGCAAAGGCCACGGCGGCACGGGATTTCATGACGGCTCTCCATTCAACAAACTGGCCCGGGGCGGACACCGGGCGTTTATGGCCCGGATCGGGCCCAAGTTCAAACCCACCCGCCCATGACCCCACAAATGCACAGGGCCACCCGCGGGCGGCCCTGCCGAAAGGTATCGTAGCGCGGTGTGTCAGCCACCGCCCAGGCCGATCGGCGCCGGCGCGTCGCGCACGATGCGGCTGAACAGCTTTTCGTACACCGGGTCGGGCTTGTACTTGCCGGTCAGCGGGTCGCAGTTCTTCTCGAACTCGGCGTCCAGCTCGCGCCAGTCGGCCTCGCTCAGGTGCTTCTCGGCGGCCGGCAGCACCTCCTGCTCCTCCAGGCGCATGTGCTCCAGGTACAGGTTGACGTAGCGGTGGAAGGCGTCGATGAAGCGCTGGCGGCGCGACTCGCCCAGCAGCTCCCAGGCCAGCAGCAGGTGCTGGATGTCACGCACCGCCTTTTCGGTGTATTCGTGGTCGCGGTCCAGCCGGGCGATGGCCATGCCGACCTCGGGCGCGGCGGCGGCCACGCGCGGAAACAGCAGCTCGGTTTCCTTCGGGTGGTGCAGGCGCTCGGGGAATTCGTCGATGTAGAACAGCATGGCGCGCAGCACGTCGAAGAAGTTCCTCGGGTCGTTCTGCGGCCCGCGGTCGACCATCAGGCGCATGGATTGCAGCATCGCCGCCAGCGAGGAATGCTCGTCGCGGATGATTTCCAGGCTTCGGTGCTTCACGGCAGATGTCTCCTTGTGGTGGGCGTAGGCTCTAGTGCAGTGTTTCGCGCTGTCAGGTACTCATAGCGAGTCGCCCTGCGGGAAGCCAGAAAAAGGCTCGCGGCGGCGTTGCGCCTCTTGCCAAGGCCGCCAGCATTGGCTGCGAACCGCGCCTTGCCGCAAACCTTTTTATGGCTTCTATAAGTGCCTGACAGCGCGAAACACTGCACTAGTGTAGTGGCCCGGCCGGCGGCCGAACGTGACCGGCGTCAAGATGACGCGGCCACCGCAGGCGCGCTCGATAGTATCAAAATCATAGCTGCTGGCGCACGCTGAATCAGCGCTGAAGCCCGTTTTGATTCATGACGCGGGGCGTCCAGCGGCGCAGCAGCAGGGCGTTGCTCATCACGCTGACCGAGCTCAGCGCCATGGCCGCGCCGGCGAGCACCGGGTTCAGATGGCCCAACGCCGCCAGCGGGATGCCGGCGGCGTTGTAGAAAAAGGCCCAGAACAGGTTCTGCCGGATCTTGGCCACCGTGCGCCGCGAGATGTCCAGCGCCGCCGGCACCAGGCCGACGTCGCCGCGCATCAGGGTGACGCCGGCCGCGTGCATGGCCACATCCGTCCCGCTGCCCATGGCGATGCCGACGTCGGCCGCCGCCAGCGCGGGAGCATCGTTCACCCCGTCGCCCACCATCGCCACGAGCTGCCCAGCCTGTCTGAGCTGCGCCACCGCCTGCGCCTTGTCGCCCGGCAGCACCTCGGCCAGCACTTCGCCGCCCTCGACATCCATGCCCAGGCGGCGCGCCATGGCTTCGGCGGCGCCGCGGTTGTCGCCCGAGATCATCACGGCGCGAATGCCGCGCGCATGCAGCTCGGCCAGCGCGGCGGCGGCGCCGGGCTTGGGCTCGTCGCCAAAGGCCAGCAGCGCCATGGCCTGCGGCGGCGTGCCGGCAGGGGCGTCGGCCGGCTGCGTGGCCAGTATCGAAACCGTAGCGCCTTGCGCTTGCTGCGACTGCGCCAGCGCCTCGAACGCCTGCAAATCCACGCCCAGCTCGGCCATCCAGCGGGCGCTGCCGATGCGCGCCAGGTGGCCGTCCACCCGGCCTTCGGTGCCGCGGCCCGGCACGGCGCGCACGTCGGCCAGCTCGCCGTCCGCGCCGTTGGCCGGTGGCCACAGGCCGCGCTCGCCAGCCAGCGCCAGCACGGCGCGCGCCAGCGGGTGTTCGCTGCCGCTTTGCAGCCGGGCGGCGGTTCGCAGCGCGGCGGCTTCGTCGACGCCCGCTGCCGGCAGCAGCGCCAGCAGGCGCGGCTGGCCAACGGTGAGCGTGCCGGTCTTGTCGAAGGCCACGGTGCGCACGCGGTGGGCGACTTCCAGCGCCTGGGCGTCCTTGATCAGGATGCCGTGCCTGGCCGCCACGCCCGTGCCGGCCATGATGGCCGTCGGCGTGGCCAGCCCCAGCGCGCAGGGGCAGGCGATGACCAGCACCGCCACCGCGCGCATGATGGCCACCTCCAGCCCGGTGCCGCCCAGCAGCCACCAGCCCAGCAGGGTGGCCAGCGCGATCAGCAGCACCACCGGCACGAACACCGCCGCCACCTGGTCCACCAGCCGCTGCACCGGCGCCTTGACCGCCTGCGCGTCCTGCACCAGACGGATGATGTGGGCCAGCACGCTTTCGGCCCCCGCCGCGGTCACCTGCAGCACCACCCGGCCGTCGCCATTGATCGAGCCGCCGGTCAGCGCGTCGCCCGCGCCCTTGGCCACCGGCAGCGGCTCGCCGGTGAGCATGGATTCGTCCACCTGGGTGGCGCCTTCGGCCACGCGGCCGTCGGCCGGCACGCGCTCGCCGGGGCGCACCACCAGGCGGTCGCCGGCGCGCAGCTCGTCGACCGGAATGTCCTTTTCGCTGCCGTCCCAGTCGATCAGGTGCGCCACCTCGGGGCGCAGCGCGTGCAGCGCGCGGATGGCGGCCGTGGTCTGGCGCTTGGCGCGCTCTTCCAGCCACTTGCCCAGGCGCACCAGGGTGATGACCACCGCCGCGCCCTCGAAATACAGGTGCGGCTCATGCCCCGGCGGGTGCGACTTGCCCAGCCACAGCCACATCGACAGCAGCCAGGCCGCCGTGGTGCCGATCGACACCAGCAGCTCCATGTTGCCGCTGCGCGCCTTCAGCGCATGCCAGGCGGCGCGGTAAAAGCGCGCCCCCAGCCAGAACTGCACCGGCGTGGCCAGCAAGAACTGCACCCAGGCCGGCGGCATCCAGTGCCAGCCCAACGGCATGCCCAGCATCGGCAGCACCAGCGGCGCCGACAGCAGCAGGCCGATGCCCACCGGCGCAAAACCGGCCCAGGGCCCGCCTTCGCCCTCGGCCAGCGCGGCCTCGGCGGCGCGCGGCTCGTAGCCGGCGTCGCGCACGGCGCGGCGCAGCCGCGGGCCCAGGTCATCGGGGTCGCCGGCAAACTGCACGCGCGCCGACTCGGTGGCCAGGTTGACGGCGGCGCTGTCCACGCCGGGCACCTTTTTCAGCGCCTTTTCGACGCGCGCCACGCAGCTGGCGCAGGTCATGCCGCCAACGCCCAAGTCCAAGGTACAGGTGGTGGAAGTATTCATGGCGCCAGTCTGAACCTTTCCATCATGGCAATGTCAAGCGCTGTAATGCTGCATGCTTGACATTGCCATCGTGGGAAGGTTCATCATCCAGGCTTTTCAACGGAGCACCTCATGGATCAGACTTTCACCGTCACCGGCATGACCTGCGGCCACTGCGAGGCCAGCGTGAAGCGCGCGCTGCTGCAACTCGACCCCGGCGCCCAGGTGCGGATCGACCGCGGCCAGAACAAGGTCCAGGTCAGCGGCGGCACGCAGCCGCGCGAGGCGCTGGCCGCGGCCATCCGCGAGGAAGGCTACGAAGTGGCGCCATGACGGCCGCGATCGACGGCGGGCCGATCAACATCGGCCAGGCCGCGCGCCTCGGGCGTGTCGGCCAAGATGGTGCGCCACTACGAATCGCTCGGCCTGCTGGGCGAGGTGGCGCGCACCGACAGCGGCTACCGCCAGTACCGCGCGGCCGACGTGCACACGCTGCGCTTCATCCGCCGCGCGCGCGAGCTGGGCTTTTCGATGACCGAGATCGCCGAGCTGGTCAGCCTGTGGCACGACCGCGGCCGCGCCAGCGCCGACGTCAAGCGCATCGCCCAGCGCCACCTGGCCGAGCTGGAGCAGCGCATCGTCGCCCTGCAGGACATGCGCCGCACGCTGGACGATCTGCTGTGCCACTGCCACGGCGACGCGCGGCCCGACTGCCCGATCCTGGACGAGCTGGCCGCCGGCAGCGCACCCGCCTGAGCCATCGCGGGCCAGCCTTCGCGCAACTTTACAAACCGACATGCGCGGGCCAAGCGCCCGACACATGCGCCGCGCACACTGCCTGCCAACCGGAACGCCGTGGCATGTCGCCCGGCTCGGCCGCACCCGCCACCGCGGGTCCCGCTCCTGAAAGGACCGTCGCATGAAACCGCATCGCAAACACCTCCTGCTGGCCACCCTGCTGGCCGCCTCCAGCACCCTGGCGCTGGCCCAGGCCCCCGCCGCCGGCGACGCCCCGGCGCAGCCCGCCCGCGCCGAGCGCATGGACCCGGCCCGCATGCAGCAGCGCATGACCGAGCGCCACGCCCAGCGCCTGGACAAGCTCAAGGCCGAGCTCAAGCTCAGCCCGGCGCAGGAAGGCGCCTGGAACCAGTTCAGCGCCGCCATGCAGCCGCCCGCGCCCGACGCGCGCGGCCCCGCCAGCCGGGCCGACTTCGCCAGGCTCAGCACGCCCGAGCGCATCGACCTGATGCAAAAGCGCGCCGACGAGCGCCACGCCCGCATGAAGCAGCGCGGCGACGCCACCAAGGCCTTCTACGCCCAGCTCACCCCCGAGCAGCAGAAGAGCTTCGACAGCCGCGCCCAGCGCGCCGGTCGCGGCGAGGGCTGGCACGGTGGCCACGGCGAGCACCGCGGCTGGGGCCGCGGCATGGGGCCGGGCCCACGCTGAACATCGGCAGCACCGCATCCGCCGCGTCCCGCGCGGCCCGACGCCAGCACGGCCCCAGGTCCTGCTGGCGTTGTTGCAACGGAGCGGCGCATGCACAGGCCGGACTCGGGCTCGGTGAGCGCGACCGTTTGACCGTCAAATCAAGGTCTATCGCCCGCACATCCAGCGCCAGCAGCTATACTTTTTGATATTCACTGGCGCTCCCGCTGTGACGAGCCCGCGAAACTGGCCTTAAGCTGCGGTCCGTGACCCAACACCTCCCACCCCCCTTGCCGCCGCGCCCGGCGCGCGGCACCCTGACCTTGCCGGCCGTGCGCGCGGTGGACCTTGGCGCGCCGCTGCACTGGCTGGCCCTGGGCTGGCGCGACCTGTGGCGCGTCGGCCTGCCCAGCCTGCTGTATGGCGCGGCGCTGGCAGGCTTCGGCGCCCTGCTGGTGCTGCTGGCCGGCCAGCAGTTCTGGCTGCTGTCGGGGGCGTTTTCCGGCTTTCTGGTGGTGGCGCCGGTGCTGGCCACCGGGCTGTACGCGCTGTCACGCGCGCTGGAGCGCGGCGAGCCGGCCAACTGGACCACCGTGCGCAAGACCTGGACGCGCTGGCAGTACTCGCGCTACGCCGTCCACGGCGGCTACTGGAGCCTGGTGCGCTTTGGCGTGTTGCTGGCACTGGCGGGCACCGGCTGGGTGCTGACCTCCGCCGCGCTGATCACCGCGCTGGCGCCGCAGCCGGTGCACACGCCGCTGGACTTCGCGCGCCACGTGGTGCTGGCCCCGGGTGGCCACCTGTTCGAGCTGTGGCTGACGCTGGGCGGCCTGATGGCGGCGCCGCTGTTCGCCTCCAGCGTGGTGGCCATGCCGCTGCTGCTGGACCGCCGCGTCGACGTGCTGCAGGCGGTGCTGACCAGCTGGCAGGCGGTGCTGCGCAACCCCGGCGCGCTGGCACTGTGGGCGGCGCTCATCATGGGCCTGACGCTGCTGGGCATGGCCACCGCACTGCTGGGCCTGATCGTTGTGCTGCCCTGGCTGGGCCATGCCAGCTGGCACGCCTACCGCGCGCTGGTCGACGCCGACAGCCTGCCCGAGCGCCTGCCGCCCGAAGGAGGCGCCTGATGTTCGGCTTCAGCGAGGAGCAGATCGCCTGGTTCGGCCTGACCTTCGGCGTCAGCGCCTTCATCCTCTACATGCTGTTCATCATCGGCCAGCTGGCCTGGGAGTCCAAGGCCGGCAAGTTCGGCACCTTCGTGCTCTTCCTGGCCCTGGCCTTCGGCATGCTGGGCTTCATCGCCAAGGGCGTGATCCAGTGGATCATCGAGAAGTGACGGCGCGCTCGTCCGGCAGGGGCGCCTGGAGCAAGGCCGCCAGCTCGGCCGGCAGGGTGCGGTAGTCGTACGCGCGATCCTCGGTGATCGGCACCAGCTCCAGTTCCTCGCCCGCCTCGGTCAGGTAGTCATAGCCCTGTGCCTGAAAGCGCTTGTCCGGATCCAGCGACTTGTAGAAGTCACGCCGCCGAACGCGATCGGCGTCATGGATCATCTTCAGGTGGTACATGTGGTAGTAGAGCATCGCATGGCGACGCGGCTGCCGGCTGGCTTGCAGCAGCACGTCCGGGACCCAGGAGCCGTGCAGTTGCGCCGTGCGTTCAAACGCCACCACGTGCGGCAGCTTCAGCAGTCGGGCGTCGTTCTTGGCCCACCACGGACCGTCGACCCGGTAGCAGTCGGGCCGCTCCCACAACTCCCGGCACGACACGCTCAGCATCCAGAAACCCAGCGAATCCAGCGCCTGGGCAAGCGCCCGCAGACCGTTGACGAACAGCCGCTCGAAGCGCTGATCGGCATCGCACACCAGCACCCACTGTGCGCCGTGACGGCGCGCGGCTTCAAGCAGCCGGCGCTTGTTCTCGCGCTCGTTCCAGACATGCGGATGGGTGGCCGGGTTTTCGATCAGCTCCAGCAGCGCGGGCTCGCGGCGGATGATCCGCTTGGTGTCGTCCGTCGAGCCATCGTCCAGCACGATGAAGCCATCGACATGCTCGCGCAGATGCTCCAGGCAGCCCGGCAGGTCGCGCTGCTCGTTGTACACCTGCATGACGCAGAGCAGGCGCGGCGCATCCGCAGGCTTCTGACTCGCTGGCGACACGCAGCGAAGACAGATCGGCAACGCTTGCTGAAGCTGGGTGAAGCGGCCGCAAACCGGGCAGCGCTGCCGCGAAGGCACCGCGAATGCCGGGTTGCCGGCCGCTGGGACCTCCCATGATGCCGCCGCGGGAGCGGCTTCGCCTGGCGCGCCGTCCACCGGCCATGCCCGTCGAGAAAAGGACCGTCCCCAGTCCCTGCCCTGGTTGGCCACCGGCGTGGACGGCGAGCATTTCCGGAAGTCGACCGCCGCGTCAAAGTGCGGATCGGGCCCCCGCGGCTCGTCCGACAGGTGCAGCAACTGCATCTGCGGGCAACCCAGCAGCCGGGCGCCGTTCATCGCCAGGCGGACACGCAGGTTGTCGTCGTCACCTCCCCAGCCACGCAGGCTTTCGTCGTAGCCCTGAATGCTTTCCAGCTCCTGCCGCGCCAGTGCGATCGAGCCGTAGAGCTTGAACGGATCGCGGGCATTCGGCGCCTGCGCATCGAACGCGGCCGACGCACCGAGTTCCCGCAGCTGCGCATACGTCCCGAACCCGACGCGCCCCAGCGCCACCCCGCGAGGCTCCGCCCTGACCGTGCCAAGCGCCTGCGCCAGCACATCGGTGACGAACATCGACTCGGGCGAGCAGATCAGCACGACCTCGTGCGACGCATGCCTGACGCCGACGTTGATGGCCTTGCACGGTGGCTGCCATCCATGGGGCTGGTCGTTGACGAGGATCTGCCAGCGGATGTCCGGATACTGCCTGGCCAGCTCGATCACGCCTGACTCGGACGCGTTCTCATCCATGGCGACCACCACCTCGACCCACGGTCGGGCAAGGTAGCGGCGGTTGAGCGGCAACACCTTCTGAAAATCGGCAAGCTTCCTGAAAAACGGCAAGACGATGCTGATCATGTCCTCTGCTGGATGGCTGGATAAAAACTGGCCGGCTGCTGCGGCCCCATCGGACGATCTGACCATGGGATCAACGTCCGTGACACCGATCAGGCCAGCACCCAAGCCTCCCACGGAACCCGTGCCGGGACAAGCCTGTGGATGCTTCCCGCATAACGAGGCGTTTATCCACAGGCCAGCGCCAAGGTCTCGGCTTGTGCCCACCGCGCCGATCCGTCCATGGCGGCTTGTCCACAGCGGCCGGCAGCACCCAAGTGCCTGTCGCCACGACCGAATTATGCTCTGTTCACAAAAGCGCAGGGGCTCTACTACGACTACTACTTGTTCATGAAGAAAACAGGAAACAAGCCGGAACAACTCCGGCGCCCGGTCTGCCTGTTCAACCGCTGCCCGGCGCGCGACGACTGTTAAGATCGCAAGGCTTTTTTCGCTCCCTGCCTGCCGCGGGGACGAGGTTCCGACTCCCCCGCCATGTCCGTTGCCGTTGCCGGCCGCAGCCCCACCACCTTCGAGATCAAGAGCGCCAGCCTGGCGCTGCTGACCTTGCGCCTGAAGTCGCCCGATCTGGCGCGGCTGGGCGAGGAGCTGCACGCCCAGTACGGCGACATGCCCGATTTCTTCGAGGACGACGGCGTGGTGCTCGATCTGTCCACCCTGCCGGCCGAGCAGACGGGCAGCGAGATCGACTTTCAGCAGCTGGGCGAGCTGCTGCAGGCGCGCCGGCTGCGCCTGCTGGCGGTGCGCGGCGGCAGCGCCGCGCAGCACGATGCGGCGCGCGCCATCGGCTTGCTGCTGGCGCCCGATCCGCGCGCGGCGCCGGCATCCGAGGCCACGCGCGCCGAGCCGGCAGCGGCCGAGCCGCCGCCGCCGGGCGCGCTGGTGATCGAGCGGCCCCTGCGCTCGGGCCAGCAGGTGTACGCGCGCGGGCGCGACCTGGTGCTGCTGGCCATGGTCAACCCGGGGGCCGAGGTGATTGCCGACGGCCACATCCACGTCTACGCGCCGCTGCGCGGGCGCGCCATCGCGGGCGCGCGCGGCTGGGCCGAGGCGCGCGTGTTCGCGCTGGAGATGCGGCCCGACCTGGTGTCCATCGCCGGCGTCTACCGCACCGGCGACGAACCCCTGCCGCCCAGCGTGTGGGGCCAGCGCGCCAGCGTGCGCCTGGCCAGCACCGAGGCCGGCGACAAGCTGATCTTTGAACCCGTCGCGGGTTGAGAGCCTGTGAAAAAATACCTCACGCCCGCCCGAGCCGCCAAAACACGCCCGCTCGTCGTTGCAAATCCTCGCCGTAGCTCCAGCTACGGCTGCGGTTTGCGCCTCGATCGGACGCGTTTTGACGACCCTTTCGGACGCGATCAATTTATTCACAGGCTCTGAGACCGCGCGGCGACGACTGTTTTCATTTCCTAGGCGAGACCGACATGGCAAGAATCGTTGTGGTGACCTCCGGCAAGGGTGGCGTGGGCAAGACCACCACCAGCGCCGCGTTCGCGTCCGGGCTGGCGCTCAAGGGCCACAAGACGGCGGTGATCGACTTCGACGTCGGCCTGCGCAACCTGGACCTCATCATGGGCTGCGAGCGCCGCGTGGTGTACGACTTCGTCAACGTGATCCAGGGCGAGGCCAACCTGAACCAGGCGCTGATCAAGGACAAGCAGTGCGACAACCTGTTCGTTCTGGCGGCCAGCCAGACGCGCGACAAGGACGCCCTGACCAAGGAAGGCGTGGAGAAGGTGCTCACGGACCTGGCGGCGATGGACTTCGAGTACATCGTCTGCGACTCGCCCGCCGGCATCGAAACCGGCGCGCTGCTGGCCATGCACTTCGCCGACGAGGCGCTGATCGTCACCAACCCCGAGGTCTCCAGCGTGCGCGACTCCGACCGCATCCTGGGCATGCTGGGCAGCAAGACGCAGCGCGCCATCGAGGGCAAGGACCCCGTCAAGGAGCACCTGCTGATCACGCGCTACAACCCCACCCGCGTGGCCGACGGCCAGATGCTCAGCCTGGAGGACATTCAGGAAATTCTGCGCGTCAAGCTGATCGGCGTGGTGCCCGAGAGCGAGGCCGTGCTGCAGGCCTCCAACCAGGGCCTGCCGGCGGTGCACCTGAAGGGCAGCGACATCGCCGGCGCCTACATGGACGTGATCGAGCGCTTTCTGGGCGCCGAGGTGCCGATGCGCTACATCGAGGCCGAGAAACCCGGCTTCTTCAAGCGCCTGTTCGGGGGGCGCTGAGGCCATGTCCTTCCTGTCATTCTTCCTGGGCGAGAAGAAGAAAACCGCCAGCGTCGCCAAGGAGCGGCTGCAGATCATCCTGGCGCACGAGCGTGCCGGCCGCAGCGCCTCCGAACCCGACTACCTGCCCGATCTGCAGCGCGACCTGATCGCGGTGATCAGCAAGTACGTCAGGATCGATCCCAAGGACATCAAGGTGCACCTGGAGCGCCAGGACGATCTGGAAGTGCTTGAGGTGAAGATCGAGCTGCCCGAAAAGAAAGCCGATTGAGCAGTCAATAGGCTGTTCGCGCCGACTGGATAAGCGCCAGAAGCTATTGTTTATATAGCATTCAATCGATGGGCAGGTGCTGGCCGGACGGGCCTGGCCGCGCCCGCGGGCGCTCCCGTATCATCGGGCGTCCCCCAAGCCCAACCCCGTCCCACCGCGCCATGCCCTCGCCCGTCGACCCCGGCGACGAATCGCCACTGCGTCCCCCCGAGACGGACCACGGCCTGGGCCGCTGGCTGCTGGCGGCCGTGCTGGTACTGGTGATCGTCGGCGGCGCCTGGCGCGCCTACCAGTGGCTGGTGAGCGACGTCGAGCGCCGTCGCGCCGTCGTCACCGAACAGGTGGCGCCGGCCGCCGTGCCGGCTGCCCCGGTCGCGCCCGCGCCACCCACCACCGCCCCGCCCGCGGCGGGCCGCACCGTCGCGCCGCCGCAGGCCGGCGCGCCTGCCGAGGCGCCCGCGCCCGCCGTCATCGGCCAGGCCATCCACCGCTGTCGCATCGACGGCCAGGTGACCTACACCAATCAGCCTTGCGCCGAGGGCACCGAAGACCTGCCCACGCCGGCGTTGGGCGCCGATCCCAACGGGGTCGTCGGCCTGGCTGGCGACAGCGTGCCGGCGGCCCTGCCCGCGGGCATCAGCCTGGAAGGCGCCAGCCACAGCCAGCGCGACGCCGTCTGCGCCTACCTGGCGGCCGAAATCGCCCGCCTCGATTTCGAGTTCCAGCAAGCCCTGCCACCGCCCGTGCTGGACCACCTGTCGACGCGACTGGGCGGCCTGCGCGCCCAGCACCGTGCGGCCGAGTGCGTGGCCGCGGGCGCGCCCGGCGGCGCCCGCCCCGCCCCCGCGCGCCAGCGGGCACCCACCCCAGCGGGGGACGAGAAGCGCGCCCGCTGAGTCCACAATTGCTCTGAAAGTCAGAGCGTCTTGCGCACGCCCCATAAGCGTTACGACCCGAATGGGCAAGACCTCGACCTGGGGGATGCCGCGGTGTCTTGCCGCCACCCAGCGCGCCGGCCGGGCGCCGAGTTCGTCAGGGTCTGGGCGCCGGCATGCCGGCCGCCGCTGGCGCGGAGGCGGGCGCCGCCGGGTCTGGCGCGGGCGGTGTCAGGTCAGCCGGCAGGGATGCGCGACCGCCACCGAACGCGCCCCCCGAATGGTCCGCGCCGCGCTCGCCCTGGGCCGGGGCGCCGGTGGTGCGCGGCGGCACGGTCGGTGTCGGTGTCTGCGCGCGACTGGCCGAGGGCGCCACGGGCGTGCCCTGCGCGGCCGCCGGCAGGTTCCAGGACAGGGCCGTGGTCATGAGCACGGCGGCGGCCGTGCGAGACAGCATGCGTTGAGACATGGGATCGCCTTTCCATCATTGAACACCCGGCCAGTCTGCCGTCTATCGGGCTTACAAACACGTTGCCCATGTTGGAGTTGTAAGGATGTGAATGCACACTGACATGATGCTGGTCGGGCCCTTCGGCGGTTCTGTGTGGCGCTCGGGCCAGTGCGGTCCGGGGCGCGGCCACGTGCCGGAGCGGGCCAAAAATCTGGCAAAAAAACGCCGATCCGACTAAAATACGCGGTTACCTTCGAAACCTGCAGGTGTCGGGTGGGTGCAGTGGCGGAACGTCGGGGTTCGTCCATGCGTGGTTTGCGGTGTCGGTTTGCACATCCACGGCCTTTCCATTCCACCTGCCCGTGGCGGTGCGGCGTGACGCCTGCCCGCCGATAACGCCGGTCGGTTCTCCAGGCGCCGCACCGCCTTCAGGCGGAGCCCGGCGGCCCCTGCATCCGGCCCGAGCCCGACCTTGGCGCGCCGCGCTGCCCGGCCTGTGGGCAACCCGGTGGCGCCCGTATTCGCATTCATGATTTAGGAGCAACGCATGGCCAAGGAAGAACTGATCGAGATGCAAGGCATCGTCAACGAGGTGCTGCCGGACACGCGCTTTCGTGTCACGCTGGACAACGGCCACGAGCTGGTGGCCTATTCCGCCGGCAAGATGAAGAAGAACCACATCCGCATCCTGGCGGGTGACCGGGTGTCGCTCGAGCTGTCGCCCTACGACCTGACCAAGGGCCGCATCAGCTTCCGCCACCTGGAGCGCCGCGGTCCGGCCCCGGCGGGCGGCGCGGCCCCGCGTCGCCGTCGCTGACCGGCCCTCCCCGGGCGCGCCTGCGCGCCCCGCCACGAGACGCGCGATGACCCCTGCCGATGCCGTGGACGTCGCCTTCGCCGCCCAGCCGCGCGAGGGCTTCCTGCCGCCGCCGCAGCGCCCGCACGCCGCGCTCGACCGCCCTTTGCCGATCGGCTGGGGCCAGACCAATTCACAGCCCACCACGGTGGCCAACATGCTGCGGCTGCTGCGGGTGGCGCCCGGCATGCGGGTGCTCGATGTTGGCGCCGGCTCCGGCTGGACCACGGCGCTGCTGGCGCACCTGGTCGGCCCGCGGGGCCAGGTGCACGGCGTGGAACGGGTGCCCGAGCTGGTGCGCTTTGGCGCCGACAATCTAGCCGCCACCGGCCAGCCCTGGGCCCGCATCGTGGCCGCCGAGTCGGGCGTGTTCGGCCTGCCGGCGCTGGCCCCGTTTGACCGCATACTGGTGTCGGCCGAGGCCGACGCGCTGCCGCAGGGCCTGCTAGATCAGCTGGCCGACGGCGGCCTGATGGTCATCCCGGTGGGCGGCACCATGCAGCGCGTGCAGCGGCGTGGCGCCGACATCGACGTGAGCGAGCACGGCGAATACCGCTTCGTGCCCCTGCTCTGATCCCAGCCACCGCCGGCCAGGCCGGCCTCTACCAGGACGCCAGGCGCTGCCCGTCGTAGCGCACGAAGGCGCCGCTGTCGGCCAGCGTGAGCGCCGCCAGCGCGCGGCGCAGGCCGGCGACGCTGTCGCCGATGGTCACCGGCGCCTGCGCGCCACCCATGTCGGTCTGCACCCAGCCAGGGTGAAAGGCGGCCAACACTGCCCGCGGATAGCTGTGGCGTGCCGACGCCACCGCCATGTTCAGCGCCGCTTTGCTGACGCGGTACAGCCAGGCGTTGCTGGCGTCCACTTCGCCGATGCGGCCCATGGTGCTGGAGACGAAGCCGAAGCGCCCGCCCGCCGCCTCCACCAGCGGGGCCACCTGCGGGATGGCCTGCATGGCGCCCCGCACGTTGGCGTGCATCACGCGGTCGAACTCGGGCGCCGTGGGCGGCTGGCGGGCGTCGGCGCGCGTGCACATCACGCCGGCCACGTACCAGGCGGTGTCGAGCTGTTCGCCGTCGAGCTGCCAGGCCAGACCGCTGATGCTGGCCGGATCGGCCACGTCCAGCCGCAGCGCCTGCGCGCCCATGGCGCGCAAGGCTTGCAGGCCGGCGTCCGAGCGGGCGGTGGCGATCACGCGCTCGCCGGCGGCCAGCGACTGGCGCGCCAGCTCCAGGCCGATGCCGCGCGAGGCGCCGAGGATCAGGGTGGTGGTGGGCATGGGAGTTTCAACGCAGGTGATGGGCCAGCCCCTCGTCGGCCAGCTGGGCGCGGTAGCGCTCGCGCGCCTGCTCGTCGGTTTCGGTGACCACCGCGCTGCCCAGCTGCGCGCGCAGCATGGCGTTCATCGACGGGAAGCTGCCCGGCGCCACGCGCGCCTCGGGCCACCACAGGCGGGCGCGCAGCAGGGCCTTGGGGCAGTGCAGGTAGGCTTCGCGCACGGCGACCTCGATCACCAGGCGCGGGGGCTTGACGCCCTCGGCGGCAAAGCGATCGATGAAGCCGGGCTCGTCGCGCAGCCGCGCCGTGCCGTTGACGCGCAGCACCTCGTCGAGCCCCGGCACCAGGAACAGCAGGCCGATGCGCGGATCGGCCAGCAGGTTTTCCAGCGTGTCCAGGCGGTTGTTGCCGGTGGCGTCGGGGATCAGCAGCGTCCGCGCGTCCGCCAGCTGCACGAAGCCCGGCAGGCCGCCGCGCGGCGAGGCGTCGGCCAGCGCGCCGCCCGCGCCCACGCTGGCGATCACGCACAGCGGCGCGTGCGCGACAAAGCGCCGCATGGTCTCGTCCAGCCGGTCGGTCTGCTTGGCCAGCGAGCGGGCGCTGGCCGCCGGGTAGAGCGCACGCAGCGCGTCGAGCGACTCGATCATCGGGCGACTCCGATCAGAATGCAGGTCAAACAGACCGTTGGCGCCCGTCCGTCGAGCGCCAACAGCTACGATATTTATAGTATTTCGAGTGCCACGGCGGTCGCCTCGCCACCGCCGATGCACAGCGTGGCCAGGCCCTTGCGCAGGCCGCGCGCCTTCAGGGCGTGGATCAGTGTCACCATGATGCGCGCGCCGCTGGCGCCGATGGGGTGGCCCAGCGCGCAGGCGCCGCCGTTGACGTTGACCTTCTCGTGCGGCACCTTCAAATCGTGCATCAGCGCCATCGGCACCACGGCAAAGGCCTCGTTGATCTCCCACAGATCCACCTCGCCCACCTGCCAGCCGGCCTTGGCCAGCGCCTTTTCGGTGGCGCCGATGGGGGCGGTGGAAAACCACTCCGGCTCCTGCGCATGCGTGGCGTGGCTGACGATCTTCGCCAGCGGCGTGCAGCCCAGCTTCTTCGCCGTGCTGGCGCGCATCAGCACCATCGCCGCCGCGCCGTCGTTGATGCTGGAGCTGGCCGCCGCCGTCACCGTGCCGTCCTTCCTGAAGGCCGGCTTGAGCGTCGGAATCCGATCGATGTTGATCTTGCCCGGGCCTTCGTCGGTGTCGACCACGCGCTCGCCCTTGCGGTCCTTCAGCGTGACGGGGGCGATCTCGGCCGTGAATGCTCCTGATTGAATAGCTGCTTGCGCACGCTGGACGCTGGCGATGGCGAAATTGTCCTGTTGCTGTCGGGTGAACTGGTACTTGGCGGCGCAGTCCTCGCCAAAGGTGCCCATGCTGCGGCCGGGCTCGTAGGCGTCCTCCAGGCCGTCGAGCATCATGTGGTCGAAGATGCGGTCGTGCCCCATGCGGTAGCCGCCGCGGCCCTTTTGCAGCAGGTAGGGCGCGGCGGTCATGCTCTCCATGCCGCCGGCCACCAGCACGTCGTGACTGCCGGCCACCAGCATGTCGTGCGCGAACATCGCCGCGCGCATGCCCGAGCCGCACATCTTGCTCAGCGTGACCGCCCCCGCGCTCTTCGGCAGACCGCCCTTGAAGGCGGCCTGGCGCGCCGGCGCCTGCCCTTGCCCGGCCAGCAGGCAGTTGCCGAACAGCACTTCGGTGACGAGTTCAGGCTGGATGCCGGCGCGCTCGACGGCGGCGCGGATGGCCACGCCGCCCAGGTCGTGCGCGGCGAGGTTGGCGAAATCGCCCTGGAAGCTCCCCATGGGGGTGCGGGCGGCGGAGACGATGACGATGGGGTCGGACATGGTTTTTCCTTTCAGGCGGTCAAATGGGGGAACGAGGGGCTCAGGCGCTCATTCTGGAACGGGCGTCAGGGGGGCCAGCGCATCGGGCGGGCTGGCGGGCGTGTCGTGGCGCGCGACGCGCGCATCGACCAGTTCGGGCGCGCCGGCCACGCCGCCGTTGCAGTCGAAGCGCCGGTGCGCGCCATAGGGATAGAAGTCGATCACTTCGCCACGGCGGATGCGCGCCTGGTGCTCCTGCCAGAACTCGGGCGTCAGCAGCTCGGCGTGGTGGCGCAGGAAGGCGGCGCGCACGCGCGGATGGCCCAGCAGGAAGGGCGCGAAGGTCTCGGGGAACACGTCGTTTTTCGCCACGCTGTACCAGACCTCGCCCGACAGCTCGTCTTCCTCGCAGCGCGGCGGCGGCACGTGGCGGAACTGGCAGTCGGTGACGTACTCGATCTCGTCGTAGTCGTAGAACACCACCTTGCCGTGGCGCGTGACGCCGAAGTTCTTCCACAGCATGTCGCCCGGGAAGATGTTGGCCGCCACCAGGTCCTTGATGGCGTTGCCGTATTCGATCACGGCGTGCTCCAGCTGGGCGCTGGCGGCGGCGTCGCCCAGGCCGGCGTCCAGCGCTTCCTGAAGGTACAGGTTGAGCGGCAGCATGCGCCGCTCGATGTAGGCGTGCGCGATGATGACCTCGGTCTGGCCGTCGCCGTCGCGGTCGGAGATCTCCAGCCCGCTGGCGGCGTGCTGGCGCAGCTCGGCGATCAGCTCGTCGGTGAAGCGCTGGCGCGGAAAGGCCAGCTGCGAGAACTCCATGGTGTCGGCCATGCGCCCCACCCGGTCGTGGCGCTTGACCAGCTGGTACTTGGCGCGCACCTGCTCGCGCGTGGTCTCCTTGGGCGCGGCGAAGCGGTCGCGGATGACCTTGAACACGTAGGGAAAACTGGGCAGGTCGAACACCAGCATCACCATGCCCTTGATGCCGGGCGCGATGCGGAACTTGTCCGTTGAATGGCGCAGGTGCCACAGCAGGTCGCGATAAAACAGGTTCTTGCCCTGCTTGGCCAGGCCCAGTGCGTTGTAGATCTCGGCGCGCGGCTTGCGCGGCATCAGGCTGCGCAGGAACTGCACGTAGGCGGACGGGATCTCCATGTCCACCATGAAGTAGGCGCGCGAGAAGCTGAACAGGATGGCCAGGTCGTCCTCGCCGAACAGCGCGGCGTCGACATGCACCGTGCCCGGCGTGCGGTGCAGGATGGGCAGGGCGAACGGGATTTCGCGAAAACCGTTGATCAGCTTGCCGACCAGGTAGGCGCCCTTGTTGCGGAAGAACAGGTTGCTGAGCACCTGCAGCTGGAAGTTGGGCCGCGCCTTGTCGCCGGCCAGCTCGCGCCGCATGGCGCGCGCCACGCGGTCGGCGTCGCGCGCCAGGTCGTCCCAGCGGCAGCGCAGCTGCAGGGCCTCGAGCATGGCGCGCACCGTGTGTTCCAGCGGCGCGTCGCCGGGGTAGAAGGCGCGGAAGGTGGGCGGCGCCTTCGGGTCCTCGCTCTCCATGTACTCGGTGCTGATGGCCGGGCGCACGAAGATGAAATCGTTGTGGAAGTAGCTGCGGTGCAGGATGCGCGTGGTGACCGAGTTGAAGAAGGTCTCGGCCAGCTCGGGCTGCGGGTGCGTCACCAGCATGCCGATGTACAGCAGCTTGACCTGGTGCCACACGTCCATGGGCTGCTGGTGGGCACCAAACTCGCGCTCCAGGCGCTTCTGGCATTCGCGCACGCGCAGGTCGTAGAACTCGATGCGCTCGCGCTGCGCGCGCTGCTGGCCGTGCCAGTCGCAGGTCTCGAAGCGGTGCTTGGCGCGCGCCGACTCGGTGCGAAACAGCCGGTAGTGCCGGTTGAAGCCGTCGATCATCGCCTGCGCGATCTCACGCGCCAGGGCCGAATCGATGGCCGGCAGGCTCACGGCCTCACTCCTCGGCGCTGGGGTCGGCGGCGGCGCGCGGATAGCGCTTGATGGCCTGGCGGTACACGTCCACCACCTCGCTGGTGGCCGACATGGTGACGCCCAGGTCCTTGACCAGGCCGTCCTTCAGGCCGTAGCACCAACCATGCACCGACACCTGCTGGCCGCGCGCCCAGGCGTCCTGCAGCACGGTGGTTTCGGCGATGTGGCCGACCTGCTCGATCACGTTCATCTCGCACAGCGCGTCTTCCTGCGCGTGCGCGCACAGGTGCATAAGCCGGCCGCGGTGGCGCATCTTGACGTCGTGCACGTGGCGCAGCCAGTTGTCGGCCAGGCCCACGCGGTCCTCGCGCAGCACCGCCAGCACGCCGCCGCAGCCATAGTGGCCGACCACCATGATGTGCTCGACCTTGAGCACGTCGACCGCGAACTGGATCACCGACAGCGCGTTGAGGTCGGAGCTGACCACCACGTTGGCCACGTTGCGGTGCACGAACACCTCGCCCGGCGCCAGGCCGGTGACCTGGTTGGCCGGCACGCGGCTGTCGGAGCAGCCGATCCACAGGTACTTGGGCGACTGCTGCTTGGCCAGGCTCTGGAAGAAGCCCGGCTGCTCGCGCTCCATCCGGGTGGCCCAGACGCGGTTGGCGTCGATCAGGTGTTGCAGGGACGAGGGCATGGCGGACAGGTGGCTGAGGGGCTTGGCGCCCGCGGCGGGCGGGCGGAGGGGAGGCGCGCGGGCCGGGTCACATGGTTTCGGCGAACAGCTCGCGTCCGATCAGCATGCGGCGGATCTCGCTGGTGCCGGCGCCGATCTCGTACAGCTTGGCGTCGCGCCACAGGCGGCCCAGCGGGTACTCGTTGATGTAGCCGTTGCCGCCGAACAGCTGGATGCCGTCGCCGGCCATCCTGGTGGCCATCTCGGCCGTCCACAGAATGACCGAGGCGCAGTCCTTGCGCACCTGGCGCACGTGCTCGGCGCCCAGCGCGTCCAGGTTCTTGCCGATGGTGTAAAGAAAGGCGCGGCCGGCCTGCAGCACGGTGTACATGTCGGCCACCTTGCCCTGCACCAGCTGGAACTCGCCGATGCTCTGGCCGAACTGCTTGCGGTCGTGGATGTAGGGCACCACGTTGTCCATCACCGCCTGCATGATGCCGACGGGGCCGCCGGCCAGCACGGCGCGCTCGTAGTCCAGGCCGCTCATCAGCACCTTGGCGCCGCCGTTGAGCGTGCCCAGGATGTTGGCCTCGGGCACCTCGACGTTCTGGAACACCATCTCGCCGGTGTGGCTGCCGCGCATGCCCAGCTTGTCGAGCTTCTGCGCGGTGGAAAAGCCCTTCATGCCCTTCTCGACGATGAAGGCGGTGACGCCGCGCGCGCCCAGCTCGGGCTCGGTCTTGGCGTAGACCACCATGGTGTCGGCGTCGGGGCCGTTGGTGATCCACATCTTGCTGCCGTTGAGCAGGTAGTAGCCGCCCTTGTCCTCGGCGCGCAGCTTCATGCTGATGACGTCGCTGCCGGCGCCCGGCTCGCTCATGGCCAGCGCGCCCACATGCTGGCCGCTGATCAGCCTGGGCAGGTACTTCTGCTTCTGCGCCTCGCTGCCGTTGCGCTTGATCTGGTTGACGCACAGGTTGCTGTGCGCGCCGTAGGACAGGCCGATGGAGGCGCTGGCGCGGCTGATCTCCTCCATGGCGATCATGTGCGCCAGGTAGCCCATGTCGGCGCCGCCGTACTGCTCGGGCACGGTGATGCCCAGCACGCCGAGTTCGCCCATCTTGGGCCACAGGTCCATCGGGAACTGGTCGCTGCGGTCCACCTCGGCGGCGCGCGGGGCGATCTCGGCCTGCGCGAAGTCGCGCACGGCGTCGCGCAGGGCGTCGATGTCGTCACCAAGCTGGAAGTTCAGGCCGGGCAGGTTGCTCATGGGGGTCTCCTTGACAAGAAAAAAATCAGTAGCCCTTGGGTACCGGCACCAGGGTCTGCTGCATCAGGGCGCAGGGGCCTTCCTGGCCGGCGTCGTTGACGTGGGTGACCTCGGCGCTGGTGATGATCAGGCGCCGGCCCGGCTTGACCACGCGGCCGATGGCGCGCAGCGCGCCGCCCTGGTAGCTGCCCAGGAAGTTGATCTTGTATTCGGCCGTGACGACTTCCATGCCCTCGGGCGCCAGCGTCAGGCCGGCATAGCCGCCGGCGATGTCGGCCACCGCGCCCATGGCGCCGCCGTGAAAACCGTCCTGCTGCTGCGTCACGCGGTCGGAGTAGGGCAGCCAGATCTCCACCAGGCCCGGCTCGACCCGGCGCAGCTCGGCGCCCAGGTGGTGCATCATGCCCTGGCGGGCAAAGCTGTCGGCCACGCGCTGAAAGAGGGCGGAGGGGGCGGCGTGGGCGGTCATGACAGGCCTCGATTGTGATTGACGTTTACGTAAACGTCAATCAGACTTTGGTCTTGCTGGCGGGGCGCGGCTGCTGGCGTGCCAGCAGCGAACGGGCTTCCTTCTCGTGCTCGCTCACCTCGGCCAGCGTGGCCTGCAACTCGGCCAGCTGGGCCTCCAGCTGGGCGCGGTGCTGCCCCAGCACCTGCAGGTACTTGCGCAGCTGGGGGCCGGTGTCGCGCGGGCTGTCGTACATGTCGATCAGCTCGCGCGCCTCGGTCAGCGACAGGCCCAGGCGCTTGGCGCGCAGGGTCAGCTTCAGGCGCGTGCGGTCGCGGCTGGAATACACCCGCTGACGCCCGCCGGGGCCGGCACGCTCGGGCTGCAGCAGGCCCATGTCTTCATAAAAACGCATGGCGCGCGGTGTCAGGTCGAACTCGCGGGCCAGGTCGCTGATGCGGTAGGTGGTGGCCATGGGGTGGTCGGTGGCTGTCGCGCAGGTGCTGCGCACGCGGCGCGGCTCCTTCATAGAATGATCCGGCAGGCTGACGCGCGCGTCACGCGTGCCCGCCATCCTAACGCAGCCCTGCCCTCCGGAACCGCCCATGTCACTTGCCGCCGAACTCGAACGCGCCCTGCACTACCCGCTGGCCGACCAGCTGCCCGCGCCCGGCCGCGCCATCGAGCTGGCGCCCGGCGTCAAGTGGTTGCGCATGACGCTGCCGTTCGCGCTCGACCACATCAACCTGTGGCTGCTGCGCGACCGCTTCCAGGGCCGCGAGGGCTGGACCGTGGTGGACTGCTGTATCGACCGGCCCGAGTCGCGCGCGCTGTGGCAGCAGGTGTTCGAGCACGAGCTCGATGGCCTGCCGGTGCTGCGCGTCATCGTCACCCACATGCACCCCGACCACATCGGGCTGGCGCACTGGCTGTGCGAGCGCTGGAGCACACCCGAGCACGAGTGCCGCCTGTGGATCAGCGCCGCCGACTACCAGACCGCGCGCTACGGTTGCGAGGTGGTCAACAGCTTCGGCGGCGAGCGCCTGGCGCAGTACTTCCGCAGCCACGGCATGACCGACCCGGATGATCTGGAGCAGATCCGCCACCGCAAGAGCTACTACCGCAACCTGGTGCCCGCCGTGCCGCCGTCCTACGCCCGGCTGATCGACGGCCAGCAGCTGACCATCGGCGGCCAGGCCTGGCGTTGCATCGCCGGCTGGGGCCACGCGCCTGAGCACATGGCGCTGCACTGCGAGCAGCTGGGCATCCTGATCAGCGGCGACATGGTGCTGCCGCGCATTTCCACCAACGTCAGCGTCTACGAGATGGAGCCCGAGGCCGACGCGCTGACGCTGTTCCTGGGCTCGATCGACCGCTTCAGGCCGCTGACGGCGGACACGCTGGTGCTGCCCTCGCACGGCAAGCCCTTCACCGGCCTGCACATGCGCATCCAGCAGTTGCACGATCACCATCGCGACCGCCTGACCGAGGTGATGGCCGTCGCGCATGAAAAGCCGGTGAGCGCGTACGACGTGCTACCCGTGCTGTTCAAGCGCCCGCTCGATCTGCACCAGACCACCTTTGCCCTGGGCGAGTCGGTGGCGCACCTGCACCGGCTGTGGCACGGCGGGCAACTGCGGCGCGAGCGCGATGCTGAAGGCATCTGGCGGTTTGCGCCGGCGTGAGGGTTTGACGGGAACAGCCGAACGCAGAGGACGCAAAGGTTTCGCAGCGGGCGCAGAAAAAAATCAGGAATTTCTTCTGCGATTTCCGCGCGATTTTCGCGTCCTCTGCGTTCGCCTTTAAAGCCAAATCACTTCCTTGCGCTGACTGAGCGAACGCTGCCAGCCATCAATTCGATACTTTGGAGATGCTTCCATGTTGAACCCCGACCAATTGTTTTCGCTCCGTGGCCGCAGCGCCCTTGTCACCGGTGGCTCGCGCGGCATCGGGCGCATGATCGCCGAGGGCTTTTTGCGCGCGGGTGCGCGCGTGTACATCTCGGCGCGCAAGGCCGAGGCCTGTGATGCGACGGCCAAGGAGCTGTCGGCCATCGGGCCCTGCGTGTCGCTGCCGGCCGATGTGTCGACGCTGGACGGCATCAAGGCCCTGGTGGCGGCCTACCAGAAGCACGAACCCAGCCTCGACATCCTGGTCAACAACGCCGGCGCGGCCTGGGGCGCGCCCTATGCCGAGTTCCCCGAAAGCGGCTGGGACAAGGTGGCCGACCTGAACCTGAAGACGCCGTTCTTTCTGACGCAGGCGCTCACGCCGCTGCTGAAGGCCGCCGCCACCGACCATCTGGCCAAGGTGATCCACATCGCCTCGATCGACGGCATCAGCGTCAACCCCTGGGAGACCTATTCCTACGCCGCCAGCAAGGCCGGCCTGATCCACCTGACCAAGCGCATGGCGCTCACGCTGGCGCCCGAGCGCATCATCGTCAGCGCCATCGCGCCGGGGCCGTTCGCCTCAGAGATGAACAAGAGCGCGCGCGACCATGCCGACGAAGTGGCCCAGCGCACCCCGGCCGGCCGCATCGGCACGCCCGAGGACATGGCGGGCGCCGCCATCTACCTGGCCTCGCGCGCCGGCGATTACGTGGTCGGCTCGACCCTGGTGGTGGATGGCGGGGTGGCCTGGGCGAGATAAAACGGCAATCCTCTGATACCAAACTGCGTTTGGAAAAATCAATCCACTGCTTTTGGAGCGTGGCGGCGTGATGGAAAAACGGTCATTGCGAGCGTCAGCGAAGCAATCCAGCAGCAACGCTGAATCGGGCGTTCTGGATTGCTTCGTCGCTACGCTCCTTGCAAAGACGACAGTTTCGATCGCATGGCCAGCGCCCGCGCGGCTTTGGCGATGATCGCAAGCGGTCAACTGCCGTTTCCAGGTTGAATCAACGCGAATGGGCATGAGCGACTGCGCCGCTGGCTTGGCCTGCGTCGCGGCCATCTGGCTACCAGGTCGGCGCCACCGATTGCTTCAGCGCCCCGCGCCGCTCGCCGTAGTCGGGCAGCACGTCCTGCACGTGCTGCCAGAAGCGCGCGCTGTGGTTCATCTCGCGCAGGTGGGCCAGCTCGTGCACCACCACGTAGTCGATCAGCGCTTCGCTGAAGTGGATCAGGCGCCAGTTCAGGCGGATCGAGCCGTCGGCGCTGGCCGAGCCCCAGCGCGTGCCGGCCGATGACAGCGTCAGGCGCTGCCAGCGCACCTGCAGCCGCGGCGCAAAGTGGTCCAGCCGCGCGGTGAACAGGCGCCGCGCCTGGCCGAGCAGCCAGGCCTGGGTGGCGTCGCGCAGCTGGACCGCGCTGGCGGCGGCGGGCAGGCCCAGCCACAGCGTGCCTTTGCCCGCTTGCTCGGCGGCATCCAGCACCGCGCCGGCGCGGCCGTGCTGCTGGCGCGGGTCCAGCCGCAGGGTGAGCGCGCGGCCCAGATAGGGCAGCGCCGCGCCGTCGCGCCAGTCGATGCGCGCCGCCGCCTGCTCGGCCTGCCGCTGGCGGCTGGCCGACAGCTTGGCCAGCACCCAGCGCGATTTTTCGTGCAGCGCGGCTTCGACCTCGGCCACGGTGGTCCAGCGCGGCGCGCTGACCTGCAGGCCGTCGGGGCCGATGGCCAGGCCGATGGTGCGCCGGCGCCCGCGCCGAAACAGATAGTCCACCCGCGCCGCGCCCAGCACGATGTGGCGGTTGGCCTGTGGGTGGCTGAAGCGGGCCGGGGCCAGCGCCTGGGGCAGTGGCAACGGGGCTTCGTCAACTATTAAATCAGGAGCTGCTGACGCTTGTTGGGCGGGCGAGAATGGCTGATTTTGTTGTGAATCCGGGGCGCTCCCGGCGACAGCGCCAAACAGATCGAGCAGCAGCTGTCGCATGGCCGGGTGGGGGTGCGTCTCTCAGGCGCTGGGCCGCACGCTGGAGCGCACGGCGGCGCCGCCGGGGTAGGCCTCGGGGTCCAGCCGCAGCATCTCGGCCTCGATCCAGGCCTCGACCTCGCGCATCAACTCGTGCGGCTTGCGGCCGGCGGTGACGATCGGCGGGCCGATGGAAATGTCGACCACGCCGGGGCGCTTGACGAAGGCCTTGCGCGGCCAGCAGCGCGCCGAGGTGACGGCCACGGGGATGATGGGCACGCCGCATTCGACGGCCAGGCGCGCGCCGCTGCTCTGGTAGCTGCCTTTTTCGCCGCGCGGGATGCGCGTGCCCTCGGGGAACATGATCACCCACACGCCCTGGCCCAGCAGGCGCCGGCCCTGCTCGACCACCTTGTGGAAGGACTCGATGCGCGCGCCGCGGTCGATGTGGATCATGTCCAGCCGCCCGATGGCCCAGCCGAAGAAGGGGATGCGCAGCAGCTCGCGCTTGAACACATAGGCCAGCGGGTGCGGCATCAGCGGCGGCATGCAGAAGGTCTCCCAGGCCGACTGGTGCTTGACCAGCAGCACGGCGCCGGCGGCCGGGTCTTGCGGCAGGTGGTGCAGGCCGCTGACGCGGTTGCGGATGCCCAGGATCCAGCGCCCGCCGTGCATCACCGCCGCCAGCCAGGCACGGCAGATGCGGTACAGGCGCGGCTTGCCGACGAAGGGCGCCAGCAGCACCACCCCCGTGGCCCAGGGGATGACGGTGAGCGCCATCCACAGCAGGTGCAGCAGGGAGCGGATCAGGTTCATGGGTTCTCAGGGGTTCGCGCCCGCCGGGCGTGCACAAGGCGCTATATCAATGATAGCTTAAGGGCTCGGGGCGGCGCCTTGCCGCACGTCGGGCTCGCCCACCAGCGCGCTGGCAAAGGCCGCCAGGTCGGCATGCACGCGGGTGCCCGCCGGGTAGGCCGGCGGCAGCGGCGCGGTGGTGCTGGGGGCGTGCAGGCCGGTCAGCACCAGGTGCGGCACGCAGCCGGCGGCGTGCGCCGCCTGCACGTCGCGCTCGCTGTCGCCCACGGCGTGCACCTGGCGCAGATCCACCCGGTAACGCTCGCCGATCTGCTGGAACAGGCCCGGCAGCGGCTTGCGGCAGGCGCAGCCCTCGTCGGCCGCGTGCGGGCAGAAGAACATGGCGTCCACCCGGCCGCCGACGGCCGCCAGCTGCTTGTGCATGCGCGCCTGGATGGCGTTGAGCGCCGCCATGTCGAACAGCCCGCGCCCCAGCCCCGGCATGTTGGCGGCGATCACCACCTGCCAGCCCGCCTGATTGAGCCGGGCGACGGCGTCCAGCGCGCCGGGCAGCGGCTCCCAGTCGTCGGGCGACTGCAGGTAGCCCTCGCGTTCGACGCACAGCGTGCCGTCGCGGTCCAGGATGACGAGCTTCATGCCGGCGATTATCCGCCGCTGGCCGGCGTCAGCTGGCCCCAGCGGCCCCACCAGCGCCCGGCCTGCCAGCGCAGCCCGGCCGCGCGGCCCGGGGCGAAGGCGGTGGCCGGCTGGCCCTCGGCCAGCAGGCGCATCGGGGTGGCGGCGCCGGGCAGCTCGAAGTAGACCTCGGCGCCGCCCGGGCCGCGCGCGCTGGCGGGCACTTCGCCCACCAGCAGCACGCGCACGTGCTGTGCCGGCAGCGGCTGGCGGCCGGCGCGGTTCAGGTGGCTGGCCACCAGCGCGGCGCCCGCGCCCAGGCAGGCCAGCAGCCACAGCGCCAATACCCAGGGGCGCAGGCGCGCCCAGCCCCAGCGGCGCAGCGCCGGCCGCAGGCCCAAGCGCAGCAGCAGCGCCAGGCCCAGCACGCCCAGCAGCGCCAGCGCCGCCGGCCGCGCCGCCGCCCACATGGCCTGCGCCGGATCGGACACCAGGGTGGCCGGGCGCAGCGGCTGCAGGCTGGCGCTGTCGGCGTCGGCCAGCGCCTGCAGCAGCGCGCGCAGCAGCAGCACCGCCAGCGGCGGCGCCAGCAGCCAGCTCAGGCCGCGCCAGCCGATGGCGGCGGCGGGCGCGGCGGCGGGCGGCGGGCTCACCCGGCCAGCCGCGCCAGGTCGGCCACGCGGTTCATGGCCTGGTGCAGGCGCTTGAGCAGGCCCTGGCGGTTCAGGCGCAGATCGGCCTGCTCGGCGTTGACCATGACGTGGTCGAAGAAGGCGTCCACCGGCGCGCGCAGCGCGGCCAGCGTTTGCAGCGAGGCGGTGTAGTCGCCGCGCTCGAACTGCGCGTCGGCCCGCGGCACCACCTGTTGCAGCGCCGCGTACAGCGCCTGCTCGGCCGGCTCCTGGAGCAGCAGCTCGCTGACGTGGGCGTCCACCGCGCTTTCGGCCTCGGCCTTCTTCAGGATGTTGCCGATGCGCTTGTTGGCGGCGGCCAGGGCCGGGGCCTCGGGCAGCAGGGCGAAGGCGCGCACGGCGTCGAGGTGCGGGTGCACCTGAGACAGGCGCTGCGGGCGCAGGGCCAGCACGGCATCCACCTCCTGGGCGCTGAAGCCCTGCTCGCGCAGGCTGCCGGCCAGGCGGTCATGGATGAACTTGCCGGCCAGCTCGTCCGTGACCAGCTGCGGGTTGAAATCGGGCTTGCCGGCGAACGTCCCCGCCGCCGCGTCGATCAACGCCGACAGCTGCAGCGGCAGCTCCTGCTCGACCAGCATGCGGATCACCCCCAGCGCATGCCGGCGCAGCGCGAACGGATCGCGATCGCCCGTGGGCAGGTTGCCGATGCCGAACATGCCCACCAGCGTCTCCAGCTTGTCGGCCAGCGCCACCACGGTGCCGACCATGCCGCGCGGCAGCTCGTCGCCGGCAAAGCGCGGCTTGTAGTGGTCTTCGATGGCGAAGGCGATGTCTTCGGACAGGCCGTCGTGGCGCGCGTAGTAGCCGCCCATGACGCCCTGCAGCTCGGGGAATTCGCCCACCATGTCGGTCAGCAGGTCGGCCTTGGCCAGCTTGGCGGCGGTGTCGGCCGCCTGCGCCAGCGCGGGCCCGCCCAGCTGCTGGCCAATGGCGCGGGCGATGGCGCGCACGCGCTCGGTGCGTTCGCCCTGCGTGCCCAGCTTGCCGTGGTAGACCACCTGCGCCAGCTGCGGCACGCGGCTGTCCAGCGTTTTCTTGCGGTCCTGGTCGAAGAAGAACTTGGCGTCCTGCAGGCGCGGGCGCACCACGCGCTCGTTGCCGCTGATGACGGCGCTGGGGTCTTGCGGGCTGATGTTGCTGACCACCAGAAACTGGTGTGTCAACTTGCCTGCGCCGTCCAGCAGTGGAAAGTACTTCTGGTTGGCCTTCATGGTCAGGATCAGGCATTCCTGCGGCACTTGCAGGAACTCGGGCTCGAACTGGCACACCAGCACGTTGGGGCGCTCGACCAGGGCTGTCACCTCATCCAGCAACGCTTCATCCTTGATAGCTGTCAGCGCTTGCCCAGCCTGCGCCGCAGCCGTTTTCAATTGGGATTCGATGAGTGCGCGGCGCTCGTCGAACGAGGCGATCACGGCGCCCTGCTCGCGCAGGATGCTGGCGTAGCGGTCGGCGTGGTCGATCGTGATCGGGTCTTGGGCGGCCTCGAAGCGGTGGCCGTGCGTGGCGCGGCCGGCCTGCAGGCCCAGCGCGGTCACCGGCACCACGGCGTCGCCGTGCAGCGCCAGCAGACCGTGCGCCGGGCGCACGAACTGCACGCTGTCCCAGCCCGGCAGCGCCGTGCCCTGGTGCAGCTGGTAGGTCATGACCTTGGGGATGGGCAGGTGCGTCAGGGCCTGGTGCAACGCCTTTTGCAGGCCGTCGGCCAGCGTCACGCCGGGCAGCACCGTGTCGACAAACAGCGCCTCGGCCTTGCCGTCGGGCGCGCGCTGCAGCGTGGGCACGGCGGCGGCGTCCAGCCCCAGCGCGGCCAGCTTTTTCAGCAGCGCGGCGGTGGGCTGGCCGCTGGCGTCCAGCCCCACGGCCACCGGCATCAGCTTTTGCCGCTGCGCCTGGTCGGCGGCGCGCGCGGCCACCTGCGTGATGTGCACCGCCAGGCGGCGCGGCGTGGCAAACGGGGTGACGGCGGCGTTGGAGCCGCTCAGGCCCTGCGCCTGCAGCGCGTCGAACAATTGCTGGGCGAAGGCCTGGCCCAGTTTCTTCAGCGCCTTGGGGGGCAGCTCTTCGACGAACAGTTCGACCAGCAGCGGGGCCGTGGCAGCAAAGGGGACAGGACTGGCGGAAGCGGCCATGGTGGTTTCTTCAATCACGAAAATGAAATGGTGCGAAAGCCCAGCCTCCGCGCGTTGGCCTGCATGGTGGCGTCCAGCGTGGCGACGGCCTTGCAGCCGTGGCGCTGTGCCACGGCCAGATGCAGCGCGTCGCCACCGCGCAGGCCACGGGCGGGCTGCGCGGCCCACTGGGCGGCTTCGATGAAATCGGCTTCGATGAGGTTGAGGCGGTTCACCGCGGCCATCAGGTCGGCGAAGCGCTCCTGCGCGCGGCGCGCCTGTGCCGCGTTGAGGGCTTTCTTGCGCAACTGGATGCCCAGCGCGCTGGCGAATTCGGTTTCGGCCCACCAGGCGGTGCCCAGGCGCGTCAGATCGGCGGTTTGCAGCCACTCCATCGCAGGCGCGCTCTCGGCCTGGTTGAAGCCATAGGCGCACCAGACGCTGGTGTCCACGTAGGTGGCCTCGAAGCGAGGTCTGAGCGAGACGGCCATTGAAGAATCGAATCAATAACGCGCGCTGGCACGCACTTCCTCGATCACCGATTCGGTGCGCGGCATGGTGGCCAGATGCTCGCGCATGCGCTGGATCAGCTCTTGCTTGCTCAGCTTGGGCCGCGAGCGGCGCGCGCGCAGTTGCAGGCTGCCGTCATCGCCAGCCTGCACTTGCAGCACGTCGCCCTCGCCCACGCCCAGCTGGCGCGCCAGCGCCACGGGCAGGCGCACCGCCAGGCTGTTGCCCCAGCGGCTGACGTTCAGCTCCAGCCCTTGTGCGGGCAGATCGTTGGCACCCATGGCGGCTCCTTGGGATTGTAGATACACGGCTCTACATTGTAGCGGGCGCCCGGCCCACGCGCGGCTGCGCGGCGAGCGTGCTCAGGCGGCCTTTTTCTCGATCTGTGCCACCCATTCGCGCGGCGCCAGCGGAAAGCCCAGGCGCTCGCGCGAGTCGTGGTAGCTGCGCGCCACGGCGCGCGCCAGGGTGCGGATGCGGCCGATGTAGGCGGCGCGCTCGGTGACGCTGATGGCGCCGCGTGCGTCCAGCAGGTTGAAGGTGTGCGCGGCCTTGAGCACCTGCTCGTAGGCGGGCAGGGCGAGCTGCAACTCGATCAGGTGCAGCGCCTGCTTCTCGTGCGCGGCGAAGGCGGTGAACAGGAACTCCGCGTCGCTGTGCTCGAAGTTGTAGGTCGACTGTTCCACCTCGTTCTGGTGGTACACATCGCCATAGGTCAGCCGAGTGCCGTCCGGGCCCGCGGTCCAGACCAGGTTGTAGACGTTGTCCACGCCCTGCAGGTACATCGCCAGGCGCTCCAGACCGTAGGTGATCTCGCCGGTGGCGGGGCGGCAGTCGATGCCGCCGACCTGCTGGAAGTAGGTGAACTGCGTCACCTCCATGCCGTTGAGCCACACCTCCCAGCCCAGCCCCCAGGCGCCCAGCGTGGGGTTTTCCCAGTCGTCCTCGACGAAGCGGATGTCGTTCTGCGTGAGGTCGAACCCCAGGGCGCGCAGGCTGCCCAGGTACAGATCGAGGATGTTGTCGGGCGCGGGCTTGAGCACCACCTGATACTGGTAATAGTGCTGCAGGCGGTTGGGGTTGTCGCCGTAGCGCCCGTCCTTGGGCCGGCGGCTGGGCTGCACATAGGCGGCCTTCCACGGCTCGGGGCCGATGGCGCGCAAAAACGTGGCGGTGTGGCTGGTGCCGGCGCCCACTTCCATGTCGTAGGGCTGCAGCAGCGCGCAGCCGTGGTCGGCCCAATATTGCTGGAGCTGGAGAATGATTTGCTGAAAGGTGAGCATGGCAAGCGAACCGACGCGGGTAAACCCGCATTTTAGTGATTTGGATGAAATCAGGCTCCAGCGCTTTCTGGGCAAGCGCTGCCAGCTATTAAATCAAGAGTGAATTAGCCCCAGCGCCGCAGCACCAGCGAGGCGTTGGTGCCGCCAAAGCCGAAGCTGTTGGACAGCACCTGCGTCAGTGGCGCGTCGCGCGTGGTGGTGACCAGCGGCATGTCGCCGAGCTGCGGGTCGGGTGTTTCCACATTCACCGAGCCGGCGATGAAACCCTTTTGCAGCATGATCAGGCAGTAGATCGCCTCCTGCACGCCGGTGGCGCCCAGCGAGTGGCCGGTCAGCGACTTGGTGCTGGAAAACGGCGGCACGGCCTCGCCAAACACCGCGCGCATGGCGCGCACTTCCTGCATGTCGCCCACGGGCGTGGAGGTGCCGTGGGTGTTGATGTAGTCGATCGGGCCGTCCAGCCCCTCCATGGCCTGCCGCATGCAGGCAATCGCCCCGTCGCCCGAGGGCGCGACCATGTCCTCGCCGTCGCTGGTGGCGCCAAAGCCCACCACCTCGGCCAGGATGGTGGCGCCGCGGGCCTGCGCGTGCTCCAGGCTCTCCAGCACCACGGCGCCGCCGCCGCCGGCGATGACGAAGCCGTCGCGGTTGGCGTCATAGGCGCGCGAGGCCTTCTCGGGCGTGGCGTTGTACTTGCTCGACATGGCGCCCATGCCGTCAAACAGCAGCGACATGCCCCAGCTCAATTCCTCGCCGCCGCCGGCGAACATCACATCCTGCATGCCCCAGGAGATCTGCTGCGCCGCCGCGCCTATGCAGTGCGCCGAGGTGGAGCAGGCCGAGGTGATGGAGTAGTTGATGCCCTTGACCTTGAAGTTGGTGGCCAGGCAGGCCGACACCGTGCTGCTCATGCAGCGCGTGACCTGGTAGGGCCCGACGCGGCGGATGCCTTTTTCGCGCAGCGTGTCGGCGGCCTCGATCTGGTTGGCCGGCGAGCCGCCGCCCGATCCCATGATCAGGCCGGTGCGCGGGTGGCTGATCTGCTCGGGGCTCAGGCCCGATTGCGCGATGGCGTCCGCGAGCGCGATCTGCGCGTAGGCCGCGGCGTCGCCCATGAAGCGCAGCTCCTTGCGGTCGATGCGCGCCTCGAGGTCGATCTCCGGCACGCCCGCCACCTGGCTGCGCAGGCCCAGCTCGGTGAACTTCGGCACCGCCCGGATGCCCGAGCGGCCGGCGCGCAGCGCGGCTTCCACCGTCCGCAGGTCGTTGCCGATGCACGAGACGATGCCCGCGCCGGTGATCACCACGCGCCGTCTGGCTGTCATGAAGGCTTCTCCTCGCGCATGAACAGACCCACGCGCAGGTCATTGGCGACGTAGATTTCCTTGCCGTCGGCCAGCAGGCGCGCGTCGCCAATGGCCATGCACAGCTTGCGCTTGATGACGCGCTTGATGTCGATTTCGTAGCGCACCAGCTTGACATCCGGCCCCACCTCGCCGGTGAACTTGACCTCGCCGGCGCCCAGCGCGCGCCCACGCCCGGGCAGGCGCAGCCAGGTCAGGTAAAAGCCGATCAGCTGCCACATGGCGTCCAGCCCCAGGCAGCCGGGCATCACCGGGTCGCCCTGGAAGTGGCAGGCAAAGAACCACAGCCCCGGCTTGACGTCCAGCTCGGCCTCGATGCGGCCCAGTCCGTGCGCGCCGCCGTCGGCGTCGATGCGCGTGATGCGGTCGAACATCAGCATCGGCGGCAGCGGCAGGCGGCCACTGTCGGGCCCGAACAGGCGGCCCTCGCCCGAGGCGATCAACTGGTCGTAGTCAAAGGATTCAGCCATGGACGTGCATTGTGCCTGACGGAACTGGCCGCCCGGCCGTGGCGCCGCCCCTCAATCCGGGCGCCGCGCGGCCAGTGCGGCCAGCACCAGCAACCCGCACGCCAGCCACAAGGGCCACAGGCCCAGGCGCGCCGCCCAGGCGGCGTAGGGGGTGATGTGGCTGCGCCCCTCGAACGAGCCACGCAGCACGCCGCGCGTGGCGCGCGGCAGCTGGTGCGTCACCTGGCCGCGGTGGTCGATGATGGCGGTGGCGCCGGTGTTGGTGGCGCGCAGCATGGGGCGCTCGAACTCCAGCGCGCGCATGCGGCTGATCGCCAGGTGCTGGTCGATCGCCACGCCGTCGCCGAACCAGGCGATGTTGCTGAGGTTGACGAAGGCCGTGGGCGCTGTCGCCGGGTCGGCAAAGCGCGCCGCCAGCTCTTCGCCGAACAGGTCCTCGTAGCAGATGTTGGGCGCCAGCCGCTGGCCCTGCCAGTCGAACGACGGCTGGCCGATGGCGCCACGCTCGAAGTCGCCCAGCGGGATGTTCATCAGGCGCACGAACCACTTGAACAGCGGCGGGATGAATTCGCCGAACGGCACCAGGTGGTGCTTGTCGTAGCGGTAGGGCTCGGCCTGCCCGGCCTTCAGGCCCACCACCGAATTGGTGTAGCCCGCGTGCATGTCGCCCAGCGGCACGCCCAGCAGCGCCGCCTGCTGGCCGTGGGCATAGCGCGCCTGCAGCGCCTGCCAGTAGCCCTCCGGCAGCTGGCGCGGCAGCAGCGGGATGGCGGTCTCGGGCGCCACCACCAGCGGCGCCGTGCTGGCCTGCAACTGCTCGCCGTACCAGCGCAGCGCGTCGGCCATGCCGGTGCCGGGGATGAACTTCTGGTCCTGCGGGATGTTGCCCTGCAGCAGCTCGACCGCGCTGTCCAGCGCCGGCGTGCCGGGGGCGTCCAGCGCCGTCTGGCGCCCGCCCCACAGGCTGGCCGCCAGCGCCAGCAGCAGGGCGGCGCCGCCCAGCGTGCGCGGCTGCCGCCAGCGCACGTGCGGCGCCAGCGCCAGCAGCGCGGCCAGCGCCGCGCTGGCAAAGCCAACGCCGTAGACGCCGACGTAGCGCGCCAGCAAGGCCAGCGGCCCATCCACCTGCGCATAGCCGCCCGCGCCCCAGGGAAAGCCGGTCAGCCAGCGGCCGCGCGCTAGCTCGGCCAGCGTCCACAGGGCGGCGAACAGCAGCGCTGCCCGTGCCGGGTGCCGCGCCAGCCCGCGCGCCGGCACCAGCGCCACGAAGGCCGCGCCGGCCAGCGCGTAATACAGCGCCAGACCGCCGGCCAGGGCCAGCACGGCGGCGGCGGCCAGCACCGGATTCAAGCCGCCATAGGTGTGCATGGAGGTGAACAGCCACCAGAAGGTGCCGGCCAGCCAGCCCAGGCCGAACAGCCAGGCCAATCCGAAGGCGCGGCGCCAGGCGGGGCCGGTTTCGGGTTGGATCCAGGTGCTGGCGCTCCACGAGGTCTGGCGCCCGGCGCGGTGCGCCAGCTGCCACACCAGCCAGGCCAGGCTGAGCGTCTGCAGCCACCACAGCGGCGCGCCGCGCCAGGGTTCGGCGATCGACAGTGCCTGCAGCGCGCCGGCCAGCAGCGCCGCCGGTGGCGAGGCCAGCCCGCGGGCGAGGCCCATCAGCCCTCGGTCGGCGGCACGCGCACCACCTTGAACCAGCGCACCGCGCCGCCCTTGGTGTGCAGCACGTGAAAGTCCAGCCCGCCCATGCGGTGGTGTTCGCCGCGCTTGGGCACCTGGCCCATTTCGTGCACCACCAGGCCGCCGATGGTGTCGAACTCGGCCTCCATGTCGCCCTGCGGGTCGGCCCCCAGGTGCACGCCGAAGGCCTCGTTGACGCGCTCCAGCGGCGTGTCGCCGGCCACGCGCCAGCTGTGGTCGGCCAGCGCGAAGATGTCGCCCTCGTCGGCGGCGATGTCGAACTCGTCCTCGATCTCGCCGACGATCTGCTCCAGCACGTCCTCGATGGTGATCAGCCCGGCCGTGCGGCCGAACTCGTCCACCACGATGGCCAGGTGGTTGCGGTTGATGCGAAACGCCCGCAGCAGGTCGCTCAGGCCCTTGCTCTCGGGCACGAACATGGCCGGCCGCAGCAGGGTGCGCAGGTTCAGCTCGGGCGCGCGTTGCAGCTTCAGCAGGTCCTTGGCCAGCAGGATGCCGATGACGTTCTCGCGCTCGCCCTGGTAGACCGGGAAGCGCGAATGCGCGGTGGTGATGACGTCGCGCAGCAGCAGCTCGTAGGGCGCGTCGATGTCCAGCAAGTCCATGCGCGGGGCCGCCACCATGGCGTCGCCGGCGGTCATGTCCGACAGCCGCAGCACGCCTTCCAGCATGACGCGGCTTTCGGCGTTGATGACTTCCTTGTTCTCGGCGTCGGCCAGCGTCTCGATCAGCTCATGCGTGGAGTCGGGGCCGGGCCGGATGAATTCGACCAGCTTCTGGAACAAGCTGCGCTTGTCTTCGCGCTCGGTCGAGCGGTCACTGGCGCGCGAAGAGGGGGGTTCGGCCACGGTCGGGGTGCAGGGCGTGCAAAGGGTTGCGACAAGGGCAAGGATAGCCCATGCGCCCCGCCGCGTCGGCGTTCGGGCCCGCCGACGCCGCTTACTGCCCGGACTTGTGCTGGCCCTCGCGCACCGCCGCGCGCACTTCCTGCACCGTGGTCAGCAGCCCGCGCGCCTGCGAGGCGGCGGACTTCAGGCGGTAGTCGACCTGGCCCACCTGGTCGGCCAGCAGCTCGCCCACGCGGCTGGCGAAGGTGGCGGTCGGCAGGCTCAGGTGGGCCTGGCTTTCGCTGCCCGACTGCTCGATTACCGCGCCGGCCTGGCGCGCGATGCGCAGCATGGCGGTGTTTTCGCTCAGGGCGTGGATGTACAGCGTCGGCACGCCGTCGTTGACGGCGTGGATGGCGGCGCGCTCGAACAGGCGCTTGCCGTAGCCGCGTCCGCGCGCATGCTTGGCCACCGAGACGCCGAATTCGGCGAAGCCGGCACCGGAGAACTCGGCCGGGTAGGCCAGGTGGGCCATGGCGATCAGCGTCAGGCGGCGGTTGAAGATGCCGAACACATGGTCGCGCTCGAAGTTCAGGCCTTCCACGTACTGGCGGATCTGGTGGTCGGTCGCGGCGTAGCCAAAGCGCAGGTAGCGGTCATGCTCGTCCAGCGCCAGCAGGTGGCGGGCGATGCGCTCGCGGTGGCCGGGGCCGACCTCGCGGATCGGCACCACGGCGGACGACCGGGCCTTGCGGCGTGCACCACCGTCAGCCGGTGGCTCGATGATGGGTTGGTGAAAGCGGTCCATGCGTCCCATGGTAGGGGCGGATGTCTAGAGTCAAAACTCCAATCGTCACCCGCGGCGCCCCTGGGGCGCCCTGGCTGCGCAGCAATTCACGCCGGGCCGCGTGCGGGGCGCCACCAGCGCATCAAAAAGCATAGCTGCTGGCGCAGGACAGACGGGCGCTGACGCTATAAAACACGCTCAAATCGGCAGCGCCGTGGTGGTTTTGACACGGTCCATCACGAAACTGGTCTTGCAGTCCTGCACCGAGGGGTGGCGCAGCAGGGTGTCCATCATGAAGCGTGAGTACGCACTCATGTCCTGCACCACTAGATGCAACAAATAATCCATCTCGCCGGTCAGGGCCACGCATTCCACCACCTCGGGCCAGCCCTGCACGCTGGCGCGAAATTCATCCATCGGATTGCGCTTGGCGTGCTCGGCGCGCTTTTCCAGCCGCACGTTGACGTAGGCGCTCAGGCCCAGCCCCAGCGCCTCGGGGCGCAGCAGGGCGACGTAGCGGTCGATCACGCCGGCCTCCTCCAGCCGGCGGATGCGCCGCAGCACGGCGCTGGCCGACAGCCCGACCTGGGCGCCGATGGCTTCGTGCGTCTCGCGGCCGTCGGTCTGCAGGCGCGCCAGGATGGCGCGGTCGAGGCGGTCGAGGGCGGTGGTCATGGCATTGGTGGGCGCAGGGTCAAGGCGCGGCAACTGGCGTCATTTTCAGATTCTTGCACCGATCCGGCTGACAATAACCTGGATCAAGCATTTTATTTGCGCCACCGGCCGCGTGCCGGCTGCAACAGGCTGGATTTCGCACGCCCGCGCGCCCTACAGTTCATGCTTTGCTTGCCCCCATCCCCAATTTCAGGAGACATCACATGAGCGCCACCCCCGCCGCCGCCCACTGGGACAACCCCATGGGCACCGACGGCTTCGAGTTCATCGAATACGCCGCCCCCGACCCCCAGGCCATGGGCCAGCTGTTCGAGCGCATGGGCTTTGCCGCCGTCGCCCGCCACCGCCACAAGAACGTCACCCTGTACCGCCAGGGCGAGATCAACTTCATCATCAACGCCGAGCCCGACAGCTTTGCCCAGCGCTTCGCGCGCCTGCACGGCCCCAGCATCTGCGCCATCGCGTTTCGCGTGCAGGACGCCAAGGCCGCCTATGAGCGCGCCATCAGCCTGGGCGCCTGGGGCTACGCCGGTCAGGCCGGCCCGGGCGAGCTGAACATCCCGGCCATCAAGGGCATCGGCGACTCCATCATCTACCTGATCGACCGCTGGCGCGGCAAGAACGGCGCGGCCGAGGGCGACATCGGCAACATCGGCTTCTACGACGTCGATTTCTATCCCCTGCCGGGCGTCAAGGGCAGCGCCGCCGTCAACCCCGAGGGCTTTGGCATGACGGTGATCGACCACCTGACGCACAACGTGCACAAGGGCCGCATGGACGAATGGGCGGGTTTTTACGAGCGCCTGTTCAACTTCCGCGAGGTGCGCTACTTCGACATCGAGGGCCAGGCCACCGGCGTCAAGAGCAAGGCCATGACCAGCCCCTGCGGCAAGATCCGCATCCCCATCAATGAAGAGGGCAACGAGCAGAAAGGCCAGATCCAGGAATACCTGGACATGTACAAGGGCGAAGGCGTGCAGCACATCGCCCTGGGCTGCAAGGACATCTACCACGCGGTGGATCAACTGGGCATGGCCGGCGTCAAGCTGCTGAACACCAGCGAGACCTACTACGAGCTGCTGCCCAAGCGCATCCCGGGCCTGAAGGAGCCGATCGGCGAGCTGCAAAGCCGCAACATCCTGGTCGACGGCCACGACGGCGAGCTGCTGCTACAGATCTTCAGCGAGAACCAGCTGGGCCCCATCTTCTTCGAGTTCATCCAGCGCAAGGGCAACGAAGGCTTTGGCGAAGGCAACTTCAAGGCCCTGTTCGAGACCATGGAGCTCGACCAGATGCGCCGCGGCGTGCTGGCCAAGAAGCCGGCCTGAGGGGGGGGGCGCTTCCTGCACGGGTTTCGCGATTCAGAACAACCGAACGCAGAGGACGCAGAGATTTCGCAGAAGACGCAGAAGAGAAAAACATTAAAAATCTTCTGCGACTTCTGCGTTGCTTTTGCGACCTCTGCGTTCGGTATTTTGAATCTGGGTCGCTGCCGAATACCTGGCCAGCGTTCCCTGAATATTCAAGACAAATCGGGCTCCAGCGCTTGATGGACAAGTGCCAGCAGCTCCTTATTTCGTGGTATTTCGGGGCAGGCCGAAGGCCAGCGCCCCCAGCGCGCCCTGGGCCAGGCCGTACAGGCCGTAGACCACCGCCACCCCCACCGCCGCCGGCGCCGCCACGCCAAACGGCGCCAGCGCCGCCGCCGCCGCCGCTTCGCGCGTGCCCCAGCCGCCCACGCTGAGCGGCAGCGCCGCCATCAGGAACACCGGCGCGATGGCCCAGGCCCACACCGCCAGCGGCTGCTGCACGCCCAGCGCCAGCGCGCCGGCCGCCAGCGCCGTCGCCGACAGCAGCTGCACCGCCACCGAGGCCGCCGCCTGCCAGCCCAGCTGCCGGCGAAAGTCGGGCCGCGCCGCCGCCAGCCGCAGCGGCGCCAGCCAGCCACCGGCCCGCGGGCGCTGGCCCAGCAGCGCCGGCAGCGCCCAGGGCAGGGCCAGCCACAGCGCCGTGCCGGCCAGCAGCAGCGGCGCGAAAACTGCCGCCGGCAGGCGCAGCCAGGGCGCCAGCACCTCGGCGCAGGCGGCCGCGCCCAGGCCGCCGATGGCGCACAGCATCCACAGGCCGCTCACCCGGTCCAGCACCACCGACCAGCCCGCCGCCGCCGGCGCCTGCCCGGCGCGGCGCAGCATCAGGGCGCGGTACACGTCGCCGCCCACCACGGCGCCGGGCAGCAGGGTGTTCAGGCCAATGGCCTGGAAGTACCAGCGGCCGGCGTCGGCCCGCGTCAGCTCGGCCCCCAGCCAGCGCGCCAGCGCGCGCCAGCGCAGCGCCGACACGGCGTTGGAGGCGATGGCCGCCGCCAGCCCGGCCAGCAGCCAGGCCGCATCGGCGTGGCGCAGGGCGGCCAGCACGCGCGCCGGATCGGCCAGCGCCAGCACCGCGGCCAGCAGCGCCAGCCCGGCCAGGCCGCGCCACAGCGCTTTGGTGCCGCGTTCCACGCTATTTAAACGGTAGCTGTTGGCGTAGGTGGGGCGGGCGCCCGGGCCTGATTTGCCTGTTCATCGCGCAGCACCTCGGTGGCGTGGAACTGCGGCGCCCCGCCGGCCTCGTGGTAGACGCGGATCAGCAGCTCGCCGATCAGCCCGGCGGCGATCAGCTGCGCGCCCATCAGCAGCAGCATCACGCCCACCAGCAGCAGCGGCCGCCCGCCGATGTCCTCGCCCAGCAGCTTTTGCAGCAGCAGCCACAGCAGGATCAGCACCCCCGGCGCGGTCAGCCACAGCCCCAGCCCGCCAAAGGCGTGCAGCGGACGCTGGCGGTAGCGCATGAAGAACACGATCAGGATCAGATCGAGGATGACGCGGAAGGTGCGGTCGATGCCGTACTTGGACACCCCGCGCGTGCGCGCGTGGTGGCGCACCGGCACCTCGGCGATGCGCGCGCCCGCCTCCTTGGCCAGCGAGGGGATGAAGCGGTGCAGCTCGCCGTACAGGCGGATGCGGTCGATGATGGGGCGCCGGTAGGCCTTCAGCGCGCAGCCGTAGTCGTGCAGGTGCACGCCGGTGGCGCTGGAGATGAGCTTGTTGGCGATGCGGGACGGCAGCTTGCGCGACAGCTCGGCGTCCTGCCGGTCCTTGCGCCAGCCGCTCACCATGTCGACGTCGGGGTCGGCCTCCAGGCGCGCCAGCAGCAACGGGATGTCGCCGGGCTCGTTCTGCAGGTCGGCGTCCAGCGTCACCACGTAGCGCCCGCGCACGCGGTCAAAGCCGGCCTGCAGCGCGCTCGACTGGCCATAGTTGCGCGCCAGCAGCACCGGCCGCAGCCAGGGCGTGCTGGCGGCCAGCTCGCGCAGGCGCTCGCGGCTGCCGTCGGTCGAGCCGTCGTCCACCGCCAGCAGCTCGAAGCCGAGCGCCTGCCCGGCCATGGCCGCGCCGATGCGCGCCACCAGATCGGGCAGGTTGTCGACTTCGTTGTAGATCGGCACCACGATGGACACATCGGGGGCCGGGGAGCGGTCGGTGCTCATGGGGGCGGGCGCAGGCGGGATAATCGCCCGATTGTGCCTTGCGCCGCCGCGGCGCCACCCGCCCCCACCGATGAGCCTCACCGCCGCGCCCCTGGCGCCGCCCCTGCGATCACCCGTTGCCCACCCGCTGGCCTGGCTGCTGGCGCTGGCGCTGGCGCATGTGCTGGTGCGCGTGGCCGTCTCGCCGGCGCTCAAGTGGGACGAGGCCGAGCAGATGCTGTGGTCGCAGCAGCTGGCGCTGGGCTACGGCGCCCAGCCGCCGCTCTACACCTGGCTGCAATGGGGCGTCAACCAGCTCGTCGGCCCCAGCGTGCTGGCGCTGTCACTGCTCAAGCACGCGCTGCTGGCGCTCACCTACGCCCTGATGTGGCTGGCCGCGCGCGAGCTGCTGGACGAGCGCGGCGCCTGGTGGGCGTCGGCCAGCATGATGCTGCTGCCGACCCTGGGCTGGTACTCGGTGCGCGACCACACCCACACCATCCTGGTCACCGCCATGGCCTGCGGCGCCTGGTGGCTGCTGCTGCGCCTGGTGCGCCGGCCGCGCCCGCTGGACTTCGCGGCGCTGGGGCTGGTGTGCGGCCTGGGCATGCTGGCCAAGTACAGCTTCGCGCTGGTGGCCGGCGCCATGCTGCTGGCGGCGCTGTCGGAGCCGCGGGCGCGCCGCGCCCTGCTGTCGCGCGGCTGGTGGTGGGCACCGCTGGTGGGCCTGCTGGTGGTCGGGCCGCACCTGGTCTGGCTGCTGTCGCACCTGCACGAAGCCACCGTGGGCACCCTCGACAAGATGGAGATCCAGGCTGCCAGCGGGCCGCTCAAGGGCGCGCGCCACCTGCTGCAGGGCCTGGCCGGCACGCTGCTGCTGTTTGCGCTGTTCGCGCTGTGGGCGTTTCGCGGCGCCTGCTGGCGCGCCCCGCTGCAGCCGGTGGCGCCCTGGGCGCAGCGGGTGTTCGTGCGCTACCTGGCGCTGGTGCTGGCGGCGCTGCTGGCCATGGTGCTGGCCGGGGTGACCGAGTTCAAGGGCCGCTGGCTGCTGCCGCTGCTGTGCGTGGTGCCGCTGGCGGCCTTCGCGGCGCGGCCCGAGCTGCGGCGCCACCCGCGCGCCGGACGCTACACCGGCGCCGTGGTCGCCATGGCGCTGCTGATCCTGCTGGCGGCCGGCGTGCGGCCCTGGTTCAGCGGCCTGCGCGGCGAGGTCGACGAGCTCAACCACCCGGCGGCCGAGCTTGGCGCCGCCCTGAGCGCCGCCGGCTACGACGGCCGCGGCCCCATCATCGCCGCCGACCACATGATGGCCGGCCTGTTGCGCACCCGCTTTCCGCAGGCCCCCGTGCAGTCGTGCAGCGCGCGCGAGGGCGACCTGCCCGCCTGCGTGGCCGGTCACGTCGCGCGCGCCCGGGCGGCCGGCCAGGGCTGGCTGCTGGTGTCGCGCGCCGACCGGCTCGAGCCCGGCTGGTGGGCGCAGGCCACCGCGCGCCTGCCGGCGCCAGCGCCGGTGCGCGCCATCGAGCTGCCCTTCCGCATGGTGCGCGCCGGCACGGCGCCGGCGCATTACCAGTACCTGTGGCAGCCGCCGCAGGCGCCGCGATGAGCGCCATCGCCGCCGGCGGCCACCAACCACTCAGGACCCTCCCATGAACGTCACCGTTTTCGGCACCGGCTACGTCGGCCTGGTGCAGGGCGCCGTGCTGGCCGACGTCGGCCACCACGTGCTGTGCATCGACATCGACGCCGCCAAGGTGGCGGCGCTGCGCGCCGGCCGCATCCCGATCCACGAGCCCGGCCTGGACGCCCTGGTGCAGGCCGGCCAGGCCGCCGGGCGGCTGCGCTTTTCCACCGACGCCGCCGAGGGCGTGGCCCATGGCGAGCTGCTGTTCCTGGCCGTCGGCACCCCGCCCGACGAAGACGGCAGCGCCGACCTGCAGCACGTGCTGGCGGTGGCGCGCGCCATCGCCAGCCACATGGACGGCCCGCGCACCATCGTCAACAAGTCCACCGTGCCCGTGGGCACCGCCGAGCGCGTGGCCAACGCCGTGCGCGCCGTGCTGCGCGAGCGCGGGGCGGACATCGCCTTCGACGTCGTCTCCAACCCCGAATTCCTCAAGGAAGGCGCGGCCGTGGCCGACTGCCAGCGGCCCGACCGCATCGTCATCGGCACCGACAGCCCCGCCGCCGAGCGCCGCCTGCGCGAGCTGTACGCCCCCTTCAACCGCAACCACGACCGCATGGTGGTGATGGACGTCAAGAGCGCCGAACTCACCAAGTACGCCGCCAACGCCATGCTGGCCACCAAGATCAGCTTCATCAACGAGATCGCGGCGCTGGCCGAGCGCCTGGGCGCCGACGTCGAGGCCGTGCGCCGCGGCATCGGCAGCGACCCGCGCATCGGCTACCACTTCATCTACCCCGGCATGGGCTACGGCGGCAGCTGCTTTCCCAAGGACGTCAAGGCGCTCATCCACACCGCCCGGCAGGCTGGCTTCGAACCCGAGCTGCTGCAGGCCGTGGAGCGCCGCAACCAGGCCCAGCGCCAGGCGCTGGGCCAGCGCATCGTCGCCCACTACGGCGGCAGCCTGCGCGGCAAGACCATCGCCGTCTGGGGCCTGGCCTTCAAGCCCGACACCGACGACATGCGCGAAGCCCCCAGCCGCACCCTGCTGGCCCAGCTGTGGGCCGCCGGCGCCCAGGTGCGCGCGCACGACCCCGTGGCCATGGACGAAGCGCGCCGCCTGTTCGGCCCGCGGCCCGACCTGCAACTGTGCGACAGCCCGGCCCAGGCCCTGCAGGGCGCCCACGCGCTGGCCATCGTCACCGAATGGAAGCAGTTTCGCGTGCCCGACTTCGACCAGATGGCGCGCCTGCTGGCCGACCGCATCGTCTTCGACGGCCGCAACCTGTACGAGCCCGCGCTGCTGGCGCGCCACGGCCTGGCCTACGAATCCATCGGCCGCCCGGGCGTGCGGCCGGCGGGCGGTTGAGCAAGGATACGCTTCGATTTTGATAGCTGCTGGCGCTCGTCGTGCAAGCGCTGGCAGCCAATTTTGCTTGCAATCGTCGGCACCTCGCACCCCCGTCATTGCGAGGAGGCCGCAGGCCGACGCGGCAATCCAGTGGCGGCGCCGGAAAGGGGGCGCGGCGCCCGCCCAGCCAGGCGACAGTGAACCACCACGCCCCGCACTGGATCGCCACGGCCTGCGGCCTCGCGATGACGGGGTGAAGAGGATGCGCCAGCGGCGATGGCGACGGCATGGGGGAGGATGCGCCAGCGGCGATGGCGACGGCGTGGGGGAAGATGCGCCAGCGGGGATGGCGACGGCATGGGGAGGCTGCGCCAGCGGCGATGGATGGCTGCGCGGCGCTTCATCCATCCCCGTCATTGCCAGGCGCTTCACCCCCCTCCCCGTCATTGCGAGGCGCTTCACCCCCTCCCCGTCATTGCGAGGAGGCCGCAGGCCGACGCGGCAATCCAGTGGCGGCGCCGGAAAGGGGGCACGGCGCCCGCCCAGCCAGGCGACAGTGAACCACCACGCCCCGCACTGGATCGCCACGGCCTGCGGCCTCGCGATGACGGGGTGAAGAGGATGCGCCAGCGGCGATGGCGACGGCATGGGGAGGCTGCGCCAGCGGCGATGGATGGCTGCGCGGCGCTTCATCCATCCCCGTCATTGCGAGGCGCTTCACCCCCCTCCCCGTCATTGCGAGGCGCTTCACCCCCCTCCCCGTCATTGCGAGGAGGCCGCAGGCCGACGCGGCAATCCAGTGCGGCGCCGGAAACGAGGCACGGCGCCCGCCCAGCCAGGCGACAGTGAACCACCACGCCCCGCACTGGATCGCCACGGCCTGCGGCCTCGCGATGACGGGGTGAAGAGGATGCGACGACGGGGTGAAGAGCATCCGCCCGCGGCGATGACGGGGCAGCAAGAGTGCGCCCGTGACGG
>Ga0209922_100476_pt1 | contig 54841 bp, 64 predicted proteins | sample ThiBiot_500_biof_FD_183946 | JGI IMG/M metagenome (GOLD analysis project Ga0209922, IMG submission 183946) | Wastewater bioreactor microbial communities from Cape Town, South Africa - Thiocy_expt_500_biof (SPAdes) | ecosystem: Engineered > Bioreactor > Thiocyanate-remediating > Anaerobic-Aerobic ... | reverse complement strand
TATTAAGTGACATTAAAAGTATATAGATATATAATCAGCAAGCTAAGCTGACAAATTTAGTTAATCAAATTGTCCGTATTTTTCTCTTGATATTTTACGGCTACGACGGTACTCAAAGCCTAGTAGTTCTTTCAAACGTTATTCAATACTCTTGATGTATGTTGATGAATGATATATGTGTAATAGAATTATATCTGTCTCGGTTTATTTCGAGTGGAAAAAGGATAACACAAAAAAATAAATAGATTATTTGTCTATGTACATTTAACATCTTTTTTTAATTGATGAGATTTTTTTCGTTGATTTCGAACGTTTCACTTGACTTTCAGTTGACCAACGAAGTTCATTAGAAAAAGCGGCCTAAATAATAAAATAAACAACTAATTCAACTGAATAAAATAATTCACTTTGACTTACAGCTTGCGCCCAACCAGCTAAAGGCGTCCAAAGTTGTTGAAAAAATGACGAGATTTCACCGTAATGTTTTGCCGTTAATTGTGTCTTTTGATTTTGTCCATAGTGTGTTATAGCTATCGAATGAATATGTGTATCAACTGGAACGATCTCTTGTTTGTCAAGTGACATTAGTAGTACACAATCGGCAACCTGAAAATGATTGACATGAATTTCATTTTAGACAATTTCATTCTTCTTCAAATACTTTTCGACCAACACCCACGATTTTTAATAACTCACTACGAGCATGTTCAACTGAAGCTGATTTTAATTGTTGAAAATATTTCGGATCGTTAATAGTATATTTAAGATATTGAATCGCTCTATGAATATATCGTGCTCGATAACCAAAACCCAATTCTCTCAAGTGCTGTTCAAGATTCGATTTATCAAGATCATCTAAATATTCAAATATTTCGTTCTTTTTATTATTATTTACGATTTAGTTTTTCATTATTGAACCTATTGTCGGAAATTGATGATAGATAATTTCATTGAAACACCCGATTTCTTTGCCATACTGTTCGCAAAGTGATTTGATCATTTTTGTTATTCGTTGTACATTATTATTACTCGAACAAATAAATGAAAGAAGATTTTCAAGAGGATCTTGTGCAAGAACACGAATGCCAAGCGGGATTCTATTATTTGCAAAACGTTGATCAGATTTTGACCATTGTGAGATTAAATCAGTTAATTTAATTGATAATTGAAAATAATTCGATAAGATCGATGAAGCTTCTTCTTGTCGATTGATGGACGTATTAGAGCTATTTGTATAGAATTTATATTCAATATTGTCATTCTCGCGTTTTAAATGAATAATATAACGATCGAGAACACCAACAAATTCATTTGGCATTTGTTCGAACCATCTATGAATTCGAAGAAAGCCTTTTTTTTTGTTTTGAAGTTGATATTAATCTACCGAAATGATTGTCCACCAAGTAAAGTTTGTTTTAAATTGAGTTCCGAACGAAGAATTTCGATGGATCCTGATGAATAAACAATTAAATTCTCGGATAATGTTGTTGATGATGGTGGTGGTGAAGAAGAACAAGAGCTCGTCATTTCTATGAAAATGAATAAATCCAATTGATTCTCTTTTTCATCTCTCTTTGGTTTTGTGAATCTGCCAAGATAAAGTTTGTTTTTTATTATTCATTGAATAAGAACTTTTACTTTATATACGTATATATATACACACAAACATTGATAAGAAGTAACCGTAACCAGAGAAAAAAGAAAGAATGAATGAATGCATCGTTGATTTACAATAATAACAACAAGAAGAATGAACGAATAGAATCATCAATTTTAGCAGAAATGAACTCGACTGATTTTGAGAAGAGAAAAAGAGAGAGAGAGTGCGTACAGTAAAAAGAAAAAAAGTGTTTAATGACTGTCTTTCGAATAATGACGAGCAATTCAAGCTCCATGTGTCGTATAAACAGCGACAACTGTTTTATCTGTTTGATGAATAATAACTTGACTAAAAATCAAAAGAGAAAAAAAAACTATATTTATAAAGAAAGAAATCATCTTTTCTTCATACGCTTCATTATGTTCAAGACAAACAGTTGTTCGTCGACCTGATAATGATGATGCCAATTCAGCTAAACGTGAAATTGGTCCCGGAGATATTGATACATCTTTCGTTGTTAATGGTAAACCGTTTTTATCACAAACAAGTACACCTTTAACATCGACACCAACCATTGTAAATTTATCAATACTAAAATAAATTTATTTGATTCTCCTTCTGTTATTGTTGTTGTTGAAAATCAATGTTTAACATACGTTGCATCAATTAAACCTTCGAATTTTTTGTCCATACTTAATCTAAAAAGAAGGAATAATAAAATCCATTTCTGACCATAACAATTTATTGTCGATTAAGAACAAAGCAAACAAACAAAAAAATAATAATAATCAATGTTTTTTTTTCTCGTAGACATAAACTCGTCAGAAAAATGACCCATAGATTTGCAATGCTAATTTCGAATTGTTTTTTTCTAATTGAGTAAAATCCGATGTTTTTAATAAATAAGGATGTTTATGAAATAAACCAAAACATTTCTCACGTAGATCTGTACAATCGTTATACGTATCGAAGAGATTTAAATATTGAAAAACATTATCTTTCGTTAGATGATTTCGTAATAATTCATTTAAACAACGTTGTTTCAATGAATCGATTAGAAATCGATCGGATAATTTGAATAATTCAACTAGAAGAAGTTCATCGTTGAGAATCGTATCGAACCGATTCGTATAGAGATATTTGAGAAGAACGTCGAATGCTTGCGGATGAATATCATCGTTTAATTTCAGATGATTATTATTCCCATCGTTCAATTGACTTTCGAATAATGTTTTAAAATAATCGGAACGAAGTAGTAAGACATGTCGATGTGTCGGAAATATTTTCGTGCCAATTTCGATTTGAAAATCATAGGGTATTTGTTTTTGAAATAATTCTAAAAGTGAAAGATCAGTTATGGATTTATCCGACGATTGAAGAGATTCAATTTGAGGTTCGATATATTCATTGGCGAGTATTCGATTGTAGGAGCATTTGATTTTGATTCGAAGTTTTTTTATTGATGAAATTTCATCTAAATCAAGACGAAGTTTAACATAACGACGATTATTAACGAAACCATCGTCACTGTAATCATCACTATCGTACATATCATTTTCATCGGGTATACGAGAATAAAGAATTTGATTTTCATCACTAAGAAAAATAGAATTTGATCAATAACAGAGAGAGAGAGAGAGAGAAAGAAATTTCTTACTGAGATAGAAGTTTACTAGATGAGTTTGTAATGTGAGTTTTCGAGGATTTTTTTGATGTATTCGATAGGGAACTACTTGTTGTTGATGGTGTTTGTCGTGTTTCGTTGTAACATTCGGCTGTCACTTCGAAATATCGTCGTTCAGTTAAAATCAAAGGAAATTCAACAATAACATTTATTAAAATGTGTCGACGACTTGGTTCGATGATAAAATTATATTTACAGGCTTCATTTCGAACTTCATAATCCGGTCTGAAAACAAAACATCAATTTGTCAGAAGATGAAAATTGTTTTATCTTACGTTTCAATATGAAGATATCGAAAGACTTTCGAGTAATTATTTATAATATATTCGTGTTCATATTTCGACGTATCAATATCAAAATGTGTTCGAGTACGATAGATAGCCATTCAATGGAATCCGAATCGAAAGTTCGATAAATGTTTTTTTTTGTATAATTTCTCCCAGCCTAGTCCAGCAATCTGTGAACACAAGCACAAGATCGCAACGAGCAAAATGATTCGCTTATTCAACTACCACTTAGATTTCAATAACATACAATTATTTTCTATAGAAAAGTTTTCTTTTTCGATAAATAATTGAATTGTTGGTCGATAAATTATCGTAAATATATACTTTTGTTAATAAACGATTTGAAATTAATTAATGATTCGTCATAGATGACACCAATTGCACATGACGTCATCTTTTATTCGAGACTGATTCAAATTAGAAAAATTCAATCTTCATAAATAACATTTTGATATACGAATGATTTTTACATTTGACATTATTACTTTTTCTACTGTTTAATGTCATTTTTTCAAAACACATGAAGAGTTAAAGCAAATCTTAGTAGTGAAGCATTGTTCTTTTAGTTCAACAAATATATGATGTTAAAAAAATTCTTTATTAAAATAAAAGTTATAATCGAAAGAAGAATATTGTTTTGTTTTAACTATTTAAAATAATAACGAATTGGTGGTGGTGTAACTTCGTTACTTCCATCATTTTGTGTATCCATATCATTATCATCGGGTAAAACAACTAAATCCGTATAGGTTGCATTGGTTTTATGTGAAAGTAAATCATCCATCCTAGTACAAATGATTCAAATTTAAGAAATCATTTCTAACGATAACTGACTTTCGTTTTAATTGTGATGATGCTTTAGGCAGCCATGGTGCATAGACTGATTTGACACCTTCCGAAATTAAAGCTGGTTTAATATCGTATTTTTTCTGAAAGATTCAATTCATTGTTTAAAGAATATTTTTTCAATGAGAAAAAAAGAATGTTACTTCAACTTCTTTGATGAATCCTTCCAATGTCATGTCAGGATTACCTTTGATTTCGAAACTTGACCAAATATTAACTTCAAATTTTCTTGAAAAAATATCGTTTTCTTCGTGAATAAGAAAAACAAAACAATGTTCTCCTACCCAATTTTTTGTGTTACACATGCTAATGGTTCGCTGGCAATTAGAAATGGTAATGCAATATTGATGTAAAAATTTCGATAGACGCCTAATGACAGATCTTTTAATTGACTGAGACATAATTTAACCAATTCGATTGTAATCTAAATCGAAAGAATTTCTAATAAAATTACGATTTCATAAAAATGAACCCTTACAAGACCGGATACAGTTGCTGTTGTTGTTCCAATAGCTGGAACGATTCGTCCTACAATCATAAAATCATTTCAAAAAAAGCAAACATATTTTTCAAGAACATACCAGCGATTCGTTTGATTTCAAAACGATCACCAGGTTCAAGTCCATACATTTGTGCTCTTAAATTCTAAACAACAACATCAATTTCATTATACTCTCAAACATTCGTATTTACCGTTGCTGCAGCAATGAAATCAATTTGAAAGTCATCATCTTTTTCAAATGGAATCGGTGCTGCTTCTAAACAAGAAAACAATTGTCTACGTTTCATCATCCCTTTCACTTACTGAAAGCTTTGGTTTTTTCCTGAACAATTATCCATTCATCTTTACTAATATCATTGTCATGTTTAGGTGCTACTGGTTTTGTTGCCTTGGGATCTGTTATGATAATCTGTGGGCAAAACAAAAACCTTTGAATTCAATGAGAGATCTTTCCTTTTTCGAAACTGACTTTGTCTCTCGGCTGCCATTGTTCGATTTTTGCTTGTGAAATAATTTTTTTATTGTTTTCTACATCATCGATTTGTTCACTATCGACTTGTACCGCGTAGATCATAGCGAGTATTTTTGCACATGATAAAACGAAGTTATAATGTCTAAGCAAAAGTAAAAATGAAATTGAAACAGAGAGAAAGTCAAATCAACAAACAGATTATTATTAATATCGAATTCGAGTGGTGTTGGTGCACGTTTTGGTAATTTCCAATAAGGAACTAAAGAATATATTCGATCAATAAAAAAACTCTATTATGTTAACTTTCATTTACCTCCTTTGTCATCAACCAAATCAGCAGGAAATTTATTTAATAAATCTTTAGCCTAAATAAGCAAAACGAAAGTGATGAACTAATGAAATGTCGATAATTGGATCCATTTACTTTATTTGCAAAATATTTCTCGAATTTTTCTCTTGCTGCTTGCAAACAATCATTCCAATTCATACATTTTCGTTTCATAAACTTGTAAATCTTAGGTAAATCATCGATTGTTTCACCGGCATTTATACGATTCCAAATATTCTCTTGAGACATTACGTTATTGTATATTGATGGTTTCATATTAAAAGTACTTTCGAACTGAATGACGAAAAAACAAATGTTCAATTGAATATTCTCTGTTCTTTTTACTGACTTTTTCTCGTGCCCATATGGTACAATGTTCGATATTAGCTGGAAATGATTTCACATTACAATAAGGAACATCTTTATCAATTGGATCATTCTTGAAAAAGAAAATAAATACATTTGACTATCGAATAGGTTTTTACTTGATTTGAGTATGATTCAGATTTGTATGGTACGACAACGAATGTATGGCCTTTAGGACCCATAGTACCTGATTCAACTAAAGGTCTTTTATTTGTGACACAACGTCTAAATTAAATCAAGAGAGTTGCTTCGTTTTTTTTTCTTTTGTCTATTAAATTAAGAAAAAATACGTACGAATCCATATAGCGTCGAGCTTCAACATTATCAAGTGCATTGACAATAATTGTTTGTTTAGAAATGAATTCATCAGAACAAATATCATTTGTTCCAACTCCAACTTTTGATGTATGAGCTTGAATTTTAAGTTGAGAATTCATTTCAAGTGCTGACTGTGCAGCAACTGTTGATTTCGGTTGATTGAGATGTTGTTTATGAAATAAAAATTGACGATTTAAATTCGATTTTTCAATATGATCATGATCAGTAATCGTTATCTAAATTATTCAACTTAGTTTATTTTATGTATTTATTTGTAAATCTACTTGTCCATTTCGTCCAACACCTAGCAAAGCAAACAGTTTCAATAGTTCACAGCCAATAGCTCCACAACCGACCTGACGAAAGTAGTTAGAAAAGAAAAAAAGAATAAGATCATTTAAGTTTTGAACATATTTACCATAAATAAACGTTGTTGAGCAAGTTGATTAACGAGCGTCGAACCGAGACATAATCGTAATGATTGATAACGATCGGCTGGAATTCTATATTTTCAAATAATAAAATCGAAATAATCGAACTAGATTTTCTTACGATTGAAGAGTAGCATATTCGTTTTCAATGGAAATTTCTTTAATTAATTCATACGCATCAAGATAAAGCTAGAAAATGAATAATTTTAAGAAAAAGAATCGAAAGTAAGTTCATTTTACCCATTGTCGAACGGGAGTAAATTTTCCGGTGACAGTTGTTAAAACTTGTTGACCAACAAAACCACCCATTGCTGAACATAATGGAGCAAACGAACCTTTGCATGTGTAGCGAAATGATTTGAGAAGTTCGTTGAAAAGTTTCTCATCGATTGAATTTACATCTTTCGAGACTAAGTCATCTAAGTATTTCTTCGCCAGAACTGATAGATTTTCATCACTAGATAAGCAAATTTTTTGGAAAAATCTTCATTCGTCTGTAGAAGATCGTTACTTTGGTTCAGGTAATCTTTGATTAATTTGTTTGAATTCGCTTATAGCTAACATAATTACATGAATATAGACAATATTCGGAATCTGAATTGAGAAAATAGAATGAACATTATGTTTTTCAGATCGATAAAATTTCAATTTACGTTTCCGGACACATCTTTCGTCCAATAATCTGTTCCATCAGTTGTTAAGATTCTTGGATTCGATATTTGTTCAGTAAAACTTGTCTATCGAACAAAATTCAATTCAACAAAGTTTGATTTTTATTGATTTCTTACAAATTCCAATTGAATATTTTGTTTAACTTCACGAGCAATGCCACCACGTTTATATTCACCACCTAAATCTTGAATATCTCCAATAGAAAATTGATGAATATTGAGATCTAAATGCAAGACAATACAATTTCGAAATTCGATGAATATTTTCTTGTTAACCTTTGATTTTTCTTTCGACTTTATTTAGATTTTCTAATCCAATTAATTCACGAAATGAAACAATATCTTCATCTTGAAATGGATGTCGTTCTTCACCAGCAACGGTTACTATTCCTTCCTAAAACACACATGACAAAAGTTCTTCATAATACAATTTCTATGTTTAGTTCTCTACTGGTGATATATGACTAAGAAAAACTTCTTTTAATTGTTCACCATCTTTATCAGTAACTGTAAACGGTTGATTACCAGCATCGACAAAACATCGAGAAAAAACACCGTAATTATCTGCTAGTATAAACTAAAATAAACAATAGTTATTTCGTTCTTTTCTTTTTTTGAATGAACGTTAAATTCGAAGTTTTTACGATGATATTATTTGTTCGACATAGATTATTTATTGTTTTCATTTCTTCCAAATTACATTCGGTCAAGACAACACACTAAAAAACAGGAAATAGAAGAATTGAGCATCAAAATAAATTCTTTTATTCTACGGTGAATTCTTGAAGATTCTCATTGAGAAGTTCTATGAGTGGTTTTGTTGATAGATGAATTTTGACATAATCATTTAATGCACGTAGTTTTTCCAGACTACATTCAGCTCTAATTTACACAGAAAAAGAAAATTATTGGGTAGAGAATTTATTTTTCTTTTATCTACCGATTTTTGCCAAGATCATTTTCGTTCAGATAATATTGTGTTGAAAGATCGAAAAGACTTGTGTTGATTGTATCTTGTAAAGTTACACTCTACAAAATGAAAATCAACTATTTTCATTCAAATACAGAAAATATATTTACATGTACACCGGCAAGTACAACATTCTTAGCAATTTCAATTCCTAAACCACCGGCACCAGAAATGAGTACGTGTTGTTTTCGAAGACGTTTCATTGCATCATCACCTAGGACATATCGTTGACGACTAGAAGAAAGTCGAAGATTTATTTGATGTGCTTGAAAATATTCTTAGGAATAGAATCTACTTGTATAATTGATCGTCAATATCTTCATCAGTCAATCGATTTTCTGTAGTCATGTTGCAATTTTGTTTTCAACTGAATGAAAAAATTCTATCTGAAAGATGTTAAAAGATGAGAACAAGTATTCAACGGTTTTTTGTTTTATTGTATCGATAGTAGAAATACAAGAAACGAAAAAGAAAACAAATTAAATTGTTATTGTCATTGTTTTCGTCGGTTTTACTAGTGTATTACCAGCGCTTGAATTCTCGTTCGATGATCGCATACGTTTCGTCGTTGGTGCTGCGAGTTTCTTCGGTTTCTTATTCTGAAATATTCAATCAAGTTTTTTTCTTCTTTTTGAAATTTCATTTCAAATAAATCTACTTGTGATTTATCAGCTTTACGTTTTGTTCCGATAGGTTTTTCTTCTTCTTCAGCTTGATTTTTAGCTGCTCGTGCTTTAACATCACTTGCACGTAAACGACGAAAATCTACAGATAAAAGAAAAAAAACATGGAGCTCCTTTTTTTTTATTTAAAACTCTCACTTGGATATAAATCTGCAAGATCATCTTCATCATCATCTTCGATAACAATTTCATCATCACTGAGATCCACATATTCATCATCGTCTTCCGGATTTTTAGCGGCTGTTGTTGGTTTCTTTTTCTTTCGACCACCAGGAACATATTCAGTTCCATTCGATTGACATTCTTGCCCTGTCAAAAATTGAACAATGTTGAATTTTGTTTGCTTTATTCAATGAAAAACATACATTTGACATAGGCTCGTTGAAATTTCTTGCCTTGAACATGTTTGAGAATATGATGAGGTTCTTTATTCAAATGTTTCAATGTCAATTTGCAGAACAATTGATTTCTGAAAATAGAAATTATAGTTTTAACGCACAAAAATAAAAAAAACAAAGCAAGCATACTCATGATTCTTTTTAGTACTTGGTTCAAGAAATTCTTGAAATTTTTCTAAAGAATTATTATCCAAGTTTTTCTTCAATAGTTGTTGGTATTTTTTTCCCTGAATATATTTTTCAATAGCATCAACACGAGCTGGCATTTCATGTTGAGTCCATGAGCATTTAACCTAAATGAAATCCAATAAGATATTCTTCTTCTTCTCTCTCGATCAAAATTTCCTACACGATCCTTATCCGGAATTCGTTTCAATGACGGATAGATATTCAATAGAGAGTCGACGGTATTTATATCGATATCCATCTAAAACAAGAAATCGAATTCTAATTGTTGAGCGGGTAAACATTTGAATATTTTCTCGCGCTTTGTCAAAATTCGTTTAATTTCTTCTTTTTTTGCATTTTCGTTGAATAAAATAAATAATCTCAATGGTCTATCGTCGAAATATTCGTTCGAAAAAAGTACGCTCATCGAAGAAAATATCTCGTCGTGTAAACAAACGAAAACAACCGAAAACAACATCAGCATCAACATTCAATCAGCAATCAATCGAAAATATTGACGATGAAACTAAATTAGCTAAACGTCATCTAACAAAAGAAATGTGGCAATTAATATCCATAGCTGTTAAACGTATGGCTGATGAACTCGTTGCAATATCGAATAATCAACAAACCATACGAACAAGTAATCAAGACTTGTCGGTGACATTCGGTGATATTAAAACCGATGTCGAACGATCAGTATCAACAACGACGACGACAGTTCAACAATCGAAAATAGCGAATGGAGGCGCTGGTGATGAAGTTGGTGTGAATGAAAAAGTCAATAGTACCAATACATCGAATAAACAATGTATAACAGCACCACTTCAAATGATTCAAACGCCGACAAATAAAAAGAAAAAAGAAACGAGTAATAATGCAAAACGTCAAACAAATAAATCTAAAAAATCTAAGAAAAACTCGAATCAAAACTTACGTAATAATCGTAAATAAGAATTATTTCGTTTTCTATTTCTTTGAATAAAAAGAGATTGTTGGAGAAGAAATGAATGATAAAATAATAAATTTCGTCTAGTAATACGGGATTGGCGAATTAAACTCTTGTCTTTCTTCTACAGATGTCGGATGTAGTTTGATAAAATTTAGGCAAAATACTAGTAGTAAAAGCAAAAACCCGTGAAGAAATTTTTATTTCAAAGGAAACTACAAAAAATATTTATAAAAATGATTAAAAATAATGAGTTTATACTAGCAGATGCGCTGTTTGGTGTTTGTGACTTCGAATTGAGTAATTTTTCTGTACGAGAACGTAATGCATTGAGAGCTGCTGGATCATTTTTAACTAGCGGATGTAACAAATCGAATACTTTCGAATGGTAATCATCAATAGCTTTGATTTGTGCTGATGTTAATAAACTAGTATCGATTAGTGATCGTTCATAAGGTAGAAATGTAATTGTATTGAAACGTAAAAATTGTGTCATATCATACACACTTAAATTAGACAGAATAACTTCCATATCATTTTCAATACGAATACCGAAATCATCAGGTTTGTAAAATCCTGGTTCATCAGAAATAAACATTCCATCGGCTAATGGCTCTTCATATTGACTGTATTGTGGTCCGATACGTTGTGGGCCTTCGTGGACGGCTAAGAAATGGCCAATACCATGTCTAGAAAAGATCAGTCAGTTCGTATGTAGAAGAAAAGATAATTTCAAAAAATCAAACAAACCCTATTCCATGACCAAATGTCATGCCATCTCGATAGAGATACATTCGGCCAAGATGATCAATCGATCGGCCATATGTACCGACAGGAAAGATCGTATCAGCTATTTCAAGTACACCTTGAAGTACACGTGTATAAGCACGTTTTTCTAAAGGTTTAGCAGTGCCAAAATGATGTGTTCGAGTTATGTCCGTAGTACAATCAAGATATTGACTACCAGCCTACATAGAATACGAAAGAAAAAATCGATATTTCGGGTATTAGATATATGTATATGTTTACATCAAGTAAATAGATTTTATCTTTGGTAATTTTTCGTGCCGTTGTTGGATTTGGTCTATAATGAACAACAGCTGCTCGATCACCGGAAGCTGATATGGCTTCGAAACTTGGAAATTGAAACTTTTCTTGTTGTTTCTGATAAACTAGTAATTGATCAGCTGATTGAGTTTCATTTATACTGATACCATTTTCTAATTGTTGTTCGATCCAACCAAGATGTTTCAAACGAGCTACCGAATCACGTATTTGACAATCTCTCATTCCTTGTCGTTCGATCGCATTTTTTCGTGCTTTTACACGTTGTACAAGTGAGTTGGATAATGTTGAAGGTCGTTTATTCGATGGAATTAAAGCAAATATTGCTTGAGAAACTCGAGCACTAATATAAATTCTATTGATACTTGGATCTGCTACTGTACTATTTAAATGTGACCAAAATGTCGAATAATCTAGAACAGTAACACCTTTCGGATAGTCCCGAACGTTAATCTGTTTCAAATTAACGAATAATTTTGGTGGTCGTTTCGCATAATCAGCATAGATGATGGCATACGATTTAAAGAATGGATTATAAGGTATATCAACACCACGTAAATTAAATTGCCACGCAATTTCATCAAGAGTACTAATAACAGTTGCTGTCGCTGCTACACGTTTAAGTTCTGTTGCTGTTCGATTTAGCTTTTGATTAACATCTTCTCCAGCATATCGAATATCATGTGGAATAATCTTTTCTTGAGATTGTTTGGGCCGTTCATTATTTGGCCATATACGTTCGACTAGATCATCGACCGATTGAAGCTGTTTACCGATTGCTTCTAATGCAGTATTTGCTACTGACCACCAAGCTGTTGATGTAAATACAGTTGTTGTACCAGGTGGCTAAGAATATAATTATTATGAATGTTTTATATGACTTTTTTTTAAAACACCCTCAACCTTACTAAAGCTGTTTGATTTGCTTCATGCAATAGCCAATTAATAATTGACAAGACTCCAGGTTGTCCATCTCTCATCAAAAGCCAATTAGCACAATCTAATTCTTCTTCAGCTTCAGTAAAATATCGACTATCCGTCCATAGAGCTGCTTTCTGTTGAGTAATTATAGCAATACCAGCTGATCCATGAAAACCCGTAATATAATCACGACGTTTATCAAATGGTTGCGTATATTCACTACCATGTTCATCGTCCGAAAAAACAACATAGATACCAATACCAGCTTGTCGCATTTCTTGACGAAGTTTACTTAAAATGATCGATGTATTCTTTTGAGTTGCAAGCGGTGTACAACTTGTTTCATTATTCGAACCATTAGCACAATAAATACTCAAGATAATCGATAGTAAAATCGAGACAATCATTTCTGAAATAGATTATTTATATACGTAATTTTATTGACTGGCAAAAAAGACCTAGCTAACAAGAGTAATATTAAATCAATTGCTGATTATATGTGTTCTCGTTTTGGCATTTTTTCATATAAATCCGTTCTTTATAATCAATATAGAGACAAGATAAGACGGAAGAAGAGCAAGAAAAAAATCTTTCTTCTGAAGGTAAATGTACAACAAATATCATGATAGACATATAGTTCTAGCCTCAAGACAACCTTTAGTTAAACCTCTGCACTGTTGTCATTGACGTTGCTTGTTGCCTGTTATCATTATCCGTTTCCTTTCGTTCTTATTAATGTTATAGATAAGATTGAAGAGAAGACCAAAGAAAAAAACGATCTTGACTTAACAAAGGTTATTCCTATCGATTTGGTAATGTGTGAGATTGACACGATTAAGTAAATAACTCGTCTTCATGCAACTGTGTTTTGTGTCTCGACAAGTGACCTTGATTTTGACTATTTTCAATAAATTATATTAGTAAACACATCAGGTATGAAATTATCTCGATCATATCTTTCGAAGAAAAACTTGAATTACAAAATAATCTCTTTTTCTTCGAATACAAGTTTGTTTTTTTTAAATGTTATTTTTATTGTATTAGATGAGATTACAAATGATAGAAAACGAAACCAGAAGAAGAGAAAAAAAGACAAATAAAACGACGAAAAAAAAATTGTCAATGTTAGTAGTTTCACTTTAGCTTAAACGATATTTGCTTGTGCGAGTTTACCAATAGTTAACGTTGTTTCAATTTCATTTAACTCATCTTGATGACGACTTAATTTAAATGAGACAAGACGTCGATAGAAATGTAAAGAAAATATACAAAATAAGATTATCACTGGTACAATAACAATCGTTGTTGCTATTGCAGCAGGACGTGTTACAAAATAGAATTTCACCCAACAAACAATTGCTATTTCAACTAAGAATAAAAATATTCCTAGAAAAAAAAACAACGACGATCAATATTTATTTCTTGTCAATCGTTCTTTTTACCTAATCCTGTGCTTAATATCCAAGCTAATTCGATATAAATATGCAAGGTTTCATGTGATGCATATTCTTCATATCCAAGTAGACTGTCAGCTTCTAATTGAGGTAATATGCATGTGCTGATCATTAATGCAAGAAGATGTACACCGACGAGAAGACATGTGATTACAGAGTAAACGACTAGCAATGGGGCTGAACTTTTCGAATTTTTATGATCATCTAGCGAGATTTCGACCATCGCAACCTGTGAGATTGAAAAGAAAATGAATACTGTGTAGTTAAATTTTATTCGTGATTTATAAATTTCTCAACTGACCATAGCAAAACCTGACAGAAGCGCGCTTGTACGTGATACAGCTTTTAATTTTGCTTTGCTAAATAGAAGTCGACGTCGTTTCAATGGTGCTCGCGTATGAACGTGTTCAATGTCCATGTTTATTGCAAAGTAAAAACAAAAATAATAACTATTCTAAGTATATTAATTCGATGTCATATAGTATTCACAGCATGAACTTTATCGACTAGGTTCTTATGTCATAAAAAAAGAGAGAGAAAAACACAGACAAAATAAAAGAACAGTATTGGATCAATGCTGATATCATTTGGACAGAAAGGAACATAGATGACGCCTGTCTATTGATCGATTTCTTTTTATTTTACTTTATTGATGCTACACTATGAAAGCAACAAGATTCTTTGAATTGTTTCAAATTTTGAACTGTAAAATACGATTGATGCGTATCGAAATTCGAAAGAATTTTTAACGATTGTCGATATTGATCGATTTGATTTTCATCATTGATTTCGATCGATTCAAATGATTTCATGATATAATCTAATTTCGCTGTTTCCTTTGGATACATGAATGGTTGATGTAAATGCATGGTTTCACTTTTTGTTGAACGTAAATCGATCGAATGCTTACGTTTTGTTGTTAAACATCGAAGTTTTGAATCGGATTTTGATTTGATCAGTGACATATGAATATCATCATTCTCATCTTCGTATAATTTATCAGGTCGACGTTTAGCTCGAGGAAGACGTTCAGTTGATATGGTCAAACTCGAGCGAAAACTATGTCGAGTTCGTTGAGAGCTAATTCCATTTGTTGAACGTTTGATTTCATCATTGGAACAAATAATAAGAATTAATTGACGACGTGTAGAAGAAATGATATGTTCTTCATACCATTGTTGCATGTCAGTAACTGTTAATGAATCGAGAACTTCACGCTGAAGAATAAACAATGAGCAATGAAAATGAATAGAGAAAAGTTATTACTTCACGAAAATTTCGATCGAATATTAACGAATTTAATAAGATTTCGGTCCAGTAACGATCGACACAGGCTTGCAGAGAATTATCAAGCGTTTGTTTAGCTAGAGGATATAATCGAATTTGTTTTTTAAAAATCGCAAAATAAAATATCGATTTCAAACCATTTCGAAATATATTCAATACTCTTGTAAAATCGTTTTTCGTTGTTTCCATGATGATATCTTTTAGAAGTACGAAAAAATTCGAAACATAATCTAAGACATCCTATTTTCACTCGAATTTAAAATATACATTCATTCCTATTCATTCATTACCATTGAATTGTAAAGTTCCGATGAAAAAACTCTAGAAAATTTAAAGTCTCAATTAAAAAGCAACAAGTTTTCAATTGATCTACATTTCAATTTGCAATGAAATAATTCCATACGTATCTCGAAGTGTAACTGAAAAGAAAATCGTGAAATTATTCTGATGATGAGAGAATAGAATGTACCATGACAAGAGAAATGATGTTGACCAACTGATTTCAGATAATCATCAAGTGATTCTTCGATTGTTTCAGCAAGAATTTCGATGAGAACATAATCTCGTATGGATGCATGACCGTGTTCGAAAAAAATCAATAGATGTGTCGAACAATCAGTTGAATCGTAACTTTCGATTTTAACTAGAGTTTGTTCAGTTGGAAGTTGAACAGCTCGAAGCTAAAATTACGGAACACAATTTCTACTCCGATGCAGTACTCGATCAGTGGATTTACTGAAGGAAGTAAAATTTTTGGTACGGGACCGAGTTTAAGAATATTTCGTGTTGTATAAAAGAGTTCTTTTGATTCCTAGAATTTGCAAGAAATTGGATAAACTGTAAGAGAACAATGCAATTAGCATATTCGTTGCTATCAACTGGATTCTACCGAGATGAAATTGTTTGAAATTATTACTATTCCAAGGTTCTTTTAAACTGATATAATCTGGTAGAGTTTTATAACTGATGAAAGAAAAATATTCAATAGCAATGTTTTGAATACATTCGATTGCGATACCTGCGTCTGAGCATACAAAATAAACGTTCGATACGTCGTTGCATGACACGAAACGATTCTTCGAATAGATGAAATTCAATGGAGCAATTCATATCTAAATAATCATACCATTAGAAATCATAACGAGATTCATTCCTTCTGGAATATAATATCGATCTTTGACAAATTGTTTTAAAACAGTCGAACTTTTCTCATCTGTTTTCAGTAGATCTTGTAAACTTTTTCGATTTCCTAAATCGAAATTTGACGATATTACAAAAAAACAGAACTTTTCGTATTAGAAAGAAAAATGAACCCCAAGAAAACTGAGAAATTGGATGATTCGATCGTGCTAATGATGCTAGTAAATGTGTTGCTCGATAATGATCATCATTTTGTGCAATAGCGCATTCATCATCGATCACCTTGATTTCATTCATGACTGTTTCAGATAACATTAAAGGATTAATTAACGAATGAATGAGAATATCAAGTGCTTCGATAACACGATTCGATGAAATTTCGATGATGATGACAGTCTTTTGACCAAACAAATAAATAAAATTCACAATTAGACATTTCTTTAAATCAAATATTTACAAATTCAAGTTCAGTGTAAGCATGAATAGCTCCACCATGATAGGAAACAAATGCATCGAGACAATTCATTTCGGGATATTTTGCCGAACTTGAGAATAGCACTGAATGAAGAAAAAAACGAGAAATGAATAGATCACAGTTTTTTTTTGACGACAACATACAATGTTCAGTTAAATGAGCAAGACCTTGGAAATGAGATGGATCTAGGAGAGAACCAGCTGGAATGTACAATGCAATTGTTGTCTGATAAAAGACGAATATATGAAAAAGAAATCATTGCATGAAATTCTTCTCACTAAATGATACTGTAAAAAAACTTCATCAGCATCAGACGAAGTTAGTTTATCACTTGAAAATTCAGTTTCATCTTGATCACTTTCATCATTGATATCATCATCGTTATCGTCTTCATCATCTTGAAAATTATTCGTTACCATCAAACAACGTAAACCATTACGCAATTCAATTAATCTAATAGAAATTGATTCTCATATTATGGTTGACTTTGTTGTTTGACATCGTTTACCTATACCATCGATGATCATTTGGACTCACTGCTATGACATTGTATTCATCGATTTTATTTTCTGTTGTTGTTCGAGTTGTTCCTGTAAGATATTCAGTGATAAGTACATGCTCAGATTTATTCATTTTCATTAGACTATCTACGAGCCATTGTAGTCAAGTCGTTAATTAGCGCAACGAAAGAACAATGTGTTCTTTCACGAAGCTGTTCGTACTTTAAGGACACTATTCATATGTTGGCAGTGTACGCAGGGACATCGACAATCGTTCTTTTTAAAGAACATACATGCGATAAGATCGATGTATTCTCTTGTTATAAACAATTCTGATTGGTTGATACAGATTCCAACTGTGTCTGTACTGTGGGTACGATGTACCTGAAAACATCATCCGGTGAACCTATGACCATCATTTCTGAGCAGTATATAAAGGAGCTGTGAGCTATGTTCAAATCATCAATTCAGATACATTGAAACAAGCAACATGCAGGTCAGTTTTTTCAGATTGGAATTCATTTCGATAGTAATTCTATTTTGATAGGACGATGCACTTGCAAATCTTCCTTACAAATCATTTGCTGGACTACTTGAGTATCAAGCTCAAACTCGTCCCAACAAAACATTCTTTTTATATCCTGATTTAACATCAGAACCTTTGAAATATTCATCAGCAACATTCGCGCAAGTCAACAATGCTGCTAATTATTTAGCGGCTAAATATGCTAAACAAATCAATTTAATGTCAAATGAACGACAACAAATCGTTGTTGGTTTACTTGCTAATAATTCCATCGAATATCTTCTAACACAATACAGTTTGGTTAAACTTGGTGTTGTGATTTTTCAACTTTCAACTCGTAATTCCAAAGCAGCTATGGAACATCTTATCAAATCAACGGGTGTATCATATTTAATTGTTGGACAAGGACAAATTCCAATTGCAGTTGATGGTGTTAAAATGATTCGTTTGGAAAACATTGATTGGAATGTTGTTAACAGCACATCATATCCATCTGTACAATCAAATAACAATTCACTTGAACATCTTCAAATGATTTTTCATAGGTAAACAAAACAAATAGTCTTTGTAATAAAATATCATTTTCTGAATTATCAAATCTATATAGTTCGGGTTCAACTGCTTTTCCCAAACCAATTTATTATACAAATCGATCAATTTTAAATATCCCTGTCATTTTACTTGATATTAATCCAACTTTTTACACAGAAAATGATACTGTTTTGATTTATGGTGCTTAGTAAGTTATTCATTGAATGATTACATTCTTGTTTACTTTATATTCATTTTTAGTTTTCACCTATTAGCATTCAGTTCAATCGTAAGTTGTATGGCAACAGGAGCAATATGTGCTCTTCCATTAATTAAAAATTATCCACCAACATCAAAAGAAATCTTATCAAATGTTCAAATAGAACAAATCAATAAAGTCGTAACTATACCGATTCTTCTAGAACAAGTTGTCAACGAAATCAATTCGAATGATTCAATGGATTTTTCTGTTTTATCACGATTAAAATACATTGCTTATGGTGGTGCACCATTGCCAGATAGTATTTGTTTGAAATTAGTTCAACAAAATGTTCATCTTGTTTGCACTTATGGTTCAACAGAAACAGTAAAAACCAAAATTTTCAGCAAATTATTTTTCTTATTCCGCTTTTAGAATTTATCCATGGTGAAAGATTTAAATGCGCCATTAAATCGATGGAAATGGATGAAATTAGGAAATCTTCGAAAACCTTTTGTTAAAATAACATCCGATGAAAATATCGTATGTTCTTCGAAATTGATGAATTCATTAGTTAATTACTCATTTTTCTAGTTGATTCATTCGGCAAATGATCCATTTTCTCAACAAGGTATTGCCAATCGACCAGATGGCTCGTATTCAACTCATGATGTGCTCATTGAAGATCCGCCTGGATCAGGTGAATATCGTGTTGAAGGTCGATATGATGACACATTAGTTCATTCAAATGGTGAAAAAACCAATCCTATTCCAATGGAACATACAATTTGCTCATCTGCTCTTATTAAACAAGCTCATGTTTTCGGTCATGAACGTTTATGTACAGGTGTTTTGATTGAACTTGATCAAGATGAACTTAAAAATCATTTTATCGATGAACTTATTGACAAAGTTTGGCAAGCTATTGAAACAGCCAATGAAACGGCACCGACACATTCAAGAATTGTACGTCAAATGGTTAAATGCATACCATTAAATCGAAGTTTACCAATAACACACAAAGGAAATGTATGTTGAATCTAAACAGAAATTTATTCTCATCGAATATCGATTTTTCTAGACAATTCGTAAACGAATCGAAAAGGAATATGCAGATATCATCGATGATTTGTACAAGAAATTTCTCGAACCAACTCAAACAAATATAAATACTAATTCATCGAAAACATCTGAAAACTGGACAAAAGAATCATTTTGTGATTATCTCAAACATGTCATTACGCGAATCAATCCAAAACTTGCGAATCACATTAATGATACATCAAAATCAATCTTTGACATTGGCTTTGATTCGCTTCATGCTGTTCAATTACGTAATGAATTACATTCATATTTTCCATCGATTCCAATGAATTTTGTCTATGAACATTCATCGATCGATTCAATGGTTAAAGAATTAATTACAAAAACGGATCAAATCAATAACGATCCCAAACATTACAAACTTACTGAATCATTAATTGATAAATATGCAAATCGAATGTCAAAAGATGTATTTATGAATCAATCAAATGAAAAGAAATCATCTGATCGAGTAGTTCTCGTTACAGGTGCAAATGGTTCACTTGGCTCATGGATTATTTTAAATCTATTAAAAGATAAATCAGTTAAGAAAGTGTATTGTCTCTATCGTGGCGAGAATAAAAATCGAATTATTAAAGAATACGAACAACGTCATCAACCAACAGATATTTTCTACGAGAATGCATCACGTATTGTTTTATTGAATAATATGAATTTATCCGATGAACAATTAGGTCAAGATATCAATACTTATAACGAATTATGTCGAGAATTAACAGATATTGTACATTCAGCATATCGGATGGACGTAAGTGTGATTGATGGATTTTGAAAACAGAAAAAAAAAGTTGTTTATTTGATTATGTTTAGTTTAATTTAACTGTTCGTGATTTTGAAAAAGATGGTATTCTTGGTACATACAATCTGTTAAAATTAATACGTAAAGCCAATGGTCGTTTTCATTTCATCTCGAGTGTGACATCTCAAGGTTCAGGTGTTCTACCATTTATTAAAGAAGAACCAGCGACTCGTCGTGCTCAATTAGCTGTTGCACAAGGTTATGGTCAAAGCAAATATATCTGTGAACATCTATGTAACTTAGCTCATCATTTCTGGGGTAGATTAATTTCAATAGCTGAAAACATTATTTGAAATGTCTTGTCTATGTTCCTAGGTACACCGACGAATGTTTATCGAGTCGGTCAAATGTCAGGCGATAGTCAATATGGTGCATGGAATACGACTGAAATGATTTCATTGATTATTTGCAAAGGTGGTGGCGAACTTGGTCAAATGCCAAATGATGGTTTAGATATTGATTGGATTCCAGTTGATATTGCAGCGGCTGCTATTGCTGAAATCAGTTTACAAGATTATGATGAGAACGATCATGTTCATCATATCATAAATCCGAATGTTAGTCATTGGTCAACATTTCTTCAAGATTTACAAAAAGCTGGTCTTCAATTTGAAATTGTCACTTTCGAACAATGGGTCGACAATGTTTTGAAATCAAACACGGCCTTAGTTAAATTATCATCATTTTTTAATACAGTTTTTACTTCAAAAGCTGACTTTCTTGCATCGAAATATGATACAACGAAAACAAAAGCACGAGCACGTTCAATGCAAACATGTCCACCATTTAACGTCGAGCTAATTCGTAAACATTTAACATTCTGGTATAACATTGGCTTTCTTACAGATAATTATCAAGAAAACTGACAATCGTCTTTTTTTTTGTTGTTGTTGTGGTCTCTCTGTTTATTAATAAACTTCCTAATCAAGTAAATACGGATTGATATATGATTTTCGCAGACGAGAATAGAGACCAATGTGTTGTAATAAATTCGGTTCGAGTAGATATGTTCGTAGACCTGTTCGTCTCGGTAGATCATCGAATGCTGTATCAATTGCATATGTTCGATGACAATCAATATTATCTAAATACTGAATGATTTCATTGTACGTTTGACGGAAGAAGAGTACACCTGGTATACAACAAGAAGGTGCTGGATAGAGAGCGTAGAATGCAGGATGTAACGAACGCCATGTCCATGACATATTAATATGACCGAGAAGAAAGACGACGAGAACCATTACGAGAAAATATACACAAAAACAAAGCATATTACAGTAGATTCGATTTGAAAGTAGTAAAACGCGTGAATATGATCGAAGTTGAATTTTACTTTTTTTCTGAAAGAAGAAAACAAACGAAATTTGATCGACATTTTAATATTCAATCATCCTACTCGATAAATAAATATTTGATATAGAAATAGGAGTAAACATGTTAAAATTAAACTATTTGCTAATAATTGTGTTACAACATACACAGATGGATGATGATAACCAATCAACCATTTCGGATGATAAAGTTTAATAAATGCTGGATATTGTTGATGACTATTCGATGACCATTGTGGTTCGATACGATGATCAATCAATGATGATAATTGATAATAAAAATGTTTACTAATTGGTTTAGCATCATCTTGCAACAAAACAAGATGATTAACATTTGGAAACGAGAGAAAATTCGCCTGAATACATTGTAGATGAGCTTGTTTTTCACGTTCATATGAATTTATATTTGTATTCGATTTCGGATTAACAATAAACACAGGGACTAGCTGGCGAATTAACTTAATTCCATCGGATATGTCTTGATCGGTATTATTATTCTCACATAATGTTATTAAAAAACGTTTATCATAATTTTCAAGTAAATGATGAAGTACTTGTCCAAGATAGAATTTACCTTCGCGATAATCGCTATTTTGTTTACTATATAAAATTGAAATGACAATGTGATTTGTTGTGTTGGAGACGAGTATCTGTTTCGGTTGATTAAGGAGTGTGTAGGAAGATGACGGATGATTGTTTGCAAATTGAAGATATTTGTATACTTGAGATTGTAGTGTTTGATTGGAAATAAGATCAGGATAGGTTTGTGGAGTTTTTAAAACATTTTCGAACCATTCGTAAGCATGTTGCTGTTCTTGTTTTTGTTGTTTTACTAATTTTTCACGAAGAGAGATAGCCGATTGATCATTCATTTCAACGTATTCATAGCGAAACGAATATAAAAAGCTTGATGGTTGATAAAAAGATACGATAAGAGTAAAACCAAGGGTAAAAATAATTATATGTAAATGTAAACGATGATGCCAACGGAAAAATAAGAATGATATGATTCCAAACAAATCTTTAATAATATTTGTTTGATTTCTCAAATGGAAGACAGCCATGGTTCGTTCAATCAGCTATATTCGCATGTACAATCATGTTCATTAATTACCACGTAACACTTGTCTATAACAAAAAAAAAAGAAAAAAAGACTTGCTTGAAGACCACTCATGTGAATATATGATTTAGCCTTTTTTTTCCTTTCACGTCTCTTTCTTAATATTTCATATCGATAATGGCGAGGATAGAAAAAAAATTTTTTTTTCTTTGCGTTCTGTGTCTCGACTAAATGTCGTGCAAAAACATAAAATAAAATCGTTACATCACTGTCTTTATCGAAAACAATTTGGTTAGATCATTTAGTGAGACATTTTGCGTGCATAAAATACAGTAGGTTTACTTGTAGAATTTCAACGTTAAAAAGTGCCGACGATTTCTGATATACAAGAATATATTACGAGCATGCGAAGAATATCGACAAGATAACAATATTGGAATGTGCTACACGGCGTGTACATATTTTCATGATCTGTCGAGATGAAGGACATGGAAAACAAATCCAAAAAGAAATGATCAATGAATCGAATAATTCCAATCTCATGAATTTGCAAAAAGAAAAACGAAACATCAACATTTTTTTATTTTGATTTACACAAATATTTTTCTTTTGTTTTTTTTTGACAAAAATAAAACAAAATCCACACTGAGCAACAAAAAACGAATTAATTAAATGTTTCATCGTCATCATCATCATCGGCAATCACACTACTACTGCTACCACCACCATTTTCACATATTTGATGTACGGATTTTCGTCCTATCGATGATAATGATAAATCATAATGAGATTTATTTCGAGTGAAAATATATTCACTAAATTGTGTCATTGTATCCATACTTGTTCCGCAAGTTGATGCAAGAATTTGAAATTGTGAATTGAGTAAACGTTGAAAAATTTCCAATTGAGTTAAATCAATAAAAGCATTTAATGTAAAACGTATGAATTGATTTCGTTCGATATGTGCATGAATCGTCGTTGTTTGTTGAGGTTGATCTTGAATTTCAGGAAAAAGATCATTAATGAGTGTAATATTTCCACTGATTAGAATACGATCTTGACTTATATGTAATGATAAAATATCGTTTAAATTCGAAGAAGATTGTTTCAATAATTTGCTTGACAGACCATCGATATTCGTCGATGATCTACGATTAACTAAACGTTCTTCAATTGCATTTACCAATGGTATTAATTCAAAATATCGAGCTTCTTCAAGTAGAGCAGGTAGTTCAGTAAAATGATCCGGCAATGCCAATGTTCCATAGCGCATAAAATTCAAAATATAACGAAAAAGTTTACCATCACGATCGATAAAATAATGTTGTTTTAGAGTATCTAAAACGATTGGAATTGTTCCATTGAATAGTTTCGACAGACGACTATCGGGATAACGTGTTAATGTTTCTAAAGATGAGGTGAATATTGTTCCACCAACATCAATATGAACGGGAGCTGTGTAACGTGAAGGATTGGCTGGACGAGGTATGCCCAAAGGAGAATTAATTTGCGGCCGAACAATCGAACTATCCGAGTTTCCATCGAGAAATCTGAACGAAGAAATGAATTTGCAGTTTTTGTCTTCTTTCGTTTTTTTCTCTCTCATTATTTACCTTGGTTTGCCTGGTGAGATACTTGAGGGGAGTTTTTGTTGTTCATCGAGATTTCCATTTTGTCCATTGGTTAATTTAGTTAGATTGCTATCTGAATGTTGATGTTTTTTCGTTGCCATTTGTCGTTTATTTGCGACATTCGAATCGATGTCAAGAATAGGATAATCACTTAAACGACGTTTATTAGTTGTAAGAACATCATTTTCAATAGGTTCACGTTTTGGAACGATCATTAGCGGTGAAACATTTGGACTCGATGAAGTTGATGATGAACGTTTATCAGCCATAGAAAAATGATGACAGTAGTGATTACCTTCGAGAACGGGAAGACAGTCAACTAACGATGACAAAAAAAGAACGAATCCCTCGTTTTTTTCCCTAATATATATATACAGGCATACATACACACGCATATATATATATATATACACGCTCAGTGTCACCGGAGGCTATTCGTTAGAATAGAGAGGGAGAAGAAGCAGGCAAACGAACGGCTGAAAGCAGAGCAAAAGAATGAGTGAGAATCAACACGATGTATGTGTATGGTGGTAGTCTTTTGCAGAATATTGCTACAGGCAATTTATTTTCTCTGTTGCTGCAGATTAGTTTTCTCACGATTAGACACCAAGAGAAAGGAAGAAAGCCCGATGGCAATTGAGTATGCCTCTTTCGTTCGCTTGTGCTGCCTGCAAGGCTCAATCTGTCTTTTTTGCCCTAAACTATCTTCTCATTTTTTTTCTTTCTCTCTCTCTCTCTCTTTCTTTCTTTCATTTACACCTTTGCAACAAGATCGCCCCAACTAAGTAATATCATAAAAAATAGAAGAAAAAAAAACTTCAACGTGCATATGTACGATTGACAGACTTCTGGCGATGTACAATCATCTTTCTTCGTTTTCTCTCTCTCTCTCTCGTATTCTCCTACTACAGCTTCAAACCCAGAGGCTTTCATCGATCCTGTGTGCTTGTCGTTACCGTCACTCAAGTCTCGCAGGCATATTGCTCTAATTGATGTGTGTATGTGTATGTGCAATGCACATACGAATATATTATAAATATGTAGAGAGAAAAAGTTGAAAGGCAGTCATGTCGAGAATACTACTAAAGGCATTTACTTTGCTTGACGAGTATAGTCTGTTTCAGTTTTTATCAAACTAATTAATAGATAGAACTTGTTAATCACCAAAAAAAAGAGTCACATGTTTTATTAAAATCATATTGAAATATAAATAAATTAATTTAAATACGTTTATAGTATAAAAACGAGGCATCTTTTACTAAATGACGACATTGTTCGGACTGATTCAATAAATTTCGATTATTATTATCAATCATTTGTGAAATTTCATTGACAATAATCGATTGTCCATTATCACGTTCAGTATCTATATACGCCCAACCGTTCGATGTTCGTATATAAGCACATTGATTGTTTGAACAAATAACTGCTAATAAAAGATAATTTGTTTTATGTAAACGAATAGTACGCGATGGAAATAGGACTTCAACATAACCGAAGAGTTTTATAAGTTCAATACGAATGTTATCTAATGGTTTTTCAGGTTGATTCGAAGGATAGCAATTGATTTGTTCATCAATTAAATTCATAACATCACAATGATCTTGATAAATATTTAAACACAAACGATTGTCCTCAGAAATTTGTTTATCCATAAAATCATTCAGCTGAGCAAGTGTCCAACCGTTAAGATTGTGATTTCGTTCGGATGATAGCACATCAGAATTTGCATTTTCTTCATTCGAATTTAATGATGAAATAATCGATCGATGTGTTTGACTACATGATACAGACTGATAATTATTTGGTTGATAGGTGCGTGGTTCTTGTGGTTGTTGTTTAAAGGACAATCGACTTAAGATACCACGAGATGGTGATGTATCATGACTATCATTATTATTGGAATGTTGTTGAGCAATAGAGGATGAAGATACTGTTGATTGTCTAAAGAATTTCTATATTTGTTTCATCAACTGAATAAATAAATTTCTACCTTTCGGATTCGGGTTTCGTATCTTTCTTCTTTTCGATAATTCTATGCGTTTTAAAAAAATTATTTTCTAAAACATAATATCCATATCCATCAGGACATTGAAAGTAACGTTGATTATTCAATGAACAAGTGCCATCAGTAAATCCTAAATGATCAATTCATTCGATCATTCAAATAAACCGGATCGATTTCTTTTACCAGGCAATTGTAATCGAAGGGATTCTAAACCGATTACAGCTATTTCATTAACAGAACCTTGCCAACGAACACTATACGAAAAACAAAATCAATTGTAAAGAATTGCAGATTTGTGTTTTCTTATTGGATGACTCACATAGAATGTTGATGTATTGAATTCTCAACAGTATCTCCGATTGTTAAGTTATTCATTTATCTTAAAAAAAAGATTGTTATGGAAAAATTAGTAAAACAAAATACACAGTTCAAAATTGATTAATTAACGTCTATCTCTTGTTTATAAATATATTTCGTTGCGTTAAAGAATATCACTGAAAGAAGAAAATGAGCCGAACGAATGAGTTTCTGTTGTTCTCTTGTTGAATTTGATTCAAGAATATTCTTTAGATCTTCATTTAGATTATGATCTAATTCTTGGCAAGTTCTAGTCTTCTGATAATAATACCATTTATCTGTAGGAAGATCTCTCATAAAAATCACTTTATGCTGATTAATATCACAGATAACAGCTTCAAGTTGATAGAGTGGTGCACGTGAACGTAATCGATTTATATTGAGATTATTCGATGGAATAATACATGATGAACTATCTCCAGCTACTTGAGATATGATTATTGGCAAGAATGTCGGTGTATTTCGTAGACGAAGTGTACCAGTAGCTTGATTTTGGTTAAGCATTTGCTGAATAGTTATTGCATTTCCATCTGCAAATAGTTCTAAGTGACTTTCACGTTCATTTAATCCAGTGAAAATTTCATCTCGAAAGGTATTTTCGTCTAGATAACGTTTACATTCAACTTCTATACGACCAAGGATAGCTTCGCGTCGTAGAAAACTTGAAAGACCATCATCATCATTATTATCATAAGCTAAATCGAAAATAAATTTATGATTAAACTGAAGTTTCGACTCAATTCAGTACAACGTACCAGCCATTCACATTCACTCGGGTTGAAAAGTACAAAAAAAAACAGATTTTAATATCTAAAGAATAATTGTTTTAACTAAATCGGATTCATCATAAAAACAAATGTGGTAATGTTTCGAAGTGTTTGTTTTGACTCATTTTTATATGTTACACGCACGTGTTTGGGTTTTTTCCTTTTCTACGAATCCACATAGTCATAGTTCCTATATTTTCATGAAAATTCCTCTTTTAAACTTGAAATATATTATTTCATCTAAAGACAACACAAAAAAGATAAAGAAATCGATTTGTTTTCTCATTTCACACACATCACGACATTGTTTGTTTGTTTACTAAGCACAATAAATTTCGAACACTTCCCTCATGAATTACATACATAAATAAATAAATAAAATGTTTAACATGAAAGAACAGAAAGAAAATGTCAAATAATAAGATCGACTTTCGAGACAACAGCAAAAAAAGGAAAAAATATATATTTATGGGAATGACAACAATCACATGATTAAAGTTGTTTATTTGAGATAGTAATGAATTATATGATAAATATCATAGATAACAGCAAAAATAAAATATATTGGAATAATCCATTGCAAATGCAGAAACCATTGAGGCAATTGAAAAGGTAAAATATAGTTACTAGAAAAACAAACAAAAAAACAAAAAGATTTGTTCGAGAAATGAAAGGAAGTCAATTTCGGTTTACTTGTATTCTCTTGATGATACTTTATAAATCATAATTCCAAGGAAAAGACCCATTTCGATATTCTGAAAAAGACTACCGCCCTGTTCGAGAATTGCTTTAAAACCCTACGAAGAAAATGATACAGTGTTTCAATTTAAAATAACTTCGACTTTTCAAACTTTTGGATTAGACATGGCAATGCCAAATACAAGTCCGAAAATAAATAAAGATAGAACCCATTGAATAATACTAAAAAAAACGATACAGAAAATGAAAATCAAATGTATTTCTCATGGAAGAATTCTACCGTCGAACAGTAACATATTGAAAAACTCGTCCATATTTCGTTAAACTTGTTTCAACTTCTAATTTCGTCGTCCAATATGAATCGACAACACCTTTAACTAATGATTGAAAACAAAATTGATCAAATGACATCTTCAATCAATCTATTTCTTTTCTTTTTACTTGTATGATGTAATGCTGAGCCCATTGTCATGTATGAAACTGAGATACTAATGACGATAAATAGTTGAACAATAAATGAAACATATTGAAAGTATTTGTATTCGTCGTTTTCTTTTTCAAGAATCTAATTGATTTAGAATTTACATTTAAAATAAAACAAACTATCGTTCAAATATTCGCATTACTTCGCTTAATGGTACTGTAGAAATTTCGCCTTTCTTTGCAGCACTAAAAATTCGAAAAACCAGTTTTTTTTTTGATTTTCTGCTCTTTTTTCAAATACAAAACTGTCGTACTATTGTAATGATGGTGAATATGAACATGAACCTTGTATCTGAGATTCATTGATCATATTTAATACCAATGAAAGTGATTCATTAAGATTATTTGGTAAACATGTACTTGTTTGAGGAACAATTGCCAGTACAGACCAACACCTTAGAGAAACGAAACAACTGAGAAACTGGAGCTAAGAATTGTTTTTCTTACCAAAGTATATTCAAGATGACACATGTTGTTAAGCCAAGAAATAGAGCGATGTTAAAACCAATGATCTAGAAAACAAACAGTTTCGAAGAAGGAGAAAAATAACTCGAAAATGATTTACCTCATCACGTGTTTGTTTCAATTTCGAAAACATCAATGGCATAACATTCATCAAACCACCTAATGCAATTGTGCTCATTAAAAACGAATCTCCCATTGCTGTATAATCATTCTTGACTGGATTTTGTATTTTTAATCCAACTAACAATGTTACAACGACCTGCAAATATAACGAACATTCATTATCGAAGCAAAAATCAAGAGAAAATTGTTTTACCGTTCCAGTAAATAAAGTGCCTTTCAAAAATGTTAAAACAGAAATAATTGGCTGAATAAATGTATGCAGAAAAACTATCACAATTGTCCATGTCCAACAAAATGCTGGAATCATTTGAATATAACTAAATTATTATTTAATTATTTGTAAACGAGTATTTTCTTAATTTTAAGCAAATACTTTATTCGAAACAATGCTGCAAATGCTTGACTGCCAGCTAATGCATAGCTAATTAATAAACACAATCTATTATACAGAAAATAAATAAATAAATAAATAAATCGATTAATTGATGAAATGAATACATACAAACTTAGAAGTACAGTTAATGTAAATATTTGTCGGAGAAAACAAGGCAATAGAAGCTCGCCAAGTGAATGAAGATTTGGTAAACATCGTTTTATTGCATCTGGTTTATAAGCTAAAATATATCAAACAAAAGCATTTATTCAAAACGAATAATTCTCGTTGTTAAAATATTAATATAATCAATCACTCAAGCGAGGCAAAAATAACAAAAAAGTGCATACATATTGTCGAATAATAATATTTTGAAACTGGATTTTTCTGATCATTGTCATCATCATCATCATCATCAATATCGACGTCTAACATCAATGGTACACTCGATTCAATATTTCCTGTCATACAATAATAAACATAAAAATATCTAGACATCGATTTACTGTTGTACAAAAGCACACAGAAGAAGAAGAAGAAGAAGACGAAGACACACATACATATATATACAAAAAAAAGTTTAAGTCACCTCGTGAAGGTACAACCATATCTCGTAATTCGACAAATTCTCCATATTCTAAATAGAAAATAAATAAATACATAAAAATAGATGATTCTTCGATATTTATAAATGTATTTGATATTTGAGAATATTTTCTTGATAGGAACTCAAACGTTTTCCGACACGTTGCTGTTGTTGATTTTGTTTCGGTTGTTTCGATTGAAAGTTTAATTTTCGAAAGTCTATTTTCATTTCACGATAGAATAGAAATGTTAACGATTCACACCAAGGTAAAATCGTCAAACAAATAAACAATATTCGACAGAACATATTCAATTGTATATGAAACATTTTCAAGATTAAAATCGGAAGAATTACAATAGAATTACTCAAAACAAACAAACAAATCGATCGAAGACGTTTCGAACTTTGTGCTACCATTTTCGAACGTTCATTTTCTTTGAATTTCGTTAATAGAAGTGAATAGAAAAAAATTGTTGCTAAACGTTTACGTTTCAATTTAATTATATCTTTATACGATGTATAAATCCATATTAATGTACAAAAATTAAGTAGAACAAATAGACCGAAAAGAAGTATGATCGGTATACGAGACGTTTCATTTTCCTGCGAAGATTTTTTCTTATATTGACATAATTGTAAATCAAATGGATTTTCTCCACTGATTGTTAAATGAATTGAAAGGAAAAGTATCGAAAGAAAATAATTGAATATTAAACCGAAGATGAGACAATATTTTGAGTACAATGTACTATGATAATTAATTGTTGAATCCCAAAAATGTGCTGTTTCACCAATAATTATAAGAAATAGATCAAATGTTGAAAGAAATAAAAGAAAATAAAGATAAATATCCAATACTAAACATTGTTGTTTTATTAAAAGAAATAGACAAATAATAAATATGATTAAACAACGTAGGAAACATATGAATATATGGTGAAATAGATAGAGATTAAATATCCAACGTTTTCTTGTTTTGATATTTGAATTTCGACATTTTTGTATTAAATTTATTATTCCAGCAATTAAATGATAGAGAAGTACGAATGAAAGAATTAAACTTAGACTAGCTAATATGCATACAAAGGAATACGGAACGAGAAAAATTGCATTCATTATCTCTGAATGATGTGAAAGAATCGATGTACATCGATTTTATAATGATCATTCTTAGATCTTCGGATATCCTGTGGCGAGAAATCATTAGTTAACTTATAAGATATACAGAACTGATTAAAATCGAATCGATTTCGATATGTCGAGCAATTAGAAACAGATGTCAAGCAAAAGAAATGCAAGACTATCTGCCTTTTTTTATATGCATACCCTGTTTGCCAGCCAGATTAAAATCAGAACCATAGGTTGGTAATTCATTTCTTTCTGTGTGTATCGGTGCACTGTCTTTGTCACTCTAGAAATAAGACGAACAACACAAATCAATACATTTTCTTTTGTTCTTCTTTAGATCAAAACTAACTTCTTCTAAATTCTGAACATTGCGATAGTATGCTTTTTGAAGAACTTCAGTAAAGAAAAATATCGATAAAACCTTCATAATAAAGCAAAAATAAATCTTTTTTTTTCATTTTTTTAAATGTAGATTTACTTGAACAACGTAACAGACAAGAAACGAGATAATAAATGGTCGAAAGCCACTTTCTGAGAGTGTTACCGGTAGGCCAAGAATACCTGTGCCTAAAATCGATGCTATGGCAACAAAATCTATACAAAACAAACAAATTATTCATTGAAATAGATCGTTGACTTGTTTATTGAAAAACTAATTACAGAATTGTGAATAATGTGAGACGATTCTTAATAACGATGAGCCTAAAGACATATTTGTTTGTTTATTTGCAATGAATCCTAAACGAACAAGAAGCCTATTGATATGAAATTGGCATTCGTTGTATATAATTACCACGAATGATTGAATAAAAATATTGAATATTGACTTATTACTCAAAAGTTTTATATTTTGTCGTTTATTTATCAGAACATTGATTGTCAAACTAAACAGACGTCATTGTTTTTATTGTTGTTGTTTTTTGTCAATTGTTTATCATACGCCGAGATAAATAATCTAAATACGAAATATTCTAATTGCAGTAATTAATAGTTTGTATCTTTCTAAACAATAAGAAAAGAACTTCCTCATGCATGTGAAGTACTCTTGTTGTCGATATTTTGTTTCCCTTTGAAGAAGAAGCTTAGATTAATTTCTATTGAACCAATCATAGACGAGACAGCTTCAACATTGCTGATTGGTTCATGAGTAAATCAATAAAATTCTATTTACATAAGCGCAAAGCAAGTGTGTCGTTTTTATTTATACGTGTTTAGAGAGTTCGTAAGTTCGAAAACGATTATGAGATTATTTCGTTCGTGGTTTAACTCGTCGTAAGTTGTGCTCAAAATGCCGCTCAATTGATTGTACTCATTACCAAAAATCGATTTATTTTCATCGTCATTTAGTTTTTTTTCCTATCTTTCAAAGAAACTCTTCATTTTTCTAGTCCATGTCGATTATCATATCGTCATTTGAAAACATTTATTCCATCGAATAAATTACAACTCGAACAAATCATTCAATCATGGTCATCAAAAATATCGGTCGAACGTGCCGTTACACTTCCCTCGGCGTTCTATACATCTCGAGATGTATTCGAACTTGAAAAACATGCCGTATTCGGGCAAAATTGGTTGCTCACTGGTCGAACATCTCAATTGACCAAACCGGGAGATTATCTAACTGATCAGATATTTTCCGAACCATTTATTGTCGCTGTTGATACAGCGTCGAATCTTCGCGGATATTATAATGTCTGTTGTCATCATGGCATGCGTTTGTTGGAGAATAATCAAGGTCATTTAGATAAAAATGAAATTGTTTGTCCGTATCATGGTTGGATCTATGATTTAAACGGTCGATTGAGAAAAGCTGTACGAATGAAAACTATCGAACAATTTCAAGCATCGAAAGTTCGTTTGAAAAATATATCTGTTCAAGCTATTGGTCCACTGATTTACTACAATTTCAATCGAACAAATACAAATGAAAATACATCACATATCGAACATATTCATAACAAGTATTTACTTGCAACAAATTACGATCAACTCGAATTTGTTACACGAAAAACTTATCATCTAAAATGCAATTGGAAAGTTTTTGTTGATAATTATCTTGACGGTGGTTATCATATTCCGTATGCACATAAACAATTGAATTCAATTTTAAATATGGATCAATATAAGATCGTTGTTGATCATCCGAAAATATCGGTACAATATTGTTCGGGTACACAACGAACTGAAGGTGCAGTTGTGTTTGCATTTGTCTATCCGAATTTAATGATAAATCGGTATGGTTCATTGATGGACACGAATCTAGTCGTGCCAATTGACGAACGAAATTGTCTTGTTCATATGGATTATTATTATGATCCGAAGACAACGAATAAAGCAGACGAAGAAATTTTACGAAAAGATTCGCATGCTGTTCAAAATGAAGATATTTATCTTTGTGAAAATGTGCAAATAGGTTTGGAATCACAGGCATATGATTCAGGTCGATATGTTCCAACAGTTGAATTTCCTATGTTTGATTTTCATAAAACTTTACATGAACAATTGGAGAATTTCTATCAGACAAATATGAAATAATGATTTTATTTTTCTAATGAATAATTAATTGATTGATTGAATTTTTAGATTAATTATCGACATATGAACGGGTTTGTTTTCTGAATGTTTATTAATTTGACCGAATATCAACAGAATGAGACGATGCAAACGAATCGTTCACAAACAATTTGGTGGACTGGGAAATTTCTTTGCCATTATTATTCTTGTAACAATAACTGTGATCTTTGTCGATTCCTATATTCTTAATAAACATCAATGTATGTCGAAAAATAAGATTTTATATTCTTTTTAGCAAAATATTCTTCGATTTTGTAGCATCAAATATTCAATATGATTATACTCAACGTACAATTGAACTAATTCAATATCAAAATCGAACCAAAGAATCAGTACATACAACTCGGTCAACAATACCTGAAGGTAATTGTCATGAGGAAATATTAAACATTATGCCATATTTGATGATTTTTTCTTAGAATGTCAAATAAAAGAAAAATGTTCAGATGATAAAGTTCCATATAAAATTCAATCTGGTGATGGATTAGCCCAACCACCATTTATCTGTTTTAATAATCAATTGTAAATAGATTTATTTGAATTCGATTTGTTTTCATTGAATTATAAATTTAGATTATTTCATAAAACTTTAAAAGATTCAAAAATTGGCCGTGGTGTTAATATGGTTGCAGTTGATAGTCAAACTCTTCAAGTGAAAATACTTCAAGCATTTGATACCTATGCTGAAGGTTGAACATCAATTTTTTCAAATTCGAACAAATATTAATTGAATTGTTGTTTTTTTGTTTAAAGAAAACTTCTTCCTTCGAACATTGAAAGTCAATTTGAACAATAGTGATATTATTTTATTAGCAAGTTATGATGAAATGTCATCGGGGTATGTGCTCGTGTTTAGATTTCATTCTAGTTTTTCTATTGTTTGTCTTTAGATTGAAAGATGCATCGTTGTCTTTATTAGAAAAATACGGAAGTCAATTAATAAAAAGTGTCAAATATCGAGATTCCTTTGTAATGCTCGGACAAAAAGGTCTATCACGTGGAAAAGCTATTGAACTGGTAAGAAAATACAAATATGAGTAAGCATAAAAATCTATTGTTCAAATTATTTTAGCATCAGAAGAAAGGCACACGTGATTTTGGAGCTGTTGCAGAAATAAGTGGCTGCGCAAAATTCCCTCGTAAGAATATTTCATTTTGTTTTTCCGGATAATTTAACGAGTAGTTTCAGTGGGACAAATAACTCCATTAACATTTCCGCCTATGGAAGTCAATTTTGGCAAGAAAATAGCTTATGGTTCATCGGTTCAACATTGTGGCTTAGCAGAAGCATGTGGAGATGATGAATTCTCTGTACATGTTTATACAGGCAAAGATAATAATGATGAACCAAAAATCTGTGTCGATGGACGATATATCATTGGCAAAGGTCTTAATGATGCTGGTCGTGGTTTGAATATAGTCGTTGTTTCGAATAAAAAAGAAGTTCTACGAACTGGCCATTTCGACACTTGGCAAGAAGGTAAAAACATACATTGATTGATAGGACAAAATCGATATATTTTTCATTTGGATTTGAATGATTTTAGACAGTACAAATCTCGAAATATTCTTAGAAAATCTTGAAGACGATGTCATCATCATCGCTGTAACATTCGATGAAGCTTCGCAAAAGTAAATAGAAACTAATTATTCATAATTTTTTTTTAGCCTTCTTCTCCTGAGTTGCTTGCGAATAATCATTGATATACGATCTCTATTTATTTAGTTGATGAAATTTGAAAATGAGAAAATAGATTCAGATCATGGATGATTATAAATTGCGGGTTAAGTTTCATTTTTATCGAGCTAGCTGATCATATAGTTCAAGTGCTTCTTCTTCTTCCTTGTTTGTTTTGAAAATACTGGGCGCAATATATTGATATATGCCGAACAAAATACAAATTTAATCGATTTCTCGCATATTTAGACTAAGCCAACACAGTAAAAATCTCTTCTTCAATCTTGGAAGTGCAACTATACAAAATCTAAAATATCGTGATGTTTGGATGCTTGTCGGGCAAAAAGGAATAACAGGTTTTAGTCCGTTCGAAGAGGTTTGTTATCTATCAAAATACTTTCTTCAATTCATCATTCGATACTCGTTTTTAGATATCTTACGCTGGATCAGCAAATACATATGCTGTTCCGATTGATAAGAAAATGTGTGTTCCAAATTCGTGTATGTTGAATAGTGATGAATTATTTCCCTTTCAAAAACAAAACTAATCATTTTGTTTTAATAGTAAAAGGTATTCAGATTCGACCGGATCCAATACCCTATCGAAATGATAAACGACGAGAATTTTGCTCGCGTCATGAAGGCTATGGAGATTTTTGTAACGGTAGGAATAGTTCAAAACGAAAATTATTTGAAATTTTGCTGTAAATTCGTTAGACTTGAATGTGGATAAGAGTCTAGTCGTTGTTCCGCTAGTCAATAAAACTCTTGAAGATAATCCAATTTATTCGACGCCAATTTTAGTCATAGCTGGTTTGATATTTTGTTCTCTCTTTCGTTAAATTTTAATATCGATTTGATAAAAAAAAAGGTATGTCACATCATTCTCTGCGAATGTCATTGGAAACATTATTAATGCAACCGGGAATAAATCCGATCAATGTCATTGTATGTTGTTGAATAACTCGAATTTCTGAGTATTAAAATTCGCTGTTTTATTTTTGTTTAGGTTGCAGTCGATGAGAAATTCAGTGAATCATCAGCTTTAATCGAATTATTTGGCTTCCGTATTGAAAAAATATCGAACAGTTCAACTTATCTAGGTACAAAAAACGAGTCTAAATTTGAAAAATAAACCAAAACTCTGCCATTTGTAGAACATTATGAAAAAGCTTTAAAAAGCATCTGGAAACTTCATCCAACCAAAGTAAATAACATGTTTAAAAAAACGAAGTTTTTATCATCAATTGTTGTTTAAGGACAAAATTATTGTCATCGAAGAAGATTTAATCTTATCACCTGATTTTCTCTATACACTTGCCTTACTAAGTGAGATCTTTCGAAAAGATGAAACCATTCATGGAATACAAATGTGGAATCCGAATTGTAACGAAATCGATTGTTGAATATTTTCAAGTTTCTAGTGAAATTTTCCTTTAGCATATGATATCGTGAATGGTTCAATTGAATTAATCTATCGGGTCAATCAATTTTTCGGTCTAGGCTACTTAATACGGCGGTCGTTCTATGAAAAATATATCGAAAAATCATTTGCAAAATGTTGCTCAAAACGGTAGATTTTTTTTGAAAATACGAAAGAAAAAAACACGTCAATCTCGTTTGTATAGTGTTTGGGATCAATGGACATTCGATGAAACATCAACATTTCTAATGCCTGATGTTTCAAGAGTATTTCGAAAACCGTTCGATGTCAATCTAGTTCAAGACAAACATTTACACGAGCTTTTCAGTCGAAAAAGAAAAACGAGCTTGTAAGTCTGAATAATAAACAAAATTGTTGAATCTATTCAAATTTCAGAAATCCTTTCCCATCTTTAACTAATTTGGACGTATTACGCAAAGATAAATATGAGTCACATCTAATTCAATCGCTCAAAACATCAACAATGATCAAGTCATTAGAAAAATGTCGAACATTAAGTACAAATCTATTCGACATACTTGACAGTCAAAATTCGTACGAATTCATATTTCAAAATTTCTCATTTCAATATTTTTGCTATGTTTTTAAATAGATCAAATATATATTCATATGTCTATAATCAAAAGTCTACCAATGATACTCAAGCACTTCTAGCGATCTTACCTTGTTTTGGTTTATACAGGTACGATGTACTTGGCCTTTATTCTGGTTTATTAAGATTTTATTCGGGAAAATATACATTCTATTTCATTGGATCCAAATGTCCGTTCTATTCGGAAAGTTAAAGTCTCTTTCGAATGAATCTCTTTTCTACGTATTATAAGCCAATGCTATTTCGATGTCAATGTATTTTCTTCCCTCTCTAGTCGATTTTAGTTATGATTTTTGCTTTAAAAACAAAACAAATCAAAGAACATCTTTTCTCTGGCAATGGAAAATAATTCTAATCGACTATTACATTCCAATGTACATCAATAAATGTAATTGAATGATTAAATGAGATTGATTTTTTGTTTCTGTTCCCTCTTACGTCTGTGTATGCTTTATTCTACAATATTTTTTTTTATTTTCAATGTGTGAAAGTAATAAATATTTGATTGAAAAATTTGTCTTCGTTGTTTCTTTTTTTTGTCCTTTCCTTATTCTTTATTTCGCTGGTTGAATTCATGATGAAAGATGTGTGTCATTGCATCATTTTTACTAATGTCGATGAAAGCACCGTCTCTACGTGCACAACTAAATCGATTGACAGTTGTTCAATTGAAAGATATCCTCCGATCGAATCATCAAAATCCATTCGGTAGAAAAGCTGAATTACTAACAAGAATTGTTTATTTAGTTAAACACGGTGGATATCCAAGTTGTCCGAAATGTTCGTACGGTCGTTTAAAAGTACGTTTATATCGACGAAAAGGAGAATCGAAATATTATTGTCCAGGATATCCGGTAGATTTTCGAGTTGCTTCATATTACCGTTGTGATTATGTAACAGATCAATGCGAAAAAGAAACTTTCGAAATCCCATCGAAATATAATATAAAACAAAATAAATAAATTTGACTTTGTTTTTGTGCTTTTTTTCTTCAGATTAAATAAAAGTTTTTTGTCTTGAATTAATCAATTATGAATCTTCTTCGATTGTGTCATCGGTAGATTTAATTTAGTCTTTTTTTCTCACTCATTTCGACGTGTTTTTCTTTCTGCAATACAGAATCATAAATCCAACGCGATTGTCGTTCAATCGTCGATTTCAACAAGCGTCTGCAGCTTATAAAACACCTGCAAATTCATTTACTGTTGGAGATGAATTGCATGGTTATATTGTCAAAGAAGTACGAGATAAAATCTATTCAAAAGATCTCTTCTTTCGAAATGATTCTTTTGTAGGTAACACCAGTACCTGAATTTCAGTTAACAGCAATTAAACTTCAACATAAACTAACTGGTTGTCAACATTTACATATCGATCGTGAACATAAAAACAATGTCTGGAGGTTAGGAAAATAAATGAAATTGTTGAAAATTAAAGAAACGAAATTTTTTAAAGTGTTGCTTTTCAAACAACACCAAAAGATGATACAGGTGTTGCGCATATTCTCGAACATACAGCACTTTGTGGTTCCGCAAAGTTTCCATGTCGTGATCCATTTTTTAAAATGATCAATCGTAGTATGGCTACATTTATGAATGCATTTACTGGTAATCTTCATTTCGAATGAGTGAAATTGTTTGTAAACGAAATAATTCAATTGGATTTCAGCTAGTGATTGGACGATGTATGCATTTTCTACACAAAACCAAAAAGATTATTTCAATCTGATGTCTGTCTATTTGGATGCTGTTCTACATCCGAAACTTGATGAATTTGATTTCATGTAAAATAAATGAAGATAGAAGATTGTGTTTTGTTTTTCTAAGTTGTTTATAATTTAAGGCAGGAAGGTTGGCGTCTCGAACATGAAAAAACCGATGATCCTAATTCGCCCGTTGTTATCAAAGGTGTTGTTTTCAATGAAATGAAAGGAGTTTTTGTAAGTAATGAAAATCGATCATTTTTTATTTTGAATTCTTGAACATCTCCTATCCATATTCGTTTAGAGTGACAGTCATTCAGTTTATGTTCGTCAAATACAAAATAATCTAATGCCAACAACAACCTATCAATATGAATCCGGCGGTGATCCAGAAGCAATTCCAAATTTAACTTGGCAAGCATTGAAAAACTTTCATGCAACACATTATCATCCATCAAATGGACGGTAATTCGACGTCGATATTTTCTCATTTTCGATTTTGTTTCATTTTGAAATCTGAATCTAGATTTTTTACTTATGGCTCATTTCCATTATCTGATACATTAGAATATCTAAATACTCATTTAACTGCATACAAAAAAGATAAAACACTATCAACACCATTAACACCTGAATCTCGATGGAGCAATTCTCGATCAGTTGAAATCTCCTGTTCACCTCAATCATTCGTCGTTGATCCAACAAAAACAACAACTGTTAGTGTAAGCTATTTGCTTGGAAGGTAGAAAAAATAAAGTCAATTTTTCAATTGCCTACAACAAATATTATCAATTGATTCTAGTCTACGTGATACATGGGAAACATTTCTATTAAATATCGTTTGTTCGTTATTAGTTGACTCAGAAAAATCACCATTCTACAAAAAATTAATCATACCTAACATTGGATCGAATTTTTCGCCTGATACTGGCTTTGGACGAAGTACATTGAATACAACATTTCATGTTGGATTACAAGACATATCCAAAGATGATGTTAATCGCGTTGTTCAACTAATCGATGAAACATTTCAGGAAGTTGCAAAGTAATACGAATTACTTTTCAAAACGAGAACAAAAGTCAATGTAAGACAACTATTTTCAGAAATGGATTCGAACAAAGTCAAATCGATGCTCTACTCCATCAATATGAAATTGGCATTAAACATCAAGATGAAAACTTTGGTTTGAAAGTCATTTTGGTTTGTTTCTAGAACGAATTTATTTTTTCGATAAAAAAAAAACAAATGGAAATTTTCGATTTTCATTAGGGTTTAATTTATTCATGGATTCATGGTACAGATCCAATTGATAGTTTACAACTAACGAAATATATCGAACGATTTAACAAAGAAATCAAAGCAAATCCTCGATTACTTCAAGATGTTGTTGAAAAATATTTTCTCGTAATTCAATTTTGTAAACAGAAAATATCAATTTGCAATTTCTTTGTTTGTTTTTAGAATAATAAACATAAATTAATTGGAACAATGAATATCGATGAGGAATATGCCGAGAAAAAGAAACAAAAAGAATCTCAACTTTGTCAACAATTACTTTCTCAAATCGAAAATAAACAAACTATCTACGAAAAAGGTTTAGAATTACAAAAACGACAATCAGCTCCGCAAAATATCGATATTCTACCAACTCTATCCATCAATGACATTGATAAGAAGGTTGTATCTGTGCCTATTGTTCAAGGACAAATTGGTATGATGATGAACTGTTTTATGAAGCACAAAAAAACTCGATAATTTTGTTTCTTGAAGATCAAACTTACGTTCAACTTTGCGAACAACCTACAAATGGCATAACTTATTTTCGTGCTCTTTTGAACACATTCGATCTGCCAAATGAATATAAACCTTATCTTCCATTGTTTGTTAATGTTCTTACAAAGTAAGTTCGATTTTTTTAAAATTTAGATAACGAGTGAACAAAGAAAAAAAAGAAAAGAAAAAAGAAATCAAAGATTGTTGTTTTGTTTTTCGGAAAAATCAGAATGATGGCGGTAAGAGAATCGGTGGACCTGATACGCCGTTGTAGTTTATTCCGTGATTTAAACAAGCAACATAGGCAGGTGTCGGTTGAGTTTGTTTGAAACGTGTCTGTTGATAGTGATCGTCGGTTGGAATTTGAAGAACAGGCGGTTCATATCGAGGACGTGGACGATTTGAATAGTATTGTGGTTGTTGAGCATAAGTATCTTGTCTGTAGGTCATTGGATGAGGATTATTCATTAAATATGGATTAAAATAAACCGGTTGAGGATCTTGTTCAGGTTCGAATATATGATTATCGAAATGAAATGGTGCCTGCTGTTGTTGTTGTTGCTCTTGATGTTGTGCTTTATCGATTTGCTGAGGCGGTGATGATGAAAGTAATGACGAAATATCAAGCGGTTGGTTATGTTGTTGTCGTTGTTGCTGTTGTTGTTGATACTGTTGATGATAGTTATTGAAAAATTCTTTGAATTGTGCCGATGACGACCAATAATCATTATTTGATGAATGATCATTGATTGCTATCGGTTTTGCTGGTGTAATATCATGATGTTCGAATAAACGATCGAGAGACATTTGTGGCCATGGACCATTTGCTGACAAATCTTCTTTTGAAGTATTTTGACTTAAAAGATCGGGTGAAAGTCGAAATTGTGAGTCGAACATAATGATTGTGATTTATTTGTGAAATGAAAAAAAAAACAACAACAACAAAGAACGCGAGGAAAAATTATGATTGTGCATGTACGTGCGTATGCGTATGTGTCGAGGATGAAGAGCGTCACTCATGTGAAACCGTTCTTTTACTTATAAAGACATTTCATTTGTTCGTATTTAGACTCGGCTCGAAAAGATTCAATTATCTCGAATTATCCGAACAAATTTCATTGAAAACCGGTGGATTAGATGTTTCAACACATATCGATGAAAGTGCTTTCAAAATTGAAGATTACGAAGAAGTAATTCGTTCATATTGACTAAAAATCTATTATTAGATATTATTATTATTATTCGAAGGGCATCGTGTTATCATCGTACTGTCTCGATCGAAATATAAATTCAATGTTCGAACTTTGGGAAGATATTCTTCTTCATTTCAAGTAAAATAGTTCGATTTTATTTTAGTTTTCATTTTTTTTATGTTTTCAGTGAACAACTTAATCAATATGATCGATTGAAAACTTTAATCAAAGGTCAAGCTGCAGCATTTGCAAATAATGTTCACGAATCAGGTCATGCATTTGCTATGGCACATTCAGCCAGTCACTACGGACCTGTTGATCAAATGTCTGAAAGTCTTTATGGATTGACACAAGTCAATCGCATGCAGGAAATTGCACGAATGGATAATTTCGATGAAATAACAAAGAAATTTAGTGAAATTGCGAACTATATTCTAACAAAATCTTCATTACGGTTGGTTTGAAATCATTTGTGCTTTTTTTTTTGAAAGAGAAAACGGTGAAATTTTGTTTAGTTGTTCATTAAATGGTGAATCCAATGGATTAAATAATGGAATGAAACGACTTGAAACATTTCTCAATCGTTTACCTTGTTCATCGGTCAATTCAGCACGACCGATTCGTCATGAGAATGCAAATTCAATTCTTAAAACTGATTTTCAACGAGGTCCAACTCGACTTCCGAGTAAAACTCATTTCGAAATGCCATTCGATGTTTTCTATGCTGGACAATGCTATCAAGGCGTTCCCTATAGTCACGAAGACCATGCTCGGTAGAAAGACGAAACTTCATTTATTCTTCTTTTTTCTCGAAAGATAAATTTTTAGTTTATCAATTTTAACAAAATTAATGTTCAACAAATTTTTATTACGAGAAATTCGTGAAATTGGCGGTGCTTATGGTGGTGGAGCTAATCTTCGAGGCAATCTATTTGCCTTCTACTCATATCGGTAAATGACGAAGAAAATAAATGCTAAAACAAAAAACCGTTCCATTTCTCGTAGAGATCCTCATTCAGTTGAAACATTACAACGATTCGATCAATGTATCGAATTTTTTGCTAATGGAAATTTTACGGATAAAGATGTGAACGAAGCGAAATTAGCTACATTTCAAAAAGTAAGATTTTCAATATTCATATTGATTTTCCATTTTGATATTCCATTGTTCTAGCTTGATAAACCGAAATCACCAAGTAATCAAGGTATGACAAAATTTCTACATGGTATCACCGATGAAATGCGACAGAAGAATCGTGATCGAATATTTGCTTGTACGAAAGATGATTTAATCAATGTTACGAAGAAATATTTAGTTAATAAACCGTCAGCTGCAACTATTCTCGGTCCTGATACGCCGAAATTTATTGTCGATGGTAAATTTCGACAAATTAAAAATGCACAAATGCCATCCATTGGAGACTAAACAATTCGAACTATCGTTTTTGTTTTGTTTCATTTTTCAGTTCATTTTGAAAAGAAAAAGAAAATAAATCAATGTCACTTTGATCACCCCTTAGGAAAATCATCAATTCAATTTGTTTTTTGTGCACTTTGTAGATGACATCGAATGTTGAATTAGTTTTGAATGATACTCAGTTGAGGTAGATACTGACGAATGAATTGTGTGCTTTGGACTTCAAGATTTTCTTGTCTAGAGTCAGTTCTGTTCTGAATAAAGATAATAAAAATTATGGAAAGAAAAATTTAATCGATGGAAGTGAAGAAACATGTTGGAATTCTGAAGCAGTAAAGAGATCTTACGCTTTGATATTTACGTGCGTATCTATCGAGAAGGTTAATTTTAGGGTTCACCACAGTGGATACAGATTACACCAACAGAAACGATTGCTTTGCAAAGTGTTGCAATTAAATTTCAAGGAGGTTTTGCAGCGAAGCGATTTCTTTTTGAATCTCGACATGATGATGGAACGTGGACATCGACTGCTGAATTCTATCCTGATGATCATGGCAAATTACAAATATCCTTTTTTTTCTTTGTTTATTTTTCATCGATTTTAAAAGTTTTAGTTTCCTTAACATTAGATAAACGTCTTTCAGCTTCCAACAACATTCACTACCGATCAAACTCCATTTCGATTAACATTCTACGATAGTTATGATACATTTGGAAGAATTATTATTTATATTTTAAAATTTCATGAAAATAAATGAAAACCTCAAGTCGATATAGAGTTAAATGAAAATATCGAAAGCAAAATTTTGTTATTCACAATTCATATTTAGTTAACCTAATATGTGCAATATGAAAGTCATCAGTCATACATATTCATTTCATATTGTTTTCTTTTCTCTTCACCTTTTTCTAAATTGGCATATTGAATATTTATTTACTTTACAATTTGATTTCTCACGTGAAACGATGGTGAAGAAAAAAATTTGTAAAATAAACGATCGATCGAGTGCGAGGGAGAGAAAGAAAAAGGATTTTTTTTAAGAAGAAATTCATTGAAGAAGAAGAAGAAGAGGAGAAATTGATCGTGCAAGAGTGAAATGTGCACTTGAAAAACTTAATGAAAATTTTAAAAAAAGAAAGAAAAAGTAAATCGAAGAAAAATTGACGAGTGACTTTTTGTTTGTTACTACTGTAGTTGTTGTCATTCGGTTAATGTTTGATCGTCCATTTGATTTCATCGGTTTCTTTACTTTGTATTTCAGTGTTTTTTTTCTTGTGAAATTTCATTGTTTGAATAGACGTTTTTCTTTCATTTCAAAACTAACATGCGTTTAAAAACACTTCGAAAAGAAAGACCAGCTTTCGAAAATGAAGGTAACTAAGAGATCACATTCGAAGAAAAACAAAACATTTTTGAATTCAGGTGCCGTTATCAGTGGTAGTCGAATGGATCTATCTAATAGTGAATCTAAACCATTGAAACATCGTTCAAATACGACATTTGTTCTGCCAACATCTTTGACCAATGATGTCTCATCATTGGCTATCTCACCATCAGATCCAAATCTTGAAAATAATTTAACTCACTCACAACAAACAGTATTGAGTAATCGACGATTAATAAACGGCCTAGCACCTGGACAATCGATGCCATTATCTTCGTATCAAGCAATTGAAGCTGTTTATCGTGAACATGGAATACGTATACATTTAGATCCAGCAACAGCTGCCAATGTTTCACAACAACAACAAACAACTTCGACAGAAAATCTAACTGGACGAAAATCTTCAAGTAGTATTCAACGAGCTCGACCATTTGTCTATCGAACACCGAGTCGATCATCGAGTGCTTTGAATTATTCAACAGTTGCACGCGAAATCAACGATGATTCTCGTCCATTCAGTGCTCTACAACAAACATCAACTGTTGAATTCGTACAAGCAACTGCAAATGATAATACTAATGCTTCTTCACAAATCAATAATCCATATTCAACATCATCGATTCTCACCAATGAACGTTCAGAACATTCTGTACTTCCACTACAATTAACAAATACAGATGAAACAACAACTGTTTCGTCGTTAATTCAAAATGATCCTGATCTCGCTTACATGAGTTCGCTTTTACAAACAACAAATGGAGATCTTTTTCGAGGTCAATTTAACCTCTCGAGTTGTTTTTCTTTTCATCGGAATTATAATATTTATCCGTTTTAGATACTATTCGTCGACGAGCAGGTCTACGCGCAACATTTGCTGTTCATCGTCATCCACAACTCAATGCTGTGTCAACTAATTCAAAAATCTATGAGAAACCTTCACCGATTGTCTCGCCAACGGCCAACAATCGACAATCGATATTACGTAGTTCGACTATTGCTGTCACACCAACGGTTAGTTTACCACCGGCATCAAAAATTGAAAAAGATATTGTCAAACATGCGACACGTATTCGAACGCGTCATATTCGAGAATCATTTCTTCGTCAACAAGCATATCTTTCTTCTCAAACAACCGACTATCTAACGCATCAATCGATATCTCAAACAAGATTTTCTCCACAAAATAATCGAACTAAACTTATCAAACCATCGAAATCAATCACTCTTGTAAGTCTCGATAATCCACAAAATAAAAACAATATAATTTGTTAACCCAAATAAATCTATCCAATGAACATGTACATAAAATCTCTGTGTGTGTGTTTTTTGCCATTTCTCAACGAACAAGATAAATGTTAATGGCAAAAATCAAGTAATTAAATAATCGACACAACAAATTTGTCATCAATTCACACACACACATAATCTTTGGCGTGTCATTCGATTTGGTTAATTGTTTGTCGCACGAGAATTTTCAATACTTCTGACTTTTAGTTGAAATTACTCTATATAATTTGTTTTTCTTTTCTGATAGGAGCCACTCGAACTTATTCTAGCACCTCCACCTCCATCACCTGTCAATCGTACGTCATTGTCAATACGTGATCATTCAAATGTCAGACCAATATCTCCAAAAACTCTTCCCAAACGATCCAAATCTCCTAAAATATCTTTTGTTGTCTTTGGAAATCAACATTCAAAACAATCTGGACAAACAACACCATCAACAAATGTCTCTCTCAATTCTTTACTTTTAACTGACGAAAGTTTACCACTGATGAAAACATCGCCATTAGATTTACTTTCCAATGAAAAATCGACGACAAACCAACAATCGAATTCATCCGATTCAGGATGTTACGATCGAAATAGTAGTAATAGCAGTATGGATACACATAGTAACGTATCATCGACAATCAATGGTACATCAAGTACAGTTCCATCAGCACGATTAACAAGTGCAAGTACACGACGTTCGAATTTAACGAAAAAAGTTTCATTTGAAGATCAATCTTCAACAATTATTATTACAACAGCAACATATGTATAACTATTGATAGTGTATTATACTCTATTAGAATGAGTAATGTGTGTGCGTGGTCGATTTTTCTTTTGCTTTTTTTGTTGCTTTCAATTTATTTATTAAAAAATATATATCTATACCTACAGAATCTAACAAAAAGTCTGTTCAATGGATTCATATAGCTTAGTAACAAGTAATAGATGAAAAAGAAAAAAGTGCAGTAAGCATCTATTAATTCGATATCAAAGAGAAGAAAAACTTGAACACTTGTCTTTTTAGAACTATATCTTATTTAACAGCTGTTGATGTTCATGCAATTGGCAGTATACTTTCACTTTATCTCATCAATGTTTGTAAAAATGAATCCTATTTTCCAATCGATTTTTATAATTTCTTCGTTTTGCCTATCAAATAGATACATTAATATGGATCTATGCTGTTCCATGGCAAAATCATCGAAAAATGTTTAAAAAAGAAGGACACTATCGTTCACAACTCATATTGACTATTAGCAATGGAATAATTCTTTTCAAAATATGCTTAATGCGATATTTAATTTTCTTCTTTATTTTTCAACTGAATAAAGTGTGCTTTAAATAATAGAAAGAAACAAGAAAAAGAGAAAAGTTCATGACATGATAAAATTTGATATTTGTTAACAGACAACGAGACATATTTTTGTTTGCTATCACATTTGAAATAAACAGAATTGAAGCACTAAAAAATGATAATAATTATAATAATCCCAAATGTATCACTTCGTAAATAGTTTCACGTCATTGAAACCATTTTTTAAAGAAAAAAAGGAATGTTTCATCTGTTCTACGGTAAAACCGATTTATCTCGAAAGAACATGTTTAAAATTGGTATATGCGTAATTAATTCTGGAACGGAATAGAGAAAGATCGAAAAAATGACTAAACCCGAGCCCAATGTAAATAATAATGTTAATTGAAAGTCGAATAAAATTATGCTGACAATACAAGAAAGTACAATGGCTGATGATGTAGCAAAACCTTTGAGAATGTTATCAGCATGTTTAACAACGAGAGCGACGATTAGACCGCCGACGGAATGTACGATCGTTGCTGTCCAGACCATTTTTGTATAACCAAAAAAGAAGCCTTTGTCACGAACTTCTGCGCCATCGGATGCTAACATTGTGAGAATACCGAAAAAGATACCGAAAACACCTAGTTGAATATTTCGTATCCAGACTGAGACATTCGTTGTTTTGAGAATTTTTTCGAAATAAACACCAGCTAAACCACTGAATATACCTAAGAGACAAGTCAAACAAACAAAAAACATGAATTTCTCCTCCTGATATTTTTCGAAAATCTTTTTTTTACAAGCAACAATAACCGCGAGAAAACCATAAACAGCATTGACATCTTGTTTCGGTGCGGTTGCTGTCATGTTCTCTACTTGAACGAGTGATATGCCAACGAAGAGAAGAAATAAGGCAAACCATTGAACAGTCGTCAACTGACGACGAAGCATAAACACCATTAAAACGGCAGTTGTGAAGATTTTTAATTGATAACTGACCTAGATTAACAAACAAAAAGACGTAGATTCGCATTGTCAAAGTTGATTTCTTGTTCGAACTTGAAATGTAGCTGCATCGAGATTCGATATGGCAACAAAAAGAAGATTATTCTGCAATGTATAAAGTAACGCCGGAATTCCCGTTTTAAATGTATCATACGGTTGACAAATAATTTTCGTATAAATTAATTTAAAACCTTGTACTACATTTCGTTCTTCATTAATAACAAGTAAAATACTTAAAATAGTTTTTTGAATTTCCGAATTAATGACCGCTGTGGAATTGATAAAACGTGGTCCAGCCGTTGTACGTACATAACGTAATAATAAAATACTTAAAGCATTTTGTAATGTTAATGAGACAAGACTAACATATTTCATAAATCGATTTGATTGATGAGTATGAGCAGGCGTTGGACTAGTTCCATTGGAACCTGAAGAAGAAATATTCAAATAAAAAATTTCTTTTTTTCGAATATTTTTATAGAAACAACAGATTTTGATTATTTATGCTTAATGAAATACGCACGCACACACACACACACAAACTAAAGTCAGAACAAGCGGTGATGATTTACATACATCGTTGAGACAGATGATGACTTTATTTGGATGTTTTTTTAATGTGACGATGGGGACAAAAAGATATTTTGTGGGAGAGAGGAAAAAAATGTTAAGCAGACAAAAAGCAATTCTCACCAGAAGCAGAAGTTCGGTCGACAATAGGTTCATCATTACCTTTGATATCGATGATGGTTTGATCATCCTTGAAAAAGATCACGTATGAAAAATATCCAATAGATTTACGAAATTCTTACTCTATGTGTCATGGTCGATAGGCTTGATTCAAAATTTTCAAATTAGAGAGAATCTTCAGAATACATAGAAAGATTTATCTAGAATAAAAAAAAAGAGATAAATAATTATACAATACACTACATGATTTAATACGAAATATATTATTAGTTACACATGTTCTATTTTTTTATTCTAATCAGCTTCATCTCAGGAATCCCAAGAGTAGTATACTATCTGGTTCATTCTTTTTCTTTTCTTACTTTATCTTCTTTGTCGTCAAATAGAAACTCGTATTTTCTTACCCTACCTTCATCATTCATCACCATTCAAACGACGATAAATTCAAATAGAAAATAATCCCCTAGTCATCAATAATATTTCAAAATTTCTCATTTTAATTGACGAGAAACAAAAGCGATTGATATTGAAATGAAATGATATTTGACTAACGCTATTACAATAGTGTGTTTGTTGTATAACCATGTGAAAGGAAGAGTGAGTCGTGACAATCGCTGTCAAACGTGTTGTGAGAACGAAGGAATGAGACAAATGTTTAAATAAAATGGTTGAAATTTAGCCAATCATGTGTTATGTACCTTTTTTTCTTCATTCACTTGAAAAAAAAATCGACATTTCGTCGATTGCGTTGTCTTGGTCTTCGAATTGTTTTACCAATAAACGATGTCAAGATTTTCTGCAAAGAAAAATGACAGTTTCATGGAAACTAAAATAGACTTTTCTTTTATTTCATTGCAAAATTAAAATATAAAAAGAATAATTAGTATATAAACTAGAAACTAAAAAGAGATAGTAAAATAACGCAATAAAAATATGAATATGTATTTTGTTTGTTATTTAATTCTGTTTTCGTGATATACATTGCCGAAAACATGATAAACAACATTGAATAAAAGGCCAAAGTAATGTTATAATTAATATAGCGACTGTTCCTCGATATAAAACTGGATTGCAATAATTTATACGTGATGAATCTTTAAATTGAACATCAGAACGAACACGAAATGTCCAAACACAGCCAATAATAAGCCAAATGAAAAGAAACAATGAAATTAACAATGTAATAAATACATTACATAGAACGCCGCAACTACCCATTATTGTCAAAACAGCCGAATCCGACACAATACATAGAAATGTACTAAAACGAAAAACAAAAGTTCGTTAGGTTTTTTCTAATATTTGATTAGCAGAAATAAATATACATCGAAAGGAGTATAGCAAGCGCAGCGAGTATTAAACCGAATACACCAGCAACGATCATATATGTTGGAATACGTTGCTCAATTTGACATTCGTTTTTATAAATAATTCCAAGACATAATTGTACAATTGGAATTATCGAAGCGAAAATCGATGACCTAAAAAAATGATATTTTATTGTAATTAAATTATCAAAAAAAAACGAAGAAATTTAATTTACAAGAGAAAATAACGTGTACCAAACGTTCGACCAGCTAGTTCAACTTGAGAAGTAGTTGTAGAACTTGGTCCAGTTTTTAATGGAATTGTTTCGCCTTGTGCTTCAGTGAGCGGTATAGACATTCTTTTATTAGACGTCGCAAATGATTAATAACGAATAAAAAGAAAACATATCGTTTTGGTCCAATATTCGAAATATACAGATTTTTTTCTCCTTTCGATTTTTCTTTCCTTTCTTTTCTTGTTTGCTCAAGCACAAATTAGTCGATCGTTATTTATCGCGATGAATGAATGACTGGTAAAACCTGTATACATAAAAAAAGAAACTTCTGTATTTGGTTCGAGGGATATTCGAGTTGATGATATGTTTTTTTTTTCGTACGAGAAACTAAATAAAAGCAGAAGCGTTCTATTTTACTCTTAAAGTATAAAATGTAATAATAGAACAATAATTGAAAGAATATTCGATACAGTAATTCTTGAGGTAAGATTTAATACGAATTGTGTTGGATTTGAAATTTGCCATAGTGATGCATAATCATGAATGATTGATTTAACTGTTGTCTGAATATTTGGTTGATTACAAAGATTTCGATTGCATCGATATAAATCATAATTAACACCTTGAATAAATGAATCAGGAAATGTTCGAAAACGGCGTATATCAATACCGATATGTTGTTGATTTGTTAAATTTATACACAATCGTTTTGACATGGAATTATCATCATAAACAATTGATGAACATGTTCCACTCGAACAATCGATCGATTCATTTTGTGAATAACATTTTAAATTTGTTTTTTGCGAATAATCATAGAGTAAAGTTCGAAGTGGATCGAATATATTTACATAATCAATATTTCTAAATCGTTGAATAATATCTTTCGCATAAGTCCAATCGCAATCATTAGCAAAAACACAATCGAATATTATCTTATAACTACTATAATTCGAAACGAAGAGATGAGAAAGTTGTTGTACAGCATAGAGAGAATATGTATCATCGATATGTCCTGTACCATTCGTACGAAAATCGATGAATATCTGTTGAGAATTAAATTGAATTGTTATTTGAACACTACATAATATCGAGAGTATACGTTCAGAACATTCAGGTCGACGTTGAAAATCATCATCAAAATGCAATTTCATACTACATTTAGCTGTGCAATAATGAGATTTTGCATTGGTTACGTGTGCAAGAATAAAATAGATGAGCCAACGATGAAATTGTAGCATATTGAATGTGTTTCAGGATCAAAAGATGAAATATATGACGCAAATTTAATGATTATAGATAAGCTTTCAGTTATTTTTCCCGAGATTAATAAAATAGTTATTACGTTAAGTTTTTTTCCCGAGAATATTAAGCATTTTATCTAGCATTAAAAATAAATCTGATATCAAAATTAATAAACAAAACAAAACGAACAAGGTCACTTCGTTCTTTTGTGTTCTGAAGAAAAAGGATTAGTGTGAAGTAGTGACGATGATACTTGCTGTTACAACCAGAATGAGTTCAGCGTATGTTTATGTAAAAACAGACTGATTAACATTCACCATCTAACTTCAAGCAGAGATCAGGAAATAGAACCATGATAAGGCACGTTTCTTTTTATTTCGACACGATCAAGCCTTTTTCTGCATAATCAAGTCGAAGTCCTGAAGAAGGCGTGCTGTTTATCAACGTTAATATTAATGAATTTATCCAATGGGTCGTATAATCTATTCTATGAAAAAAAACTAGATGTCTTCATCGTTGTCTGTCAATAATCATTAGAAAAATATCTACAATCCGTATTTTTAACTGACAAAAAAGATCAAATCTCTTTTCAATTATATGACTGACGCATGCAAGTCATCTCTATTCATTCAAAGTCAATGGATTCTCTCTCTTGTCATTTCCTGATACGAACAAATAGAATTTTCTTTTTTGTATTCTCGTTAAGATTTATTATTTTTTTCTATGCTTTTAATGTTGAAACTGATTTAAAACAAGCCCGAAAACATGAAATACAACAACTAACAACCATTAAAATATAAGTTATTATGAGAATCCAAAAAGCAAATTGATACAATGTCGGATGACAATAATCAGCTGATCGAGTATCATTCATATTTACACGATTTTTCGCACCAAACACCCAAACATTGCCCTGTTATTTGTTTGATATAGAGAAAGAAAGAAAAAAAACAGAATAACAAAATTATATTTCATTCGAGCGAATCTATCATAAACTTACCACAATAAACCAACCAAATAGAAAAAATGTCATTAAGAAAATAATAAAAAGTATGATGCCGATAACGCACGCGCTGATACATGAGCCAGCAATGGAATCTTGTTTAACGCAACAAACAAACGATGCTGCCTAAAAGTCGGTCAAATCATTAAAAATTCAGATTTCTTCACTGTGAACACTCATATCTTACAATAACAATTGTCAAACCAACGCCTGCAATTCCACATGCACCTGTAACAATTAAATAAATTGGAATGTAATGATTAATTCTGCAATCATTTACATAAACTATGCCGATAACAAGTTCAATAATAGGTACAACTAATAGAATGCAAAGAACAATAAGAAAATATGTTGAACCAAGTATCAATGATAAAAACGGTGGAAGAAATTTGATCTTTTTTTCGACTTCCATTCGTGGTCGAGGTAATTTTCTATGATTAATTGGCGCATCGAAAACATTCGAAAATATTGGACCGCCAACACTCAATCTCGACGTTGGATAATACGAATGTTGAATATCATTCGAAAACGATGGTTGTCGATTCGATGCCATCGGATAATGTGCCATAGTTATATCTTTGAAAGGTCATGAACAATAACAAGCAACAAAAAAAAGAAGAAGAGAAAAGGGAAAGAATGAAAATGAAAGAGAAAACAACGGTATTTTTCGTCACGATATTGTGTATAAAACAGGAACGATCAAAAAAAGAAAACGGAGGAACTTGTTGTTTTCTTTTTTCTTCTTTCTCTTTTTTTCTTTTGATTATTATTCTCGTTTGTCTGCCTACGTTACTTAATTTAAACTTTTACACTAGAAGAAAAATCCTTTTCTATGTCTGTTTGTTTCTTTTTTTTTTATAAAAAAACAAAAACATAAAAAATTCTTCTCGTTCTTTTCCGATTTTGTTTTATATTTGGAATCAAAATGACGTATATTATTTGTCACTCAAGTTCAAAAAAAAACATTAAAATTCACCTTTTTCTTACCGTGCATGAAACGAAAATGAAGAAAAAAAAGAAAACAGTTAGTTGAATATAAATTTATTCAAATTGAAAGAACTGACTAGATGCTGACCATACAAAGAGTAGGCGAGTTCTTATTTGAACATTAAATGACATCATCGAATGCTCATTTATCATCCTTTAAAGTTTCGTTACTCGGCTTTACTTTTCTACTCAACAATCATTTATTTCTTTGTACAAAGTTTTTTTTATGTCATCTTTGTGCTATTTGCTCTTATTTTATATATGCAGAGGCAAATACAACTACGCACTATCTCTTTTCAATTTTAAAGAATAAAAAAAAGAAAAAAACTTCATTCTTCTGACTCT
>Ga0209922_100473_pt1 | contig 55042 bp, 62 predicted proteins | sample ThiBiot_500_biof_FD_183946 | JGI IMG/M metagenome (GOLD analysis project Ga0209922, IMG submission 183946) | Wastewater bioreactor microbial communities from Cape Town, South Africa - Thiocy_expt_500_biof (SPAdes) | ecosystem: Engineered > Bioreactor > Thiocyanate-remediating > Anaerobic-Aerobic ... | reverse complement strand
CCCTTTATCATATGACAATTTCACTTATTACGTATTTTCAACTTTATAACCAAATATTTTCACAACCCGAGTTTTTTGTTCTTATCGATAAGGTTAAAATAGATTGAGAATGGGCGGATATTGATAGAAATCCGATATATCAATGAATTTTAATAATGTTACGTCAAATCATCAAGCTTACTAATTTTTTATTCAAGAAAATGATTCATTGACATAGAGCGTTTTTTCTCCTAACTTTATTGAAATAAAAAAAAGAAAAGAAATTATTTGTCAATAAACACTAATCCAAGTGTAGCAGATAAATTAATCGATATTCCAATGATTGCAACAACTCCCGAACCACCCCATTTAACCGGTGATTCACTAGTTGGATAATTCAAAGCTCCATTAACGCCTAGAACAACACTAACAATACCGGTTAGAATTGATCCAAGTGAAAGAAGAAGACCGAGTATAATTAAAATTCGTCGAATTTTTTTCGCTGTCGCCACTGAAATGTACAGTGAAAGAATCGAAAGACCACATAAGACACATGTTGCTACCATAAAACCTCCAGCAACTTTTATTTTAACACAAGAATTGTTGAAATCATCGTAAAATGGACACTCTATTGGTGTACAATCTTTAGTACATGTTAAATATCCATCTTCAGGTGCCTTTTTACTTTCAGGCACTCGCCGACTGCAATACTGCCATAAACCAATTGTATTTTCTCTATATAGATTGTACTCACCATAATCCATTGTACTATTGTAGAACTGTGTGCCCCTAACAAGTAAAATTTTCAAAACAAAATGAATAAAAATCGGAAAACAGATCTACCATGCTTGAGTCGTATTTGCAACAACATAGAGTATAAGAGACATGATCAGTAAACCACCGAGAGCAACAGGCCATATTCTGTTATCGTATGTCATATTTTCAAACTATCAAATCCTACAAACGGTTGAGACCGAATGCAGAGAAGTATTTATACGAAACCAATTCATAAAACTTCTCAAGTAGAAAATGACTACATAAAAAGTACATTGATTTGCTTTTATGATCAATCGTAAAATTTCAGTGTTTTCATCGCATTTAGATGTATATTATTTATTTCGGAAATTGCACAACACACAAAACAGACAGAGAAGAAGAAAAATGAAGGAAGAACGAGTAGATATTTTAAAAAAATCAGATGTTGAGAGAGAGAGAGAAAAAGATATACAAAGCATTGTTCATTTGTATAAATGAGAAAGAATTTGCACAGATAAATAGACAATAAAAACCTACTACAACTGCACTGCACTGCACTGCACACAAATAGAAATATACACACACACACACACAAATGTTTTGTTCGTATGTCAAAAGAGATTTGAAATTTTCATTAGTTTAGAAAAATAATTGTGAACTGTTCGATCGAATAGATGTGTTTATGTGTGATAGACTAGCTAAAGAAAGAAAAACAAACAAGAGAGCGAGAAGATTCTATCTGAACGTGAGCTTTGTTCGAAGATAAATTTTAATCGGTTTTCTCAATTGGTTTAAGTCGAAGAGCTATTTCGATTGTTTGAGTAACACGTTGTCGACATGGTAAATAGACCATGCATGGAACAAACGAATCCTTATATAATTGATCGTCACTTTCGACAAGAAACGGTTGCATAGACAAGATTTCATTGGATTGAAGTGGATTCTCCGATGGATTACTATCAGTTAAATGATCGTTCAGATCTTGATTATCATTTGAAATTGAAGATTTTTGAATATCAGTCGATAAAGAATTTTGTTTATCTATTTCATCGAGATTTATATTATGAACATTACGCATATGAGCACGAAGAAAATATTTGTTACACAATTCCTACGAAAACAAAAACGAGAATTTTCAACAAGAAAACAATTCGACGAACCTTTTTACACACTTGACAAGTGACTCTCAATTGAACTTGAGGTGTTTGTTTTAATTTAACTGTATTCGTTGTTGTTGTTGTTGTTGGTTTTTTATTATTCGAGATTTTTGAATTGATATCATTGACAACTGTTGTTGTTGTTGTTGATTGAATTCCATGAACATTCGTCATATGTATATGAAAAAGAAATTTCGATGGAAAATTTTTCGAACAAAGTTCGCAGGCAATCGACGAATTTCCATCGGCGAATTCATTTGGCGTTGGAATACGTTCCGATTGAGATTCATTTTCATCGAGATGATCGTCCGCCGATGGAGGACTTTGATCGTTGATCGGTGTCGATGGTTTATCATCGTCATTCGATGAAACAGGATTCGTATCCGAGCCAATGCCGTGAACTTTGAATTTATGAGTTTTCAGAAAGTATTTGTTGCAAACTTGCTGAAAAAAATTCGAACGAATTCGAAAGAGGAAAAGCAAAAACAAACGAGTTTACTTTATGACAAATGTCACATGACACTCGATCGGCCATTTTAGCTGCGAAATACGTGTCGACAATCGGCGTGGGCGATGCCGATGGATTCGGATTTGTTGTTTCATTTGTTTCTAATTTGATTTTTTTAATTAAATTCGAGATTTGATGTTTGTTCATCAAATGCAATTGCAAATATTCGTTCGATTGAAATTTCTTTCCACATAAATGACAAGGACTTATTTGATTTGTATTATAAGCATCTGACGTTGGATACGACGATGATTTCGAAAGTATCGATGAATCATTTGAACTATCTGTGTAACGACGTTGATTTATTTGATCAGTTGAAAATATCGGATTTAATAATAAACTTAAATTCTGCTGAACACTCAGCGGTGACGATGAACTTGCTGCTGCTGTTGTTGTTTTGCTGCTTTTATAGGATTTGATATTACAATCCGTTTGTACGCCATGTACGTCTAATTTATGTTTCTATTGAAGAAAAAAGAGAGAGAGAGAGGAAAATTGGAAATGAACGGAAATGAATCGAATTTACTCGAAGATAATATTTATTACAAAAATGTTTTTGACAAATTTCACAAAAATCTTCGAATAATTTTGTTGTCGTCGACGGTTGAGGTAATTGTTCGTTGTCATTTTCGAAATGAGTTAAACCCCCTGTTCCATCTTGTTCATCGCCATCTTCTTCAATTAAATGTGAAATTTGATTATTATTATTAATATCATTTTCATGATTATCATCTTGTTCGGAATTAATTAGACCTGAAAGAAGACTCAACGACGGTGAACTCGTTGATTCTTGATCAAATATGCCGTGTTTATTCGCCAAACTAAATCACAAATTCATTTCTACAGAGAAAAACAAACGTCAATGAACTTTGGTCTTACTGAGTTTTGAGAAAATATTTATTACAAAATTCCTAAATCAAACAAAGAAAAGTTTTTGATCATTTTTGATAAAAAAACTGATTTATTTTACTTTTTGACAAATATTACAGAAAGCGTCCGGATGAAAGATCTTCTCATCAGTCAACGAATGATTTCCATTCGGATGTTTTCTTTTCAAAGAACGTGCTTTTTTAGTTGCATTTGTTTGATCGTGATTTAAATTTGTTTTCAAACTAAAATCGAGAATTGTCTCGTGAACTTGTTTAACATTTTCATCGATGATTAATTGCTCGTGTGTTGAGTCCGACGATGATAATGATCCGTCTTCACAGTTTAAACTAGCTCGATCCGATGGATCATTTTCATGTTCCGGAGGATTTAGATCGATTAAATCCGAAGTCGGATGTTCGAGTCTAAAAACAAATCAACTTTCTTAAATTCAGTTTTTTTTTCTTCTTTCGCCGTAAATCTCGTGCATTGATGCGTATATTTGCATTTGAATGAGTTCTTTTTCCTTTTTATTTATGAGATTTTTCTCTTTCTTATTATCGTTCGAGGCAAATACTTGATGAGTTTCGTTTCCGTTTCTAAATGTGTGTTGTCAATACATCTCTCATCAATAACTGTCGAATGTTTTCTTTCTTCTTTTCATATGTCTGTCTGTCTGCATTCAAGAATGAATATTTACCTATTTGGTTTACTCTGTTTTCGTCGACTACTACTATTATTGATTGGTAATGGAGGTGGAGTAGCTTGTTCAATCGTCGAATTTGTTGTTTCCATTTGAGATTTTCTATTGGATCGTCGTCGCGTTTTTTTTTAGTTAACAGATGTATTTGATCATTAGACTTTTTTTTTCTTTTCTGACTGAATCTGAAAGAATGGAAATTCAAAGACATTTTTTTTTCTTTCTCTTCCTTCAAATAGAAAAGAAAAAAAGTCAATTCTCTTATCGTTCTCGTCTAGTTCTGTTGATGACCGTCGTAGGAAAAACTCGAATCTAATTAGATAGACGATGAAAAAAAAAAGAAGAAGAACAAGAACAAGTAGAAACAGACGAAGAAGACGATGAATGATTGAAATCCATTTTTCTTTTTTCTTCGATTTTCTTTTTTTTTTCATATTTCAAATCGGTTAATGATTACGAATGTTTTAATGGATATACTCAATGTTGAGTTCTTACCTTGAAAAAGCACATCAACGAAAAAAAACCTTGAGAAAAATAACAAAAAAAAAAACGGCGAGAATAAAAATGAGTTTCGGTTGAATGATTAAAGAAATCAAATCTCTTTCTTTTGGCTAGCAAAGTATTGAACTTGATGGCTCGACGTTCGATTTGCAGATTGCAGATGAATTTTCAAGAAAAAACAAAAGTCACTCGTCGTTCTATTGTTATCAGAAAACGATGGAATCAAAGCCAACGACGACGACGAAGAAAAAGCAAAAAAAAAACCTACAGTCGTTTATTCTATCTTCGCAGATAAAATATTTGGTTGGTTAAGAAAAAAAAAATCTCTTCGACATTTATTATACTAATACTGTCGATGCTTGTACATATACTCTTATTATAGTCGAACTTTTCTATGTGTGCGTTTCTTTCTCCTTTTTCTTTTGTAGAAAAGAAAAAAAAAACGAGAATTTTCCTAAAATAATATCCTGTACAAACAGAATGAGAAAAAAAAAGAAGAAGAAGATATATCAAGACGGAACGCAACGATGAATCGGTTAAAGAAACAGAAGGGAGCATCAATTCTATTCTTCTCCTATTCATATTCTCGATGAAAAAAAAACGATGTAATCCATGAGAACACTAGACATAGTTTACTAATACGCTGATATCGCGCTTCGTCTTCTAAGTTCAGTTGTTTCTATTCTTAGCGAATGTACATATAACCAATGCTAATGTTCGTCGATGTTAACCGATAAATGTGAAACGACAGAAAAAGCAAAAGAAAAGCAAAGCAAAGATAAATAATTGGAAAAAAAAAGTTCGATGTGAATGAGAAGAGAACGTTCATCAGTGCAAAAGTTCAACTAATCATCTGATTGATTGAGGAAAACGCATTTTTCTTTTCCTTTTTCTTCTTCTTTACTGATAATCAAATATGTACAAATCGATGATTGTCTTGAGGACAGAAAAGTTTTTTTTTTCTCAATGAATAACTGTTGAGAACAAATCCATATACTTTTCTTTTTCTTTAGTGTATATCCAAACAACTTAATCAGACGAACAGCCCAAAAAAATCTCGAAGACGAAGAAAATAGAGAGAGAGAGAGATGAAACAGATGTGTCGAGACAATATTTTTTTTTCTATATCGTCAAAGAAAAAAGAGGAAAAAAAAGCCGGAGAAACAGCAAAAAAAAGTTTCGCAATTATTCGCGTTCGAAATCATCAAAAATAAATAATCATTACAAATCTATTTTGAACAATGAAATCAAACTTTTCTAACCTTCTCATTCGTTTTTTCACTTACTTGTTATGCGTCTCAACGAAAAGTTTTCTTTCTTTTTCTTTTTTTTATCATTTTGCCTCATTTTCTTTTCTTTTCACACATCGGCATCTGTTCTGTTTCATTTGACTTTCAAACCGAAAAAAAATACAAGAGCGAAAATAAAAATGTGCGCCTATTAAAATACCCATACATAGAAAATGTAAAAAACGAAAAGAACGACTGTTATCTTTCAAAAAAAAAAACTTTGCTCTTTATTCTCTCGTAAAGAATCAATAAAAAAAAGCCGAGTCAAAACGATGTCGAATGAATGATTAAAAATTTCCCTTTTTTTTTTCCTCACTTAATCAAACAATATAAAACGAAATGAATACCTGTCGAGTGCTGTTTAAAATATGAAAAAAGGGCCCATACACGCGCTTCCCAAGAGTCATTTTTTCTTTATTAAATAATAAATTTGTTCAATAATTGAAATTAGTGGATTACCACCACCTCAATAGAAAGAAGAAATTTCTTTTTCAAAAAAATGTTTTTTCCTCTCCGGACATGTTGTTCAATGAAAAAAAAAACTTCATCCACTTTAATGAGATCGAGTACTATTGTTATTCTTCTAATATAAAACAAAAAAAACGAGCCTAATGAATTTTTAATCATGTGTAAAATGATATTATTTTCTAGCTCAATACATTGTTTTAATTGAAAACTATCTCAGATTGAGAAAGATTTTTTTGATTCGAAAAGAAAAATTGAATTTTTTTGCGTTGTTGTTCGGAGAAATTCGAGAAGACGAAGATTCGATTTCATTCGTTACTTACTCTTGAAATGATTAAATAATGACGATCTGTTTTCGAATTTATTCGAGCAGAAGACGATTTCTAATCAATGAACAGATGGAGAGACTCGCTTATTATCCGGTATTAATTCAATTGTATTCTTTACTTTTTCTTTTTGTTTTCTCTTGACCTAAACCTTTAAATGTAGATGAAGATGAAGAAGAACGAACGGACTGAATAGTCTCATTTCATTTTTGATGTCGAGCTTAACACGCGACAAAATTAATTCTCCAATAATCATAAAAACATGCAAAGTTTTTTTCTTTTTGCTGTTTCTATTATTCAACTATCATGTTCGACTCGATTCTACACACACGCATAAGCAAACTCGATGGATTTTTCAAGACTAAAGAAAATCCAAATGCGACGACGATTCGATCAAATAAAATCGTGTTTGTAGTTCTAGTCAAGTCAAGTAAATGCGCTCGGGAGAATTTTTTTTCTCATCATTCCATCGTTTTTTTTTTCTCTTTTTCTCATCTTATCTTGAATAGAAAACAGAGTTTCAAATTCTGGATGACACTCTAACTAGAGAAGAATCAAGTCGGTACACAAAGCAAAAAAAAACTCTGCGAATAGAAGAAAAAAAACGAGAGAGAACTGAATGGTAAAACTCAATCATTCCTCCAATTTTTTTTTCGGAGGGTTAGATATAGAATTCTTATTTCTACTTGCTACACTTGTTTATTAACATTCTATTCGATGTGAATGAATGAATGAAAGAAAGAAGAAGAAGAGAGAAAAAAAATTTTTTTGGACGATGAGATTTTTTTTCTGTTCTTTTCCATTCAGGAAGATGCGATAAAATTCGAATATAGCAAAAAAATCTACCAATATATCGTTGACTGGGTCACACATTCACCGAATATGTGATGAGTTTCTGTCGAATGACCGAATGAACGATAGGAGAAAAAGAAGAAGAACACAAGTCGAGTTAGAGAGAGAAAAAAAAACGTAAAAGAAACAAAACTGAATTGATAGTGATGTTCTAACTATAATCGTCGAAGAGAAGAATGCACACGAAGACTACAGATTAAAGCAATTAGGGGAAAACATCGTTTATTTTTATCTGCAATTCAACGCAAAAAAAAGGAAAAGGAAAACTTTTTTTTTCGGTCTCAAAATAAAAATAAAAATAAACGCAAAAAACATGCAATGAATTGATTAAAAAAAAACTCAACATTCACCAGAGACACATTAATATAAGTTTTCATTTTAGATATATATTTCTTTTTTTGCTCACGCACAAATAAAAAATTTTTTTTTCTCGATCTGTGTGTACGTTCTAATTGAAAGTATCCTCTTGATGTTTATTACATATTTATCTCTTCACTATTTTGTTTCTTTTTTCCTCTCGGAAACTTTTTTTTGTTGTTGAATAGAATCGATAGATCATGTCAAAATTTCAGGAAACAATCGAAATGTTCTTCGGCTGTTCTTTTTTATATTTAACTAGAAGAGAGAGAGAGAGAAAAGCGAGACACAGACATTCACACATGATATAATCAATAAAAAAAAAAGAGAAAATGAAGATTTATTAGTAAGGAAATTTGTTTGTTAGATGTTCTTGTTAGACAGGAGAGACAAAAAAATGTATTAGACCTATGGGTATAATGTTAAAAGAAAAACGAGAAAGACAATTATTGACTGAAATATCCTAGGAAAACAATTATCGTTTGAGTTTTAATTTGTCAACATCATCGGCGAGTTTGTCTGTTGAATTGTTCGGCTTGACACCTGGCTTAATGCCGCGTTTTTCTAAAGCTTTAGCAGCGAGTTCTTTACATTCATCGAATTCTTTTTCAACTGCCACATCATATGCGTCTTTGCCTGAAGAGAAAGAAAAAAAAAGAAACTCTCTGATTGAAATCAGAAAAAGAAGAAAATAATTCGCACCTTCGTTATTTCTCGGTGTTATATCTGCTCCCGCTCGAAGTAAAACTGTTAAAATTCGAGGTTTATTGAAAAAACAAGCGACCATTGCAGCACTATTGTTCTTCAAATCTGTAGTATTGACTTTAGCACCATGTTGTAACATGAGTTCAACACATTCGGGACTATCAACAATGGCTAAAAGCAACGAGAACCGAGTCGAGTTTTTCTCGATTCATCAAAAATCAAGTTTTTACCTGCACTGGCAAAATGAAGTGCAGTACCACCTTGATCATTTCGATGATTGATATTTGTTTCTCGATGACTCAATAAAATTCTAGAAAACGAAAGTCTCGGACTCGATTCTCTCTCTTTGTTGTCTCCTTACTGAACAATTCGCTTTCGATTGTGTCTCGCCGCAATGCTCAATGGTGTATCGCCCATAAAAGCAACATTTGGATCAGCACGAGCTTCCATTAAAGCTTCGACACATTCGGGTCGATCGTGTATAACAGCTCTGAAAAACAAATGGAATTTTGTTTTTTGTTTTTTTGTTCGACTACGGATTACTTGTGAATCGGCGCCATCGAACTTCGATCTAAATGATTGACTTGAGCTCCATGTTTAACCAATAAACGAATTAAATCAGCTCGATCTTTTTGCTAAAAACAAAACGATTTGTTGTGCTTTCCTCAGGTACACGTTGACTTTTTACTCGTAAACTTTGACCGTGATATTCGGCATCACAAAGAACATGAACTGGAGTTAAATGATGTTCGCTTTCAGTTTGATTTGGATCGGCACCACTCTATCGAATGAGAAACGATTTCATTTCGAAATTGAATGTTCATTTTTTTACTTCGATTAAAAATTTAATGATGTCGATATCACCTTCGAAACAAGCGATGATCAATGGTGAAACTTGAGCTATAGGTGTACCGGTTTGTTCATGTAGGATTTCGCAATTAACACTTGGATCTTTTGAAATGAGAAAACGAACAATTTTTGTGCTCATTTTGTCCAAGAAAAAAAAACGTTTTCTACTTGTTCCTTTTTTGATTAATTCTCGAAGACCTTTGAGTTTTTCATCGACATTTGTTTTCGTTCGATCAACATTCCAAATGGCGATTAATAATGGATGATGTTTATCTTTGAAAGCTCGATCGGCAACAGGCGCTGCACTTGCTTGTGTTGTACCATTATTTGTTGATTGACGATGTGAAGACGATTTCGCATCTCGAGGAGAATCTCGAGAAGTACGTGACGTCTTATGTTCACTTGAACTACAATTTTCAATTGATTCACATTCGATCTTCTACTCTCAAATATCTTACCCTGATTTACTATTTAAATCAGAGAGAGAAAGAGAAAAAACACGAGTTAATTCTTGAATTTTATCTTTCTTTTTTGTCTTTACCTCATTTTGCTCATCGACCTGTGCTCTTATCGATCACAACTGGTTTGAAAGTGACTGTGTAAAATCAAGTGAGAAGCAATCATGCATAACCATATTAAATGTGCATAATGATTTTTATCACTAAATGATAGAAAGCACGAGAAAAAAAGACGCACGACCTTGGAAAGGTAAAATCGAGTATGAATGAGTAATTGCTATTACATCGATACGAAAGAAGACAATCGATCATTCGAATCATTTGCTTTCATTTTGTTTTGAATATCTCGAAAAGAACGATGTGTTAATGTTTATCTTTATTCCATCTTAAGCTTTTGTCAAGCGAAAAAAAAAACGACGGCAAACAAGGATAAATCATCTGCATATTGATAAAATTGTTTTTTTTTCTATGGCTAATAGAATTGTTATTTGTTAGTCTCAGACATATTCAAAATGTTTTTAACACTTTCTAATTTTTAATGTATTAACATTGAATTACAATGAGAAACAACCATTTGTTAATTAATTCTTTCGATTGCCTTGTAAATTGTTGACAATAAATCATTGGTATTTCCATTATTCTAAAGACTTTTTCCTTGTTCGTTCGATATTTATTTTCATCGTGTAGAAAATATCGATGAGATAAATCGATAATTCTATCTCTAAATACATGCCATAGTTGTTGTTTATTGTCGATTGTAAGAGGAGAGTTTCGTCTTTCTCCTTTGAACATCTTGATCGATTAAAAGTCTCCTATTCCCTCAAGTGCTTTTTCGTCTTAACTTCGACTGTCATAATGATTTTTCTGTTCGTTGAAAAGAGAGAAAAAGAGAATTGACGAGCTATCGACATATTAGAAAAGTATCTCTACGATCCACATGCACATTCAACTGAGTAAATGAGTAAAGTGTTTTAGTGAGAGTTTGTTTCTCGGCAGCATACTTAGAGAGACAAAGAAATCCAACGGATCTTTTTGTTGATTTATTTTAGATGGAAAAATGCGATGCGCCTAAACTTCGTTCGATTTTACGTCGACGTTCGGAAAAGAACGTGTCCAGTGATTGTAAGAATATAAATTCAAATGAAAAAGATTCTGATTACACCGGAGATGAAGAAGAAGAAGACGATGACGATGATGCCGATGAAGAAGAAGAAGAAAGTGACTCAGAGAGTAAAATCGACGAGAAAAAAGCCGATCATCATTTTACTTTCTCGTTGGAACAAAGAAAAGACCAGATAACAGTTTATAATTTTTTTCCAACTCAAAAATCTTCAACAGCAACGGTTACATTTGCTAACGATTCGACATTAACTCATTTAACCATGAGAGAAAGTCGTCCGACTGGTGATTTTCATCCTGTTTACGTTCCGCCATTGAAATATCGGCCATTACTCGGCCTATCGGCAAATGACAATCGATTATTATTCGAAAAACGCGTTTCTCTACTTGGCAAACCGTTAGTCTATCATTCAATTCAGAAACGTTCGAATTCCTATCGACGAACACAATTACTCGTTTATAATTTCCTCGAACGGGCTGAAGGTTCCAAAGCATTGATTTATCACATATTTGTGTAAATTTCGAATTTCAAAGAAAAAAAAACCTCAAAGAATTTGCCTTTCTATTCGATAGATTTCTCACAGTTTTTCTATGTTTATTTTTTTCGGTGATTGTAACACTGCCTGAACACGAGAAAATAGCAACAACTGTGTTAATACCTAGTGTAAAATCTCGATTTTCAACTTGCTAAACAAACACTGATTTTGTTTTCTTATTTTGACCAGGAAATGATTGTGTTTATTTGGCTTTCGATTGAATTATCTCTGCGTGTTTGGAGTGCTGGTTGTCGATCGAGATATCAAACGTTATTTGGCCGATTGAAGTTTCTCAAAAAACCCTTTTGTGCACTTGGTTTGACTCGATTTTCTCTCCACGAACATGATTCAACTTTTTTGTTTTTCGTAGATTTGTTTGTTATTCTTGCGACGATTTTAACACTTTTTTTGAACCTTCGAAATGGAGGCAACGGCATGTTCGCGACTTCAGCTCTGCGTGGTTTGAGATTCTTTCAAATTTTAAGAATGCTGAGAATGGACCGACGAGGTGGAACATGGAAACTCTTGGGTTCAGTCGTCTACGCTCATCGACAAGTTGAACGAAAACGAAGGAAAAGAATTGCAGAAATTTGATTTTGCGTGTTTAGGAATTAATCACAACGATTTATATTGGCTTTTTAGTCTGGATATTTGCGTCATTTCTCATGTTTCTTATTGAAAAAGATCAGTTTATTAATACGAATAATTTAACGAATGTAACGAGACATTTTCTCGACCAAGATCGACATAAATTCGAAACTTTTGCCGATGCACTTTGGTGGGGAATTGTGAGTTCATTTTTTGTCAAATTTCCAGAGAAAAAAAACATCAATTAAAATCTCGTTTTTCTTTTCAGATAACTCTTTGCACAGTATTAATAGAAAAAAAAAACACATTTTTTCTTTCTCTTTTCTTGCATGTGTTTATTCTTGTAGGTGGGATATGGAGATAAAGTTCCATCGTCTTACATCGGCAAATTGCTCGCTGCTGTTTGTTCGTTCATTGGGATTAGTTTCTTTGCTTTACCTGCTGTAAACCGATCGTTTTGTTTGTGAGACGTGCATTTCTTTGTGTGTTCTTAGGGCATTCTTGGCTCAGGTTTTGCCCTCAAGGTCCAGCAACAACAACGGCAGAAACATTACAAACGTCGAAAAATTCCGGCGGTTCTTTTGATTCAAAATCTCTGGCGAGTTTATGCCGCTGATGAGAAATCTCTTTCGCAAGCCACTTGGAAAGTTCACGTGAGAAACGAGAATTTAGCATCGGGTCAATTCAACGAACAGACCAAGTCGAGATTTCAATTAGTTTTCGTTTGTTGACATCGTCGTTTTGTTTAGTTTGTTTAAACCTCGAAGTAATCAGTCGTTTTTGAATCGAGTGAGTTTTCGGCGTCGACCGCCGACTACGAATTCGAATTCGATACGATCGTGTGTCGATGCAGCGTCGGACACGACGAGTATTCACATTCCACATGATCTTTCGTCGTCAGGTAAACGACAATCTTAGTATCGAGTCGATCGATGAAATTTTCTGTGTAGACAATGAAGAGGAAAATCTGTTCTGTGCGAATGATGTTCGATCGTTGACTTCAGTTCATCGAAATGCAATTCGATTTATTCGAAAAGTGAAGTTCTTCGTTGCGAGACGAAAATTTCGCGAAGCTCTACGTCCGTATGATGTTACTGATGTTATCGAACAGTATTCAACAGGGAATATGGATATGTTAGCGAGAATGAAATATCTTCAAGCGAGGTCGGAATTTCAGTGATTTTTTTTACATTGATTTTATGGTTTTTTTTTGTTTTTGGTAGATTGGATAAAGTCTTAGGCATCTCGAAATCTTCGGATAGTTACGAATCCGGACCGAGTTTAGCTTCTCGAATCTGCAAAATCGAACGACAAGTGCAGTAGCTTTTCTATTTTCTCAATCGAACTCAAATTCATTTTGATTTAGGTCGATGAATTAGATTTTAAGATCGTTCGTCTTTGTCAACTGTCAACTCGTTTACTCAACCAACAAAATTCCTTAACACCAATCATCATCAATCGATACCGATCGAGTAATTTTCTCCGTCATCGTCACCGTCGAACACATCCATCAACAGTCCATCGAAACATTCGAACCGACATTGTTTAACCGAATTCATAGAGAGAGAAATTCTGTTCTTGTTAAATCCTTTCAGCGAGAATTCGGTTTCTTTGTTTTTTCTTCTTCTTCATTGTGTTTAAAATCATGTCGCGAATGCCAATTGACACTCGAACGCAAGATGCATGGAAAGAATTGATTCACAAAGAAGCATCAACGAGAATTTCTTGGCACAAAACCTACCAACCAGCAACTCACGAAGACGAATGGTTCAAACAAGGTTTCTACCGACAAGCTCTGTCCAAACCTCTCTCACGAGTGATTCCACCGCCGAAAACAACAACAACTCAGCCCGTACAAACAAAACTCGTTGTCGAACAAGCGAAAAAACCGAATGAACCGACTGTTGAGGATATGTTTCCGGTCGGAAAAGAACATTTGAGTGTTCTGTTCGACGGATTTTCGAAAGAAGAGAAAGGTCGATATAAATATTTGAATTTACGCAAAGAAATTCCATTGGAAAACCGATATCAGTATCCGGTTTCGAATTCGATGGCCTACGGATGGAAATTAGGCGAAACCGGACAGAAATTTCAAGCTCCGACTTATGCACGAGGCAAAATCGTCGAAGAGTCATTCTATCGACGAAATGGCGTTTTTTAAATTGAATTTTTGTTCTTTTTTGAAATAAACAACGAAGGATTTTCGTTCTTTTCTCGTATTTGAATTGATAAGATAATCGAAAGATAAATATCGAGCCCTCGGAGGTTTGTTTTTCAGTTGAAAAAACAACAAAAATGTCGAATGGTGAAATTGCGATTCAACAACGGCCTCGACGACGACATCGATCGAGAGTGTCGACGACGGAATTCGACCGAGAGGCTCACGAATTAATCGAACATTGGGAAAATCTCTCAGGCGAATTAGATGCATTCGAGCAAAAACATCAAACTTATTTGGGTAAATTAGAAAAAATTGAAAAACTAAAAAAACAACATCAAAATGAATTTCGTATGATTCAAAAGAAAATCGCGGATTTAAAAGATTTGATCGACATTCATCAATCTTCGATCGTCATTCCCGATGAACAACAATTGCTCAATGTTGACAATCGAAATCTCCTTCGAATTCGTCGTGAAAGTGAAAAAATCAACGAAACATCCGAACAACGGATCATTCGTTTGACTAAAATTCGAGAACATCTAATCAAACAACGTTCGGATTATCTCAAACGAATAAAATACACTCTTCCACAACCACCGGAACGATACCTGAGAATTATTCTCGGAAGTGAACTGCCCGTTTCGATTTTAGACAAATCCGAACAATGGAAATACAAAGAAAGTTACGAACGATTTAAATTGATCATTACTTTGGTCATTATGATCTCATCTTTGCTGATGGCAACGATTATTCCAGCTAATCGAGCGTTAGATGCACTGTTTCATTTTGCTTTAGTTTGGTATTATTGCACACTGACGATTAGAGAATCGATTTTAGTTGCTAATGGCTCGAAAATTCAATTCTGGTGGCGTTTACATCATTTTATCTCGACTGTCTGTACGTGCATAGTTCTCATTTGGCCATCGACAAAATCCTATAAAATCTTCCGTCAACAACATTACATTTTCATTTTATACATAAGTTGCGTTCAAGTCCTATTATATTATTATCAAAAAGGTCTTCTCTATCGTTTACGAGCGCTGGGCGATTCCGATGAGATGCAAATCACCATCGAAGGTTTTCAATCTTGGATGCTCCGTGGTCTCACCTTCCTAGCCCCGTTCCTGTTCTGCGGTTATCTATTTGAATTGTACAATTCCTATGTGATTTATCACTTATCCATCGATCCTCAATCGGAGCCCAATCCGGATTGGCAATTTATGTTGAAAATCCTTTCGTTGATCTTCTTCACTCTCTTTCTCGGCAATACAATCACCATGTTAACTGTCATTCGACGAAAGATTCACGAAAATCTAAGTGATATTCAGTGGTTGAAACATCGATATGAAAGTGTGAAAACATTGTTGAATCGTGTTCGTTCTGTGAAGAAATTTCACAGCTAAATCGTGTTTTTATTCGAAACAAGAGATCACCGAGTCAAGAATCGTTGTTTTTCGTTTAAATAGATAAATATTGTTGAGCATAGTCAATCATTGAAACAAACAGATTTTCGTATTGATTCTACAAAAACGAAGGCAAATGATTTGTTGACAAAGAAACTCTTCGTTTTACTTGATTAATAAATTGTTCGCGATTCGACCGAAGCAAACGAACGGTTTGAAACGGATCGATGAGCTGTTCGGTCTGCATTTTATCAATCGCATTGCAAAGCGCAGCGAAATATCCGGACCAAGTCACGCCGTTTCTTCGAAAACAAGAATTTCAAAAAAAACGCGGCAAATCGAGTTGTTTTTCACTTACAAACATTGAATGAGAACGTTCTGTTCGGACCGAGTTTTCATTTCCTTGAGAAATCGTTTGACAATCGAGAGCAAACGCGACGGATCTTTGACTTGAAATTGACGAATTGTTCGTTGCCGATCGGACTGTTGGATGTTGGAGTTTTTCGTTTGATAGGTCAAGTGAAAAATATGTTCGACGAGTGATTCGTCTTCTTTTTGAGAATGTAAAACGATTTCAAACGGACCGAATGTCACACTCTGAGAACTCGTCATCGGCCAATACGACGGCGTTTTCTAAGCAAAAACTTTTTGTTTCGATTTTCGAAGCAAAACGAGTTGCTTACTGAATCACGAGGAATCGATTCGATTAGCATGATAATCGAGATTTTATGATCGTAGACTAATCTCCAGAAATCAACGAGAGTATTCGGCAGAGGATATTGAGTGACGATGTAATTCGAGATTTGACGATACGACTAAAACGACAATCGTGTTCGGTTTTGAGTTTTTTTCTGACTTTCGGCAGACTTACGTTGACGAATACTGCGTTGATGTAATCAGTTGTTTGGTCAACTTGTGTCATTAGATACGGTCGGTTATTATCCGCTGAAGAAAAAAGTCAAAAATCAAAGAAAATTTTGACGGTTTTTGTTGGATATTTACGAGCGAGAATCGTTTCGAATCGATTTTTATTCGAATTCTGCGAATCGAGCGCACAGTGATACGAAAATCGAATGTCCGATTGCAACTGTTCTAACAACTAAACAACAAAAAACATGACAAAAACCAAGAATTTCGATTTAACATTCGAACTTTATATTGATCTTTGATGTCCATATGCACTTTTCTTGTCACCATAAATTCTTTCAACGAGATCGACGTTTGTTCGGTAAGAATTCCTTCGATTAACGCTCGATACAAGAATACATATTGATCAGCTGTTTGAATCATATAAACTCGATTTTGTCTGCAAGGAAAAACAACACTTTCAATTTCTTGAAACACACAGATGTCAAACCTCATTCGATGAGTAAACTCGAGAATGTCGAGAGTTTCAGTCGATCGACTCATTTCGAGGAGAGTATCGAGCGCAATGAACGTCCCCGAACGGCCAACACCAGCACTGAATCAAGTTAAAACAATCGATGAAAGAGACAAACGAGTTTGAAAGTGAAAGTTCTACCTGCAGTGAACGAGAATTGGAATCGAGATTTTCGAATCCGTGCGAAAACGTTGCCGAAATTCGAGCAAAGGAGTTGGCAGTGAGACACAATCGTGATCCGGCCACGAGAGAAAATGATAATGATTTACTATTAACACTTCAGAGGGCTGAAAAACGGAGATCAGTTTTTTTTTAAAAGTTTGTCGATTTGGTTTTACTTCGAGTTGATTCGAAATCGTCATTCGACGAATTGTATAGAACGCGTATTTATCTTCGCTTTCAAGAGAAATCTTAAACTGATTGACTTGCTTTTGACCTTCATCGGGCCAATATTGAACACATTTATGCTAGACACACAAAAATCAACAAAACAAAACAACGAAAATCTCCGTTTACTTTTCCGTCTTCGAATAAACGAGTTAACATAACAATCGATTGAATTCGCATCTGCCAAATCATTCGAATGAAATCGCCGAGTGTCACATCCGTAGGAGCTAAATTCGCCAAAAATAGACTCAAAAAACGACAAAAAAAAACAAGGAATTCACCTTGAGCAGCGATGTACATTCGATTGGTTTGATAGGCATCGATGTACGATGCGTTGATATAATCACTTGTGGGATCAGTTGCAGACGGTTTGAGAATCACACGAGAATGATCATCTGAGCGAAGGAGAAAAAAGCAACTAGATTGGCAAATTTTGAGAGCAGATTTCTACGGACATGGTTCGATGGAGTTGAAACGGTTTTTGGATTTGTTTTCGGGACGAAGTGCGACGGTTTTCGGATGAAGAGATTCGCTGGGCAATTTCTGAGAGAAAAATCAAGAACAAATGAATGAAAATCGAGAGTTTTACATCGTATTCAGCACGGATTTGATCTTCGGGGAATGTTTTTAGGTTGATCCAATTCTTTAATTCGGATAATTTCAAAGGATTACGAAGAAGTTTCGGTTGAACACTATCAGTTATCGTTAAATCTACGAGAAATACTTTTTTTTTTAAAACAACAAAAAAAATGAAAGAATGATTTGTACTCGATTGACTCTCGGTCAATTCGTCGACCAACAAAGCCGGAACTTTCGAAGTTTGTTGTTCTTTCGTTCGTTTTGTTGGCACGATCATTTTCTTAAAACGTTTCCAAAACGGAATTTTACTCGACGGCGATGAATGTTGAGTTTGCTCCGCCGAATTGGCGAGTGTTGTCGTCGCAGGTCCTCGCATTTTAACCGGACTTACAGCAGCCGATGGTTCACGTTGTTTGATTTTGTTTTCATCATTGATTTGCTTGACAGGAGACAACATCGAAAGCGTCGTACTCGGCTGATACAATTCTCCGTAGGATTTAGCATGTGGAAGTTTGTTCGTTTGATGTCGAAATGAATACGTTGATGTTGTCGATTCATCTTCGACATATTGTTGTTTGGGTTTAGAATTAATAAGAGAAGGATTGGACGTATATTGTGGAAGAGTTGAGGATTTCATTGGATGAGAAATTCGTTCTGATGGAAGAATAATCGGAGGATAATGATGATCATTGTTTGTCGATGTTTTATTGGGTCGAGATGTTCGATTGATCTTTTTACAACAAACGAACGAAGATGATTAAACGAAGAAAAAGAAAAAAAATTACTTGATTATCAATACTAATACAATTGGACAATGGCCGATGAAAAGAAAGTTTATTTGTTTGTTGTTGTGTCAGCTGTTCTCTTTCTTCTTCTTTTTTCTTCTCCATGATATGTATCGATTAATTCTGTCGCCTCCACATAAACAACAAGTCAAATCGGACAAAAGTTCAATCTTATCGTTTTATTCTTCGTCGTCTTCGAACGACAACAAATAGAAAAACATCTTCTTCTTCTTCTTCTCTCAACAAAGTTATGAAATTTATGACGCGACAATAAAATTGAGCGAAACTAAACGAAAAGAAGAAGAAAAAAAAATGCGTCGAAGTGCGTGTCGAATGATGAAGAAATATCAAATGCTATTTATGCATTCAAATAGATTGTTCGATAGACGCTTTTATTAGCATAACTCAACGAAAATTTCAATAGAATGAAAATCGATTTTTTTCTCCTTTGATTTTTAGTCAACAAATATGCATCAAGTCTTATTTTTACACACGATCATCCAAGAGAAAATAGAACGAAAGAAGAAAAAATATTGATCTATCGAAAAAAAAAAGTTTTTTTTCCTCCTCCTCCTTCTTCTGCTTCTCTTCGTACGTATAATAAAAATGACTTCGGTATTTACAGAGACATTTCAATAAACTTTGTTCGAAATCTCAAGGAGAGATAAGAAGATTACACATCGATTTACAATTTGGCAGAAGTACTCTTGAAAAATGTTATTTTAAACTCTGTTAACAATCGAACATAAGTCATTTTTAGCTTTACATCATCGTTAAAGTATAAAATAAATAGATGATGTTTTTATTTCGAATGTACTCTTTACGAACGAAAAGTATAGACAAATCGTGACATTTTTTTCTTTTTCCTATATTTAATTTAAAAAAAAACCTGGCAAATTAAATTAATGAAAATATACAGAAAAATCCAGATGATTATTTGAATGTCTGTTGAAGATCTTCTAAACTGAGGTTTTTCATCATCGTTTGTTCGCTTTCAAAATTATATTTCGATGATAATGAATCGTGCATCGTCGTTGTTGTTGATGTTGAAGTCAGATATCGAATGATATCTCGTTCTTCTTCGGTAATCGGTGCACTTGCACGACGACGCAGTTTCGTTTCTCGACGCGTATTGTCAAGCGTAAAATCCGTTGAACTATTGTTATTCGTTGCTGTTTCATTGTAAATCTGTGAAACGGGATGTGAAGCAGCAAATGCCGATCGACAACGCGTCGGCGAAACCTGATGTTGAGCTGCTGTTGCACGTGTCGATAATCGACGAGGTTCGTCGTCGACACTCAAAGGAACAGCGGAAGTTATACGAATATTTAGTAATTTCTGTAGAAAATCAAATAAAATCGAATTCGAATGATTGGAAAATTCTTTTTGGATTACTCGTTGAAGTTGTTTTTTGGTTAATTTGACTTGTTCGTCGATTTTCTTTTGAGTTAACGCTCGTTCATCGACTAATTCTGCGCATTTTTTCATAAACATACTTCTATTTGACTTTGAAAAACAAACGAATTTGGTGATTAAATTCAATTAACCTTAAATCTGCATTTTGTAAATGTAGTTGATCGAGTTTTCCAGCGAAGAGCTTCTCGATTTCTTTGACTTTCTCATCGAATTTCGTTCGAAATTCGTTCAATTCTCTCGTCTAAAAATTGATCATCATTTTCTCAACTCAAAGTTAAATTTCACATTTACAGTTTCAACATAACGAATTTCTAAATCTTTCAATTTCGTCGCTAGACGAGTCGCTCGTTCTTTTTCTTCGTCTAATTCAATTTTAGTCGCTGTTAAATCTTTGCTCAATGATTCGACTTTAGCTCGATCGAAAGCCGAATCTGCAAAAGTCTTGTGAATTGTCTAAGAAGAAGAAAAAGCAAAGATTTCAATCTGCAGATTTGATTTTCGTCTTACATCGACTTCTTTCTGATGTTGTTTTCTCAGATTCTCGATTTCCATTTTCTGTTTTGCTAACAGATTCTTTCGTTCTTTTAAAATATTTTCATTGAACTTCGCATTTAATTCTTCTTCTTTCTTTTCAAACTCTTTTCTCATCGATTCGAGTTTTTCTTCGAGTTTCTTCTGAAATTTCTCTTCATTATCTTTATCCAAATTGATCTGCAAACAATTCACTTTTTCTTTTCCTTTCGAATCAATTTACTGATCAGTCGATTTACTTTGTACGAATGAAATGAAACTTTGAGAAATTCTAATTCACTTTTCAGATGTTGTTCTCGTTGTCCATTGAGATTTTGCTCGTCTTGCATTACTTTCGAATGTCGAACATTCAACTCGTCGATATTCTTTTCATGTTCGAGCAATTTTCGATGAAGTAATTCTTGAAATTGTTTATTCTGTGTTTGTAATTGATGATTAACATATTCTTCAGTCTTATCAAGGGAAAAAAAATCAAGAAAAACCAATCAGAAACAGAACTGTGAAAATACTTTGGCTCGAGTTTGTTTGTGATTTAAACGTTCTTCAGCTAATTGTAAAGCTAAATCATCGATTTGTTCGCATAAATGATCGATATGCGCTTGAATCGGCGGAGGAAGATTCGAACGACTGCAAAGATTAACAATACAAATCAAAAATGAAACTTGTTTTGTCTGTTACAGAGAGTCTTCATCGATATTTGTTTGCTCGTCGTTTAAATGAAAAAGATCCTCGTTTATAATTGCGTCGACATTCTGTTTGTTTTTTTTAATTGTCAAACCTTGTTGACTGAAGACTTGTCGTTTTTCACCCTGCAAAAAAAACAAATTTAGTACAAAAATAACATCGAATTCGCGTTAAATTACATCGAAAAATCGTTGCCATGGTTCAGGTTTGAGTTTTTTCAGCGGAAGATGTGTTGGAAAAATGTGATTCGAACATGCAGAATTCAAATAAACTTGACGAATCGACGCTGATGAACTAAGATTTGATCTTGTTGGTGTCGCGGAAAACGATCGTCTGTTCGTTGATAATCTTAATCAAAGTAGAAAAACGAGAAATTGAATTTCAATTCGAGTTAATTATTCGTACACGGGCAGAGTCGTTCGTTGTTTCATTATTTACAAATAAAATGACGATGAGAAAAAAGAAAAAGAAATCTATTCTCACGTACTTTAACTACAAGTGCGTCCTTAAATATAAATATATCGAGATTTAATCGATGCAAACAGTTTCTTTTTTTTTTGTCAAATTGAAGCTTTAGAAGAGGAAAAAACGAGAGAATTTCTCTTTTCTTTTGATCGAAGAAAACAAATCGTGTTCAGATTTGATCAAGGATCAGCCTGAGTAACCATGGTGGCAACGGGGAAATTATATGTTAATTCACACGATGTTTTATGGAAATGAATGATTGATTTCTTTTTTCGAATGTTGATTTAAATAACTACCTGCTGGTTCGTTCCATTGGAAGACGAGATGTTGAAGCCGACGACATTTTTCATTCTGTCTGTTTTGAAATTTCAGTTTGCAATTGATTTTTTTTCCTTATCGATCGACGAGACTCATAACCAATCAAATATGTTTCAACTACCTTCACCATCGATCGAACAATTGTGTTTCAAGTTTTGAAGGAGATTTCTACTCGATTTCAATTGAGAAATATTGTCAACTAATGCCCTCTAAGTTTGTTCGATGTCACTAATAAACTAATCCAATATTTATCTACTTGATCAAATCAAATGTCTTACATTTTCTGTTCATTGTTTTGACTTTTTTTCGAGAAAAAGACGTTAATTGATTGAAAATCTTCATTTTCGACATCACCAACCAAATTCCAATTGAAATTATTTTTAATTTTAATCCAAAACTTCTCGTTGAACATTTATTCTTTTCTTTTCAAACAATTCTCTCGGTCAAAAGGAACACTTGTCTCATGTTCTTTGATTAATGTTGAATCAATATTGATTTTCCTATTCTCTCTCGAGATTACATAAGGCAATATCCATGTTCTAGAATACGAACTAATAGAAATAGTTATTCATCATCTGACTCATTTGATGATGACGACGACATCTAGAAGTTTCGACGTGCTTATTTTTCAATTTTTGGCCTTTTTTTTTTAGAGAAAAATGCATATCACAGTAGCGAAATTCGGTGGTTCGGAAAATGTTTTTACGATTGAAATCGCGTCGGATCTTTCGTTGAAAGATTTGAAAGCTGTCATCGAAGCTGAATCAGATTTCGGTATCAAAGCGGAAGAAATGAGTTTGTTCTACGAAGGAAAAGTCCTTTCCGATGACAATCAAACGTTAGAACAATGCCGATTGAATGATTATGATTTAATCACGTGTCAAAGATCAGGACGAGGAGGTAATTCGAGCGACGAGCACGAGTTTTGTTTGTTTAATCGATTGATTTAGGTGCTGCCGATCAAGGAGCAACAACGACAATGCCGAGACGAGTTCCAAATTGTAGGATTTTCTCTTTGAAATTGTTGAGAAATGAATGAGTTTTCTAGCTCGAGATCCTCGACAATTGTTCGAAATGCTTCGAACGAATCCCGAAATGCTTCAGCAAGCTCGTCGAACGTCTCCTCAATTAGCCGATGCTATTCAACGTGGAGATTTCGGTACAGAAAATTTTCAATTATCGAACAAAAAAAAAACAACTAAACTCGATCTCTGTTGTAGAAACATTTATGCAATTGATAGCAGCTCAATCTCCTGAAATGCAGCAACGCATCGAACTCGATCGTCTCGCCAGTCTCGATCCATTCGATCCCGAAGTTCAACGTCGAATTCACGACATCATCAAGTCCGAACAATCTCTCATTTTCATTTCATTCGAATCTCTTTTTCAGCATGCAAAACGTCCAAGAAAACATGGAACATGCCGTTGAACATGCTCCCGAAGTGTTCGGACACGTTGTGATGCTTTACATCGTAGGAAAAATCAAAATCAATTGTTTTCTCTCTTTGAAAAACCGAGATTTTCAGAATTGCAAAGTCAATGGTCATGTTGTGAAAGCGTTCGTTGATTCCGGCGCTCAAATGACGATCATGAGTCAAGCGTGCGCTGAACGATGCGGAATCATGCGGCTTGTCGACCGTCGGTTCAGTGGAATTGCGAAAGGCGTTGGAACGCAGAAAATTCTCGGCAGAATTCATCTTGGTCTGTTGAGAAAACATGTTAAAAAGAATTTATTTTAATCTTTTGTTTTTGCAGCTCAATTAGAAATCGAAAAACATTATTTTGCAACATCGTTATCCGTTCTCGAAGATCAGCCAATGGACATGTTGTTAGGACTCGATATGCTTCGACGTCATCAAGTAAAAATCGAATTATTGAAATCGACGAAATGAATTCGTTGTTGTTGTTGTTGTTTCTTTTTTCAGTGTGTTCTCGATTTGCATAAAAATGTTCTTCGAATGGGAAACGTCGTCGAGACAAACTTTCTTCCCGAATCCGAACTACCAGTTCACGCTCGATTGTCAGGCAACAATTCGTCGGATATCGACGAACAAGAATTCAATCGAACGGGTAAATATAAATCTTCAAATGACAATCTTTCGTTTTCCCATCGATGAATTGTCTTAGACGATGCCGATTCATCAAATAAAAGACTACGATGCAAGTAGTGCACTGTGTGTGCGTGTGTTTTGTCTTAGTTTTCACTCTTCTGAGTTCTCTTATGAATAAAGAATAATTTCGATTTCTGTTTTTTTAGTAGAAAATAATAATCATCATTCGAATTCATCATCATCACCACCACCGTTCGCCGAAGATATCATTCAACAAGTAACCAAAAGCGGATTTACAAGAGAACAAGCGATCGAAGAATTGAAAACAACGAATGGTGATGCAACCAAAGCTTTAATTTCATTAATGACCAAGTCGTTATCATTACCAAAGCGAAAACGTTAAACAATTCGATTTCAATATGTATATAAATAGGAAAACCTTGCATTTTTACTCCAACTTTATAAGATGAACTCATAATTGTTATCTTTTGTCTTTTTCTTCTTCTATTCAATAGAGATCAAATATAAGTACTAATCATATATACAGAAATATAAATAAATATATCCAGGGGAAATGGAAAATCTCTTTTTTGTGTGCTGTATGTGTCATTGAAAAGCTTTCAGAAAGATACTCTCGACTAAGCAATGAATGGAATCAGAGCAAATGAAAGAAGACATTTTGTGTCTAAGAACTTGGTGAATTTGTTTTTGTTATTCGATTATATTTGAAAACAAAAAAGTAATTTAACAATAGCACGCACTATGAATATCATCAAGTATATGTCGGTAGATGTTCTCGTTTTTCCCAAACGATGTCACCGTTGAATGATATTGGATAGGAAACGGATGTATTCAGACGTGGACTTTCGAAAATTAACAACGTTTTACTTTGAATATTAGTCGATGTTCGAGGTGATGATGATGATAATGTTGTTTTATTGTTTATATGATTAATTAGTTGAGGAGAATTTAAGATTGGTATCGAATTGGAATCAGATGGTAATTCATCATAATTAAATGGTGGTAGTCGATGTTCTGTTGAAAGATTTGTTAGAGAAGAAATGACAGTTGTATTTGTATATTCATGTTTACATTGATGAGCTTGTCGAAATGAGCCTGTCGAATGATCATTTGTCGATGTCGACGATGAGCAATAACAAGAATTTAATGGGATGGATATTGGTAATAGACTGTTATCACGTATTGAAGTTCGTTGATAATGATCATCGTATAAAAAATTCAATGTTTGAGAACGAAAATATCGGTAAACACCGAAGATAACACCGCAACATGCGCAACAACTAATCAAAAATGTAATAAAAAACAGCCAATGTCGTAAACATCGAAGAACAAATTCGTTCGAATTCGTTCGCAATGAACATTCGTCAGTAAAACGATAGATAACAATTATCAATATACTCGCACTAACACAAATCCACAACGAATAAAATGCAATTTGACATGACGATTTCTGTCGTTTTCTGCGTTTCTGATTTTTTAATCTCAAACGATTGTTAATTGCCCAAGAATTGTAAAAATACGGTCGATGAGTACGCAGAAGTAATGTCGTTGGTTTCGATGGTAACGGTTGATCGATTACGATGGATTCTTCAGGTATCGCCAATGACATTTAACACATATTATCCGAGAGACAAATCCAAGTCAAACCGATCGTTATTTCTAAGAGAAAATATATAAGATCAGTGCAAATCAATTGAGATCCGAAAGAGAGCCGCAAGCACGCATCAGAAACTTTCAAGAGACATGAGATAAGAAGGATAATACACAACGACAAATCAGAGAAAGAAATCGAACAAACAGACAGACAGACAGATAGATAGAGAAGTGAAAAACACAAAAAAGAAAACGACGACATGCATTATGTATGCAAATAATCCGTCAAAAAGATATTCGAGAATTTGTTGAACTCAAAAAAACGATTTGCAAATTACCTTCGTTTACAATTAATTCACAAAAAAGAAAAAGAATTTTTTCTTTGTTTCTCGAAACTAATTTAAATCTATGTCATTATTCTAATGAATGTGTCATTGCGGGATACTATCAAAAGAATAAAAAAAGACATAGAAAATATCTTATTTTAGAACAATTATAATTAATTTCTTTTCCAGATCGTTAAGAAAATTTGTAATAAATCTTTGTCGTAGTTTTGTTCGATAATGATTTCTTTGACATCAAATTCAAATATCACAATGTATGACAAATATATTTCAAATCAAGCCAAAGCAACAATTGCAACCTCAAATGAATACGATTCGTAATAAAACTGAATAAGTTCAATTAATCAAACGGGTTCATCTATGTTAGTTCCCCAAGAGAATTTGATTTCGTTCGTCTTTCGATGAATCATCGGAAATAAGTACTCAAAATATGAAAAGCAAAGTCAAGAATTTCAATAGTACTTCTCTTACATCATCATATCGATCGTCGACATTAATCTACTATTTGTTTCATCGATTGATGATATAACGAAGAAACCACGAGCAAAGGAAGAAGAAGAAGAAGGAAAAGCTCATAATTGAACAAGAATGTTCGTTAAGTGCTTCAAAAAGAACGATTTGTAACTGTGATTTTCAATTAAATATTGATGTTCTACCGAACAAATTTAATTACAATTTCCTATCGTCAGGCTTCTCCACATGGAAAACTTATGTATACATTATAACACACATCCAGACGTATTTTCTTGTTGATCAACATAATTTATCTATGTATATATACACATTGTACACATAAAAAAGGTTATCCGAGCAATTATCGATATATATGCACTAGTCTCTGTGTGTTTGGCTTTGAGTGTCTATCATTTTTTTTGCATAAAAGAATAAGCAACAAAAAAAAAAAAGAAAATATCTATATTTACAATGATATGTCAAATGGAAACGATAAGACAGAGAAAGAGAGACAGAAAAAGGTGAATTGTACTATTATCTAATTGAAACAATGATTTGATTTTGATCGTGTTCAGATAACAGATTCGAATGAGGATAATGTTGAAGATGTTGTGGCGGAGGATGATGTTGATAATGATGATGATGGTGTTTGTTAGCATTTGACACCAATGCAGCTGCTGGTGTACGTATAACATTATTTTCTTCTCCAGTCCGTGCATATTTCGTAACAACAAGACTAATTAGAAGTAAAACTGAACCGGATACAACAAATGTTATGCCTAAAACTTTGAATGTTTGTCGATTACATTTAAAATTCGACGTCGATGTCAATGAAATCATATCTGTTGAAGTTGAATTTGCTTGATTACATCCATCAAAATGAAATATATAGATTAATTGACTAGTACCAAGAAAAATAACTACTAAAGAACATAGAAGCATAATAATTCCACATGGAAAACTACATTGAATGAAACGATAACAATAACCACGAACGATTTCGACACGGCGACGTTTGACGGCATACGGCGTGTACGCGCCGACCATAGAATGCATTTTCGTTGAATGTTGTGTCTTTGCTCGTCGAAAGAATGATAGATTCGATGTCGTCAGTGATTAGTCTTGAAGAAATCGACAGTCAAATGGTTCCATCTGCTTGATCTAAAAGAAAATGAAAGAGAAAATTCTCTTGCGTTCTTTCGAAACACTTCGAGAGATACGACCAAATTGATCAATCTGTTTCTCATAGAGATTTACGAAGAAAGAGTCTATTCGAATGACAGTGAAACAGAAGAAAAAAAAACGCAACACTATAAATCAGGATCTCACGTCGTCGACAAGAAACAAAAATCAATAAGCAAAATCTTGACTTTAATTATTCCTGCTTCGACTAGGTTTCAGTTCGATGTGATGATAACGAATCGCGACAAGAAAGACAGACAACAGAGAGACACACACACACACATAAAAAAAAAGAACAAGAAATGATGATGACGATCGGAAACATTTGTGTCATCCGGTATGACAACAAGATTCTATAGAGAGGTACGAATAATAAATATATCAAAAACAAGACGAAGAAGAAGAACACAACAGTTGATAGACAATTCTCTCGTTGTAGTCTGATGGACGACGGTCGTTGATACAAACAGAAACTATCGAAACCTAACATGTTGACCTGAATATATCAACATATGTGTTGATTTTCTTGTCGTGTCTTTGTCTTTCTTTTCTAAATGCTAGTACTATTCGTCTAATTATTTCTTTCTCAATGTGTTGAATCGTAGATGCGTTTCTTTTTCTTCTTCTTCTTCTTCTTCTTCTCGTTTTTTTTTTGTTCTTCTATATTTTTTTCCTCGTAGACTAGTTTCTCTTTTGTCGATGTTTTTTTGATTAACATCATCGGAATCAGAAACTGACAGTGTTCAATATATTCATTTGAAATCCAACTCAACGAGCGAGAAAAAAGAAAGAAACGCAATTCAATACATCGGAATATTTTTCATTTTGTCAAAAATCTAAAAGCGCAGATGAGCTCATGCTAAGAATTTGGTACATTTTCGATAAGTCGAATTGCGTTTGCTTCGTTATCCATTCAATCAATCAGAATCAATTCAATCATAGATTCATTCATATGTCTGATTTGGAAAGGAAAAAAAGAGAAAAGATTTCATTACCTGATCACTGAATGAAACAGAAAACTAGATTCATGCAATCTCAAGGTTATATCTGGTTATTCCGAAGATTTATTTCATTGATCTTGAGAAATAGAGAAACAAAAACGACCGAAATGTGTAAATTAAATGATAAACTGAGGGTGTTGAGAAACGTCTAAATATCTGTTGAAAGATGGTTTTTTTCATCTTCTTCTTCTTCTTCTTCTCCTCTTCAATACAAACAAAGAATGCTCCAATTCCGGTTCTGTTGCTGCTGCTGCTGCTGTTGTTGTTTTTTATTAATCATGAAAACGCAGATCTTATTTTGTTTTGTTGACAGATAGTTTATATGGAAATGTTAATGAAGGATTAAATTGAACAAAAGAATTACTCGGCAAAGTCAATCATTGACATTTTTTCGCTCTCATTGTAATTACGTCAAAATTAGTTCGATTGATTTCAAATGTAAATTCCAATGTAGACAAAAATCAATTTACTCATTCAAGCATATCAAACAATATCCTCTTCGAATCGACGACAACGTGATTGCTCAAATAATAATGAGAATAGAAAAAGAAATTCGATTTGTTCGTTTTTCTCTTGTTTTTTTTTCTGTTAATCGAATTAACCAAGAAATAAATCATTAGAATTTTTGATTAACAAGAAGAAAACTTATCAATAATTGGCAGAGATCACATCGATCATATAATTGAGAACTAAACGAAGTGCATTGTTGTATCACACAGTTCAAGGTTTCAGATATTTGTATACGAATGAAGGGAAAATCACTCGCAACTAAGTAAAAAAAAAGACCGAAGAGAAGAAGAGAATCAACAAATAATAGCTCAATCTTAATGATCTCCGAGCATCATTGATATAGACGGACGGAGGACGGCAAATGCGAAGAAAATCGAGAGAAAAGAGGGAGAAGATGTAATTATAGAATGAATGAGTGAAGCTCAACATATATATATATACACGTTCATCTGGACATTTTTTTTCTTTTTCCACTACTAATCTTTTACATAGTTGTAAACGAGAAGACACAGAGAGAGAGAGAACGAGTAACGTTCTTTTCCGTTCTGATGGAAAAATCAACAGATGCGATTGTGATTGAAGTTGAGATAGTCGTCAATCGTTCTGAAATTGATTCATCACTAAAAATTAGATTCTCCTTCTTCTTTACTAATAATAATACGTATCTTTTCGATTGCAATTAACGCTCTTGAAAATCAACGAAGTGTGTTCATACCTGTAGAACATCTTCCTCTTTCGTGATGTAATCAGCAGAGTAGGATTTTCCTTTTCACATCATAATCATCATCATAGATTGTTATTCTAATCTTGTCACAGATGATCGATTGATGAGAAAGAAAAAGAAAGAAAAAAAAGAAATTCTCTACATTTTGTTTCTTCTCTTTTATTCTGATGTAATCTGTAGATTAGCAGATAGTTTATCAAATGGACATATGTGGATTAATTCGTCGTTTGCCCGAACTCGTTGCTTATGATAAATTTGATGATGATTTTTTCGACCGATTAAACTATTCTCATACAGTCGTGATCTTAACTATCTTTGCAATCATCGTTACAAATCGACAGTTCAGCGAAAATCAAATCAAATGTTGGGTTTGTAGTCGAAATTTCATTGAAAATCTTCGAGATAACTCTATTTTTCTCGTGAAGGTACCAGCTCAATTCACTGGCAGTTACGAACAATATGTGAATCAAATATGTTTTATAAAGAACACATATTCACATGACATGAATGAGCCTTTGCCAAACAGCTCGATTGTTCGTCATGAACATGAATTAAAATATTATCAATGGACGCCATTTATTCTTCTTCTTATGGCAGTTTTGTTCTATATTCCTCGGCAATTCTGGCGTGGATTGAGTCTTCGAAGTGGCGTTGACATTAAAGATCTAATCGAAGCTGCTCAAACCTATCGATCAGCCAATGTTCGACATGAAGATAAACTGAAATTATTAGAATATTTAACCAATTGGTTGAATGGATATTGTTCGAATTCCTATCGTTTATTAGCATTAGAAAAACGTAAACAAGCGAAAATTCAACATTTCTGCCGACATTTATGTTTTCCAATGGGAATCTACACCGGAAATTATCTGATGATTTGTTATCTATTTATTAAATTTCTTTATTTGTTAAATTCAATTGGGCAGATTCTCTTGTTGAATACACTGTTAGGAAGAAAATATTGGTCGTATGGAATCGAAGTTATATATCAATATTGGACGAAACAAATCGGCATTTTATATACCGGAAATGAATATTTTCCTAAAGTGGTGCGAAGATAAATTTGAACGGGAAAGCAACGCATCTGTTTTTTTTCTTCTGTTAAGGTTTTATGTGATTTTACAGTTCGTGAACCAAATCATCCGAAAGAATCTCATGTTTATACAGTTCAATGTGTTTTGCCATTTAATCTATTTAATCAGCAGATTTTTACGTATTTATATTTTTGGTTGATTATTTTGAGTGTATTTAATGCGAGTTCGATTTTGGTTTGGTTGTATCGAATGTCTCCGTACACGAATTTTCGTTATTTAGAACGAAGACTTTTGCTGCATTTTCTTTCCGATGCGGATGAGATTCGGTCTCGTTTTGTTTATCGATATTTGCAAGGCGATGGAACGTTTCTCTTGCGTTTGTTAACTTCGAATGTCAGTGATTATGTTTGCCGAAAGATTATTTACGAACTCTATAGAAAATATCGTTCATCATTGATGAATGAAACGATTGGCAGAGAGCCGTTGTTTCAATCGATATCAAAAGATCGATTCGAAGATGATGGCGACGACGAAGAAGAAGAAACAACCGATCAAACAAATACAGATTTTCCTCCAATACCGAACCCAAGACAAGGCAAATTTTATATTGAAAATGATACATTATCATCGCAATCGCAAACATCATCGGATATGTCAATCAAAGAAATACCTGAACAACGACGAGCTGTATCATTTTCATTGCCAACAGCGAATATTCATGAAAATATTAAAATCGATTTATCACATCCAGAATTTGATCGTCAAACGCCGACACATGAGGTGAAAACTCCATCACCGTATGCAACAACTTATTTACCAAGTCCGAAAAAACGAAACGAACAAGAACTACCGTATATTGATGATAGTGTAACGAGTAGTTCGAATTCAGCTCGATCGAATAATGCCGTACAAACTCAACAAAAATCACCTCAAGTAACTTGTCAACGAAGTCATGATGTTTAAATATCTCATATGTGCCTATTTTTATTTCGAAATAAATTGAATGTATCATTTTCAATTCGTTTTTGTTTTATAATTATACTGAATACAAGAAAATAGAATTCGAAAAGTCTACGGATGAGCTAATGGACAGACTTCTGCATCGTTCAATTCTCGATTGTAAACATAGAATTCATCGATTACTCCTTGAAATGCTCCATAGAAATCGAACCCGTTTGACAATTCGTACCAAGTAAACTATTCGCTAATGTCACACACATAATTCTATTACTCGCAGCAAATCTATCGATAGGAGCCGAACTATATAAACCTCCATTAATATACAATTGTAATCCATTGGTTGAACTGTAAGTTAGAACAACGTGAGTCCAATTATTAATGGGAAGTATGGGTCCGACGAGAGAAATTGCTCGACTACCGTTCCATGTTTGACCAACAATCGATCCGTTGGAATTAAAACCAATCATTGGTAAACACCATGCACCGGAGCCTGTTGCATCTGATGATAGATGAAAAAGAGTACCACCGGGAAACGATGGATTAACCCACATCGCAATAGAATAGGGCTGATTTTGACCTAATGAATAATATCCACATGATTGAGAATATGAATTTGATAAATTGAAATTAATTGCTTGATTGACTCGACCAGTAACCAATGCAACGCCACTATTACTTTGACTAGTATGTGTTTCTTTCATAGAATTAGGTCCTATGTCATTGTAAGTACCATCAAATGCAAAATGTGCTACTAGAGTAGCGTCATTTAAAATTTCACAATACGTTTTAACTATTACTTGATCGATGAGTCCATCCCAAGCATACGAATAGTATTCCCAAGCTCCTATACGAATTTCTCCATTAGTACCAAGATAAGCACTTTTACTTGCCGTTGCAGCACTAGCTGACGATGTAGCATCGATTATCCCATTGAGATAAGCCGTTTTTATATTATTAGCATAATCATAAACAAATGCAACGTGATACCAAGTATAAGACGTGAGTTGTGTTGTACCTCGTATATCATCATTATAGAAGGCTAAGTAAATGTTCTGTTCACGTAATAGATAGTGAAGACATTTGTCAATAGTTTTTACTTCACATTCAGTAAAAATCGGTGCATCAGTATCTTGTAGAAGATATGGATAAACCCAAGCTTCAACTGTAAATGACCGATTAGTAAAATCCATGTAAGATGCAGCAACATATTGTGCACTATCATTTAAAAGTTGAATCGCCTGTCCGATATATCCCGTTGTAAATATAGCTCCATTCATAATTTGACCATGATTGGCGTTACCTGATACGTCATTCGCATTGTTTTCGAATGGCCATGATGCCAATAAAGTTGATGGCGTGACTGTACTCACTGAAATGCACGTCGTTGCACATGGAGTATAATAATTACTTGGCAGCCAACCCGTAGCCGGTGCAGTTGTTGTTGTCGCTGAAGCTTTAGTAAAAAGAATAGAAATTGAAGAGAAAAAAAAGAAACAGGGCCTTGGAAATTACTTGGTGATGCAGTACTTGCTGATTGAGTCGTAATTTCTGATGAATTTAAAATAAATGCAAGCGGAATACCGATTGCCAAAGCACATAAAATCAGAACACAACTGACGAGACCAATAGTTGATAATCGAACTTGGAAGATTTTATCACTACATCTGCATTTTAAAAACGAGAATGAACGTATATACCTATGAAATCGTTTTACTTCGAAGTTTTTTTGGATTTAATGAGCGATTCTGATGAATTGAATTGTTGGGGAAATTCAGGTGACCAAGGCGGATTTGGTTTCAAGATTTTCGATCCACTAGAAGTTAATTCCAAATGTGCTGGTATCGATTCTTTTATTGGTCCATCCCAATCACTTTTCGATTCGATACGATGAACGAAATTAGTAATCTGTTGTGTCTGATCATTGAAATTCTTTACTCATCAAATAACAATTCCACTTTTTCGAATTACTGAAAGAGTCAACTTACTGATGGAACTTCGTCGTTTGTCCAAAGATAAGACGAACGAATTTTCGAAAGTAAATCTTCAGTCTGTCGGACAGTCATTTATTTTTCAAATAAAATACTGAATTCTTACTATTATCTGCGAATATAATTAAATTCTTGCAAGGTTTCTCAATGCGCTATGATCTATTGATGTATTTTGAATGCTTAGAAATAACGACATCTGTCATAAATGTTCTTATTTTATGTTTAAAAAAAAACAAATAATAAATAACTATTCTCTCTTCTTCTGGACGAATCACTCTCCTCAAATTTCGATCTGCAGAAAGTATTTGTCGTTGTTCTCGAAATGAATATGACTCATTGACTTGATCAGTTGCATTCATTTCTCATGAATTTCTTTTTCCAATGGATGATGTATCGAATTTAATCAATTATTTACTTAAATCCAATCATTCCATCGATCGACTCGATACAATTAGCAATCAGCTCAATCTTTCTCAAGAGCAAATTCATCGAATCCTTCGAGCTGATCGATACAAAGATTACTTTCAATTACTAAAATCAGTCAATCAAACCAGCGAAAAACTCGTTCTCACACTCGATGTAAATCATATTTCTTCAACAAAAAAGAAAAAACCCAGATTTTCAATTAAAATGTTTAGTTATTCTGTTGTACACATTATGCTCATCAATGCAAAAATCAATCGTGTCCATTTCTACACTTGTGTCCTTACAATATCCGGCCGATACACGGTCGATGCACGAATAAGACGTGTCCTTACGAGCACGAAGTTCTGAAAAGCAATCACAATCAACAAATAATCACAAAACGTGGATTGGCGTTTTTATCCGAGCAAATTCTGTTTGAACTGGCTCGAGCAAGTGCCGATCCAGATCGATCAGTAGGCTCGTTTTTTTTTGTCTTCAGTCAACGAAATAGTAAAATTCGGTTTTTGTAGTTTTGGATTTGTACAGATTACGGAAAGAAAGAAGGTTGTTCGAAGAAATCTCGTTGTGACAAACTTCACTATTGTTATTTTTCCTTGACAAACGCGTGCACGAAGTCCTACTGTCAACACGAAATCACCGAAGCCTGTCTCGCTTATTTTCGTCGAAAAGAACTCGCCGAACAAAATCACGACGATATTCTTCAAATCTTTCGCAAAGTTCTTCGACAACGGTTCGATTTTTTTTTCGTCTCACCTCATCGTGTTGATTTATCTTTTTTATTTTTAGAAAACCTGATTTCGTTAGTCGATTAACACTGGCTCCACATCCAACATGGACGAGGCAACTGTCAGCAGCTGCACCCGAATATCAATCTCAGATTTCAGTGAACAACAATGAGCCAGTTGCAGAAGATGACAGAGATGTTTTTCTCTCGGATTGTGGCGTTGATGATGATGAACGAACGCAAACGGAGAGCTTATTAACACAAGAAATCGGATTTCGAATTCGTTTGATCAATTCGAAAGCGATTTCTTCGAAATTTAAACAAACATTTTCATCAAACTTCTTCTATTTGCCAATTGAAAATTTCAGTGAACTGTTTTCTCTTCTTCGCTGTCAAAATACGTCGAAAAAACTGAGCAAACCATTAACAATCTATTCAAATTTGCACGAGGCACACGATGCAACCGAATACGACATCGAAAACAATCAATTCTCTCTTCTTCGAGTCAAACTCTCTCGATTCGATTCGTCTCAATCGACGACCATCGAAATCTTCGATCCATCAGTGATCTCTTTCGATCGCCTCTGGCTTTACGCTTATCATGATCAAGATATTCTCTAATCTTCTTCATAAGAAAGAAAAACACAAACACGTGCGCCTACCAGCGACATCTAGAGCTGAAATTCAATTTCGTCGATTTATTTTCTAAAATTTGCAATATTCTTTTTCAGATATTTATTTTTGAAAAAAACGAACTCGAATAAAAGCAAAACAAATACTCAATTCGACCAATCAGAATTCAATTAGATTTATCATCGACGAAATATCATTTTCTGTCTGTCAATTAAAGAACATTCCGAATGGATTCTACTAATGAAAATGTCACTCCGGTAAATTGATTTCTTCGAATTAAATTTGTTTTTTTTTAAATTAAATTCACTGAACTAGACGCCTGAAATGAGCGAAGAAGCGAAACTACGAGCTAAATACGGTGGTGCACTTCCACGACAGAAGAATTTGCTAACAAAAAAGATCATGACGAAGGTAAAAACCTCGTTCGGCTGATTTCCACGTTCGTTTTTGTTCGTTTTTCCAGCCGAAATTCTTCGATTCAGGCGATTACAATCTCGCTAAAGCTCAAGGTAAACTCGATGCAAGCAAACCGAACTCAACAACAATCCAAATCAATCCACCAGATTCAACACCGATCGATCCCGAAATGATCACCGGACATGAAATTCCAACACCGGAAACCGTCATGCCGAGGAAATTATCCTGCGCTTCATCAATGCCACCACCGTCTGCACAATAAACATTCAAAAAAAAACTTTTACAAATTCGCCGCTCTCTTTTTCTTCATCAGCATCTTGTAATCTCTTATTTATTTTATTTTTTTTTCTTCTTTTTCATAAGACTAAAATCCTTCGTGTATATATTTAAACAGCGTATTGAAAACAACAATTCTTAATTAGTTTTTTCTTTCTAGAAGAAAAGAATAAAGATCTACCATGGGGAAATTTAATGTCACTTTAATTCGATATTTAACCAGCGAAGATTATCGAGTTTTAACCGCTGTATGTTGCTCGAATTTGCGAATAAATATCAAATCTCTTTGATTTTCTTTCGAAACAGATTGAAATGGGCATGCGTAATCATGAATTAGTACCATTACAACTCCTAGCTGTGATTGCTTCGCTGAAACACGGCGGTTGTCATAAGATTTTGAGAGAATTAGTCCGACATAAACTCGTTGCTTATGACGCAACAGCTCGACGGAAATCTGCGAATAACGAAGGATATCGATTGACGAATCTTGGTTATGATTATTTAGCATTGAAAGCACTTGCAGCGAGAGATGTTATTCACTCAGTTGGCAATCAGATCGGTGTTGGCAAGGAATCAGGTAGACAAACAACAAAAAACAACGCAGTCCGTTTAGTTTTTCTTCGTCAGATGTTTATATTGTTGCCAATGAAAATAACGAGCAAATGATTTTGAAATTACATCGGTAAATTTAACTTTTCAATTGAAAACAAAAAGAGCAAAGGCAATATCCGGATTTGTAGATTAGGTCGAACTTGTTTTCGACAATTGAAAAACAAACGTGATTATCTCAAACACCGGCAAAGTTACAGTTGGTTGTATCTCGCACGACTTGCTGCGATGAAAGAATTCGCTTTTATGAAAGTAATTCGCCCATTGAAATTCATTTCAATCAAACCAATCCATTTCTAGACGCTCTATGATCACGGATTTCCTGTTCCCAAACCAATTGACTACAATCGACATTGCGTTGTCATGGAATTAGCCGATGGTTATCCACTGTAAATCATTGACGAAGCTCTCAAACACTCGAATTTCCTTTATTTTTAGTTGTAATATCAAAGATATCGACAAACCGGGCAAAGTTTACGATGATTTGATGTCGATCATCGTTCGTCTTGCGTCGTACGGATTGATTCATTCGGATTTTAATGAATTTAACTTGATGATATCCGATGAAGGCAAAGTGACGATGATTGATTTCCCTCAAATGGTTTCGATTTCTCATTTAAATGCCGAATATTATTTCGATCGTGATGTGCAATGTATTCGAGACTTTTTCCGACGACGATTTGAGTTCGAAACGGAGAATTATCCGAAATTTGCCGACATCAAACGAGTCTATTCGTTGGATAATGATGTTCGAGCGAGTGGATTTTCGAAAGAATTAGAAAAACAATTCGAAGATGTCTCGGAAACACTCGGTTTGAGACAAGATCTCGATAAAGATGAACAATATTCATCTGAAGAAGAAGAAGAAGATGATGAAGAGGAAATTTCATCCGAAGAAGAAGAAGAAGAAGTTGCACCACAAAATGAACAAATTACTAAACTAACAAAACTAATCGATACGAATCACCTACTGCCAATTGAAGAACCCAATGAAAATCGTGCATTCAAACCATTTCATGATGCAAAAGAAGAAGAAGAAGAATCCGAAGAAAAAATCGATGAAACTGATAAACAATCGATGGTTTCTACGACGGACAAACTTTCGTCATTGAACATCGATAAAGATTATGTTCGAGCGAAAGTCAAACAAAGTTTAAAGAAAAAACTCAAACAACAACATCGACGTTTGTGTACGAAAGGTGAAGCAGCTTTAGTAACTGCCAAACGACGTGATCAACGAGAAACTATTCAATTACATCTTGAATAAGTTCTTTGTTTGTTTGTTTGTTTGTTAGCTAAATAAAACTTTAAAACAAAAACGACTGACTTTTGTTTTAATTTCAAACGTTGTAATAATATAAATAAGCTCTGCGTCATCGCCGAAAGTATGTCTGCTATGTAAAGAATTGACTGAGGGCGAGAAATTGTACCGCGAACAAAATTAATTGAGAAATGCCTATGAAAGAAAGTCTTCTTTCAAAGTCATGCATTCACATATTAATATTTAGTAGAGAAAGAAGGTCGGAAACAAGATGTCTACGTCGACAGCAATGATTTTACTATTGAATTTTGTGTCGAAACAAATCACTATTTATTTCGGTAGTTCTATTCTTATTCTTGGTATTATTGGTGGATTACTTAATTTACTTGTTTTTCTTAGTTTGAAAACTTTCCGAGAAAGTTCATGTGCATTTTATTTAACAGTCATGTCAGCCGTTAATGTTGGCCAATTGATTACAGGTTTATTGACGCGTGTTATGGACGTTGGATTTAGTATCGAATAGGCGAAACAATCTTTCGTCTACTGTAAATTTCGATATTATTGTCTTCATACTTGTGCATTAATGTCAATGACTTGTATGTATTTATCAATAATCGATCAATATTTCGCTACATGTTCTCATCTACAATGGCATCGATGGTCTCATATTAAAGTAGCTCGTGTTATTCTGATCATATTCACTCTCGTATGGATGCTTCATAATATTCCGATGTTCATTTTTTACGATCCAAATATATCAACGACTACGAATGCGTTGACATGTGGAATTACACATAAAATCTATCAACAATATCATACTTATTGTACTAATGTTACGCTTGAAAAGCTTTTACCTGTTTGTTTGACATGTCTTTTTGGATTATTGGCCTATCGTAATATTCAACAATTGCCATATCGAGTTGTGCCTATCGTTCGAAGAGAATTAGACAAACAATTGACAGTTATGGTTCTATTGTTAACAGCTGTTTCTATATTTACTGTTTTACCATTTACTATTGTTTCTCTTTTAATAACAGCATCGAACTTAACACAAGATCCATTAATGAATTCTCAACTTCAGTTTGCATATTCCGTGATAGTATGTTTAATTTATCTACATTTTGCAGTGAGTCTAGATATTCTCAGTATCATTTTGTTTCTTATTAAATAACATATTATTATTATTTAGAGTCCATTTTATATATTTGCATGTGTATCCAGTCGATTTCGTCGTCAATTAATCTATGTCTTATCTGAAATTTACTGTAAACACCGACAACGACCACGAATAGCACTTAATCAGATCATGCCTGATTCTTCTTAAATATTCGAAAAGAATTTCTTTGTTTTTCGCATTGTAAATCTAGATCTGTTCGTATGTATGATAGCGACATCATATTCTGTATAATACTGCGCGTATCGTGTGCTTGGATATTCGGAGTACACAAAAAGATTTGCTCTTCTATTAAAAATCTTTTTCACAGAGAGAGATAAATTTGTCTATCTAAAATAAATAGAGAATCACACCATGTTTGGAGTAATCTCGTTAATTTTACTATTTATTTTTATTTATGTATTAAGTCATTGGATTTATAAAACATACTTTTATTTTCCTTTGATTACACCTGAACAATTAAGAGAACGTTGCGTTATTATAACCGGTGCATCGAGAGGAATCGGCGAAGAATTAGCCTATGCCTATTCTCGTTATGGTTGTCGATTAGTTTTAGCTGCAAGAAGTATCGATGTGTTAGAAAATCGTGTGGCAAAAGAATGTACTCGACAAGGTGCAACTGATGTTCGATGTGTCGAATTCGATGCATCGAAAGAAGAAGCTTGCAATGAATTGATCGAGAAAACAATCGAATTTTATCAACGAATTGATATTCTAATACTTAATCATACGATGGCCTCGTACGAACAATTTTTAGATAATGATTTAACAGAAAATATCGAACAAATGAAAAAACATTTTGATACAAATTTTTTTGCATATTTTTATTTAGGTAAAACTCGAATTTGTTTTGACTATTTTAGACGAATGAATTGTTTTCGTTTTTCTGTTTAGCAATGAAAGCACTTCCTTATCTAACTAAAAGTGGAACTAAATTACTTCCATCACAAATCATAGCACTTTCATCTCTAGCTGGTTCATGCCCATTTCCTAAGACAACAATTTACGGCACAACTAAACACGCCATTCAAGGTTTCTTTACGAATCTTGCTCGTGACTTGCACAGTTCGAATGGATATCAAAATCACGTGACATCCACTCTTGTAACTCTCGGTCTCATTGCAACCGACGCAGCACTTAGTAAAACCAGCAAACATATTCATTGGGCTTCGGTTAGCGTACGAAAAACTGCTGAGAGCATACTTGCTGCTGGTATCTATGGACAGGCACATCTTTTTTATCCGTATTCATTGGTCGTACTTCCGTCACTTTATTATGTTTTCAATCCGTTGTTCAAGCTTATTGCTCGTTTAGGAAATTAATTTATTCAAATCAAAATACGCGAGAGAAAAAAAAGAAACTTATCACACACACACACACACACACGTATAATTGTTTATTTTTTCTATCGATGACGTGATTTATCATTGACAATAAAAATATTCTTTCCAGAGCCGACAATCATATTTGGACGATTGACATCTGTATCAGCACAGTAGACGGCATTTTCAAGATCAGTGATGCCTCCAACCATCTAAACAACAAATATATTTAAAATCGATCGATTGATTCGTTTGGTTACTTGTAAAATTGAATAATCATAGATAATCGCTTCGTTTTTATCATTACCAGCACAGAGGATAAACTCTTTCGGAGCAAATTTCGTACAATAAAGCATTGAACTTGCATTGTCTTGAAACGCATCTTTAATCAATTCACCTGTTGAAAAATCCCAAATCTATCGAAAAGAGAAACGTTCCCAATTTCAGTTTGTTTCTCCTTTAGAAATTTCACTTGTAAAGTCGAATTTCTTCTCCAAGAACCCGTCAAAATCACTTGATGTTCAGCAATAATATCCAACGCATCACCACACAAATGTGGACCAGCAAAATGCTTTTGAGAATGTGCTGCACGTTCATCCCAATAGTGAACTGTTTCAACCGCCAGTGAGAAAGACGGTTTCCATGCCCGGATGAGATCGAATTGCATGAATACGATTCTTATGACCGTCCATACGTTCACGGCTTTCACTATCAAGACAAAACAAAACATCATTTCATTCGGCTCATTGAATTCAAATTTACGATGCTTTTAACTCTCGAAGTAGTTTTTTGTTTTGAAAATCATAACATTTGATTACACAATCACTTCCTAAATATTTCGATTGCAACAAAAAAAACAAGTCAATGCGAGAATTTCTTTTACCAGCAACATATAAACGAGAAGCTGAATGATTAAAATCAAGTGCTAATGGTTGACGTTCTTTCTCATCGAACGTGTAAACACATTGTTGAGTTGGATAATGCCAAACTTTGACATAACCAGCCGTATCTATGATTCAATTCGAAGATCATCTCTGTTTTTTGTTTTCGGTAATTTATTGTTCACATACAAGTAGCAGCGAGCATTTTCTGATGATCACTTTTAAGATCTTCTTTATTCGAATAGAATTTCAAACAAGTCACAGGATAACCTGAAAACAGATTTTCTAATCGAAAAAATTTTTACAGGTTGAGATTTTACGTCGAGTTTTTGTGTCATCATCGGACAGTGCATATTGAAGTTGCCCGGTTTTGCTGTAGATCTATAGAAAAAAAACAAGTAAACAAACGCTCGAAATGTGATGAACATTTACTTTGATAGTACCATTGCCTAAACCAACAGCAAAAACATCTCCCAATGGACTAAATTTGCAACAGAGAACGTATTCTTCACAATCACTAGACAATTCAAGTTAATCGTTTGTCTGTTTTTTCTATGATGATGATGTAGCAACTTACACAACATTTGCCAAATCAAAATCGCCTAATATTAAATGTTTTGGACGATTATCAACGACTTTCGTTGTGGACATTCGACGTGGTCGATTCGAGCCACCTGTTGGCGTCTCACTATGGAGTCCAGTTATTGATGGACGTCGGTCACCTAATCATAATAATAATCGTGATTATTCAGAATTTATTCAAAAAGAAAGAATAAAGTCGAACACAAATCGCACCAGATGATTTTGCAGGTGTTGTCATTTTTTGAATCGTTAATGGAGAAAAATGTTTAAAAAAATACTGTGAGAAAGCGAACAAATCAATAAAAGACGAAGATCATATAAAAACAGCATGGCGACCAGCGTAAGAAATAGAAACAGACAGAGAGAAAGAGAGACAGGTGGTTTGGAATAAAAATAAACGAAAGACGATATGTAAGTGAGTTTTCTCTTTCTCACACTTTTGCACATTCTCTCTTCAATTTCAATTATTCAAAAGAATGATTTTTTTTTAAATACACATTAGGCTGAATGAAGAAAAAATTTGTATTCTTTCTTTTCTCGTCTGATCAACAAAGTTTAACGTGAAAAAAGTTTGAAAAACATGAACATGATTGATACGTTCATTTCAAAAGGAAGTACTTACATAAGAGACTTTCAACAAGTTGAGTTCGTTCATCGATATTTTCATCATCGTTGTTAAATTCAAATTCAGAATTCGAATCCGAATCCAGATCACTGATATCACTGGCATAGGAAATAAAATTACCTAGTACATTATTGTAGGTGAACATTTTCTATCGTAAACTTAGTTGAAGTGTGTAGTCATGATTCTATTTAAGAATTGATAGAACATGTTAATGAATGGTTGACGAATGAACGTTCTGCAGACGTAAGTTGTCATGGAGCTATCGTACTTGTGCTGCCCTCAAGTTAACTCACAATTATATTACTGATTCCATTACTTGTACTTTTAGAATTCATGACAAAAGTTGTAAATTGAATACTAAAAAAAGACTAGGGCAATATGTTTTAGTTAATGTAGATAAGATTAAAGATAGGTTCTCAACATGAGTATTCTTTATTTAGTTCAAAAAAAAATGACAAAAGTTTATGATATAAGTTTAATGGCTTAAAATGTTTATCGTTTCAGAATATCAGTATTAATTTAATTTCTTCTAATTTGTATTGTTAATGTTGAGTGAAAAAATCTGGATTGCGGAAATCGATGCCAACCAGTTGTTTTAATTTGGTGCTAAAATGTCATTTTTAGTATTCTGCTGAAATTCTATTGTTGTTAGCCGATATATTGGTTGAAAATTATACAAAATATAAAGATGATCTAATCACAACGATCTTATCTTAGAAATGGGTATTTTTATTTTGAATTCTTCTATATATTTAATCATTCTGCTGGATTTTATTTTCGGAGAGAAAAAAATAACGATATAACAGAAAAGAGAAAACAAATATGAACGGAAAAGAAAATCTATTTTCGTTTGCCTTTCTTATGAATCGTATTCGCTGAATGTGTTTTGTGTGTTTCACGTTTTTTCGGAATTTTTTTCTCGGGATCATTGAAAGCTGCTGATTGCTTCTCGAGTTTATCCACCGAACGTTGACTAAGTAATCCTTTAGCAATTAATTGTTTGATCAAATCTTCGGTTTCATCGAATTCATGGCCCCGTGTTTCCGCCTGTGTTTTCAACGCATGTAGAAACGAATGCAAAACTTTATGTGCGTTCACTGTCAACGGTGTTGGCGATTTGCTTGTTGATTTTGATTTTTCAGTTTTTGTCGAATTATTCGTGTTGACATCTAATTCTTCATCTAACCCGATAATCGATCGTATTCGTGTTGCATTCGGATTCGTTGAATGTGGTTCATCACTAACAGCTGCAACAACTTCCGCTGTTTTCTCTGTTGTCGATGTTGCAACGGCAACATCTTTTGCATCTTCGATTCGATTCGTTCGATGGATAAGTTTAACAATATTCTGCACACCAGCGTGAATGATTTGATCGAGTTCAGCTTGAATACCACGAACTAATTCTTTATCAGGAAACATTTCCGGAAATCGAAAACTAGAAACGAATCGATGATTTTCTCTCTCTTTGTTCAATTGAATTTCTTTACCTCAACCATAAATATAAATCAAGACAATCGAAAACTTCTTCTAAATGAACTAAATCCATGACTGTATTCGGGATTTCGAATGGCCAATTGATTTGTTTCGAAAGCCAATCGAAAGTTGTTGGTTCACTACGACTAAATTGACGTGCATACTAAACATTACAAAATTTTACAAAGGAAAAACACAAAAAAAAAACATTTCGCTTTTTTACTTTCAAAAACATTGTACAAACAAATGGCATTTTCTTATTAATTGGCGCACATGAAAATGTATAACGAGCACGAAGTGGTAATGGAACATGTTCGATGATATCTGCGAGGAATTTCGCATCTTCGACATTACACATAAAGAATATGCCATCGTCTAACTGAGAAAGAAGAACGAAGATATCCTAGAAATAAGAATAAATGTTTGTTTTTTGCTTGTTTCGTGTTGATTTTATTGAGAAAACGAACGATTAGACTTGAAAGTGAATGTTTAGGCAAATGATAGGCGAACATTTCGATTTGCTCAGCTGTTGGATGAAGTCCTGCACGCTAAAAACAAGGATTATTACGAAAAAAAGCCTCGATCGAATCTATTTATTGGTTTACTTTAATAGTTTCAACTTGTCGACTGACAATTTCTTTTAACAAAGGTAAATCATCACGTTTAAATGTTGTTACTTCTCCATCAGGAAATCCACTTGCAAATCTACAAATCAATCAATTTATTGATGTATGCTCTAAAAATCAAGCCAACCTTCCCGCTCGACCAGCGATTTGCAGCGCTTGAGAAGTCGTTACAGTATCTTTTTCTTTTTCACCTTGTTCGTTTAATTGTGGTTTGACAAGACTATAGAATATAACTCGTTTGATACTCCTACAAAACAACGAATCGCTGTTTCGAATTCATCAAATTTCAATGAAATTCACGTACAAATTCAAGCCCATTCCAATAGCATCAGTTGCTACCATGATTTTACACGAATCATTCGGATCATTAAAACGTTGTGCTTGTAATAATTTAGTTCCTGAACAAAGAATTTGTCTTTTATCGAGAATTGAATTCGGTTTACCTGGTGGCAATGAACCGTAAATAACTGCGACTTCATGTCCGCGTCGTTCTAATTCTCTTGTGATATGAAAAATATCATTTTTACCAAAACATACAAAACAATCTCCCGGTTTGACATTGTCGAATGTTTCTAAATAATTGCTAAAAAGCGTCAGTTAGTCGATTCGTTGAATGACTTTCGCAGTTCATACCTAGAGCACGATCGAGATAGTTCAATTTTGTCAATCGTTTATATTCTCGAATTTCAACTTCATCACCAGTTGTCATCATTAAATCTTCGACAAGTCGAATCGTCGAACTTTCACCACACAAATGAATTTCTTTGGCTTGTAAACCTAAATTTTAACAACAATCAAGTTGCTTTTCGGATATTCGTCGAGAAAGAACGAGTTTACCGAGTAATGCACGTGTCCACGCCCAACCACGTTGAGGATCACGCATCATTTGAATTTCATCAATAACAGCAACATCATCTAAAAGTTAATTTCGATTAGAATTTAAAACGAACTGATCTGAAAATTTTCCTTACAAACAGTTGTTAAATTTGTCATTTCGACAGTACATGCAACATGATTTGCTGGTTTGCCTTCAGGATCAGCATACCGTCGTTCTTCACCAGTGATTAAATCACATTTTGTTCCCTGGAAAATCACAGATTACCTATTTCTTTAGATAACAACAACAACAAAAAAAACGCTATTGAATACTCCAGCATTAGTTTTATAAAAAACTTCTGATGCCAATAACTTCAACGGTCCGCAATAAACTCCACTTTCACTATTCATAAAACGTTGAAGTGCGTGATACGTCTATTCAAAGCACAAATCAATCATAATTTCGGAAGATTCTCCTTCGAATTATTTACTTTTCCGCTATTCGTTGGTCCAGCATGAAAGACAATCTTTCTCTGAATGGCTCTCGCATCGGGATACCAATTCGCTGGATCTCTAAGATCACTAATCTTCTTCAAATCCTCCATACAACCCAAATGAGGAAACATTTCTTTGGCATGCCGTAGAAAATACGGGAATATATCAGTTACATGACCTAAATCGAACCGAAACAAAGCGCATTTCATTGATAAAATTTGTTCGAATTGAGTTTCTTCTACCAGATCCAGATATGATATCGCTTAGAATGATATGCAAATCGACAGGCAAAACAGTCGATTGAATGCAAAACTTTCGAAAACTAACATAAGCATCTTGAAATAAACGAAGATCGAGACCTTGATCGGCTGCTAATTTTTTGACTTCATCACGACGATAGAAATCCGTGATAATTCGAAGAAGTGCATCTACAATCATCAAAATAAAAAACTCATTTTTCTCTTTTTCTCGTTTCTTCGCACTTCGATCGAGCGTTTTTCCACCGGTTAATTCCTGTCCGACATCATCGTCGAAATCTTTCGCCGAATTTCCGTTGGATTTACTCGTTGCCATCATTGGTTTGACGTCAATCGGTTGAAATAACCGACGTAATGTGTCCGTTTGATTGAGATTTTTATTTACATTCGTTCGAGGCGCTGCAGATGTCGATGTTCGGTGTCGTCGGTTGTTCGTGTGACTCGACATCGACGAAACTTTCAAACTAAAGTCCGAGAAGAGACGTCGATAGCTCAACGAGAGAAATATCGATCGATTTCGAGTTAACATGTTTTTAGTTTTTTATCTGCAGAAAGAAAAAAAAAGCGAGATAAATTCGTTTAATTAAGAATCGGTTTAAGAAGAAATTTCATTCGGGAAAGAACGATTTCATTTGTCCCCGAAATGGTTTGATTTGTATACGGAGCGTTGATTTGAACGAGTCCGTTTTGAATGAGAAATGTCACCGAATTGTTCTCTTCGAGTTTCTCTTGAAAAGGAATTCGTTTCGATGAAAGAAACGTTCGAAGTTGTTCTCGTCGATCGGATTCGAACTCCTCGGAATTCGTTACACTCGAATTCGAAACTACAAATGGATCGATGAGTTTCACCGGATTTCGATCGAGAATTTTCAATTGTTGAATATCAGTTCGAAGAACAATATGAACACGATTTGTTGATTCATTGAATAAAACGATACTAACAAAAGAAGACATAAGCAAATTGAATAATTCGAAAGAACAAAATCAACCTTTGTGTTTGCGGATCGATTGTATAAACTCTTCCTGAATAAGTCCGTTGGCCGAGACAATCGATTTGAACATTGAGATCGATTAAATCTGCATAAGTATCGACATCAAAATGAAATGTTTCACTCAGTAAATCCTCCATCTCAAAGATATATCTGTCTTTTTCTGTTAGATTTTAATAATTCTAGAAACAGAAAATAACAATAAAAATTCTTTTGGCTATGTCTTGTTGTTCAATTTGTCAGTCAGCATCCTTCTTCTTCTTTTTTTTTATTGGCAAAAGACCAGAAAATAGACGAACAATGAAGAACGAGAAAGAGAAAAATGTTGTTTTAGTTGTCTTTTTTTTTGTTGCTCAAAAAGAAAATAAAGTATCAATGCTGACGACGTTGATAAAGTTGCTTTTTGTTTTATTTCTTTTTTGATTTCGTTGATTTCTTTTGAACAGCTTCATCGGGTTCGTCTTCGAAATCTTCATCGCCATCGTCTTCAACCGCTTCGACATTATCCAAATTCTGTGCATTACCTGTTCCACTTGCACCTTTCTTCTTCTTCTTCTTGTTTTTCTTTTTCTGTGCTGAACTTGTCAATAATTGTTTGATATCATTATCAACGATCTTATATTCCGACTCATAGAGATCTAAATCAAGTGGAAGACCAGTGATTTTCATTTGTCCACTTGGCATTAATAAGACAGTGTATTTGAATTCAGCAACGAATTCACCTTCTTTCTCTTGATAAACAGGATAGGGTTCGACGAGATCGTGTTTAGCACATTCGATGACACCCATACGTGCTCGTTTTTCATCTTCGAAATGACGTAATGTAAATGGCATCAATGAAAAACGTTTTTCAACTTCCGAAAGGAATGCACGCGATGATTTCATACGTAATTGATAGATAAAATCTTTTTTCTTATAAACAGTCGTACGAATTTCTGTTTCACGAGGTTTGCCTTCACCGGACGAGACAAGAACATCGATGGCATAGACTTCATGCAATGCAAATTCTTGTTTTTCAATCTCACGACGTTGAACATCGTTGGGATTTTGATAGATTTTCTTGTCACCGTCGATAACACCTCGAGTCATTTGATAGGAAATCATTCCTTCAACCGGTTTGCAATGATAAACATTCGAAATTCGATCGATCATTTCCGTAACAGTCGTGTTCGTTTCCGTTGGTTTTATTAAACGTAAAGCTGCTTCAGCTGCGTGATAAGCAGCGAGAATACAATCAGCACGTCTGCCTGTTACTTTTTTCTCTTTGGTTGCACCGACAACTAACGTATGAGCAACAACCGCAACATAACCGTCGATTTGACAACCGAGATCAATTTTAACGACATCATTGTCCTTTAAAATCATATCAGGATCCGAAACTAACGGACTGAAATGACAAATGTAATTGTTCACCGATAAACATGTCGGAAAAGCGATGCCTTTCTTAACATCTTTATCTTTTTTGAAAACGCGCGATGTTTCTTCATCTAAACGTTTATCACCGAAGATGCACGTGTCTTTGATGGACGCACCTGGAACACATCGATCGACAACTTCTTTGAGAACACGTTGAGTGATTTCCGAGGCCATTTTGTATTTCGTTACGACGAGATCATTGGCAATTGTTTCGTCTTGGGCGGTTTTCGATGATGTTGAATCGCCGGATGCCGACGAAGCACTTGATGAACGAGATGACGACATTCTTGCGAGAAAGTTTATCTACAAATACACAATTCAATTCAATTCACTCGAGATTTTGATCTATTTAGTTTAAATACAAAGAAACGAATTACTCCAGAACAAATTTTTATCATGAAAGATGTTATTTAGCCTCCGTACGAATCGAGATGAAATCGATCGACGTTTGATTTCAATGAAAATTTCATTGAGAAACAATTGTTAAGTTGAATTTTATTTTTTTCGAAATTTATTTTTTCGGTCTGAGCAAACAGTGCAAAACTCACAGACCGACATCGGATTGGTCGATTTCAGCCAATGGAAAGTCTCGATTCATTTACGAAGTATTTCTTGGATTTCTGACTGAGAAATTTTACAATCATCTTTTGAAATAACTGACTAATGTTTATTAAATCTTTTTATTATTTAATTTGTGAATGTAAAAACAGAAATATTGTGTAAGAGAGAGATAAAGAGAAATTGTTTGCATTCGAAACAAAACAGAATTACGCTTGACTATCGAAAAGAATATCCAATGCGATGACAATCTAAAATCAAAGAAAACAAACGATTGATTATGACGGAAAAAGACTTGGAGAATTGATATGAAGACTTCTTTTCTTGTCATTGAATTGATATCAACATTTCGATCGAATTTCTCAATAGCATTCATCCAACCCGATGAACTCATTCGAACATTGAGTTTAAGTTCTTCAGAGAAAACAACAATATCATTATCATGTGTTATCTAAATTCAAATCTTCTTTCAAACTGCAAAACAAAATTATTTTTACAAAAAACACGTACAGAAAAGTCTCCTGTGACATAACTAAGAATAGTACCCAATCGTCGACGTAACATTGTGTCATCAATTTGCCGTATTTTAGCTGAATAAAGAACAATGTTAAATCAATACACGAAAGAGAAAAGCAAAACAGACCAATTTCATGAAGTGGTTGTTCAGATAGACGTTGTCGTTTTGGTCGACGACATTGATTTTCAATGAGAGCCAACAACTAAACATAGAAAACAAAATCCAATTGAAATCACAAAGATTTCGTTGACCTACATCTTCATCGACAATGTCAAGTTTTTCATCCTCTTCCTCTTGTTGTTGTTGTTGAAAACTTGTCTGCATCGATTCATCGATACTCGTCAATGACGTTTTACTCATCGATGATATCGACGGTTGAATATTTGGCAATGATTTCGATTTAACTAAGAACAATTCTTGTTTAAGACGAGCATTTTCTTCTCGTAATTCATCGATTTCATGTCGTAAATGTGGAGTTTTTATTCGAGGAACATTCGTAATTGTTGCTGCCAAACATGCGTATCTCAAAGTATTGATTGTTTCATCGATAACACTCGACGATGGACTTATCGTTGCTAACATATAAGTTTTCGCGTCACCACCGAGACTATTTTTGAGCAAATAAGTGAGACTTGAATCACGGTAGGGTATGTGATGTTGTTGCCGAGAAAGAGCATCGATCACATTACGAAGTGTCGAAAGAGATTGATTGATATGAACACTTTCCTATGCAAAAGTAAAGTTTATCTTCAAATTGAAATAAATAAATGAATAAATTCGTACAGCAAATCGATCGTTTTTTCCTTTGGCTGTATTGAATTGTTGTGATTTTTCACTTCCAGCTAGATCGACAAAATTCAAACGTACAGCTTGAATTTCTAATTCATCAATTGTCTGTTGTTTGCCGTGTTTTTTACTATTGGAATGATTTGATAGTGAATGTTTACTTGAACTATGCAGATTTGTTGTTGAATTGACATCGAATGAAAGACGTTTGGCTGCTAATGTTTGTGGAAGATCATTTCGAGTGATTTTAACTGAAAAAATGGCGTGTGATCTTGATGATCGTTGATTTGCATTTGTCGATGCAACTGAACGTTGTTGATGGCCGAGATTAAGAACATTTTGAAAGTCTTCTTTCGTTTTCACTTCGATATACTTCAAATCGGGAACATAAGGTCCGAGAAGTGGATGTTCGCGAATTTCTAATGTTCGTGTTGAATTTGTTGACGAAGAATTCGGAACAAGTTTATTGAGAATATGTGTTCGAGCTGTTTTAGAAAATGATTTTGTTGTTGAAATTTGTTCAGTCGAACTCGTTGGTGTTGCAAGAAGATCTGTGACTTTTTCATTGTAAATTTCAAGAAAACTTAACTCGAATTTTAAATGATTATTTCCATTCATTGTTATTAAATTGTCAATGCTCAACGAAAGTATTCCTTCTTCATTCGATGAACCAAATATCGAATGAGATTTGCCCGATGCAGTTTGACCGTAAGCTAAGACTGTTGTATTATATCCTAAATCACGAACATTGTCAATTATCAAATCGATTCGAAATTCAATTGAATACCTTGTAAAGAAGCAAGAACTGCCGATCGAACCATTCCATCATAAACAGATTTCTATTGAAAGCAAAACAAATCGAATCGAACGTCTTTCTCGTGTTCTCAAATGATTTTTACATTATTCGCTGTTGAATCAAAACAATGAGTGAATTTAAATATCTGAGGTCGATTATTTTGTGTACAAATAACATTATTTTCAAAGATTTGTACGGCTGACAGGTCGTCAATTTCCGTTTCTCTAAGAAGAGAAATTCAACATAGAACTTCGAGGTGATCTCAATCAAACCGTTGAAGAAATGGTCGAAGTCGAATCCCTGTTATAATTGGATCGCCTTTGACGACTTTCTTGCCTGGCGTACGAGGCGATGATGATGATGAAAGAATACTTGATGAACATGAAATTTGATCATCTGATTAGACAAATGAACCAACAACAAATAACAAGAAAAAAAAAAGTCAATTTGAACCTACGAGTTGAGAGAGATGACTTTCGTAATTGATTTAACCGACGGGCCATCGATCGAATTCAAATAAACAATGAAATGACTTTCGTATACAGAAACGATCGTATATACACAAATCATCAGGTTCTTTTTTTCTCTCTCTCTCTATCTATCTCAACATGTTTTGTTTTTATCATGAACCGAATGATGTTTTTCTGCCTCGTTCTATATCCTCAATTGAACCAATCCCAAGAAAATCCCTCGATCAGCGGCGGCATCTGGTTTTTCCGTTCTAATTTTCAAATAAAATCTTTCAGTTCGAAAACACAATTCAAATGTAAAACTAAAACAACGAATTCGATTGATTTTTATCCGCACACAACAATTTCAACATCAAAAATCTTTATTTGTCAATAAGAGAGCAAACGGGAGAGAATAAATAACATGTGACGATGTTGAGAAACAAATAAATCTCGCTCGTTCGAGAACTTCCACTGCAGATTGAACACTGAACATGGTCTTTCAATGAATTCACTGAGAAATTATTTCGATCGATCTCAAAATACGAATTTATCGACGAATGAAAATTGTAAAACGAAAATCGACGATTTCCTTCGCGATCCATTGATCAATCTTCCGACGAAAAACCGACGACGAAATCTTGTTTTCTGTTTTTTTCCTCGCGCCAACGAACAGGACTTCATTTCCAATGAAATCTGCATAATCAATCAAAAACTACCCAAAGAACTTCTCCTTCGAATCTTCTCGTTTCTCGATTATCAATCGCTTTGCCGATGTGCACAAGTCTCCAAAGTAAACACACAAACTCATTCGATCGAGATCAATCGGTTCGTTTTAGTATTGGAATTCGCTGGCACTCGATGGATCCAATTGGCAAAGCATCGATCTGAAATGTTTTCAACGTGATATCGATGGTTGTGTTCTCGAAAGTTTGAGTTATCGATGCGGACAATTTCTGAAGAAATTGAACATAGAAAATTGTAAATATATAACCGATGAACATATGAATATTTTGACAATGAATTGTCCGAATGTCGAACAAATCGTTCTCAAACATTGCGACAAACTATCGAACGCGTAAATCTTTTCAACTGTATTGAAAAAAGAAAAGAAAAGAATTGTTTTTTTTCTTCGATAGAACTTTATTTCAATTGAGTAAACATTGTCGATATTTGAAATTAATAAATATCTCATCGTGTCGATTGATGAACGATCAAGGAGTGCAAATGATTTGGTTTGTTCAAAACGAAAATCTTTATAAGCAAAATAAAAAAAAAAACAAGACGAAATTCTCTTTTCATTTAGTTCCAATTGTTTAAATTTGGAATCGTGGGATATTTCATGGTGCATGTCAATTACTGAACACGGGATTCGAACTCTTGCTGAATCTGCACCGAAATTGACCAGTTTCAAAGCCGAAGGATGCGCATATGTAATTAGATTTTCGAATTTAATCTCATCAAAACAACAAAAAAAAATCTCTGTTCAGATGACAACAAACGCTGCACTAGAATTGGCAAAACATTGTCCGAATTTGTTATATTTGGATTTCAATCGATGTGTCGTAAGAAATCGATTTCGAATGATGTTGAGACAATGATTTGTTTTAGTCGTTGACTGATGATGGAATCTTATGTCTCGCAAAAGATTGTCATCTGTTAGAAACAATTATTCTCGCGAATTGTACGAGTCTAACTGATCAAACATTGATTTCATTGGGGAAATATTCTCATCAATTAAGAAAACTCGATGCTACTCTATGTTCACAATTTACCGATGCAGGATTTTTAGCTTTATCGAAAGTAAAATGCAAACCAATGAAAAACGAAAAAGTTCTTTTTCGTTTCAGGGTTGTCATTTATTAGAAAAGATCGATTTAGAAGATTGTACAGCTGTAACCGATGAAACTCTCCGACATCTAACGGACAATTGTCCAAACATTCAAATACTTGTAAATCATCGTGAATTTAACAAAACAAAAAAGAAAGCCAATGATTTGTTTATTTGAAACTAGACTCTATCTCGATGCGAACAATTAACCGACGAAGGTATTCATTACATAAGTTTGAGTATTCATGCTCAAGAAAATCTGCATACGCTCGAACTGGATAATTGTCCATCGTTAACTGATTCGTCAATTGATTATTTGCTGACTTGTCAACAACTTCGACGTTTGGATATTTTCGATTGTCATCAAATTACACGGAATTCCGTGAAAAAACTTCAAGTAAAAACCAAATCGATTTTTTCTTCGTTATTCAATCGAATTTGTTTTCCCATTTCGTTAGATTCGTTATCCTGAATTAAAAATTCACACGTATTTTGCTGCTCGAACACCGCCCCTATTCACACATCAAACGCATTCATGTTCATTTTGTTGTTGCACATTTTCATCTCTACATCAACCTTCATGTTGTATAATCAGTTAAATAAACAAACAAACAAAACACGAAAACAAAAAGTCAAAAAACGAGCGATCGGTTCAGTTCGTCGATGAATAATTGTGATAGATCGGTTCAGGATGATTTTTTTCGTGAATAGTCAACGATTTCATTTGACTCTCCATGGGAGTCGATTGATTCGAGAGAGATTTCTCGTAAATGACTTGACGTTTCTGTTGTTTATACGGTAGCCAACGTTCGACGATGATATTCGGAGGTTTGGCAGGCATAGCTGGCAAACGTTCGATAATAACACGCCGACGAACGGGTTCATTAGTAGGAACGTGCTTATAAATAATCTTGAATGGAATCAATTTTCATTGAGAAAATTATTTGGAAAGAAAAAGCAAAAGAACGAAGTTTACTTGAGGCTGTGTGAGCGCTGGCGGAGTTGGAGGCCGTTCTCGAATGATAATTGGCGGTGGAGTTGGCGGTGGCGGTGGTTGTTGTCGAATAATGACTAAAGACAAATTCGAATTGATATGAAATTCGTCGGCAAAACAAACTCG